>JGI24712J26585_10004093_pt1 | contig 11255 bp, 9 predicted proteins | sample BioPla3DNA2_FD_26585 | JGI IMG/M metagenome (IMG submission 26585)
ACCTGAACATAAAATATGCCAGAACAGTTGAGTGTACGGAAGACTTTTACATAGGGCAAAACCTGCTGGAGTTGAAGCCAACCTGCCACCATAACAGCCCAAAGCTTATGAAGCTTGCTGAGGAATTTGTCAATATGAAGCCAACCAAACCGACGATATTTTATATCTGGGGACACAGCTATGAATTTGATGTAGACAATAACTGGGACATGATGGAGAGGTTCTGCGCCTTTGTGAGCAACAGAGACGACATATATTACGGGACAAATTATCAGGTTCTAAGTGTATTTTAGTTGCCTTTCTATCCTTTTCGTGCCGAAAGCGAATAATGGCGACATTGAGCGGGCTGAATCATGAGTATTATCCCACGAAAAAAGCCGGGAAGGCGGTCTGAAATCGGGCCGCCTTTCCGGGCTTTTCCGGGAATTATTAATCAAGCTGTAAAGCTGTAAACCCAGCCGTAACACCGTTTCGGCGCAGTTCCTCTTCATCGGAGGTGGAGCCTGCAATTACCGTGAAAACGGTGCCGGGCACAACTTTCCACTGCTTTCCATCTGTGTATTTATCCTTATGTTCAACCGGTTTTGCTCCATCGTCGTCATAATATTGCAGGTCACGCAGGGTAAGGGTCAATGAAATGGTCTCAGTCTCACCCGGAGCCAGCAGGCGGGTTTTGGCAAACGAGCGCAATTCCTTCAGCGGGCGCCCCTCCTGTTTATATGTGCTCGCACTGAGATAGAGCTGGACTACCTCCTTGCCGGACATCGATCCGGTATTTGTCACATCTACGGTTGCCGTCAGCGTTTGATCTTTATCCGATATATTGAAAACATCCTTATCCAATCTCAAATTGCTGAATTTAAACGTTGTGTAGCTCAAACCGTGTCCAAAAGGAAATGCCACCTGGGAGCTTTTTCCGAAGGTGTCAAAATAACGGTATCCCACATATACACCCTCATCATAGTAAACGGGATCCGTTCCAAAGGTTTGCCCTTCGTGCCCCTCGGCAACTACGGCTACGGAGGGGCTGTCATTATAAGCGCATGGAAAGCTCTGAGTCAGCTTGCCGGATGGGTTAACAGCTCCGGAGAGAATATCGGCAATGGCATTGGCTCCTTCCGTCCCCGGATTATATACGGTCAAAATGGCGTTCGCCTTTTCACGAAACAGCGTTGTATCCACTGCGGAGCCGCAATTGAGCAGAACAATAACCTTCTTGCCGGCAGCTCTGAAAACGTCGGCATACGGCAAAAACACCGAGGACTCCCGCAGGCATAAATTAAACTCATCGGCAACCACATCCTGACCCTCGCCGGAAATACGTGTCATAACAAATACAAACGCTTCCGCTCCCAGCTCAAGGGCCTTTTTCGCGGCGGCGATTGCCCGCTCCGGATCGCAGGGGATTTGCGCGCCTTCATCCTGTCCAAGGCTCTCCCCGTGGGGGAGATCAGAGGTCCCGGCTATTTCTCCGTCCCGTTTCCAGTCCACAATGGTAAAGCCACCGTTTTTTAATCCCTCTCGCAGTGTGGGTGCCCATACAGTGCCTCCGTCACTGTTGAATTTGACCTGAGCGCTGCCCCGACCCTGGGTAACAATATCGCCCAGGGAAGCCGTGCATCCATACCACCCGGGATTCTCAAGCTCGTCCCACGCAATTTCACTCGTTACAAGGGATATTTTTGTACCTGGCGACAGGGGGAGCGCTCCGCCTTCATTCTTCAGCAGAACTATTCCCTCGGAGGCAAGACGACGGTTTACCTCTGCGGATTCAAGCTGTAATTTACTGCCTCCAAACTCTGTAGAGCGCCGGTTGATAATCTCCTGAGTAAGTCCTCCCTCACCGTAGGAGCCGTCTGCCTGCAGCTGTCCGTATGCTCCCCGGTAAGCATGGGATTTTAAAACCAGCTCCAGTATGTTTTTCACTGCTACATTCAAAAGCCGCTCACGACGCTCCCGTTCCCCTTCATCAATGGATGGATCTCGGAGCCATGCAAGCACCCGTGTTGCATCCCGCGTCGGCTCCCCTAAATCCATTTGGGCCTCCAGAGACAAAACCGGGTCATAGTCCGCTCCCCAGTCGGACATAACTGCGCCCCTCCATCCCCATAGAGTTCGGAGCGTATCGGTGAGCAGCCATTTATTTGCGTTGGCAAGGGTGCCGTTTACAGCGTTGTAAGCGCACATATAGGTCCATGGGTTTTCACGGCTGACTATCTCGAAGGCTCGGAGATATATTTCACGCAGTGCGCGCTCGGAAACCACAACATTCCCTTTTCCCCGGAAGTTTTCCTGATCGTTTCCTGCAAAATGCTTTGGGCAGGTACCTACTCCTCTCGACTGCACGCCGCGCACATAAGCCGCCCCCACAAGACCTGTGACATAGGGATCTTCAGAATAGTATTCAAAGTTTCGCCCTCCAAGGGGATTTCGCTGAATATTCAAGCCTGGCGCAAGGATTACGTCTACCGCATAGTGCTTTGCCTCAACGGCAACCCGGGCTCCAACCTCCTCAATCAGCGGCAAATTCCATGTAGACGCCATACCTGTCGGAGACATCCAAACCGTCGCATTTTTCCGCATGCGGACTCCCGCCGGTCCGTCAGCCAGCACCAGGCTTGGGATACCGAGACGGGGGATGCCATATGTACCGCCTGCCGGGCCATTGTTGATAAGCACAGTTGGGTCTCCGCCTATACCTCCCGTGAGTGCGACCTTCTCTTCAATGGTCATCTCATCAATAACCGTCTCTACATCATCAGGCGTAAGCTTGTGAAGCGACTTGTCCGGCACATAGTAAAAAGTGCCAACGGGGCTTATAAATTCCTCCCCCTCTATTACCGCGTACGACGCAGCTTTTATAACCAGCGCGTTTTTATCATCCGCTCCTTCTGTAGAAATCGGTTGAGTGTATATTGATTTCAAAATGGGCTCAGAGACTGCCGCAAGTACCTCCGAATCAATTGTATAGGTTCCCGGAGTATATGGTACTATGGCAGTTGAAACCAGAATTTTTGTGTCCTCCGCCGCCGTCAGCCTGATTTCATCCGGAAAATCCGCCGGAAGATACGCTCCTGACGACATGTCTGAGACTGGGCAGTCGGGAACAGCGTCAAATTTTCCAATCGCGCTGGTATCATCACCCAGCGTGACAAGAGCCTGCATCCTGTAATAGGGCGGTAAAGATCCTTCATAGGTCGCCGAAGCTCCAAATGGCGTGTTGGCGGCCCGGGCGGTTTCCCACCGGTCCACAGGCAGGGAGGGNTCTGTTGTCAGGCGCACCTCCAGCTTTCCGGAACTGATGTTTTCCGCAGTTATCCACGGATGGGTGATAATCAGATTGTTTCCCCAGCGAAGAATAGTGGGGGCAGTTTGCGCACTCATAGCGGTCTCCTCCTTAGATTATTATACATTTTTTCATATCAATGCCTGTTTGTGGCCTGTGTCTGCAAATCCATTCAGGCAGTCAACCAATGTATCTGAAACTGACAAATTGCATTTGCTCAGCATACATTATATTACAGCATTTTATTGTCAATTTAAAGGTTATAATCCTATCAAATCAAGTATTATATTTTTTGACTGTATAGAATAACTTGACCGGGAATTTTTTCTGTTCAGATGAAAAAATCCGCAAGTGAAGCCTTCCGGCTTCCTTGCGGATTTTAGTACTTGTATTTAGAACATTATTTTGCTCATATTGTCAATTTCCTTGGAGAGCGCTTCATAAACACCGGGATAATTGCTCATGGGCAGCCCCTGGGATGCGCTGGGTATAAAGTAGAGCTTTCCACATTCTTCACAGGCACGCTTTACTTCTCTGGCCACGTCTTCCTGGGTCCAGCCTTCGAAATCTACATCTGCGCTGTTTATGCCGCCCATAAAGGATATCTGTCCTCCGTATTTTTTGATGAGCTCAGGAATATTGTTGCCCTTCATAACGCCCTGCCAGATATCGATACCCATTTCAATCATATAGGGAACCAGCGTAGCGGCATATGAGTCTGAATGGTGCATTATTATTTCTACCCCATTCTCCTTATAATACCCGTATAGCTTTTTGTATGAGGGTAAGAAGAACTCCTCGAACATCTCAGGGGATATGAATGTAGATATCTGGGTGCCCCAGTCGTCATGATGGAAAAATGCATCCGGCTTGAGGTATTTACATACCTGCTCGGCGTATCTGAGCTCGAAATCCGTTATATATTCAATGAGTTCCTTCATAGCCTCCGGCTCTTCATAGAAGGCGACAAGGCAATTTGAGATCTCCATCAGGTAATGGCACTGCTCAAATATACCTGGAGCATAAAATAGCGTGGCAAAATACTCATTGCGATCTATCTTCTCCATGGCGGCGATACTGCTTTCCCATTCGGAAGCGGGAAAATCGACACGCGGTGCTTTTACATAGTCCCTCCACCTGGAGATATCCTTGACCACAATATGCTCTGGATCGTGAACGGGAAAAGCGCCAGGCGTTCCCTTAGGCCAGGATCTTGTAACTCCCCAAGCGTCAACCACAGGTTCCTGGCCGTAAGCGGGCATAGGACTCTGTCTGGTTACCGGCGTATCATACATAATAGCAAATGCCTCGTATTGGTTGACGAATCGATCGGGATTTCCGCCTCTGATCGTTTCCAAGAGATTTTGTCTTTTTGTCAGCATGAATTTCTTCCTTTCATATATGGTTGTTTTCCTTGATGCAAGAAAATACTTCTTCAATTAACCGCGTTAGGCATTAATGAGTTTATACAACATAATATCAAAAACATCACTAAAATAAAACTGTTTTTCATTTTTATACGAAAAAATGTTGAAAATAATCCGTACATCCGGCTCAATTATACTATTTCCAAATACAGAAGTCCATACACACAAAGGTGCTTTTTTACGGATTTTTGTTGATTTGCCGGTTAGGGCAGTCAAGTTCCCCGATTTCCCTCAGATTTGTCCATTTTTTGTTATATTTCGGTGTTGCCGCCTATTATCGTTTTGTGCTGGCTAAGACAAAATATCCTTTTCTTTTATAAATCATATCGCAGTTGTCAAATATTTCCTGAAGCTTTTTTATAGTACTTAAAGCTCCGTGCTTTTTTTGTATAACGATATACAACTTCCCGTCGGGCAATAAATGTTCGTGAGACTTTTCGTACATTTCGAATAAGACGGCTTTCCCTGCGTGAATTGGAGGGTTTATTGTTATCTGGTTAAAGGATTTTTTAATATTTTGAAAACTGTCAGAATGTACTATCTTCGCTTTTACACCATTATCAATGCAATTTCGTTCGGCATATTCAAGGGCACGTTTATTGACATCAGACATAGTCAACTCAATCCGGTTTATTTTCCCCAGTACTATGCCTATTGGCCCATATCCGCATCCTAAGTCCAGAAGGCTGCCGGACAGCTTTGGCATACTGTGGATGAGAAGGTTTGAGGCAGGATCCACGTGACCATGTGAAAATAACCCTGAATTACTTGTAAATTTAAACTCTATATTATTGAAAAAATAATAGAAGACCTTTTCATCTTCTTTCAGATTGTCGTCATCAATAAAATAATGGCTCATTTATACTCCCATTGGATAAAATACTTATCCTTTCAGATTGGCAAGCATGGGATGTCCTGCTTACCGGTTCATTATAAGCACTGTGTAAAATATTGTCAACACAGCACATTAAGATTATTTGTTCATCACATCTGATCTGTAATAAATTTTAAACGATTTACCATCCACAGCAAAATACCATGTGTTATCTTCCATGTCGTACACATATGAAAGAATGATTTCCATCCCGGGCAACACATATTCTTCTCCGGTATTCACATCATTCCCTTGGAGACATATACCTTTTACTTTTTCAATTATACAGCATTTGCCAGGCAAGGCATTGAGTGATATCGCAGACTTGCAGCTGTGACATCGCATTCCCATCTGCAGACATCATCCTTCACTGAAGGCGCACCTTATTAAAAAAGATTCGAACTTCGAGACGCTTTTGACGTCTACACGATTTTCAAAAAGGCGATGCACTTGATAGTTGTTTTTAATTGTTTTTTATCACTTCATTTTTTATAAAACATAATCAATACTCTTTTACCTGTGTTTTTTAATATAGATTGGTAATATTCATAGATTATTTATCATTTTGCCGTCAAGTTGGAGCTATAATCTGTATTCCTAATAGAATTCATATTCGGTTGTTTCTGGAGGTTCACTTATTAGATAGCTAATCGGTGGTATATGTGTATGTAATCCTCCCTATTTCCCTTTCCCCGCTAGGGTCAGACACAACCACCGTAACCTTATACCTAATAACTCCCGTGGCATACAAGAGGTAATAAAAAAGAAAAATGCCTAAGATTGTCGCAATAACTATACTTGCAACACTTCTTTGTTTTTTGCCACATAGCTGCAATGAGGGCAAGGGGCGGTCAAGCTCTTAATTGGATGATGACACCTACCACATAAGTCCATATCATCCCCTCCTTTACCTAAATATATCATTATCGGTCAACACTTACAAGGAGTGAGCTAATGATACTTAAAAGAGACGGCATAGATTATTCAATTCATCAAGTTCTACTAAAAATATATCACAACCTTTAAAACAAATCATTTCCGTTATTATGCATTTTTTCAGACTGAAAAAAAGGTTTTCGGAAAAATCCCGAAAACCCTTTGTTTTGGCGGAGATGGAGAGATTCGAACTCTCGAGACGCTTTTGACGTCTACACGATTTCCAATCGTGCGCCCTCGACCAGACTAGGCGACATCTCCAAATAATAAGCTTTTTTGTCTTTCCATAAGCTTTGTAATTATAATTTATATTCATTTCAAAGTCAATACCCTATATATGGGCGATTGTGGGCTGGATGGTCTCTGGCATATAATTCGGCACAGCATATATAAAGCATAATGCCAGCATTTTATTACGCAATAATTAGCCGTGCTCTCGTCTTCCGGCAACGGCTTCCTATTTCCCGGCAACTACTACACGCACCTCGTCCGCGGGGGTTATTGAGTTTCTCGTAACATGGCAGTCTATAGCCAACAGCCGTACGCCGTTTTCAGAGGCTTCCTGCAGGGCATGGCCGAATTCGGCATGGGTTTCCATGTTAGGGACCACACAGAGCACACCCTTCATCTGGACTATAAACATAAAATACGCCTCATAACCAACCTTTACCAGCTCAATAAGCTCCCGAAGGTGCCTGACTCCCCGCTGGGTAGGTGCATCCGGAAACAGGGCAATGCCGTCCCGCTCAAGGGTGACACCCTTTACCTCTATAACAGACCTGCGCCCGTCCGCCTCAATATAAAAATCAAAGCGGGAACCGCCTATTCTATATTCAGGCTGAATGCGCTCTATATTCATAAATAATCCGCTATACGCCACCCACTGCTCAAATACCCTGTTTGGGGCCTGAGAATCAATATTTACAAGCCTTTCTCCCTTATACACGGAGATTAAGTCATATTTTGTTTTGCGGGTGGGAATATCCTTCTCCTGTACAAATATTCTGGCGCCCTTTGTAAGCAGCTCCTTGCAGCGGCCTGTGTTTTTCACATGACATAGCTCTGATTTCCCATCAATTTCTATATTTGCTATAAACCTGTTAGGGCGGTCAAGAAAATACGCCCACCTTATGTTTTCATATATCATTTTTAATGCTCCAAAGCTAAATCTATGCTATTATAATAACATAGATTTAAAAGAAGGATAAGCGAGGTCAATAAATTGCTACATAAAAACCCGCAAGGCCAGCCCTGCGCACTAATTAGCAATATACAAAAATACACTATTCATGACGGGCCGGGAATTAGGACGGCGCTGTTTTTTACCGGCTGCACAATGCGCTGCCTGTGGTGCAGCAATCCCGAGACAATTGCACACAGACCACAGCTTGGCATTTATCCCGACAAATGCCTTTCCCTGGAAAAGTGCGATCTCTGCCTCAGGGAATGCCCGGAGGGCAAGGAGGGTCCAATCAGGTTTGAAAATGGCGTTATAAAACGAATACATATGTCCGATTTCTGTGAAAGCTGCTTGCACTGCGCGCAGGCATGCCCGTCGGGAGCTATAAAAATATGGGGACAGCTCATGACTCTGGATGAAATGCTCAAAATCATTCGCGAAGACATGAGCTACTATAGAAGGACAGGCGGTGGCGTCACATTAAATGGCGGCGAGGTTTTGCTCCAATGGGAAATAGCCGAAATGCTGCTGAAAGCCTGCAAAAGAAATTCAATCAACACCTGTGTTGAGACCGCGCTCAACTGCCCAACGGAGCATATGGAGGCAGTCTATCGCCATACCGACCTTGTCATTACCGATATAAAGCATATGGACACAATTAAGCACAGGGAATACACCGGGGCCGGAAACGAGCTGATTCTAAAAAACATAATAAAAACAATTGAACTGGGAAAAAAGACGGTTATTCGCACTCCCATTGTCCCCGGTTATAACGATAACGAGGAAAATATTCTCGCAATCGGTCACTTTATCAGGGACGAGCTGAAAAACAGGATTGTTCAGTATCAGCTGCTGCCCTATCGGAAATTAGGCACCGAAAAATATGCCTCCCTGGGCATTCCATACCCCATGGGCGACTATGTTCCCCCGGAGCGAAACGTATGGGAAAAAAGACTGCTTGAACTGTCGGATATGCTCCGCAGCCGGTTCGGCATCCCGGCAGTTGCCGGTTCCTCCGGAAAGCTGGTGCTTTAAAACAGAGGTTTAAAAATTGCAGGAACACAGAAGTGTCCTGCAATTTTTTAGCTCATTTCAAAAGACCTCGAGTCTCAACAACCGGCTCAACAAACAAAATCCCTTTCCCGGGTTCATCCAGGTTAAGCTCCTGAGTCAGTGCGTCCACCACTTTATTGACCAAATCATTCGGCATCAGGATAATAACAAGCTCCTTTTCAGGTTCGATTTCAATGCCAAACAGATTTGTGGCTGTCTCTGCACCGGTACCGCGTCCATGTAGTATAGTACCGCCACGCACACCGGCTTTGAGCGCAATATCCATTACATCACCTGACATGCCGCGATCAACAATAACAGTCAGTTTTTTGAACATACTCTCTTCCTCCAGACGTTGGGCCATATTAATACCAATTTGCTTTTCCGGGAGTCCTGCCGCGCCAAGAACCTGGGTTGTGTAGGCAATACCGTGTCCGGGCTTTTTCAGCTGAAGCATCTCGTCAAAGTAATCCAGTATCTCTTGTGCTTTTTCCTTTTTCATCAAGAGCTTGACAACATTTTTCTTTTGACTTTTTATCCCCAGCACGTTCAGTACCGCACTGCTTACCGTTCCTTTTCCTAAGATCATCATGCCACCCTGGAGCCCCTGCTCTTTAATGAGGCGGGCACACTTGTGGCTTTGATTTTCACTGAGGATTAGCGTAAGCAGCTGAATATTTCCGATACTCTGATCACCACTTTGATTGTCCATAATTGCCTCCAATTATTTTTTGGATATTTTAGCTTTTGCTTTTGCAGATTTATACATTTTATACTTATAAAGTGCGCCCAGCATCTCAATTGCGATAATCGGCATCATTGCGACTATGGCTATCATGCCAAAGCCATCAGCCACCAAATCAGCCCAGGGAACCTGAGCTGCCGCACCCTGAACAAAGGCTAAAGAAAAGGTCGCCGTCATGGGTCCTGAAGCGACACCGCCTGCGTCATATGCTATGCCTACAAACAATTCGGGCACAAAATAGGCCAATATAGCGGCGATGCCGAAACCGGGCAACAAATACATCCATAGCTGAAGACCCGGCAGAAGAATACGCACGACAGACATAAGAATTGATAAACCTACCGCCACAGAGAGGAAAAGCAGAACCAGCTTCCGATTGACAGTTCCACCCGTAACATCCTCGACTTGGTTGGTCAACACATGAACAGCCGGCTCGGCCAACACAGTTGTCAGTCCGAGCAAAAGTGCCACCAACAGGAGCGGAAGCCGCGAGCTCATTGAAGCAAGCTGTATTCCTATCTGCGTGCCGACCTCCATAAAGCCTCCGTTTACGCCCAGCATAAATATTACCAGCCCTATATATGTTAAAAACAGGCCTCGCGAAATATCTATTACCCGGTTTTTTTTCTGCTTGAACGCAAAAACCTGAAAAAGTATATAGACTATTATAATCGGCAAAAGGGATAAAAGGGATTCCCATGCAATACGAGTCAGCTTTGAGCCATATTCAACAAGCAGATTGGAAGCAGCTATGGTCTGTTCGGGTAACGTGCCATTGAGCTTATCAATGTTAAAAATCAGACCTGTTACCAGAACCCCCAGAATCGCGCCTGTAGATGAAATGCCCACCAGTCCAAAGCTATCGGCTTCGCTTGACATCTTTTCTGATTTCATTGCTGAGATGCCTGCCGCTAAAGCCAGCATAAAAGGAACGGTTATCGCACCTGTAGTCGCCCCTGAAGCATCAAAGGCAATGGCGATAAAATCGAATGAGGAGAAAAGAGAGAGAATGAATATCAAACCATAAGCGATAGTAAATACATATTTAAGACGAATGCTCTTTAAAATACGCAGTAATCCCAGTGTCATCATGACCGCAATACCGATTGAAACAACGGTAACCATTAACAGTCTACCAAACTGACCCGTAGTCACGCTGTCTACCTGGCTGGCCAGAATATGAAGGTCCGGCTCGGCAAAGGAAATAAAAAAACCCAGAACCAATGTGATTGAAATAATCACGGCAAAGCTTTTCGAGTGTCCCAGTGTGTTTCCTATGCCATGACCGACAGGCTCCACCCCCTGGTCTATGCCAAACAGAAATACTGTCAATCCAATAATGACCAGTGCCGAGCCCAGCAGGAATGCAATCAGCATGGATGTACTCAATGGGCATATGGTGAAATGGAGTACCAACACAATTGCTGTGATTGGCAGAACTGAGGCCAGTACCTCTTTTAATTTGTCTTTTAACGCATCCAAGGGAACACCTCAATGTCTATTATATTTATATATCTTAAAGAAGTGTGATTAACGCCTCTTCCGCCAAGTCGGTATGCGAAAAGACACAGGTGTTATCAATCACACATTAGGCTTATATAACCACAATACCAGAAAACGGGTGTTTTGTGAAGCTTTTGTGAAGTTTTTGGGTGAAAAATTTCTGCGGTTGTCAAACATATGGTCCATTTTTTTAGGAAGTCTGTCAATGGTAAGTAGTAGTAGCGCTGTGGGAAGCGTTGAAAAGTCTAACG
>JGI24712J26585_10004094_pt1 | contig 11254 bp, 10 predicted proteins | sample BioPla3DNA2_FD_26585 | JGI IMG/M metagenome (IMG submission 26585)
TTTTTTTTGTATTAACTTTATGCTATATTTCAACAGCGGATAATGGCTTTGTGGATTTATTGCATCCATGATAGCATTATAGTAGCAGTAACAATAAAGAAGGTGCAAAAAATATCAAGGGATATAGCATGTTTGGTATTTAGTCAACAGATGAGCTGTGGTTTTTAGGATTAATAGGTATTTGATGATTTTCGTTAATAGCAGGAGGGACAAAATGGTTATAAATCTCATCAAATGCTGTATATTTAGCACCGTTATAATAAAATTTAAAGATAGGGCAGTAAAGGGGCTTTTACCTTTCATATTGCTTTTTTTGAACCGTCACATGTTGCTGTAATCAGCTGTTTGCAGCTAATCTTTTTATGTAGCTACCATGAGGTTGGGATAATANNGAGGAGAGCGCCAATAGCAATAAAAAAGTATAGTATAGAAAGTGGTGCCATTTCTTTCATTTTAGCTCTTACATTATCTCCACCCCACATATAAAGTCCGGAGATAGTGGTTATTAAGATACCTATGGCAGGGGAAATTAGAAACCAGTCCTTTGCAGGAGTAAATTTAAAATCCTTTACAGATGGTATGAAAAAAATAATAAATGATAATCCTAATCAAAAGCATACAGCAGTTAAGTAGTCAAGATAACCGAAAATAAATATTCCTGCTACTGGAGCCAAGATTACAAATATANAGGGGGATAAAGCAAATGCGTTCGTTTCAACTATTTCGAAACGAACGCATATTTCTTACAGCATTAGCTCACAAATTTTATTGGAGAAATCAACAGGGTCCTCAATTGACATACCCTCAATCAGCAAAGCCTGATTATATAGCACATCACTATACATAGCTAGCTTGTCCTTATCACTTTCGTACAGACTTTTTAGCTTTTCTAAGATTGGGTGGTCGGGGTTAATTTCAAGAATCTTATCAGCCTTAACCTTCTGGTCGGTAGGCATAGCGTTGAGAATCTTTTCCATTTCGACAGAGAGCTCACCATCGCTTGTAATGCAAACAGGATGGGACTTCAAGCGTTGTGATAAACGCACCTCCTTAATCTTATNGCCCAGCTTGTCCTTTATGAAATTAAACAAGTCCTTATTTGCCTCATTCTTAGCCTTAATTTCCTCTTTTTCTTCGGGGGTATCTATATCAAGGTCACCTGCTGAAACGGATTTGAACTGCTTTTCGTTGTAATTCATAAGCATTTTGATTGCAAATTCGTCAACATTTTCAGTGAGGTACAGTATCTCATAGCCCTTTTCTTTTACAATTTCGGTTTGTGGAAGATTATCGATACGGGTAATGCTTTCACCGGTTGCATAGTAAATATATTTCTGTGCTTCAGGCATTCTTGAAACATATTCTTCAAGCGTAACCAGCTTGTTTTCCTTAGAGGAATGGAACATAAGCAAATCCTTGAGTGTATCCTTATTAATACCGAATTCNTTATACACACCGAATTTAAGCTGTAAGCCAAATGCTTTATAGAACTGCTCGTATTTTTCACGGTTATTTTTAAGAAGCTTAGTCAACTCGTTTTTAATTGTCTTTTCAAGGTTTCTAGCAATAATTTTTAGCTGTCTGTCATGCTGGAGCATTTCTCTTGAAATATTGAGTGATAAGTCTTCGGAGTCAACAATTCCCTTGACAAAGCTGAAGTGGTCAGGGAGCAAATCAGCACATTTATCCATAATCAAAACGCCGTTGGAGTATAGCTGCAAGCCCTTTTCATATTCTTTTGTATAGTAATCAAAAGGAGCTCTTCCGGGAATATATAACAATGCATTATAGGTAGCACTACCCTCAGCCTTTATATGCATATGGAGTAGTGGGTCGGTATAATCATAGAACTTTTCTTTATAGAACTTATTATAGTCCTCATCAGTTAATTCATTTTTATTTTTACGCCATATTGGAATCATGCTGTTGAGGGTTACTGTTTCTGTATAGTCCTCAAATTCATTTTCAGTACCCTCTTTAAGACGACGCTTTTGCATATCCATTTTAATTGGGAAACGNATATAATCGGAGTATTTTTTTACAAGACTTTGAATTCGATATTGGTCGAGAAATTCACTATAATTTTCGTCATCAGTATCATTTTTTAAATCAAGAATTATTTCTGTACCAACACTATCCTTATCACATTCTTTTATTGTATAGCTTTCAACGCCCTCTGATTGCCATTCGTAGGCTGTATCCGAACCATATGCTTTTGTTTTGACAGTAACCAGCTTTGAAACCATGAATGCGGAATAGAAGCCTACACCGAACTGACCGATTATATTCACATCATCTTTGAGGTGGTTTTCAGTTTTAAATGCAAGGGAACCGCTATTTGCAATCATACCGAGGTTATTATCAAGCTCTTCCTCAGTCATACCGATACCATTATCAGCTATTATCAGCTTACGGGCATCCTTGTCGATAGTGATTGTTATAGCGAAATCGTCTTTATTAAGTCCGACCTTATCATCAGTAAGTGATTTAAAATATAGCTTGTCTATCGCGTCATTTGCATTTGAGATTAACTCCCTAATAAAAATTTCCTTATGTGTATAAATTGAATTAATCATCATCTCAAGCAAGCGTTTAGACTCAGCTTTAAATTGTTTTATTTCCATTTATGACATTCACTCCATTCCAAAATCCTAGCACTCTAATGCTTAGAGTGCTAATTATAGTATAACTTGAAATTATATAAAAATCAAGAGTGTTCATAAATTATATAGTTTTTATTTACATATTGTTAATAAATTATTTAAATTTGCAATTACAAAGCTCAAGATACTCTTTTAAAGTAATGCCTTTTCGGGTAATTATTTCTGCATGAGGACAGCCTACATAACGAAAATGCCAAGGTTCGTAGATAAAGTTAGTAATTTGAGTTTTGTCTTTGGGATAGCGAATTATAAATCCAAAGCGTGGGGCGTTTTTTTCAAGCCATTTAAAGGTTGAAGTTTTTTCGAAGTTATACCAGTTATCACAGTCCCAATCATCACCCTTAAGGTCGGCAGCAAGGCCGGCATTATGTTCACTTCTTCCCGGCAAGGCTATACTGCTTGCTGTTTTTTTATACGCCTCTTCATAGCTTAATCCCTCACTCATATTCCACTGCACATCATCATCAAAGAGTTTTTGCTGGTAATCATATGTTCTATATGCAGAGAATACTTCTATTGTGATGCCATCTTTTCTTGCTGCTTCAAGTAGTTTTTTCATACATCGTGCTGCGTTCTTCTCCATATAGTAACCATGTTCAACCTCCTCAAGCACAGGCTTATATCCAGCAGGTATAGGGTTATCTTTATCTATTAACAATATTTTCACTTTAATCTCCTCTTTCTTTCAGGCATTAATTTTAATGATATTAGGTACCATGAAAAATAATTATAATAAATATTATGAAAAGCCCTTGACATTTATTACAGGTTAATATATAATAAAGCCGTAAAAGAACATATGTTCTACAATCTGTAAAACTTAACCCTAGGACATATTCAATTCATCTGTAAAACTTAACCCAAACAATATATTATACATAAAATATAAGCAGCAGTGTTTGACAGGAGGGATTGCAATTATGAAGAGAGTACCGATGTCTGTGTTGGAATTTGACGAGAAGATAATAGAGATGGCGAATGCCGAAAATGCAAGTGATAATAGCGAAACAATAGCAAAGGTGAAAAAAATTATGGTTAAAATAATAAAAAATGACTTAACTCCGAGACAAAAGGAGTTAATTATGTTATACTATTATAAAAATATGAAGGTTACTGAGATAGCAGAAATGCTTAATATAGACCATTCGACAGTATCAAGAACACTTTCGAGNGCGAGAAAAAATATAATGGAACGGCTTAAATATTATTTTTAAAGGACATTAAAGGTGATAAAAATGCAATTACCGATTTATGATTTTTTACTGAAATATTATAATAAGCAAGAATTGCGTATGCATATGCCTGGACATAAGGGTAAGGTTGGCTATAATATTTTGTCAAGTATATATCCCTTTGATATAACTGAAATAGATGGTGCAGATAGTCTTTTTGAGGCTGAGGGCATTATTGCTGAAAGTGAGAGGAACGCATCAGTACTGTTTAAGACTAAGGCAACATTTTATTCAGCACAGGGCTCAACTCTTTGTATTCAGGCAATGCTTGCGTTAATGAAGCAAGAGAATCGAAGAATTATTGCAGTAAGGAATGCACATAGGGCATTTTTAAACGCCTGTATATTACTTGATTTAGATGTTGAGTGGATTTATCCAAAATACGAAAACAGTATTTTATCCGGAGAAATAGATATTGATGATATAAAATCAGCATTGCGAAAAACTACTAAACCAGCATGTGTTTATGTAACATCCCCTGATTATATGGGTAAAATGGCTGATATTGCTTTAATATCCACTGTTTGCATGGAGTATAATGCAATTTTGATTGTTGATAATGCACATGGGGCACATCTTGCTTTCACAAGCCCCACTGTGCATCCGATAGCACTTGGTGCAGACCTTTGCTGTGATTCGGCACATAAAATGCTGCCAGCACTTACGGGTGCTGCGTATTTACATATTGGCAATGAGAGGTATGTTGATAGGGCAAAATCAGCAATGTCTCTTTTTGCATCAACGAGTCCGTCATATTTAATTTTGGCGTCGCTGGATTTATGCAATCTATATCTTGAGCAGAGCATAGAAGAGGACATAAATCGTTGTGAAAAAAGCATATTATTATTAAAATCAGCATTAAGCAGTAAATATAAATTCTATGAGAGTGAGCCTTTTCATCTTACTATTGTGGGCAAGGACGGAGNTAAGCTAGCTGGAAGGCTAAAGGAACAGGGGATTCAGCCTGAATATTATGATGGGGAATGTGTTGTACTTTTGATATCGCCTATTGTTAGCGGGAAGGATTTTTCAAGGCTTGAGAGGGTGCTTATGGGATTAGATTTACCTGATACTGTTGTTGAGGGTGGGGAGATTATCTTTCCAAGGCCTCAGAGAGTGATATCAATGAAGGATGCTGTATTTTCTGATTATGAGGAGATTGGGGTTGAGGAGAGTGTTAACAGGATATGTGCGGGGGTCAAGGCACCATGTCCACCTGCTATACCGATTGTGGTGAGTGGGGAGGTTATTACGGGGGAATGTGTAAAGATTTTAAAAAAGTATGGTATTTCTAGAATTAATGTGGTAAAATAAAATCGCCATGTGGCGACAGAACAAAGAAATAAAAGGAGGCCACNATGAAATTAATATTTGCAATCATAAATAAGGACGATAGCAACGCTGTCTCAAAAGCCCTCACAAAAGCAGGCTACTTTACAACAAAGCTTGCTTCAACAGGCGGTTTTCTTAGCTCAGGCAATACAACTTTTCTCATTTGCACTGAAAACGAAAATGTTGACCATGTCATCAAAATTATCGAGGAGAAAAGCCACAAGAGAAAACAGTTTGTTCCCTCAGCTTCATCATACGGTGTCGGAACCTATTCCTCCTTTCCAGTTGAGGTTTCAGTCGGTGGCGCAACAATTTTNGTAACTGATATAGAAAGATTTGAAAAGGTATAGCCTGATGAGCATAAAAATCTATTCAAATCAGAACACTCTGAACACACTCAAATCCATGCTTGAAAGTAACAGGCTTGCCCACTCATTTTTGCTTTATGGAGATGTTGGTGTGGGTAAAAAAACGATTGCTAAATATTATGCAATGAGTTTAATGTGCGAAAATTATCAGGATAACCCCTGTCAGAAATGCATTACCTGTAAAAATATTTTAAACGATACCCACCCCGATGTCATATGGGTTGAGCATAGCGGAAAGCTACAAGGCTTTTCTGCCGAAACCGTAAGAAATATATGTACTGATGCATTTATTAAGCCAAATAGTGCGGATAAGAAGATATATATTTTTGCTGATGCTGATAATATTACCATTCAGGCACAGAATGCTTTGCTTAAGCTAGTTGAAGAGCCACCTGATTTTACATATTTTATCTTTACTGCAAAAGATAAAAATGTCTTTTTGCCAACGATAATCTCCAGAATTATATCACTTGGAGTATCCGAATGTGTAGAGGCTGAATGTAGACAGGCATTGGAAGAGAGGGGATTTCTAAGTGATGAAATAGACGATGCAATAAGCTGCTTTCATGGCAATATTGGTTTGTGCATCAGCTATATACAGGACGAAAAGCTAAGGGAAACGGTTAAATTGACAAAATCCATAACCGATGCTATAATTAATAGGAATGAGTATGAGTTAGCTGTGGCTTTTGCTGGTTTAGAAAATGATAGAAATATGGCGAAAACTGCTTTAACGCTTTTGGACAAGCAGTTTCATGATGTTTTGATTGCTAAATTTGCTGATAGATTTATCGGTTGCTATCCAAGCGGTTCTAAAAGGTTATCTCAGAAAATTACAACATCAGCCTGTGAGGAATTGCATTTGCTTGTGAGGAATGCTATATCACAGATTGATTCAAATGTAAATTTAAAACTAATTTTATCCGCATTGTGTGGTGAAATAATTGATGCGACTTAAGGTTGCACAATTATTTATTTAGGAGGAAAAATGGTTGAAATAATTGGAATACGCTTTAAAAAGGGGGGCAAGGTTTATTACTTCTCACCCGGCGACATCAAGGTTGAAACAGGTCAGCATGCTATTGTGGAAACATCAAGGGGGATTGAATGCGGCGAAATTGTGATTGCCAACAGAATGGTACCCGATGAGGAGGTTGTTGNACCATTAAAGGAGCTTATCCGTATTGCAACGGAAGAGGACCTAAAGATTGTTGAGCAGAACAAGATAAAAGAAAAGGAAGCCTTTAAGATTTGTGAGGAGAAAATCGCCTTCAGAAAGCTGGATATGAAGCTCATTGATGTTGAATGTACATTTGACAATAACAAGATTTTGTTTTATTTTACTGCTGAATTAAGGGTCGATTTTAGGGAGCTTGTAAAGGACCTTGCATCAATTTTCAGAACCCGTATTGAGTTAAGACAGATTGGCGTTAGAGATGAGGCGAAAATGCTTGGAGGAATCGGTATTTGTGGTCGTGAGTTTTGCTGTAAGAGCTTTTTAAGCGACTTCCAGCCGGTTTCAATAAAAATGGCAAAGGAACAGGGCTTATCCCTTAATCCAACGAAGATTTCGGGAGCTTGCGGAAGGCTTATGTGCTGTCTTAAGCATGAGCAGGCAAGCTATGATGAATTGCTGAAGGTTACGCCAAAGGTTGGTGCATATGTTAAGTATGCAAATGGAAAGGGAGTAGTAACGGAGGTTAATTTGATAACAGGTAAGTTAAAAATTACACCTGATGATGAAAATGCTATCCCTATCATTTTAGATAAGTCGGAGGTAACTATAATCAAGGACGCTGAAATTCGTCTTAACAAAGAGGAGTTAAAGGAATTAGAGGGACTCGAAGATAGGTAGAATAAGTAAAGAAAAAGCAGAGCTTGTGTGTTTCAAGTTCTGCTTTATTATATGTCTTAAATTGGGCTGGTGTTATTTTTTTACATCTGGAGATGGCGTTTTGCTCTGAGAGTATAAAATGCCTAGGATTATCCAGAAAAATGGTGCAACAGTATTAATGCTTATTCCGAATAAGCTGATGATTATATAGGCTAAAACTGCAAATAAAAGTCCTGTCTTAATCCACTCCGTTTGCTTGCTCATAAACTCCTTAGCACCCGTAAATGCTTTCTTTAATACAAGCAGGAGTAATGCAATATAGCAGAGTAAAGACGGAATCCCCCTTGTTGCAGCAATATATAGATAGTCGTTATACGGCCTGTCAAAGCTGTTGCGAGCATTGAACATATCGGAGGTGTTTTCAAGCTGTGTATAAATCAAGCAGTCAGCACCCACTCCAAAGATAGGGTTTTCCTTAATTATGTTCAATGTCTTGCCCCAAAGAAATGAGTAGGTCTCTGTTGGTTTTAAAATATCAAAATCAGATTCCTTCATGGAATAAGGCCCCGATGTTCCTAAGCGGAAGAATGAGTCCTCCCATACTATTGCTCCGTCATATAGGTAGTAGCTGTTTTCAACTGGTTCATCATTGAAAAGACCAGTGGTATTATAGATTTGTGGTGAAAAAAGGTTGAACACAATTGAGAGTGCGAAAACAGCAGTAAGTGTAATGAATTTGACTAAAACCGGCTTAAGAGTAAGGCTGCCATCCTTTTTAATTAGTTTGATTATGGCTATTATGAGTGAGAATACAAGCACAAGGATAATTCCGATTAGGCTTATAAGAGTGCTTGTTTTGATTAAGAAGAAAACNAATACATTAGAGGATATTCCGTAGAAGATTCGTCTTTTCTTGGAGCTATCGTAAAGCATGCCTGTCAGTGAAATAGCAAGAGCAATACTTAAAAGCATAGCAAAGGCAACTGGATTTCCAGTGGTTCCGCTTGCAAGAAAGACATCTTTTAGCAATACCGTATAAATATCAGCATAATCGTATTCAAAGCCTATATTTAAAATATGAAGCAGTGACCATAGGCATTGGAATAAGCACATGCCAACTATAAAATCAAAGAATTTGGTTATGGATTCTTTTGACTTAACGAGTGTGCCCATAAAGAATAAAAACGCATAGAATATTAATGTAAGCAGACCCTCATTTCGTCCATCCCATCCATAAAAGGCTGTATCAGGGCTTATCGCCATCAGCATGGAAATTGCACCCAAAACCATCAATCCAGCGATAATACAAAAGGGGGCAATAAGGCTTTTATCTGCAATCTTCTTAACAACTGCAATTAGCACGACAATCATTGACAAAACGCCTATGATAATTATGCCGACATCGGGCTTAAAGATTTCAGGAAGCTCATTTATCTTCTCAAGCAGATTTTCACTGCTTATAAATTTATGTGCATTCCTGTTGAAGATAACCAAAAGCTCTGAAATAACTGATAATGCAGGAATGATAATACAGGCTGTAATCAGCGTTTTTATTACCATCTTATCCAGCGTTTCTTCTTTCATATTCAGAATGAAATTTGACTTTTCAGTGGTATTAAAAATAGTTTTTGCCATAATCTGACCCCCATTAAAGCTTTCTGTTTTATTTATATAATATTAATCAGTTCAGTGAGATTATATCTAAACTAGTACATATCCTAAAATACCCTACGATTTACCGTAGGGTATTTTAATAATATTCAATTATTTTGCATACTCAACAACACGACTTTCACGAATTAAATGGACTTTAACTTGTCCTGGATATTCCATGTCGCCTTCAATCTGTTTAGCAATATCTCTGGCAACAAGAACCATTCTTTCATCATTTATAATTTCAGGTGAAATCATAACTCTGATTTCACGACCAGCTTGAACAGCATAGCATTTATCAACACCCTCATATGAGGAACAAATCTCTTCAAGTTTTTGTAATCGCTTAATATAGCTTTCATAATTTTCACTTCTTGCAGCAGGCCTTGCTGCAGAAATTGCATCAGCTGCTTGAACAATACAAGCAATTGCTGTTTTAGGCTCAACATCATTATGGTGAGCTTCAATTGCATGAATAACCTCAGGATTTTCTTTATATTTTTTGCAGACATCAACACCAATCTGCACATGGGAACCTTCAATTTCAGCTGTAAGAGCTTTACCGATATCATGTAAAAGACCGGCACGCCTTGCAAGGTTAGCATCAACTCCGAGTTCTGAAGCAAGAACACCGGCTAGATGTGCAACTTCAATTGAGTGGTCAAGAACATTCTGGCGATAACTTGTTCTAAATCGCAAACGCCCTATGAGTTTAATCAATTCATTGTTAATTCCGTGAACATTTGTTTCAAGGATAGCCCTTTCGCCCTCCTGTTTAATTCTATGCTCAACCTCACGCCTTGCCTTATCAACCATCTCTTCTATTCTTGTTGGATGAATTCGTCCGTCGGCAATGAGTTTTTCAAGAGCAATTCTTGCAACCTCTCGTCTTACATGGTCAAAGCAAGAGAGTGTAATTGCTTCAGGAGTGTCATCAATAATCAAATCTACACCTGTCAATGTTTCAAGAGTTCTGATATTTCTTCCTTCGCGTCCAATAATTCTGCCCTTCATCTCATCATTTGGCAATGNAACAACAGAAACAGCGACATCAGAAACCTGTTCAACAGCACATTTTGCAATGGCAAGTGAAACATAATTTTTAGCGATTTCATCGCAATCATCTTTTATTTGCTGTTCATAGTTAGTGACCTTAACGGCTTTTTCATGAGTAAGCTCATTTTCAAGCTCCTTAAGCAAATATTCCTTCGCCTGTTCTTTGGTGAATTCTGACAGACGCTCTAAAATATCCATCTGACTTTTCTTAATTAATTCTGCTTCTTTAAGCTTTGCCTCAGCGGATTTAAGTTTATTTTGCAAGGACTCTTCTTTTTTCTCAAGATTTTCATTCTTTCTGTCAAGAGTTTCTTCCTTTTGCTGAATACGCCTTTCCTGACGCAAGATTTCGTTACGCCTGTCCTTTATTTCTTTTTCGGCATCAGAACGAAGTCTATGTATTTCGTCTTTAGCCTCAACAAGAGCAGTTTTTTTCCTGGTTTCAGCGTCTTTGCCAGCAGCCTCAAGTATTCTTTCGGCCTCTTTTTCAGCAGAGCCTATCAATGATTCAGCAGCACGTTGTCTATATGCAATGCCTAATTTAAATGATATTAAGCCGGAAATAACGGCACCTATTATTAAGCAAACTATACACAGAACAATAGCTAAAGTTAAATCCATATATCCACATCTCCCCTTTCGTTTAAAATAGTATAAAATTCATTGAAAATAATATTATCAGAGTATTTAAATTTGATAAATGCAATACTTCTATTGTAAGGCTTTTTGGCGATATTGTCAAGAACTTTTTTACCATTCGAATGTTTTTGTTATTGTTTTAAGCNTTTTACATATGATAAATCAGGAATAATAAAGATAATTTCTGCATACAAATTTTATAGTAGGGGAAAGGGACAATAATGCAAGATATATAACATTGTAGTAATATTNAACAAAATGTCATGTAATAATTTGTTGAAGTAATACAAGATTTAGCGTTAATAATAAAATATAAAAAAATACTTGACAAATGTGTTTTGTTATGATATACTATTTTAGTACTTCAGTTATGGTTGATTGTCACTGAGTGCCATATATCGCGGGGTGGAGCAGCTCGGTAGCTCGTCGGGCTCATAACCCGAAGGTCGTAGGTTCAAATCCTGCCCCCGCAACCAA
>JGI24712J26585_10004097_pt1 | contig 11250 bp, 14 predicted proteins | sample BioPla3DNA2_FD_26585 | JGI IMG/M metagenome (IMG submission 26585)
GTGAGTTATACATTTTCGCCCCGCTTTATAGCCTCATTAGACCCAACCATAGTCAAAGTAGGAATTGGTGGATTACTGGAAAGCGAAGGGCAGATCAGCATAGGGCGGCTACGCAATATCCAATTATCTGCATTAAGTAGCGGCATAGCCATCCACAATCAAGGGGTTAGTTACACCTCAGTAGCCGAGGGATTGGCTACTATTGGTAAAGTTATCAGGTGGCAACCCGTTGTATGCATCGTAGCTTATGGCACCAATGATATCCGCAATGGTGTTTCTCGGGAGGATTATTATGCCGATCTGCTGCAGTTAGTAAACATCCTGAGGGAACATAAGATTTTTCCTATTATCGCTACATTGCCGCCCCTGGGAGACGATCAGGTCAATTGTGATAAAGTCCCGGCGTGGAATGAGTATATAACCGTTAAAGCCCACGAGCTTAACATTGGCCTGTGGGATCGCTGGCAGGCTTTTGATAATGGCAACCTATCCTTTATAGAAGACGGTCGCCATCCCACTCGGGATGGTTATCTCAGGCTGGGGGAAAACGTGGTACGTTTTTTCATCTAGCAATGCTAGGATGATTACTGCGTTGTTGCTATGCTGTTTGCTTTGCTTCTTAGTTTCCACGATGACTTTGGAGGGCTCAGTTTCTACTCGAACGTAGGACACACTGAATACAATCAGGTCGGTTGCTGGAGTCCTAAAAATATATTATGGCACCGTTTTGGCACCAGTTACAATGAAGGGGGAGAAGTCTGAAAAAACTCTCCCCTTTATAATGCACATGAATATTGACTTTGTATGGTGGGCCATGAAGGAATCGAACCTTCAACCTTCTGATTAAGAGTGCGCGAAGGGCCGGATTTGCCTAGTTTTGAAAAGATTTATAATGTGTCGGAAGTTCAACAATATCGTTATATTAACAATAGAAAAGACGAGAAAAGTTTTCAACGGTTCTTAAAACTTGTGTCGTAAATGTGTCGGACGGAAGATAAAGTATTGCGGAGGCCCATTAAATATATCCCGCTTTTCTCAGTATTCGATCAACCATCTTTAATTTGATACCTAATTCATTAGCGATCTCTTGTCTTTGTAAGTCATCCTTAACAAATAAGTCTATAACTGGCTTTTTGAGAATAGGTTCGAGATATCGCAAAATCTTACTTTCACTAGTATGCAACCTGCTGCAAATTCCCTCAATTCTTATTCCCTCTTTGTATAAATCTCTTGCCGCTTTTGCATCTTCTCCGAGAGGTCTTCCGGGTTTTTCCTGAGTTCCTTTTGTAGTTCGTTTTGTTCCATTATTTTCTATTTGACGGAGGTATTTACATTCTTCAGACCCGCAAATTTTCTTTATTGTGCCTTTAGATTTTATCTTGTAAACAGACCAACAATACGGACATACACCCGCCATTATTTTATTCTCAATGGCGTTCCATATTTCAGCCCAACAAAGAGGAAATAATCCAACAGTGGATTCATAAGTCCTTACTAATTGATTATTGAAGTACTCAGGGTAAGTATGCAATTGTTTGCAGCGGTATATAAGAATACTGGTTGCAAGTTTCTTTTGGAAGGTATTAAGATCAGGGCTTAATAACGCCTTTATTGATGATTGCTCGTCTTTGCGAACTGCCTCAGGACTAAGAACATATGCAACATAATTATAAAGCTGGGTAATCTCAACAGAATAGTCCATGACTATACTTGTTTCTTTTAACCATGGATATATTTTACTTTCATCTTCTTCTGGTACAATATAAAGCTCTTCAGATTCCGGTGTCAAAATAGGAGAGAGAATTACTTTCGTTGGGGCAGGGTCATCAAGTATGTATTTTTCGTGAATAGTATTTAAGTAGAACTTTTCCAAGCAATCCTTATAATTTGTGCTAAATGGAGTTAATTTGTAGTCCTTGGCGGCCTTAAGTAAGGTGCTTGTTAAGAAAAATTTAGGTATTTCTTTTGCCGCTCCATCGCCAATCCTTAGGGATTCACTGCCATCAGGTGAAATATTAAGCTTAAATAATTTTTCCATTTCGCACACTTCTTTTCTTATTTATTTTCTTTTTTATCAGGTCAATATTCTGCCTTTGCCAAAACTAAGACCAAAACAAAATACCCATTATATAGCCATTTGAGAGTTAGTCCATTTAGCAAAGAACCATGCCAATTAGCACAATTAGCAAGGATGTTTGCTATATTGTTATATTCACAGTATATTGCACTCATAGGGTGCGCGCAAGCCTTGTTCGAGTTTATAAGATTCGGGAGGTTTAAGGAATGAAAGAGATCATTAACAAGACAAACCCAGAAGAATGGCCCTTTGTGTTGTATGTGAGCCACGTTATGGCAATTACCGGTATGGGCAAAAACAAAACGCTGGATTTACTTCAAACAGGAGAATTGCCCGCGAAACGCGTGAGGGGGCGCTGGTTAATAAACCGAGACGCCTTTATAACTTGGTTGAAGAGTGCTTAAAGAATAAGTAAGAGGGCCGCTCTGTTGGCGGCCCGGAGGGATAGACGTATGAATCATTTGCAATCTAATTATACCACGGCCGCCGATTTAAAGGCACTTATAAATATCGTTGACGTAATAGGGGAAGTTGTGAGCCTCACCCGTAAAGGTAACCGCTATTGGGGGCTTTGCCCATTTCATGATGAAAAGACCCCATCTTTTAGCGTTAATCCCGACAAGCAATTATATTACTGCTTTGGATGCCATGAGCACGGGGACGTATATTACTTCGCCCAACGGTTTTATCGGTTAAGTGGCTTCAAGGAAACAAAGAATTTCTTGGCAGCAAGGAATGGGATAACCATACAGGAAAGCCCGGAAGCACGGAAAGCAGCCCAAAAGGCCAAGCAAAAACGAGAGGAAGCGAAAGCCCTTAACACTGACTTAGAAAGTCTAGCCAAGAAAGCCCGCTTAGATTGTTTTAACATTTCACATTGGATTTATCTGATCCGAAAGCACATCACAGGCGAGAGAGATTTAGAACGCCAGGCGGTTATCTGGGCCTTAGAGAATCGGGCATACATTGATTACCTGGCTGATACTTTCGCAAGTGGCAGCAATGCAGAACAATTGCAGGCATCCCTTGCTTTTAGGAGGTGGCAACAATCGCAAACTATGTTTAAGCATTAAAAGAATTATCACCCGAAGAAAAGGCGGAAATATTAGAACTGACAGGAAAGCCAAAACCCGAATTAAAGCCCCAGGAGACAATAAAGACCGAACAAAAAAAGGCCTTTGCCTGTACTGACCTGGGAAACGCCGAACGGTTTGTTCATCAACATAAGGATACTATTCGTTATTGCTCGATTCATAAAGCCTGGTACATATGGGATGGCAAGCGATGGAAAGAGGATACAGCAGGTAAGATATATCACCTGGCCCGTAGGACAGTACGTAGCATACCCAAAGAGGCCGAGCAGTTTCCAGATGGTGACCCCAGATGGAAAGAAGTACTGAGTTGGGCAGCCCGGAGCGAAAGTAAAGAACGTGTTAAGGGCATGGTAGAAATGGCACAATATGACCCGGCAATTACAATTGAACCGGAAGAATTCGACTGCAATCCGTGGTTGTTAAATTGCTTAGACGGGACCCTCAACCTTAAGACCGGGAAGCTACAGAACCATAAACGAGAAGATTTGATCACTAAGATATGCCCTGCAATATTTGACTCATCGACTACCTGCCCTAGATGGGAACAATTCTTAAGCGAGATATTTCGAGGTAATTCCGAATTAATGGACTACATACAGAAGCTTTGCGGATATGCCTTGACCGGAAGCACAAAGGAACAGGATTTTTACTTATTTTACGGCAATGGTGCTAATGGTAAATCTACATTTGTAAAAACAATTATGGATCTGATAGGCCGGGACTATGCAAAGCAGACCGCGGCTACCGCCTTATTAACTAAGCAACACGAAACGGCAGGTGAGGAAATAGCTGTCTTAGAAGGGGCCCGGTTAGTAGCCACAATAGAGGTTGACGATGGCAAACGACTAGCGGAATCTCTTGTTAAACAGCTTACCGGAGGCGACCGGGTAAGGGTACGCCGCTTATATGCAAACAGCTTTGAATTTGAACCGACCTTTAAGTTAGTGATGGTTTGCAACCATAAGCCACGAATAACCGGTACAGATACCGGCATATGGCGAAGAATAAAACTGATTCCCTTTGAAGTACAGATTCCCGAACATAAACAAGATCCAGACCTTGCCGATAAGCTAAAGCAGGAACTACCTGGAATACTAAACTGGTGTATTCAAGGATGCCTTAAATGGCAAAAAGAAGGTTTACGCGCGCCTGAAATAGTTGATGCCGCTACCACCAGCTACCGCGTAGAATCAGACACCATTGGAGCATTTCTTGATGAATGTACCACAACAAGTAACAAACAGGGCAGAACCCAAGCAAACGACCTTTACGAATGTTATAAGAGCTGGATTGAAGCAACTGGAGAACATCCGCTAAGTATGCGGCGATTTAATGACCGCCTAAAGGAAAGAGGCTTTCAATGTGTAGCCAGTACGGCTAACCGCAAGTATTGGCTGGGGATTAGTCTTATAGCTCAGGATCATTGGGCAAGTTTAGGCCGCGAGATAGACACCAGCTAGGAGTTACCCAAAGTTACTCAAATTTCAGCCAAAAGTTACCCAAGTTTACTGGTTCCTATGTCCTCAAAATGCCGATTTTACTGGAAAGTGAAAATGAGGCAGTTACCCAAGTTACCCAAGTTACCCTTTTTCCATAACTTTCTCCTATTAATCTTCCTATAGTAAGTTTCTATTTTTGAGTAACTAGAGTAACTAATATAGATACCCTGGAGGCAAAAAATGGCGAAGATGTTAGAAATAAAAATGCAGCGGTGTATTCTTTACCTGACTGAACCGGAACTGCAAAGCTTGCTAAACCGCGATCCGGATTTATGGAGGGCAGCCCTCAAAAGAGGTAAGGCTTTTACCCGTTCCAGGCAAACCCGGCAGCGTGTAAGTACAAAGGTAGAAACAGAAAAACATTCTACCTGATACTACCTGCAACCGCAGGAGGTGAAATAAATGACAACCAAAAAGGCCGGCCACGGCGAAAAGCAAAGCAGGAAAAAGGAACTTTTTATATGTGCCTTACTGGTGGAGCCGACCATTGAAAAAGCAGCCGTTAAAGTGGGAATTGGAACCACTACTGCCTTTAGGTGGCTACAGGACCCCGAATTTCAAGCAGAATATCAACAAGCCAGGAAACAAGCCGTAAGCCAGGCTATAGCCCAATTACAGCAGGGTACTTCCCAGGCAGTAGCTACCTTGCAGGCTATAATGCAGGATGAAACCGCGCCAGCAGCCTCCAGGGTAACCGCAGCCCGGACCGTCCTTGACACATCGTTAAAGGCTATTGAATTGGAGGACCTGGCGCAGCGTATTGAAAAGCTAGAACAAGCGGTACAACAGAACGACGGGAGGCGGCAGGCATGGCGATAGCGCAAAGGCTTAAAAAACTTGAAGAATTAACGGCGGCTAACGATGATATAGTATTCGTCATTCTCAATAGTGGTGATGAAAACTGGGAACCGAGCCCAGAGGCTTATGAGGAAGCCAGGCAGAAGGCCCTAGCCACCGGCAATAAATGTGCCGTCATTGCAAAAGACCCTGACGCTTGGGGTGATTAAGGAGGGAAATAAACATGACAATTAAAACCAAGCTGGAACGGTTGGAGCAAAAAATGATCCAGCCACCGGCAGAGGAACCCTGTTTGCATAGTTGGGGGGAAAACCAAACATGAGTATTGAGACAAGAGTAAGGACGATAGAGCGGGCCTTGAACCCTTTGGGTGATGATCCCCATATCGTCGTAATCATAGACGATATTTGCGGGCAGCCGACGGCGAAAGATATTGAAGCGGCAAGGCAGCAAGCAATAAAGGAATTTAGGCCAGTTTGCATTGTTCGAGGAGGCGAGGCGAATGAGCCTTAAATCGTTGGTGAAGAAACTTGAACAGGAGATAAAGCCGCACGATCCGGAACCAGAGTACTTAAGGTTGAGCCCCGAAGAAAGAAAGCAGCGCATTGAATTTCTACTCGACAAAGCACGTGAACAGCATAATCCGTTATCTGATGGCCCGCTTACAGAGGCGCAACAAATAATTGACGAATACCTAGTCAGGCATGGCAGGGAGCCAATATATTCAAAAACAAGCCCCTAGTGAGCCCGTAGCGCGGCGATAATGGCCGGGGATACACAAAGCACTCAAAGGACAATTCGGAGCCCTTAAAAGGCAAACAGGAAGGAGTTTTATAGCATGAAAGTTATTAAAAAGCTGGTTAAGGACTCTTACCCGGTATCACCAATACAAGAGTTTTACATGGAGGCTAGCCCTTGGCTTTATGAGACGCTAGACAGCGGCCTGGTTAGGTGTGACGCCTGCAAGCGGCATTGTGTGATTAAGCCGGGGAAAAGGGGCTTTTGTAAAGCCAGAGAAAACGAGGACGGGAAGCTGATCAACAAGGCCAGCGGTTCGCTGCGCGGCCTTTACCCGGATCCTTTTCACTTTGGGAACGGAACGGAGGTTATGATGGTATGCGGCTTTTACTGCAATTTTCGGTGTAAATTCTGCTTTGCTCGCACCTGGCTGGATGATAAAAAGGAATTGCCTAATCCCGTTGGTTTCTGCTTCCCATTCAATCCCTCATATGCACCGATAAACGAGGAAACATACAATAGCAGAATCATAGTGAAACTAGAAACCATTATAGGGCTATGCAAGGCCAGGGACATTAAGCATATTGTTATAGGCCGAAGTGAACCCACGGTAAACCTAGAATACATAATGCCCTTGGCCGCGCTTGCTCTCCAGCAAGGCATAAAGACTATTATGTATACTAATGGCTATTCGACTGAAAGATTAAACCGTGATTATGCAGCGGTTATGTCAGAAATAGTAGTGGGGGTAAAGTGCTATTTTGATCAAGCCGGTTATGAAAAGGTATGCAGCCCTGGTATTGATGTAGAGGGGATATTTGAAACGTTGCTAGACTTCCATAAGTTTAGGGCTAATTATAAATTGAACATTCTAGCTGATGGAGCCCACGGGGATCCGCGGGAGGCGTACAGAATGATGGCCAGGCTTAAGGAACATTTAACCGAGGAAGAAGCCCGCTGCCTAGACATACAGATTGATCCCGTTGTCTGTTATACCAGCAACGCTCAAGCAATAGATCCCGAAAAGGGAAAGCTTTATAATGTTCGACCAGCCGATATTATAGGGGCTATAGAGTTAGAAATGGGCCTCAAGAGGATGGGTTTTCATAATGCACATACAAAGTATTCAAGAGACTATAAAGCAGTTTACGGGGACTATCCGATCTTCTGGCATGAAGAAGCCAAGAACGGATGGCTAGCCGAGATAAAGAAGCAAGAACCACGGTATAACATGAAAAGCTACGTCTTTTTAGGCAGCCCGGAAATGAGGGAACCCATAAGAACAGCACCAATGGCAGAACAAGGGGAGTAAGTTTGAACTACTCCCCTATAACCCAAGCTGAGCGGCGGCGTTATCGTTGAACAGGTTACCTTCCCGGATATACCGGCGAACCATAGCCTGGGACCGGTGACCGGTCTGATTCATTATCGCCCGTTCGCTGGCGCCGGCAGCGGCGGCGGATGTGGCTAGACCAGCCCGGAGGCTATGACCGGAGTATTTAGCTGGATCGAGGCCAGCAGCTTCCGCGCAGCGTTTGACTACCAGGGCAACGGCTTTATCAGACAGTCTACCTTCCTGGAGGTTGCCATGACGATTGACTGACCGGAACACCGGCCCGGAGGATATACCCGATTCTTCAAGCTAAAGCTGCAGGGACCGTACCGGGCAAGTATTGCAGTTAGAACCGTAAGGAATAGCCACCTTGCGGCCAGCGCCTTCCTGATCAGTCTTTGACCGGCGCAGAGTGATGACCAGACCTTCCCGCTTGAATTCGAGGTTATCAACGTCCAATGCCACCAATTCAGAGCGGCGGAAGCCACCAGCGAAACCAAGGAGCAGCAGAGCCCGGTCACGGATGCCGAGTAGCCCGTTGGGAAGGTTTGCGACCATGGCCTTAATATCGGAGGTAACCGCTGGAGCCTTGCCTTCCTGGGCAGTACCCTTTTCGCGGCGGATCCCCTGCATGAGTACACGAACCTGCATATCGCTGGTGGGAGTGGGGAGCCCGGCAGCCTGGTGAGCCTGACTGATAGAGGCGATCCTTCTTTCCAAGGTGGACACCTTGCGCTTATCGGCCAGAGTTACGAGGTAGGCCGCCACAGTATCGGGGGCAGCCGGGAGTGATTGAAGGCCAGCCAGGACACAGAACTGCTCGAAGTCCTGCCAGTCACGGCGGTAGGCATCCAGAGTATTCTTTGCTTTAGCGTGAGCCATGTAATCAGCGGCTTTAGTTGCAACATCAATCAGATTATCGTTTGTTGGTACAAGGTTATTCATAATCAAAAAACCCCTTTCTGACTTCCGATAACAATCACTTATCGGAACCTTGCTGAGATAAGAATAACGCGATGAAAAGCAATTGTAAATAAGTAATTGACACTAAAGAGAAGAAAGATTTAGAATGAGATTAATAGGGAGGAGGATAGAAATGGACTATTACACACCTGAACAAGTGGCGGAAAAACTGCAATTATCCGTCAGAACAATTTGGAAGTATCTCCGGGAGGGTAAATTACCTGCTTCTAAAATAGCTAGGGGATACCGAATCAGCGAGGAACAGTTGGACCGATTCATGAAGTCCCTGGAGGTAAACCCCGGTGAGAAACAAGAGGACTAATTGAAATGGCACCAGGACCAGCCGACAAGCAAAGACCTGATGCCACAGAACAAAGCCCTGGAGGGCCATGTCTATGTTATTGTAGCACATGGACGCCCTTTCCGGGATAGGACAAAGAAATCACTCACCCCAAAATTGGGTTCAGTAGATTTTTGGAGAGTTTCAACGTAAAAGAAGGGAAGGCGATAACATGAACATGGAACTAAAGAGACGAATAAAAGGCGAACCCGTTTTAACGGGGCTGCCGGTTGGGGATCACCCGAATTGGCCCGAATTTCATCAACGGTATGCAGAAGCCTATAACGCTATAGCAGACAAATGCGATGCTTCCGGATCACTATTGAAATGCTTAGAGAATTGCTTGCTTCAGTTAAGGACATTGAAAGACTTAGTTTTCGTCATACAGTTGATTTAATTAATTCAACGATTGAGCATAGGGGCTACCCAATGAGAATAGTTATGGATAGTCCAGACGAGGCTTTATTTTCACAGTAAGCAACGGAGCAGTTCTTCCGGGCTTGGAGTAAAGGAGAGTGGACCAATGGCAACGGTTAAACAGGTACCAGGGAAAAAAGGAGTATGGGAAATCAGATATGATTCTGAGGACCCGGCCACCGGTAAGCGGAAACAGCATAAGCGCCTTTTTAAGGGGACCAAGTCTCAGGCCGATAGGCACGCTATTGAACTTCAGAGCTCAATAAATAAAGGCGAATATAATGATCTTGGTGATATAACGGTAAGGGAATACTTTAATAAATGGATTGAGGAATACTGCCGGCCGAATTTAGCCTTTAAGACCATACAGAGTTATGAGGGAATAGTGAATAATTATATTCTGCCTTTTATGGGCGGTGTAAAGCTTGCAAATCTTAAACCGGCTAGCATCCATGACTATTACACATTGATGATGAAAGAAAAGGATGCTGATGGCAAGGGGCTTAGTGGGACAAGCGTTCTATATCATCACCGAATTATCAGAGAAGCTCTATGCCATGCCGTTAAGTTGGGATATATTCATTATAATCCAGCTGATCGCGTTAAGCCTCCACGCAAGAACAAGCCCGAAATGCAAACCCTTTCTATTGAGCAGGCGCAAGATGTGCTTGAGACATACAAGGATCACCGGGCAATCCTGCCGATATTATTGGCGATTAAAACTGGTATGCGCCAGGGGGAAATATGCGGACTTTGCTGGACTGACATAGACTTAAAGAACGGCATTATAAGCGTTTCCCATGCCCTTCAGAGACAAGGGGCGGAGCTTAAGTTTAAGGAACCCAAAACCAAAAAGAGCAGAAGAACCATACCAATACCTGATGATGTAGTCAAAGTTCTAAAATCCGTGCAGCGCCAGCAAAAAGAGAATAAGCTGGCTTTAGGTGCTGGGTATGACCCTAGGGGGTTTGTGTGTGCATGGGAGGACGGGCGGCCATTTGAGCCGGATTGGGTAAGTAAAGAATGGCGCCGCATTATTGCCGATGATAAGAAGCGGGCCAAGGAAGAAGAGAGAGCACCATATATTCCTGATGGCGTGAGGTTTCACGATCTGCGTCATACACACGCCACTATATTGCTTAGCCAGGGCGTTAGTTTAAAAGTAGTTCAAGAAAGGTTAGGGCATGAGAGCATAACAACCACAGGAGATATTTATGCCCATGTTACCCCTGCCATGCAGCAGGAAGCAGTAAGGGTGTTGGATAGTGTTTTTGCAAAAGGGAGTTGAGTTAATAACGATAGAGATCTGGGTGGCAAATGCCACTCTTTTTTCTTTTATGGTATAATTTAGGTAATAACCGACAAGTGTACTGCCCCCCATTTTGTCAACACAGTTAGGCGACATTTTGTAGAATACTTTGCTGGAAATATTCAGCCGGAGTACAGTATCCCAGAGCTGAATGGATACGGCTGTTGTTATAGAAATCTATGTAAGCCTCTATAGAGGTAATTGCTTCACTATATGTCTCGTACAAGTTATAGTAGATTTCTTCTTCTTTGAGAGTACGGAAAAAGCGCTCAATATGGGCATTATGTTCCGGTGTGGCATAGGCCGAATACAAAAGAGCTACGTCACAAGTGGACAATTATTTAACAAATTTATGGCTGGTTGGCTGGCATCCATTATCTACTTGAAGTATTAGACCTTGATCCCTGGTTCCTTCAGGGAAACGGTTCTTAACTGCTTTGTCAAAGGCGGCTAACCACTCGGTGGCTCTGGAGCGGGAGTTGATTTCATAGCCAACGATGGAACGATCATAGCGGTCAATTATTGCCATAATATAGAGCCAGCCGTAACCATTGAGATAGGTCTTGGTCATGTCCATTTCCCAAATTTGATTGGGCTTAGTAGGCTGACCAGGTCGCTCTTTCATTTGGACTATCCGGCGGTTTTTCAACCGTTGTTGGCTCAGACCCAGTTTATTCATAAC
>JGI24712J26585_10004101_pt1 | contig 11243 bp, 7 predicted proteins | sample BioPla3DNA2_FD_26585 | JGI IMG/M metagenome (IMG submission 26585)
GCAAACAAGAATACATGCATTTATGGAGATGGTTGGGGGTGAAAGCAATGTCTGAGAAAAAAACCTTTAAAACAGCTGCCCGGATGAAAGAGATCATGCAAGAATACTATGCCAAAGGAGCTGCTGCAAAGGAAAAACGCATTCCAGTCGCCTGGGTGACCGCAATCTTTCCGGTAGAGCTACTCTACGCGGCAGGGATATTTCCTTATTATCCGGAGAATTTTGGTGCGCTTGCTTCGGCAAGGAAGGTGGCGGATAAGCTCTCCCGTTATGCTGAAGCCAAAGGGTATGCTCACGATCTGTGCGGTTATGCCCGCTGCGGTATAGGGGATGCCTATGCCGAAGAGCATCCTGTAGGGGAAATTCTTAAGCCGGACGTAACATTTTGCTGTAACACCCAGTGCGGCTCCCTGTCGAAGTGGTTTGAAGTAGCCAGCAGGTTTTATAACGTACCTTACTTCCTGCTTGATGCACCCCAGATACTGGATCAGCCTGAAGAGCTTGCCACCGGTTATTACGTAGACCAGCTTAAAGAGATGATTGCCTTCCTGGAAGAGATCACCGGCAAACCCTTCGACTATGATCGCTTGCTCGAGGTACTGCACCTCTCCAACGAAACATGCCGGCTCTGGAATGAGATTCTCGACACCGCTGCCATGAAACCGGCGCCTTTCGGCTTTTTTGATGCATGTTTCCATATGGCTCCTATTGTTACCATGCGCGGTACGCGTGAAGCGGTTGAATATTACCAGGCGCTCAAGGAGGAGGTTGATGAGAGAATAAAAGAGGGGAAATATGCTATACCCAACGAACGCTTTAAAATATATTTTGACCATATACCCCTTTGGCCAAAACTGCGCTGGTTTTCCGAGCTGTTTGCATCCCATAATTCCCTGGTAGCCGTTTCACAGTATACCCATTCCTGGGCCTACTCGTTTGACCTGGAGCGCCCCCTTGAAAGCCTGGCGGAAAACTATACCGAGGAGTTTGTCAACCGCTCTTTTGAACACAGATTACAGTTGAAAATGAATTTTTTTAGAAAGTACGGTGTTGACGGTTTCGTGCTTTTTTCAAACCGCAGCTGCAAACCGACTTCCCTGGGCCTTTACGACAAACGCAGCGTTTTAAGCGAAAGAACCGGCCTACCAGGGGTGGTTTTTGATGCTGATATGTCCGACTTGCGCTTTTTCTCCGAGGCCCAAATTCTTGCCAGATTGGAACCATTTTTTGAACAATTGGCTTCATCCCAATGAAGTTCCAGTAGCTAAAAGAAAGGAGGAATAATAACATTGAAAAAACTAATGACAGGAAATGAGGCTCTGGCCTATGGTGCTTATCTCAGCGGGGTACGGGTAGGTGCAGCCTATCCGGGGACGCCCAGCACAGAGATAATGGAAAACTTCGCCAGGTACCCGGGGGTTTTTGCCGAATGGGCACCTAACGAAAAAGTGGCCATGGACGTGGGAATCGGTGCTGCATATGCAGGCAGCAGGGCCATGGTTTCCATGAAGCACGTGGGGTTAAACGTTGCTGCTGATTCACTTTTTTATGCTGTCTATACCGGGTTAAAAGGAGGGCTGGTCATCGCCTGTGCTGACGATCCGGGTATGCACAGTTCTCAAAATGAACAGGACAATCGAAACTATGCCAAATTTGCTAAACTTCCCATGCTTGAACCGGCCGACAGCGAGGAATGCAAGCAGTTTATGGGTATCGCGCTGGAAATGAGCGAGGCATTTGATACACCGGTAATAGTACGGACCGTTACGCGTATATCCCATTCTTCTTCACCGGTAGAGATCCTGGAAGACGGTCCACCACCGCCTCCGGAGGACCTTCCGCTTTATGAACGTAATCCTTTAAAATGTGTGATGGTTCCTGCCAATGCCCGCCAACGTCATCCGGTAATCGAAGAGAAAATAAAAAAACTGGCCGACTATGCTGAAACAATTGCCATAAACCGTATTGAACCGGGCGATGATTCCCTGGGGATTGTTGCCTCCGGTTCAGTTTACCAGTATGCACGTGAGGTTTTCCCTAACGCTACCTTCCTTAAGCTGGGCATGGTTTATCCCCTGCCGCAAAAACTCATTAAAGAATTTGCTTCCAGGGTAAAAACCGTAGTAGTAATTGAGGAACTGGATCCCTTTTTTGAAGAGCATATCCGTTTGATGGGGATAGAAGTAAAAGGAAAGGATATTTTCCCCATGATCGGTGAATTTAGTCCTTCCCTAATCCATCAGTGTGCCCTTGAAGCGGGATTGATTGATGCACCGGCAGTTGAAGCGGAAGCAGCAGCAACTGCCCCTGCTGTCGAGCTTCCTATACGGCCGCCAATACTTTGTCCGGGGTGTGGCCATCGCGGTATGTTCCATGTTCTCAGGGAGACCGGCGTTTTAGTGCTTGGTGATATCGGGTGCTATACCCTGGGCTTTGCGCCTCCCTTGAGCGCTATGCATACGTGCGGATGTATGGGGGCTAGTATCGGGGTGGCTCATGGGGTGGCAAAAGCAGGGGTTAAAGACCGTATCGTAGCCGTCATCGGGGATTCTACCTTTTTCCATTCGGGTATTCATCCCCTGATAGATGTGCTCTACAATGAGAGCAATATCACTGTTATTATTGCCGATAACAGTGTAACGGCGATGACAGGACACCAGCAACATCCTGGAACAGGTATTACCCTGCAGAAAAAAACAACCCATGCGGTGGATCTGGAAAAACTGGTGCGCAGTATAGGTTATAACCTGGTAGATGTGGTTGATCCGTATAATCTGGAGAAATTCGAGGAGGTGCTGGAAAATCACCTTAATAGCGGGAAGCCTTCGGTAATTATCTCCAAGCGGCCTTGTGTCCTTTACACTAAGGAAAAACGCACCCCTCCACAGGTTAATGCCGACGAGTGTACCAACTGTGGGACCTGCCTGGATCTGGGGTGCTCACCTCTCATGCAGGAAGAGAATAATGTAAGTATAGATCCAATGCTTTGCAACGGTTGCGGCCTTTGTGTTCAGGTTTGTCCTGTTGAGGCCATTGTTCATGAAGTTAACTAAACAACAATATGTTTTGATAAGAGAGGAGGCTGGCAGGTGGAAAAAATTGATTTCTTGATGGCCGGTGTTGGCGGACAGGGAACTATTCTGGCCAGCAATATTCTGGCGGAAGTGGGACTGGAGTTAGGTTATGATGTTAAGAAGGCAGAAGTACATGGGATGGCCCAGCGTGGCGGTACAGTGGAAAGCCATATACGTTGGGGGGATAAGGTCTATGCGCCTGTGGCCATTCAGGGAGATGTGGATTACTTGCTTGGTTTTGAAATGCTCGAAGCGGGAAGATGGCCGGCTTTTATTAAAAAAGATGCTGTGGTTATAGTAAATCGTTATCGCATTCCGCCTCCGTCGGTAAACCTTGGGAAAGCCAGGTACCCTCGTGAAGAGGAACTGGATTCCCTGCTAAAGAGTGCTGCTTCCAGGGTGTTTTGGATTAACGCTACGGAGAAAGCAAAAGAACTCGGTAATCCAGCAGTCATTGGGGTAGTTATGCTTGGCGCCCTTTCCAGTCTGGTTGGCGGTGAAGAGAGCGCCTGGCTTAACGTTATTAAACGTATGGTACCGGAGAGGTTTGTGGATTTAAACTTAAAAGCCTTTGAGGCAGGCAGACAAATACAATTGGCTTGATTAATTATGAGGCAAATATCTTCTTAGATAATGAGCTGACAGCTTGCAGTTGGTGTTCAGGTACTTTTCGGGAAAACACATGATCACTCGAGTCTGAACTCCTACTGCAGCGCTGTCCCCTTCTGTTATAAAAATAGGTTGAAGATTTTAATTATTTCCTAATCTAGGAGGCGTTTATCAGATGAATTTTTCTTATTATGGCATCATAAATGCGAAGAAGTACCCACAGCAGGAGTTTCTTATTGAGCTTACCCCATCAAAAAAAATGAGACGTTCTTTAACATGGAAAGAATTTAACGAACAAACCAATAAAGTTGCCAATTATTTGAAAAATAAGCTCGGTGTGCAAAAAGGTGATTATGTCCTTCATTTGCAAATGAATAGCATGGAATGGATTGTCACTTTTCATGCTATTTTAAGGGTAGGCGCTGTTGCTGTACCGTTAAATTTCCGATTTGCTCCCAATGATATCAAATATGCAGCTGATGCCTGCAATCCAAAGGTTTTTATTTTTGGAGAAGGTTTTCTTCCCAAGGTTCAGCCGATAGAAGGTGAACTAAACAGTGTGATTTCTTATATTTGTATTGGTGAGAATATTCCGGATAATATGGTTTCATATAACGAGATAATGGAAAGCTCTTCTCCAGAGGATATTATCGTTAATGTCGATGGGGAGGATCCGGCAGAGCTGATGTTTACCTCCGGGACAACCGGACCTCCCAAGCCTGTTTGCCAGGCGCACAATAACCTATATCAAATAGGTATAGGCAATGCACTAACCTATGGTGAAGGCCACCAGACGGTTTATCTGGCGCCTCACCCCTTTTATCACAGCGGGAGCTTCTTCCTTTCGTTTCCGTCCTACCTGGCCGGTGGCAAGATTATTATTCTCTTGGAATTAAATGAACCGAGCTATTTATTGGATGCCATTTACCAGGAGAAAGTAACCCATGGTTGGGTTACGGTACCTACCATGTCCGATACTGTAAATGCCGTTAAAAAGGGTACGATTGATTTGAGCAAATATGACTTTTCCCATGTAACAGGTAGTATTGTAATCGGAGCGCAACCTGTACCTTCCTCACTGTATAAAGATATGAAAGAGCTCCTTCCTTTTAAAACAGGCAATATTTACGGCATCACTGAAGGCGGTGGCGGAGGTACAATAAACTTGTATGACGAAGATGTATTAGATAGACCCGGTTCAATTGGTAAAGGTACTTTTAATGTGGAAACAAGAATAGTTGATGAAAACGGAAAGGATGTTCCTGTTGGTGAAGTAGGTGAACTGCTCCTGAAAGGGCCTAGAAACATGAAAGAATACTTTAAAAACCCTGAAATGACAGGTAAAACGCTTGTTGATGGCTGGCTCTACACCGGTGACCTGGTTAGAATGGATGAGGATGGCTATATTTATATCGCGGACAGAAAGAAAGATCTCATTATCAGGGGAGGAGAAAACATCTTCCCGGTTGAGATTGAAGATGTATTGCGCAGAAATTCAAAGATTGCGGATGTAGCTGTAATAGGTTATCCTCATGAAAGGCTGGTGGAGATAGCCATGGCGATAATCCAGTTATATCCCGGAGAAACAATGACCGAAAAAGAAGTCATTGAATTTTGTTCACAGCAGGGGTTGGCTAAATATAAATGGCCGGAGAAAATTGTCTTCGATAATGTCTTACGCAACGTAACAGGAAAAATTAACAAACCTTTAATGCGAGAAAAATATATAGGTCCTTCACAAAAAAATGCCGGTTAATTGCAGAGGCTGACAAAATTAACGAATAAAAAAGACGAAACATTGGCGTACAGTATGACTCTACCGGATTTTTGCAACCGGTAGAGTCATACTATTTTTGTTATTATAAATATATAGATTATTGGAACTTATTTAATTCATGTCGCTCCATTTGCCGAACTGTTCCCGCAATACACGGTGCAGTATTTTGCCTGTACCCGTCCGCGGCATTTCTTCATCAGAGATGAAATGGATATTTTTGGGACGTTTAAAGCCTGCCATCTTTCCTTTGGTAAATTCCATTATTTCTTTCTTTATTTCTTCTCCGGGCTGGTAATTCTGGTGTAAAATAATAATCGCGGTAACTGACTCGCCCCATTTTTCGTCCGGGACTCCGATTACCGCTACATCTTTTACTGCCGGATGTGCTCCTATGATGTTTTCCACTTCAGAAGGATAAACATTTTCGCCTCCTGTAATAATCATGTTCTTCTTTCTGTCTACCAGATAATAATAGCCGTTTTCATCTCTTCTGGCCATATCACCTGCAGTGCACCATTCCCCGCGGAATACCTCTTTGGTTTTTTCGGGGTCGTTCCAGTATTTCTGGAATGTTCCCGGGGACCTGGAATATAGCTCTCCTACCTCTCCATCTGGTACCTCATTCCCATCTTCATCAAGCAGTTTAATTCTGTCAAGACCAAAAATTTCCTTTCCTATAGAACCAAGGTGAGTTAACTGATCTTCCGGCCGCAAAAGCGTTACAAGAGCAGCTTCTGTAGAGCCATAGGCCTCCCAGAGCTCTACCGATTTAAAGTAGTCCATAATGGCCAGCTTTAAGTCTTTCCTTGCCGGAGCAGAGGAGATAAGCAACTGCCGGATGCTGGAAACATCATATTTTTGTTTGATTTCATCAGGCAACGCAAGGATCATAATATAATGAGTCGGGACCAGGGATGTGAATGTGATTTTATAATCGGATATTGTTTTTAAAAGATCCTCGGGATCAAAGCTAATCATATTATAAACCATAACGGGCGCTGTAACGTAAGTATAGGCGAATGAATAATAGATGGAATTAACATGACACATCGGCATTACCAGCATGGACTTATCTGTCGGTCTTACGCCCATACTCATATTGCTGAGGAAGTACTGCCCGAGATAACTCTCGTGGTTTCTTACGACTCCTTTTGGTTTGCCTGTTGTTCCGGAGGTATACATAATAGTCCACGGGTCATTAGCGTCTACGATCACATCCGGTTCCACTGGTTTACCCTGGTTAAGAAAATCTTCATAATGAATATAACCGTCCGGAGCTTTCCCCTCTCCCAGGAAAATAAAGTTATCCCGGGGTATTGATTTAAGATTATCACGTATACTGTTAATGCTTTCTACAAAAGGTTCTTCAACAATAATCATTTTGCTGGTGGAGTGGTTGATGATATATTCTATATCAACCGGAGCCAACCGAAACATAATAGGAACGGCTATCTGCCCGCCTTTTGCGCACCCTGCATACATTTCCATCCATTCTACGCGGTTATAAGCGAGTATTGCCACCCGTTCACCGTAACCGACACCTGCTTCCGAGAAGGCATTGGCCAACCGACAAGCCCGCTCATTCCATTCTTTAAAGGTAAAACTCTTGTATTTATCCTGGCAGCCTAATTTATCAGGATAGTTTAAGGCATTCATCTTTAAGACTGTTCCAACATGCATCCATTTGCTGACGGTCATTATTTATTTTCCTCCTTTTCAATAATTGGGGATTCATCAACACATAAAGACACCCCCATCATTAAAGCTTGATAGAGGTACCCATGCTGCTGTCTTACTAATATATGTTCACAAAATTAAGAAAACCGAAGATAATATAAACAATAACCATCATACCATCCTACTTTTAATTGTTTATTAATAGCAGTATACACCTCCCTGTAGGGTGCAATTTATAATATTAACCCGGCAAAGCAATATATTACTTATTATTTCAACAAAAATTATTTATTTCCTGCCTAAAATATTCGACTTAAAAAAAAAGTTTTAAGAGTTAAAATTATCTAATTTGAGTATTATAGTTTTGAATATTTATATATAATTAAATAAATGGTAATAGCGCTTTAATCTATCAACCTGTTCTAACTATAAAGTTTTACTACTTTCCTATCTCCTTTATACTATCAGATTTGTCCCCTTTCCTAAAAATTATCAATATTAATTATTTCATAAAACAATAAACCGGTAAAAATAGTCTAATTTAGCTTTCCTTTAAATATATAAACAATTTTAAATTTGGAATACAATTTGCTATAAATTTTTAGGTGGTGTCCTATCGTAGATCAAACCACTAATAAGCCCTTAATTTCTAGCCTCCCTAATATCCTATACGTAGGTTTCCTTTTAATAAATAAAAGGGGGTGGATTAAAGACGACAGGTAAAATGACTTAATTATCAGAGGATGTTGTTAGTGGAAGTTTTTAAGGATTGTTTTAGACTAAGGCAAAAGTAATTTAAGGCAAATTCAAAAGTTACAAATTTGAAAAGGGGTTGATAATTATGAAAAGATATTTATTTACTATCAGTTGTTTATTTGTTTTTTTATTTGTTTTATTAATTTCTTCTATTGCACTGGCAACTTCGCCCCTCCCCGAACACGCGCAAAAAGAGGATGCAAAATTAATTACCGTCCTCAATCCTTTGGGCCAACCTCCTCCTGTAGAGCTAATACCCATGGCACCTAGGCTTGATACCCTAGAAGGTAAAACTGTATACTTAGTAGATCAGGGTTTCGGGAAACCGTCAGGGGTTTTGTTTTTAGAGCATATACAGGCTTGGTTTGCTGAAAACATGCCGTCTGTGACAACAATAATCAAGGAAAAAAGTGGGTCATATGGACAGGATGATCCAGAGCTATGGCAGGAGATAAAAAACAATGGCGGCGATGCAGTGATAGTAACCTATGGACATTGAAGTAGTTGTGCCCCGTCGTGTGCGAGGCATGCTAGGTCAATAGAAAAACTAGGGATACCTGCGGTGTCTATTCACACTGAAAAATTTGCTGAATATCTGAAGTACGATGTCGCTCGAGAAGGGCAACCACTCCAGCGTATGGTATTTGTTCCCCATCCACTCGCGGGCGAACCATCTACCGTACTTAAACAATATGTTAACGGCAAAGATCCAACAACCGGCAAGCCTGTAATGCAGGAGATTATTGATGCGCTCACTAAACCTTTATCCGTAGTGGAGACGAAGACAGGCATTTCGGAAACAAAAAGGGTAAGGTTGTTAGAACCAGATACCGAGGATAACCTGCGGCAATTATTTAATAAAAATGGATGGACTGATGGATTGCCGATTGTGCTTCCAACGGAAGATAAAGTGGCTGAGATGCTTGCAGGAACCAATCGTAGTCCTGATGAAGTTGTGGGTAAGATGTTTTGGAGTTATACAGTGGAGCAGGTTGCAGTCAATGCAGTAATGGCAGGAGCTAAACCGGAATATTTCCCGGTAATTTTGGCATTAGCTGCATCGGAAACGCCTCCTTTGTCTACCTCTACAAGTTCTATGGCAGGAATGGCGGTTGTTAACGGACCAATACGAAAGGCGATAGGCATGAATTATGAAGTTGGTGCGTTGGGCCCATATAATGAAGCCAATTCTACCATAGGTAGAGCGTGGGGGTTCATTGCCAGAAATTGTGGGGGATATCAGCCTTGGCCGGAAAGGTATTGTGGTTCCGTAGGCAACCCCTTAAATTTTAGCAATATCGTCTTTGCAGAGAATGAGGAAAGGAGCCCGTGGAAACCTTTTCATGTCCGTAAGGGCTTCAAGGAGGACGAAAGCGTTGTAAGCCTCTTTGGTACTGGCTGGTCTAAGATCGATTGTATGGGTGCCATTACTTACAGGCCACTTCATGAAGAGGCGCTTATCTTAATGAAGGCTTTCCCTCCAAGTACTCCTAAAGCTACTTTTGTAATGGATCCAACAGCGGCCTGGAAAACCTATAGGGAAGGCTTTGAAACTCCAGAAGAGCTTGCCGAATGGCTGAAAGAAAATATTAAGTGGACTGTCAAAGACTACTGGGCAACTGACTATGTACGGACTTTTGTTATGCGAGATGCCCAAAACGGGATTGAACCGTACGCAACGTGGTTAAGACTACCGGAAGATGAGCTAATACAGCCTTGGCTTTATGGCCGGGGGATTGAGACAGTAGTAGTAGGCGGGGAAACAAATGCTTTTTGTCAGGTTTATGATATGCCATATGTACGTAGTATATCGATAGATCAATTTATGCCTAATAAAACATATAAACCCGCTGAACCTGGCAAAGATGATCCGTTTATTAATCCTGTTCCTGGCGCTGTTCCAATTAAACCTAGTGAGCCTAAACCTCCCTCTAAACCTAGTGAGCCTGAACCTCCCTCGGACGATGACTGCAGCACTTGAGGATAAAATAAAAATCCCTGGTAGGGATTGAAGTGTGCATATGTTAGATTCTGAATAGTCTATGGTGAAGGCGGGAAGGGGTATTTATCAATTCCTGCCTTCCCAATATAGGACTTTAACTGTTCCTACTGGACAGTTCGGATAATTAGGATACTTAAGGCCATAGCCAGGTTTACAGAATCATTCAATTCACAGCTTAAAGCAACCGGTAAGGAGAGCGGGCAGCTTTTTGTAAATTTTTAGCAACAGATTAGGGATTATCAAACCGTTTTATCAAGTTGAACCAGGCAATCCACCAGCTTGTCCCCATAAGCTCCACACCCGCTTGGGCAATACTGCGAGTTATTGCCGAGGTTCTTCGTAATTCTAAGAATGAAAAGGATATTAACAAATTAAGAGAAAGGTGGTTGATAATGTTGATAATTATGAAAAGATATTTATTTGTTACTAGTTGTTTGTTATTTGTTTTATTAATCTCTTCTATTTCACTAGCAGCAACGCCCGAACATACAGGTCAAACCGGGCAACCTATTGATATTCATGGACAGGGACGCTACCACGGTGAGGGGGTGGTCTTAGAGGCGCTGAATCCCAGGGGTGTAATTGACCCGCCCCCAAATATGCCACTTTCTCCGCGTGTTTCGGATTTGGATGGCAAGACAATTGGGCTATATGATAATGGAAAAGAAGGGTTTACCGCATTTCTTGATGTAATTGAAGAATTGATCAACAAATATTATCCTACCACCACTGTAAAACGATACGTTGGTGCTTTTGATATTGGCGATCAGATGGCAGCTCAGATAGCGAAAGAAGTCGATACCGTTATATACGGTGTGGGTGATTGAGGGACCTGCACCTGGCAGAGTTCTGCCGGTATAATTAAGTTGGAAAAATTAGGCGTACCCAGTGTTTTACTAGTAGCCAGAGGATTCGAACATGATGTAGAATCAGGGTCTTACGATAACGGAATGACCATGTTGCGTAGGGTAATATTGAAGGGTTATTATTGGTATATACCCTCGGAGGAGTCGAGGCCTATTGCCGAATCCCATTTTAACGATATTATTGATGCTCTCGTTCGCCCCTTAACGCCAGATGAGGAAGACCCACCCCAGTTAGAAAAAGTTGATCTTCCACCAATCACGATTACCTCCTGCTGTTACGAGCATGCGATCCAGGAATTCCAGGAGATATTTGATAAGAACCATTGGGGAGATGGATTGGCTTTAATCCCCCCTACAAGAGAAGCTGTTGATTTGATGCTTACAGGTACAACTCGTCCCCCGGATGAAGTAATAGGTAAAGTTCCTATAAAAAATGGGGAAGCCACTGTAGAAAAAATTGCAATTAATGCCGTAATGGCAGG
>JGI24712J26585_10004104_pt1 | contig 11234 bp, 9 predicted proteins | sample BioPla3DNA2_FD_26585 | JGI IMG/M metagenome (IMG submission 26585)
CCCGCCCGGGCTGGAACATAGGCGCTGCGAGCTCTACACCCCTTCCCTGGCGATAAAGCAAAATTACGCTTTCCGGGATCAAGGCGGACGCAAATATACAATGGAGACCGCCCGCGAGGCCGTCGAGCGGTCCTTTCCGGGTAGCGGCCGCTGCTGCGTAAACGGTTCTTGAAAAAGAGCTAAAAGCCCGGTTTCCCCTGCCAAAAAGATTACTGATTATGCAATAGGTATGGAAGCTTAATCAAATCGCCAATCATATCCTTGAATAAGATTTTAAAAAAGAGGGGGTCGAGGAACAATTAGCTTAAAATAATTAACAGGTTTAGGGGGAATTAAGTATCTAAGGAGGAATCAGATTAAGTGCGTAAAATTTTGCGTAAAAGTTTACTTTTAGTGGCGATTATGGTTTTGAGTCTATTACTGGTTACCGGTTGCGGTCCCGAAGGTGATGACGGAGCCGGGAAACCGAAAATAATCGTCAGTTCCAAGAATTTTACCGAGCAGCTGATTGTCGGCAATATGGTTGGCCTGTTAATGGAAGATGCCGGCTACCCGGTAGATTATAAGCTGCGTTTAGGGGGGACAGGCCTGGTTCACGAGGCTCTGGTAAACGGTGAAATTAATGTCTATATAGAATATACCGGCACTGCGCTTACGGTCATGTTAAAAGAGGACCCGCTTAGTGATCCGGACGAGGTATATGAAAGGGTTAAAGAAGCGTATCAAGAAAAATGGAACTTGGTCTGGTTGGAGCCCTGGGGTTTTAACAACACCTACACTGTGACGATGCAGCGGGAAGTCGCCCGGGAGCTGGGCATAGAAAAAATAAGTGACCTGAAAGACAAAGCCGGAGATCTGGTTATCGGTGCCACTCAGGAATTTATCCCCCGGCCGGATGGCCTGGCCGGTTTGGAAGAGGCCTATGGATTTAAATTTAAAGAGGCTAAGGGGATGGATCCGGGNTTAATGTATCAGGCGCTTAAAGAAGGTGAAGTTGACGCCATTTCCGGATTTGCCACCGACGGNAGGATTCCCGCGCTTGACTTGATTAACCTGGTTGATGACCTGGGATATTTTCCACCTTATTATGCTGCTCCGGTAGTACGCGGAGACCTGCTGGAAAAAGATCCTGGAATTGCGGAAGTACTCAATAAGTTGGCCTANAAAATTGACGACACCGTTATGGCCGAGTTAAATTATAAAGTTGACGGGGACAAAAANGATCCGGCGGCTGTAGCCAAGAAATTTCTGCAAGATAACGGGTTCATTGAATAAGTCGATTGATGGTAGAGTGTGGAATAGCCCCGGGGCTATTCCACCTGTTTAAAGGGGGATAAAATAGATGATTCGGCTAGAAAATGTAACCAAGCAATTTGGCGTAGTCAAGGCAGTGGACCAGGTCAATCTTCACATTACCCCCGGGGAGTTTCTGGTTCTTATCGGTCCTTCCGGGTGCGGTAAGACCACTACCATGAAAATGATCAACCGCTTGATTGACCCTTCGGCAGGCCGAATTCTGATTAAGGGAAAAGATATCAGCGCCGAAGACCCTATTCAACTGCGCCGGCAGATCGGTTATGCGATTCAGGAGATCGGGCTTTTGCCTCACATGACCATAGCTGACAATATTGCCTTGGTCCCGCGCCTTCTCAAATGGCCTAAGAAAAAACAGAGGCAACGGGTTGAAGAGCTTCTTGAAATGGTAGGATTGGATGCGGCAACTTTTATGCATAAATACCCCCGCCAGCTAAGCGGGGGGCAGCGTCAAAGAGTGGGCGTGGCCCGAGCTTTAGCGGTAGATCCGCCGATCATGTTAATGGATGAACCCTTTGGTGCTCTTGATCCGATTACCCGTGAACAGATGCAGGATGAATTTATCAAGCTGCAGGAACAGGTTAAAAAAACAATCGTCTTTGTGACACACGATATGGATGAAGCTTTAAAGTTTGCCGATCGGGTAGCCATTATGAATCACGGGAAAATTATTCAATGTGACAGTCCCGAGATGATTTTAAGGCGGCCTGCCAATAAATTCGTCAGGGACTTCGTAGGTTCGGATCATACCTTAAAACAGCTGAGCCTGATTAAAGTGAAAGAGGCCATGATTACCGACATCGATACCCTGCACCCCGATAACACTATTGCACAAGCTAAGGAGCTGTTTAAACGGGGCTCCAGCAATATTGTTGTGGTAGCGAAAACCGGAGAAGCAATCGGTTATATCAACAGGGAAGATCTAAACAAAACCCCTGAAGACCGCTTCGTGTCGGAGATAACTGTTAACTCCATCAGCACCGTCGCCTCTGATAAAACTCTAAAAGATGCGCTAACAGTCATGCTAAAAAATGATGCCGGTTATATTGCTGTCAGCGATGAAAACAGGAAGCCGGTCGGGCTCATCACTTCAAGTCGCCTCCGCCAGATAGTTAGTGAACCTCGCCTAAATTCAAGGGAGGAACAGTAAATGCAATACATTTTACAGAACCCGGGAACAGTTTTAAAATTAACCCTGGAGCATATTCAGATATCGCTAATTTCAGTGGCTATCTCGATCGTTATCGGAGTTGTTATCGGCATCATATTAACCAGGATCAAGATTTTACAAGGCCCGGTGCTGGGCCTTGCCGGTGTTCTTTACACCATTCCCAGCTTGGCCCTTTTCGCCATGCTTATACCTTTTTTTGGTTTAGGCTTAAAGCCAACGGTGTTTGCATTAATTCTCTATTCCCAGCTGGCGATCATCCGTAACACTGTATCGGGCATCGAGACGATTGATCCGAGCATTATTGAGGTCGCCGAGGGGATGGGCATGACCGGATGGCAAAAGCTATTTTTAGTGGAGCTCCCCCTGGGGTTACCGGTAATTATGGCCGGCGTGCGCATGGTTACGGTTATGGCCATCGGTGTGGCCACAATTGCTTCGTATATCAGTGCTGGCGGGCTGGGCGATCTCATATTTTTAGGNATGCAGACGGTGGATCTAAACGTTATCTTTGCCGGCGCTTTGCCCTTGATCATACTGGCGCTCGGTGCGGACCGAATTCTGGTTCTTCTTCAGAGAAAATTGGAGCGCTGGCGGGAAGATCTACCATCAACCGGTTTGGTTAAGGAGGGCTAAGGGATGTTACAGTACATTTTAACACATCAAGCAGAATTTATGGTCTTGCTGCGTCAGCATGTTATTTTAACCTGTTCTGCCATTGGACTGGCTACCTCCATTGGNATCCCCCTGGCCATCCTGGCCTCGCGGATACCATTTCTGGAGAGACCGGTTTTACTTCTAGGCAATCTCGGCCAGACTATCCCCAGCCTGGTCATTCTGGCATTATGTATACCCTTTTTGGGAATCGGATTTGCTCCTTCNCTGGCGGCTCTGTTTCTGCGGGCGATTCTACCCATTCTTATGAACACCTTTACCGGTATAAAAAATGTAGAGCATGGGATTATCGAGGCGGCCAGGGGAATGGGCATGACTGAAAACCAAATTCTNTGGAAAGTACAGATTCCATTGACAGTTCCGGTAATGATCGCGGGACTTAGGACGGCGGTAGTCCAGGCGGTGTCATTGGCTACACTGGCGGCATTTGCGGGAGGAGGCAGCCTTGGCGATCTTATTCAGCAAGGTATTATGATGGTTGATCAGGAGAGGCTTATGNCTGGAGCAGTCTCAACAGCAGCCCTGGCTTTNCTTGCTGATTTTATCATCGGCCTCTTGCAGCNGTGGTTGACACCGCAGGGTTTAAAGATCTCAGCATAGGGCAGGTACGATAGACCAGGGAATGGCCACTATTCTACCGCCAGAATGTAATAGTAGATCGGTTGGCCGCCGTATTTTAGCTCAACCTCAACGTGGGGGTAGTTTTTTTCTACCGTTGCGGCAAAGTCTTCAGCTTCATTGCGTAAAATCTCTTTACCATAAAGAATGGTTACCAGTTCATCATCTTCATTATCCAGCATCTGGGCAATCAGATCGAGCGTGGTCGGGGTGAGCTCTTTTCCGGNACTGCAGAGTTGCCCGTCGTAAAGCCCCAGGTAAGAGCCTCGCGCGATCTCTTTTCCCTTCACTACAGTATCTCTGGTGGCATATGTTACTTCGCCTGATTTAACCTGTTTCAGGCTTTCTTCCATTGTACGAACATTTGTTTCAAAATCCACGTTGGGGTTGAACGCGAGCAGGGCGGCAAACCCCTGGGCAATGGTGCGGCTCCCGACTATCGCCACCTCTTTGGCACACATCTTCTGCACCTGCTGGGCTACCATTTGGATATTTTTATTGTTAGGTAAAATGAGCACCCGGTCGGTGGGAATTCGTTGAACTGCTTCAAAAAGATCTTCAACCCGGGGGTTCATCGTCTGGCCTCCGAAGACAATTTCATCGGTGCCGAGGCTTAAAAAAAGCTCCTTGTTCCCTTCTCCGAAAGAGATGGCGATGATGCCAATTTCNTCTTTCCCTTTCAGCTTTTTGGGTCCGGATAATGTGACCACGGTTTCAACCGGGGATTGCAAATTAAAGGCGTGATGATNCTGATCGGCCATGTTGTCTATCTTTATTTCATGTAAAGAGCCATACGCCAGGCAAATGGAGAGGACCGCTCCCGGATCCGCGGTATGAAGGTGTACCTTGCTGATCTCATCCTGATCAACTACGAGTAGTGAATCTCCCAGCGGTTCAAGCCGGGTTTTTAGCTCTGTCGCTGCTGGTGTTCCCTTGATGATAAATTCGGTGCAGTAGGGGTAGGCCAGGTTAAGCGGTTCCGCAGGCGCTGCTTNTGTCATTCCTGCAGAAGGGCTTAGTTTGTCTTTCACTTCTNCGGTTTCTTTACGGGTAAGAATCTCCCCCAGCGCATGCTGGACCGCGAAGAGGCAGCCCTCCAAAAAGACGACTAACCCCATTCCGCCGGCATCAACTACCCCTGCCTCCTTCAGGGCAGGCAGCATCTCGGTGGTCCGGGCCAGCGCCTTTCTGCCGCTTTCAATAGCTGTCTCAATAATTCCACAGAGGTCGGCCTCGCTGCGGGCTGCGCTCCTGGCCCCGCGGGCAGTTTCGCGGGCCACTGTCAGGATGGTGCCTTCCACCGGTTTCGAGACAGCCTTGTAAGCATAGACTACCCCATATTGAAAGGCCTTGCTTAGATCATCAGGGTAGGCCACTGTTTTCCCTTGCAGTCCCCGGGCAATCCCTCGCAGCAGTTGGGATAGAATTACTCCGGAATTACCCCGGGCGCCCATCAGCGCGCTTGAGGCGGTCTGAACAGCGATCTCGCCAATGGCATCACCTTGATAAATTAGCGCCGCCTCGGCAGCAGCGGCCAGGGTCAGGCTCATGTTTGTTCCGGTATCGCCGTCAGGTACCGGGAAAACGTTCAGCGCATTGATTGCTTCTTTCTCCCGGTCAAAATAATAGCTCGCACCGACGATCATCTTCTGAAAATCGGCTGCATTAATGGCCAGTTCAAGGTTATGTTCTTCTGTTTTCGTCAACTGCGGGCCTCCTTTAGGAGCCAATTTTAATCATGGGCCCAGACGCCCATGCCGACCAACCCCGGGCCTCCATGGGTGCTGAGCACCGGCCCGAACTCCCTGATTTCCACCTGGGCATGGGGGGCCATCCCTATGATCAGCTCTTTAATGCCCACAGCATCTTCCAATGCTGCGCAATGGACCACGGCTACTTTCAGATGCTTGCTTTCCAGGGGAAGCTCCTGTAGCATCCTGTTGATCGCCTTACGCCTGGTCCTGACCTTTTCAAAAACTTCGACTTTACCTTCAAAAAAGTAAAGGATCGGTTTTATTTGAAGCATTGAGCCAAGCAGGGCCTGCGCTCCGCCAATCCGGCCGCCCTTTTTCAGATACTCGAGGGTATCGGGAATAAAGAAGGAGCGGAGCTCTGGTATTGCTTTTTCCAGTTTAACCGCTATCTCGGAGCGGCTGAACCCTTCCCGAGCCCACTGTGAGGCGGCCAGAACTAGGAAGGCCATGGGGCAGAAGTGGTTGTTGAATCAATAACCGTAATTTTGTTGGGATCAACCATGGAGGCCGCCCCCCTGGCGCTTTCAAAGGTACCGCTTAACTCGGAGGAAAGATGAATAGAGATAACCTCTTTGCCTGCTTCAATCAGCGCTCTATAAATTTCCACGAATTGTCCTACGGCCGGCTGCGAGGTAAAAGGCAGCTTATTCGACCTGTCCACGCGGGCAAAAAATTCATCGGTATCGACAAGCCCATCGTAGATAAAGCCGTCCGCAAAGTTCACCGTCAGCGGGATTACGGTAATAGCATGTTGGGCTATCTCTTCCTCCGAAAGGTAGGCTGTAGAATCGGTTACCAACGCGATTTTATCCATTCCGTCACCTCTTCACTGGTATTTTCCTGAAAGCACTATAGTTCTGCACCTTGTTGAGAAGATCCTTTTTTGATTCTATTTTACCTTCTTTTACTCAAAAAGGCCTGGATAATAAATGCAATAACGGTTTTAAAACCCGGCTGAAGCCGGTATTTTTCCGGTTATTCTACTGAGAAGAATAAACATAAAACCCATCAGCACGGTAACGAATTGCAACCGGGCTATTGTCGTCGGCTTAAAATTAGCTCCACCTAGGGCAATGGTTAAGGCTCTTTCGCCTATGCTGTTGGTGCTGAGACGGGCGGCCAGGATCCGGNCTGTAATAAAGACCCCGATTTGTGGAGTGACCATCAAAACGAGGTTTTAGAGGTATACATAATTTAAAGGTCGGCGAATTTATTTTTCCCGGGGCATACAGATGATCTCTTTGATGATTGTATCAAAAAAGTTGTTCGAATGTGCCGGCATGATGACACATGATGTATCTGCTCCCCTGCCACTACCGGCAATGGCAATGATCTCTTCTCCATGGGGGATTAATCCGGCGTCAAGGGCCATTACGCTGATCTCGACGCATACTTTAACTCCCTGTCCGAACATCCGTAAAGATGAGGCTACGATTTCCGAGGGGTAGACTCCCTGAAATTTAAACCGCAGGGCGCGGTCCACGCCAGCCAGGAGATGGGTTGTCGTGAGCAGCTGCACCCCCTTTTTACCAAGTTTTGCTCTCATTTCTGTAGGCATCTCATCTTCACCTGGTTCGGTGAAGCCAACATGGTGGGTTACGCAGGNGATCTTGAGCCCTTTTCCACGCTCGCTGAGCTTTTCGGCGGTAGCGCCGCTGTTTGAGGCGACAACAAGGCGATTGATATTAAGCTCACCGGCTCTTTTCAAAGCAGCTTCGATAGTTGCGCCAGTATTGGCGGGTCCTTTTTCATTCCAATACATCTCAAATGCCCTCCCTTTATGCAGTGCTCTTTAAATCTATCTTTCTCATTTTATCATAAGCTTTTCTTTTATGGTCAAGCTTTAACAAGATGAAAGATTAGGTAACCCAAAAGTTATAATAAAAGGATTATTAAAGATTTTGTCGAACTAAAAGGTCGAACTAAAAGTAAGTTTCAAGGTTCATCAAAATAGTAATAGAATAGATACGATAAGCATTCCTCTAAGCATTCCTCTACTTGATAGCCAGTTGGGCATTAAAACAAGCGCTTGCCTTTAAGTTTAAGAATAACACAGACAGTTTTACCCGTCTACCGGCTAAGCATGAACCGGGTCTAAGAATATATCGTGGCGGAAATACTGTCGAAGCCATAAACAGAACAAAGGAATGTCAAGGTAATAAGATCTGGTGAGGGATAGGGTGAGGCATAAAGGATGATATGGGCTTCGGATGGAGTAAGAGCTTGAAGTTTTTCGTATTACCAGGAATGGCGAAGATGCTTTTTCAAAAAAAGATAGGAGCAGCGGACAATGGATTGGCAAGATCTTTACAAGCAAAAATTAACCTCTGTTGAAGAAGCGGTGGGGGTAGTCCGCTCGGGTGACCGGGTGGTGCTCTCTCACTGTGCCGGAGAGTCTTTAACCTTAAGCCGGGCTCTGGTCGAGCGTGCCCCAAATCTTGAAGACGTTACCATAATTCACTTTCTGATGTTAGGGCCAAATCGTTTTTGTAAGCCGGGTATGGAGAAGCATTTTACCCATCTGTCATTATTTACTGGCGAGTCCGTGCGGGGAGCAGTAAACAGCGGCCGGGCTGAATTTATTCCCTGTTTCTTNTCCGAAGTACCGCGTCTTTTCCGGGAGGGGTATCTCCCGGTTGACCGGGCTTTGATCCATGTCAGCCCGCCGGACGAACATGGTTTTATGAGCTTTGGGGTGGCGGTAGACTATACGAAGATTGCTGCCCGCTNCGCTAAAACGGTNGTGGCGGCGGTAAATCCCCGGATGCCTCGTACTCATGGAGACAGCTTTATCCATGTTTCAGAAGTGGATTGCCTGGCCGAGGTTGAGGAGCCGGTGATCGCAGTTCCACTTCCAGAGATCGGGCCGGTTGAAGAGGCCATCGGCCGCCATGTGGCCTCTTTGGTTGAAGATGAAGCTACGTTGCAGCTGGGTATCGGGGCGATTCCCGATGCCGTATTAAAATTTTTAACNGGNAAAAAAGATCTGGGCATTCATACGGAGATGTTTTCGGATGGAGTAGTAGACCTGGTAGAAGCGGGGGTAATTAATAACGAGGCCAAATCGATTCACCGGGGTAAGCTGATTGCTACCTTTCTCATGGGCACCCGGCGGTTATATGATTTTGTCCATGATAATCCGGCAGTGGAGATGCATACTGTTGATTATACCAATGATCCTGTGGTCATCGGGCGAAACCATAAAATGGTCTCTGTAAATGGAGCCCTGGAAGTAGATCTCACCGGCCAGGTNTGCGCCGATTCAATTGGGTATACCCATTACAGCGGGGTTGGTGGCCAGGTTGACTTTGTTCGCGGTGCGGCCCGCTCGCCGGGAGGAAAATCGATTATTGTTCTTCCATCTACGGCGGCGGGTGGGCAGGTATCACGTATTTGCGTGGCCCTCTCCGAGGGAGCTTCAGTGACGACCACGCGTAATGATGTCCGTTATGTGGTCACGGAATACGGCATCGCCGATCTACGGGGCAAAAGCTTTCGCCAGAGAGCCGAGGCCCTCATCGCCATCGCTCATCCTGATTTTCGCCGCGAGCTAAGCGAAGGGATAAAGGCAAAAAGGTCTATCTTGCTCCCGCCAATATCGCTTAGCGATGCCGTCGTCTCTAGGTCGGACGAAATTACTGGCAGTTCAGCAGGCCCTAATTAATCTGTCCTCTCCTTTGTGCAAGTTTTAACGGCGGTTACCCGCTNACCGGTGGGGTATACTATAATCCCCGGCAAATTACCGGCAGCACAGGTAGCCGAACGCCGCGGATAAAACCAGCCCAAGGGAGAGACTAAAAAAAAGATGAAAGATCTCTATGTTATCCTGGCATTTCATGCTCACGAGCTTCTCTGGGATTTACCGGAGAGGCTCCTTTCTTATCTCGAAGATGAAAACCCGATGAAGGAGACTATTCTTGACGCCAANTATATCAAGAAAAGAAAAGAGGAGGGCCGCGATATTTACACCCTGGGCATTCAGCTGGGTGAGAAGCTGGATGCGCCGATCTGCGTCGAATACAGCAATGAACTGCTGCAGCAGATCCACGAGGTNATCCCGGAGATATTCGAGCGGATCCAGAGTGCATTTCAGAGCGGCCGTCTCTACCCGATTTACGGTCATGCCCATCATACTCATGTTTCCCTGTTGAAAGAAGAGGAGATTACTCAGGAGATAATCTGGAATATGCAGTACCTGCATAATTACATGTCGGTACCGCATCCTAAATATAAGGGTTACTTTTCACCCGAAGCCTCTTACAGTGTTAATAAAATGGAGGGTATCGCCGCGGCAATATTGACTATATCATCTTCCCGCATCTTCAAGAGAAAAAGGCGCCTTTCGAGCTGGTCGGGCCGGGCGATTATCTCTACAAGCCTTTCTGGGTGAAAAGCCCTCACCGTTGTCTCCTCGCTTTTCCCCGTAATTTTCCGATCTCGCAGGAGATCTGGCGGCCGATTACCCGTATGAAGCGAGATGAAGTCAAGGGGCAGGGTTATAAGTTAGGCGATTACCCGGTTTTCTTTAACGAGTATTTAAGCGGTCATAGCGAACCGTTCCCGATCGGCATGGAAGAGGGGGTGACCTTATACCAGGAAGTCTTGCGGCAGGAGCTGAACCAGGCGCCCCCCGATGCCGTGCTTCTCTATATCCAGGATCTCGAGCTGATGGACTTTGGGGATATTGCTATTGAGATTATCGCCCGCGCCTGGCAGAAACTTCTGGATGAAGATCGTGAAATATACCGGGTCCATTTTGTTACTCCGGAGCAGTATATCGATCAAATATTAAAAACAGAAGGCTTTGAGCAGTTGCCCGAAGTAAAGTTTCAGCAGATCTGCTGGGCGCCGGAGATCCGCCTGGTTCTACGGGCGGACGGGCATTATCCCCCTCTTGGAGTGGACGGGGTGGGCCGTTATACAATTGAAAAAAGCGGCCTCTACCGGAATCCGCTTATTTTCTGGGAAAACGGCAAGTATTTCTGCGGCATCTGCGACACCCTGGTAGAAAACTTTAGAATTACGGAAAATATTCCGGTTCATGCGGTTAGGCTCAGCGAGACCGGTTATGACCTGGCCCGCGAAGATCTTGATACCCAGATCGTGCTCTACCGGCGGCTGATGAAGCGGGCCTGTAACTGGGGCTGGCGTCCCACCGAGGGCCGCCAGAAGCGCCCCTCTCTTGATGGCTACCTGCTCTGTGAGGCCTTGCTAAAGAAAATTGAACAGTGTCCTGATCTCTTTATCCTTTGCCGTGAGCTGAAGCCGCTTGATTCTCGACAGATTGCCGGCCTGATTGAAACACTCAAGGTTTTTATTGACAGCCGGGTTGCTTATCTGCGCTACGGCCTGGAGAAATATATGGCCGAGCAGGGCGGTGAATTTTCGGAGGCCTACCGGGCTTTCGAAGAGGTGATTCGGTGGAAAGAGGTGGCCGTGCAGAAGGCAAAAGAGCTCTACAGCGTTAACCGGAACCAAAAAATGACCCCCATCACCAGGATGAAGCAGCTTCTCTCGCTAATGCAAGAATATTGTCAGGCCCTCTTCATGGCTACGGAGTATCTACAAAAGGTTTGGGGCGAGCTGCCCGATGTCGAGTTCATGGTCGACCGGATGTATGAATACCTTTACGAGCTCTACCCACCGCTATTCCCGGAGATGATCAACCGTATCGATGCCATGTCTGAAGGCGAGGTGGAGCGCTA
>JGI24712J26585_10004106_pt1 | contig 11233 bp, 10 predicted proteins | sample BioPla3DNA2_FD_26585 | JGI IMG/M metagenome (IMG submission 26585)
ATGTTGACTGTATAAGCCGGCACTGTTACCGGCAGGCCCCCCCTAACTGCACAAATACGTGCAATGTTTGGGCCAAGCCCGGCCTGCCATCCGCATCCGAATACCAGCTGATCCACATCCTCGCCGGTAATCCCTGCTCTTTTGACTACTTCTTTTACAACAGCCGCTCCCAGATCAGCAGCACTGAGACTGCTCAAACTTCCTCCGAACCTTCCTGCGATAGTCCGTACTGCACTTACAATTACCGGATTTCCCATAGTGCTCTCCGGAAACTACTTCCGGAAAATCCCTCCCTTTTAATGTTTTTTGCTCACAAAAAACAGCCAAACCACAGTTAATTAAATAGTAAGTATTCCTCTATGGCATCACCTCACGCAATTGAATTATTACTGAACTTTATATTAATTTGCAGTGTGTAATGCTTTTAATTTCTTCCATAGTGTAGTCCTGCTGATTCCCAGAAGGGAAGCAAGGTCTTTTTTATCTATATCGTACTGTTGGGAGAGTTTCCTGATAATTTGTTGCTCCATATACTCCAAAGTTCCGATGTTTATCGTTAAGAAATTATCCTCATTCCCTTTTAAAATTTTACTGTCTTCCCTGAAACGATAAAGCTCATCGACCAGCTCTTCCATTAATCTGAAACTGTCTTTGCTCCCCTCGGAAAGAATGACGTATTTGTTCATGAAGTTTTCCAGTTCCCGAACATTATCCGGCCAGTCGTAATCGCTGAGGAAGCGAACAACGGAATCCGGAAAACTGTCTGCAACACCTCTGTTGTCACCCCTGTATTTTTCAGCAAAGTATTTCATCAGGAGGGGAATATCGCTCTTTCTCTCCCTTAATGAAGGGATATGCAGGTTTAAAACATTTAAGTGAAAAAAGAGATCCTCCCTGAATTTTCCTTTTTTAATTTCATCAGGCAAAAAACGGCTGGTTGCTGCAATAACTCGAACATTTACGGGAAGCAGGCGCTCTCCACCAAGGCGGCGTACCACCTTCTGCTGGAGAATACGCAGCAAGCTTGATTGCAGAGAGGGAGAAAGTGCGGATATTTCATCGATAAAAAGCGTGCCGCCATGGGCAAGCTCAAAAAGGCCGGCCTTTCCATCTTTCTTTGTACCGGAGAAAGCCCCTTCTTCGTAACCAAAAAGTTCTCCTTCAAGAAAATCTTCTGAGGAATTTACACAGTTTATAACAACAAATGGGCCTTCCCGGCGAGAGCTTGCGTTATGTATACTGTGGGCAAACAAATCCTTACCTGTCCCACTTTCCCCGGTAATCAATATCGTTGAATCCGTTTGGGCAAATTTCCGGGCGCGCTCCAGAGCCCCTTTAATTGCATCAGAGGTACCTATTATATCTTGAAAAGTATGCTGTGCCAGAAAACCTCCGGCGGCATACAGCTTGCTGCGCATAAATCCTTCAAGATTCTGAAGCTCTTGTATATTCCGGATGATAATTACAGTCCCCAAAAACTCTTGATCCATTAGTATGGGAATGCGATTGAATACAACCTGCTTGCCATTGATTTTTTGTATTTCTTCTTCGGCCAGGTTAAGGGATTGAAAAAGTTTTTGCACCTGAGGAATGTTAATATCCTTTACTTTTTTACCAAGAAGCTCTTTTCCGGATATTTTGAACAGCTCTTCCGCCACAGGATTAAAAAGGATGATTTCATTATCCCTGTTTACGGCGATAGCCCCGCTTTGAATATGTTCAATAATGGTTTTAAAATATTCGGCCTTTTCACGAACTTTTTGACGGATGTGAACAAAATCCTTTGCCCACTGTAAGGCTTCAACAATCGCCTCGCGCGAAGTAAAAACCATCACACCCTGCATCCCCTGCTCCTGGGCCATACGGACCACACAAACACCGGAAGCAACCACTACTTCAATACCTTCATCGCGTGCCCTCTTGATTTGCTCATCCAATTCTTTTTCATCACGATAAAAGAAAAGGCGCAAATCCTCCAGGGAAAGAATCTGGGCAATATTTGAAAAATCGTAAAGATCTTTGCGCTTGATATAATCGAAATAAGCTATCTTACTGCCGAGCTGCCTGGCATGATATAAAGCCTGGATGATATCAAAGTTGGTGGTCTGAATTAATATCACCGGTACAGGCAGTTCTTTTTTTAAGATAACTCCTGTCGGACCACGACTGATAATAACATCGGCACCAGACTGCACAGCTCTTTTGCCAAGTTCCAAGCCTTCGTCCAAAAAGGCTTCTACAATTTCCATTTCAAAATTAAGCTCTTTAGAAACCTGCTGCGCAAGCCGGGTAAGCTCCGGCAGGGGGGATATCATTACAATACGTGCTTTTCCCATTGCTAAGAACCTCTTTTAAGAAGAATTGTTCAGGATTTAAACATTTCTTGTCTGCTTTTTTTATCGCCCGTTTGTATGTCCATTTTTTTAATTCTGCATACTCTATGAAAAATCCTCTTACAAATTAAAATTTAAAGATTCCAAAAAATCTCAAATCAAGTTTTAAAATAAAGAACGCCTTAAACTGTAAAACAGAAAAAGGCGTTTCCTTCTCCTAGGAGTTTTCAGGAGTTTCGGGGTAAGGGCTAGGGAATAATCTTATTCAAAGAATATTCGATAATACCTTCCGCCCCGGCCTCTTTTAATTTATAAATCAGTTCCCGTACAGTTTTTTCATCAATAACAGTCTCCACAGCAACCCAGCATTCTTCGTGCAACTGGGAAATAGTGGGCTTCCTGAGGGCCGGAAGTAAAGAAAGTACTTCCGCAAGGTTACTTTTGTTTACATTCAATTTTAAACCAACCTTTTTTTCCGCCAGCAGTGCACCTTTCAAAAGGGTAATAATCTGCTCCACTTTGCTTTTTTTCCACTCTATTTTCCAGCTATCCTTATTAACAATAAAGCGGGGGGTTGATACCAGGATAGTATCAATAATGCGCAGGTTATTTGCCTTTAAGGAACGTCCGGTTTCAGTTAACTCGGCAATGGCATCTACCAGTGCGGGAGGTTTCACCTCCGTCGCACCCCAGGAAAACTCCACACAGGCCTGCACGTTATGCTTCTTTAAATAACTTTTTGTTACTTCCACGAGTTCCGTGGCGATTTTTTTACCCTGCAGGTCTTTCACGCTTTGAACAGGCGAATCATTGGGAACCGCCAGCACCAGTTTAATGGGTTTCAAACCCTGTCGCGAATAGGTAAGTTCCGCTATTTCCTCCACATCCGCCGATGTTTCAGTTATCCAATCCTTACCGGAAATGCCGGCATCAAGCACACCGCTGGCAACATATCTGGGTATCTCCTGCGCCCTGATCAGGATGCAATCCAGATCTTCATCATCGATGTAAGGAAAATATGAACGTTCATTGAGATAAATATTAAACCCGGCCTTTTTAAACATTTCAAAGGTTGATTTTTGCAAGCTTCCTGCCGGTAACCCCAGTTTTAACTTTTTCACTTCAGTCATCTTGCTCCATATCCTCCAGTCAGCATTGATGGTAATTATTATAACAGGAGTAACAATGAAAGAAAAGGGAGGGCCATGTAATGCTTTCCCCTCCCCTAATTTTAATACCCCTTTATGCAACCTTTAGATTGCCGGCTTGGGAAAAGATTTTATTGCCTCCAGCGACTTTTGCATTTCTTCTTCCGACAATGAAACATCGGTTAATTTCCCGCTGAGATAAGCATCGTAGCCGGCTAAATCTAGAAACCCGTGGCCGCTCAGACAAAATACGATTGTTTTCGCAACACCTTCCTCCCTGGCTTTCCCGGCTTCTTCAATAGCTGCAGCGATAGCATGGTTGGTTTCCGGCGCACAGATTAACCCTTCTGTTTGAGCAAAAATCATACCCGCTCTGTAAGTCTCCAGCTGGTTATAGGACCGCGGTTGTATTAACCCATCCAGAACCAGACGGCTTACAAGGGGGGACATACCGTGATACCTTAGCCCTCCGGCATGGATTGGCTGCGCCATGAAGTTATGCCCCAGGGTAAACATAGGTAACAGCGGGGTGTTGGCAGCAGTATCCCCATAATCATAGGCAAAGGGCCCCCGGGTTACTGTAGGGCAGGCGGTCGGCTCAACTGCAATAATCTGAATATCCTTGCCATAAATTTTATCCCTGATAAACGGGAATGACAGTCCGGAAAAATTGCTTCCGCCACCGACACAACCGATCAGCACGTCAGGGTAATCACCTATCATTTCAAACTGCTTTTGTGCTTCAAGTCCGATAACCGTCTGATGCAGCATCACATGATTTAAAACACTTCCAAGAGAGTATTTGGTGTTTTCCGATGTTACCGCATCTTCAACAGCTTCGCTAATAGCTATCCCCAGGCTTCCCGGGCAATCAGGATCTTCAGCCAGCACTTTTCGGCCAAAACTTGTTTGGCGGCTGGGGCTGGGAATGCATTCGGCTCCCCAGGTTTTCATCATCAACTGTCGGTATGGTTTTTGGTCATAACTGATTTTAACCATGTAAACCTTGCATTCCAGGTCAAAAAGCTTACACGCCAAACTCAAAGCGCTGCCCCACTGGCCTGCACCGGTCTCTGTTGTTAGTCTTTTAACACCGGCTACCTTATTGTAATAAGCCTGTGCAATGGCAGTATTGGGTTTATGACTTCCGGCAGGACTTACAGATTCATTTTTATAATATATTTTTGCCGGGGTATTCAGGTATTTTTCCAATGCGTAGGCTCTTTGCAGCGGCGTCGGCCTGTAAATCAACAGTTTCTCCAGAACTCCTTCAGGTATGTCAATCCACCTTTCGGTACTTACTTCCTGCTCAATAAGATTCATCGGAAAAATCGGCAACAGATCTTCCGGACCCACAGGTTTACCGGTTGCAGGATTTAACGGGGGTTGAAGAGGTGTAGGCATATCAGCCTGAATATTGTACCACTGTCTGGGGATCTCCTTCTCAGGCAAAATTATTTTTTTCTCCATTATTTTTCCTCCTTTTCTATAAAAATAAAAAACCCTCGTCTCAGGGACGAGGGATTACCCGCGGTACCACCCATATTACCCCTATTGAAGGGGTCACTCTCGGCAAGGTGCGGGAGCAATAGCAAAATACACTGCTCCGATACCCCTTTCTTATAACGGTGAAGCCTCCGTCCTGCCCTACATCTTTTTCGGACAGGCGCCTCCGGGACCCATTCAACAGGCGATTAAGTACCGGGCTCACAGCTTTGGGGTCTTACCCCTCTACCCGGCTCTCTGAACTTCTCTTACCTGCATACTACTTCCCTTCACAGGCTTTAATATGCTATTGGCCCTACTATAGCATATAGAAAATTTATTGTCAATAACCTTTTTATTCTTTTCCTGAGGTTATGATATAAAATTCCAAAAAGTACAAGTACTGTAAGATCAGGGCTAAGCATTATTTTCATCTAGGCAATTAACCTGAACGTACCAGCCCCCGTCGTCGGTAGATATCTTCTTTTGATCTAATATTAAGTGTGCCTTTCTTTTTTTGAGTTTATTCTGCTGTTGTTACTTTTTTAATATCATAAAGCAGGCCGGTGACTTTAAAATATTGTCATTATATTATACAGTGGCAGCCAGAGTTCTGGAGCCATTTTATCAGCCCTATTGTGTAAACCTTTAAAAGTTTGGATAATTATGTGTTGACACCCTTATCTGGAAATAGCTATAATGATTACAGGCAAATGTGTTATTATTATGATAGCCTGCACCGCAGAAGGAACATTCACAGACAGGAAAGATTTTACCCAAATGACATATGGCAGCGTAATTAAAGGATTATGTCACGCTGCAGATCGATATCTTTACAAGGCAGATAAATTGGATCCCGATTTGCTTTTGGGAGGAGGAAAGTAATGGGTGATAAATACAGGCAACGTTGCTTGTTTTGCGGGCGGGTATTCGAAATTGATGCTCTGGCTGAAACCACCCTGGGAGGGGATTTTTACGAAGGACCCCCGGGGAGGAGCAAATCTATCTGTCCCTTATGCGAGGCTAAGATAAGAAAAGAAGCTGAAGGATCCCAGAGAGATCCGAAACCGATGTAATCGGATGCAATTATTGGAGTTAGTTATAACGTCTACTTAAATATATAGTTTCTACTTAAATAAATAATAACCCCTCCTTATATATCTATATTTTTAAAGAGGGGTTGTTAGCTTTATAAGTGTAACTACCTGTTATTTGCATTAAACGGGCAGGAATACTTATTTATCAGCTCCGGCAGCCTTTAACCGGGCCAGGCTCCGCTGTAAAGCATTTTCCGCCCGGGTCCAATCCAACCCTGGAGGCCGCTCCCGAAGGCGCTTTTCAGCTCTCTCCTTGGCCTGGCGGGCCCTTTCTATGTCAATCTCTGTCGAAAGCTCTGCTGTNTCCGCCAGAATAATTACCTTGTCAGGGCCTGCTTCCATAAAGCCCCCGGATACAGCCATGCGCTCTGTCTTCCCCCCCACCTTATGATAATAAACCACGCCTGATTTTAAGGTGGTTATAAGGGGGGCATGCCGGGGAAGGACCCCAAGGTAGCCCTCTGCTCCTGGAGCAACAACGCTCTCCACTTCTACAGCCAAGATCTTCCTCTGGGGGGTGACAACCTCTAATTTTGTCGTGCTCATCAGGCCAGCTCCTGTCCCTTCTGAATTGCCTCGTCTATATTGCTCACCATATAAAAAGCTTCCTCCGGCAAATCATCATGCTGACCAGCCAGGATCTCTTTAAATCCCCTGATTGTTTCCTTCAAGGGCACGTAAGCTCCCGGCCTACCGGTAAAGGCTTCAGCCACATGGAAAGGCTGGGAAAGGAAACGCTGAATTTTACGGGCACGGGCTACTATTACCTTATCCTCATCTGAAAGCTCCTCTATACCTAAAATTGCTATGATATCCTGGAGTTCCTTATAACGCTGAAGAATACGCTGTACTCCCCTTCCTACTTCATAGTGCTCCTCCCCGACAACCAGGGGATCGAGAAGCCGGGATGTTGAGTCCAGAGGGTCCACTGCAGGGTAAATTCCCAATTCCGACAACTGCCGGGAAAGCACGATAGTCCCATCCAAATGAGCGAAAGTTGTGGCCGGAGCCGGGTCTGTAAGGTCATCAGCAGGAACGTAGATGGCCTGAACGGAGGTAATGGAACCTTGCTTGGTAGAGGTAATACGCTCCTGTAGTTCTCCCATTTCTGTAGCCAGAGTGGGCTGATAACCTACAGCGGAGGGCATACGACCCAGCAAAGCTGAAACCTCAGAACCTGCCTGAACAAAGCGGAAAATATTATCTATAAAAAGCAGTACGTCCTGCCCCCCTTTGTCCCGGAAATACTCGGCAGCGGTTAACCCTGTTAACCCTACCCGCATACGCGCTCCCGGGGGCTCGTTCATCTGGCCGAATACCAGGACTGTTTTATCTATAACTCCGGATTCGGTCATCTCCAGGTAAAGGTCATTGCCTTCCCTGGTACGCTCGCCTACACCGGCAAAGACAGAATATCCCCCATGCTCGTAGGCAACGTTACGGATAAGCTCCATAATCAGAACCGTCTTCCCTACACCAGCCCCGCCAAACAGGCCCATTTTTCCGCCCTTGGGCAGGGGCGCTAAAAGGTCCAATACTTTTAGACCTGTCTCCAGAATCTCTGTAGAAGGCTCTAGATCATCAAAGGAAGGGGGTTCCCTGTGGATAGGCCACCACTCTTCCGGCTCCAATGCGCCTTTTTCATCTATTGCCTCGCCCACCACATTAAATAGCCTGCCTAAGGTAGAAGGACCCACTGGAGCCTTTATGGGGGCTCCGGTATCTATAGCCTTCATTCCCCCCTGCATGCCATCGGTAGAAGACAAGGCTACACACCGGACCCTATTGTTTCCTAAATGTTGCATAACCTCCATGGTAAGGTTAATCTCTTTTTCCTTGACGATAACGGCATTATATAAATCGGGTAAATTTCCTTCAAGAAACTCCACATCTACTACCGGACCTATAACTTGCACCACTTTTCCTTCGTTCATATCAAGTCCCTCCTCTACCCCTGGGCCTTCAAAGCTTCAGCGCCAGTTGCCACTTCCAGTAGTTCAGTAGTAATGGCGGCCTGACGGGCTTTATTGAAGGACAAGGTTAATTGATCAATCATTTCGCCACTATTCTTAGTGGCGCCATCCATGGCTACCATTCTGGCACTGAGTTCGCTGGCTTTGGCCTCTAAAAGGGCCTGGTACACTTTTATCTCACAGTAACGGGGCAAAATAGCTTCCAGCACACGCATGGGCTCCGGTTCATAAATATAATCAGCCATTTCAACTCCTTCAACCGAAGGAGTTTCTATGGGCAAAAGCCTTTCCACCTGAGGAACATTGCGAAGGGCTGAATAAAAACGGGCATAAACCAGGTTAACCTCATCTACCTGCCCGTCTAAAAAGATCTCCATAAGCTGCCGGGCTAGCCCCCGGGCCAGAGATAGATCGGGTTCATCTCCAATGTCTAAATAATATTTAAGGATTTCCACCGAACGCTGGCGAAAATACTGTACACCCTTACGCCCCAATATAATTAAAGCAGCTGGCTTTTCCTCTTTGGCCAAACAGTCCTGGACCAGGTGAATAAGATTGGCGTTATATGCCCCCGCTAACCCCTTGTCTCCAATAATTAATACATAGCATGTCTTGTTAACCTCCCGTGATGCTACCAGCGGGAGCATCTGGGCATCTGGTGCCAAAGCTAAACGGCCTGCAACTTCGGCTGTTTTCTGGGCATAAGGGCGAGCTGCCCATACCTGGCTTTGAGCCCGGCGCAGTTTGGCTGCCGCCACCATCTTCATCGCACCGGTAACATGCTGGATATTGCTTATCGCCCGGATACGCCGTTTAATTTCCCTTATACTAGACAAGTATTCCACCGCCTTTATCTTCCGCCAACCGGTGATAACTGATTATTGCTTGAAGGTTGGCAATCAGGAACCGGTTTCGCTAACCGGAACAAAACTGTCCAGACATTCTTTTATGCTCTTTTTCAGAAGTTCCTCCAGCTCATCATCCAAAGCTTTCTTCTCCCGGATCTCCTGGAGGATGTTGGGATAGTTACTCTTCAGGAAACGGATGTACTCCTGCTCAAAAGGACCTACCTTTTCAATAGGCAGATTATCTAAAAATCTGTTCACACCTGCATAAAGTACTGCTATCTGTTCTTCAACCGCCATAGGCTGGTACTGGCCCTGTTTCAAAAGTTCCATCATCCGTTCGCCCCTGGATAATCTTGCCTTTGTGGCTTTATCCAGATCTGTCCCAAACTGAGCAAATGCCGCTAATTCCTGGTATTGTGCAAGGTCCAATTTTAAACGCCCTGCTACCTGCTTCATAGCCTTTATCTGCGCTGCCCCTCCAACGCGGGATACAGAAAGCCCAACGTTAATAGCCGGCCGCTGGCCTGCGTAGAATAAATCCGCCTCCAGATAAATCTGTCCGTCAGTAATGGAGATCACGTTGGTAGGGATATAAGCAGAAACGTCTCCCGCTTGGGTTTCAATTACCGGCAGTGCTGTAATCGAACCGCCGCCCATAGCATCACTTAAGCGAGCCGCCCTTTCCAGCAAGCGGGAGTGCAGGTAAAAAATATCTCCAGGATAAGCCTCCCTTCCGGGGGGCCTCCTTAAAAGCAGGGAAAGCTCTCGATAAGCCACAGCGTGCTTGGAAAGATCATCGTACACTATCAGGACATCCCGGTGCTGATCATACATAAAATATTCGCCTATTGCACATCCGGCATAGGGAGCGATATATAGCAGCGGGGCAGCTTCACCGGCATTGGCCACAACCACAGTGGTGTAATCCATTGCCCCTGTTTCCTCAAACTTTTGAATAACGCTGGCTACCGTGGAAGCCTTCTGGCCTATAGCTACGTAGATGCAGATAACATCCTGACCCTTTTGGTTGATAATTGTATCCACGGCAATAGCTGTCTTTCCGATTTGACGATCACCGATGATCAACTCCCGCTGCCCCCGGCCGATGGGGAACATGCCATCGATTACTTTGATACCCGTTTGCAGCGGAGTGTTTACCGGTTGACGCTGGATCACCCCGGGGGCGAGAAATTCTACCGGGCGGTACTTCTCAGCCTCGATTGGACCCTTGTCGTCCAGAGGCTCACCCACCGGGTTTACTACCCGGCCGATAAGGCTATTCCCCACCGGTACCTCCATAATGCGGCCCGTCCTTTTGACTTCGTCCCCTTCCTTAATATGCTGGTACGGACCTAAAATAACCGCCCCTATGCTATCCTCTTCGAGGTTCAAGGCCATACCATATACTCCCCCTGGAAACTCAAGGAGCTCGCTGGCCATAACTCCCCCTAAATGTACACGGGCAATGCCGTCACCCACATAAGAAACAATACCTTTGTTGGCTACCTCTACCTCCAGCTCATAGCGTTCTATCTGCTGCATCAGAATGCTGGTAATCTCTTCAAGCTTACTATCCAAATCTTCTCACCCCTTTGCATCAGTTAACCATCCCGGGTGCTAGACTGTCCTTAAACGGGCACCTAGAAGCTCCAACTTTTTCTTTACACTGGCATCTATTACCCGGTCTCCCCAACGTAATACAAATCCCCCTAGTATTTCTGGTTCAATCTTTATCTCCATGCGGACCTTCTTCCCAACAAAACGAACCAGCCTGCTTTCCAGTTCGGATTCCATAGCAGGTGAAAGGGGAGCAGCCACCGTAACGTCCACCGCCTCGATATTCTTGGATTGATCGAGAAGGCGTTGGTACTCTGGGGCAATAGAAGTAAACAACTCTTCTTTCTTCCTGCTCAATACCCGAGGAAGCAGATCCTTTAATGCCTGTTCCTTTTCCTGGGGAGATATTAGCGGATGAGAAAGGATTTTCTGGAGCTCGGCATCCTCCTCAAATATTTGTTTCAAAGAGGCTAGCTTCTCTCCCAGCTCTTCTTCTTGCCCCCATTTTTGGGCTGCATAAAAGAGGGCCTCCGCATAGTGCCGGGCAACTCTTTTGTCGTTCACTATAACCTCTCCACCTCCGCAAGGGCATTCTGAAGCAGATGCTCCTGATCTTCAGAGGTAAGGGTGCGGGCTAAAACCTTTCCTGTCGCCATGACCACAAGTTCCGCTGCCTGACTGCGAATGGCAGCCATAGCAACTCTTTTTTCTTTTTCTATTTCCAGCCGAGCCTGCTCCAGGGCACGCGCAGCCTCTTCCTTAGCCTGAGCGACAAGTTCCGAGCGTGTAACT
>JGI24712J26585_10004107_pt1 | contig 11233 bp, 6 predicted proteins | sample BioPla3DNA2_FD_26585 | JGI IMG/M metagenome (IMG submission 26585)
GCATAGGAAATAAAATGACCCAACAATTTAGAAATAATATTAAATGGTTCTGAAAGTATGAAGGGATGAAAGGAGAAAGAAAAATACATGATAACTGGAATTGGAGCAATAAGAGGAATAAAAATTAGTGGAATAGGAAATTTAAGAGGCATTAATATAAATAGTGGAGTACATTCATCTGGTGGACATAGAGTTTCAATTATTAAAAAGTTCGGTGGTAAATATAGACAAGTTCCTTATATTAATGAATATATAAAAGAAATAGCAGAGGAAAATAGATGTCATACATTTGTTGAATTAACAGGTGGTGGTGGAAGAACTATACTTAATTTACCTACATTTGAGATAGACGGTGGCATTTATAAATTTGGTAGGAAGATATACAATGAGTATGATAGAGGACTATGTAACTTGTTTAAATGTGTTAAAGACCCAATCAAGGTACAACAGTTGAGAACACTATTATTAAAATTAGGTAGAGATGAAGAACTTTATAGATATGCTATAGACAATAAGAGTAATAAAGATATAAATGAATTATTATCAGCAGCCTTTACATACATGGCAGCAATGTTAAGTTGGTCAGGCAATTGTCAAAAAGACGGGTATTTGAAAGGGAAGACAGAGGAGGATGCTAGAAAAATTGAAAATGATTACTTTAGAAAAATAAAGCAGCTACCCAAAAAGAGTAATGCACTTAAAGATATAGAAATAATAAATGGTAGTTATGAGCCACTACTAATTAAGTATGGGGCAGATCCAAGGGTAGTAAAATATATAGACCCTCCTTATCACCCAATAACTAGACACCAAGCAGGACTTGACATTTATGACCTTGAGTGGGAAAGGGAAGACCATCAAAAATTAGTGAGTGAACTTCTAGAGTGTAGGTCATGGATTTTAAGTGGATATGACCCTCTAGTACGGGGATGTGAAGACTACTTACCATTAGAGAAGGCTGGTGCAAAAAAGGTAAGTCTAGGGGTGTTTAGGAGTGGTACTAATTCAACTGAAACACGGAAATTTAATAAAGAAGAATACTTATGGATTATGAAATAAGTCATTAAAGTCACATAAAAGGTATCATGAGGTTTATTAGAACTTCATGATACCTTTTATTTTTATCTAAACTAATTGGAAATCAAACATACAAATGACTGTATCAATTTGACTAAGGCTTGTATGAATAATGGGTTAACATTACTAAAACAAAGAATAGCCTAATAATAAGCAGGTGGTAGAGATATAAATATAAATTATTAAATGTTAAGGAGACTTTTAATAGTTTAAATTCAAAATAAAATGGAGGAAGAATACTATGAGAACAAAACAAATAACTCAAGCAATGAAGAAGTGCTACCTTATCATTAATCATAAGGTAATGAAAGAAGTAGCTGACATGGGAGCTTTAGAGGATTTAGGAGAAAACAGGATTGGAACCAATAAATACTTTGGTATTAATGGTACTAACACTTGTATTGTAAGAGTAGCACAGAACTTAGATTACGGAGCTTATTGTATAATCAATAAATATATTCAAAGAACAGATGGAAAAGAAATAGACCTTATAAAAAGACTAAGGCAATTCAGTTTTCATATGGATGACAGTTGTACAGGTAGTGGAAGAATAAGAACTAGAACAGGGACAAATGAACTAGTAAAAAAATTAGGTTATAACACTAAAAGTGGCACTAATATTGAATCGATAATACACACCTTAAGAACAGGGAAAATTATAAGTCAGAAAACAGGGTTACAGGTACATCACGAAATAAGTGTATTTGATCATAGGGTAGAAGTTTGTTTCTTACTTCCAGAAGAGATGCATAAGGAAATACACAAAAGAGTTGGACAATACTCACGTAGAGATAAAAATCAATCAGTCATAGAAAATGTTATAGAGTTTAAATGTTTATACCATGAATTAAAGTCAAGTGAATTATATAACCAAGTAATATAAAAACAGTAGTTAGGAGGGAGGATATGGGTAAGATATTTGATGTTCTTAAGGCTCACCAGATTAGCCTAGGAGAATTTGAGGATAGAGTAGATATAAAACAAGGGGCGGTTACTAAAACTGTCCCAAAGATTAATGGGGTACGTATAGAGACTAAGGGAAAGACAGATGAAACTAGAGAACTATATGAAGTACTAGGAATTGATTCAAGAATGTTAGAAAACCTTAAAGAAATAGAAAAACAAATATATGCAATAGGAATTTATATAATGCAGAGTTTAGGAAAATTCGTTTTTGATAGTACAGATGCTTATAGAAGAATGAGTAATAACAGGTTAGATACCCAAGGAGCAGAGTATGAAGTGTTAAACAAGATTGAAAATGGAATAACATCTGATGATGTGCTGGCTTTCAGATACATTTCAATAATACATCAAATGGTTTATAGGGATGATGAAAAAATAAAAATTGATTATACACCATTGGAACTAGTTGCAGTAATAAGTGATCCTGAAAGTAAGGGAATACCTATATTATTAAGATTCACATGCAAAGAAGATGGAAATCAAACATTAGAAAAAGCTAATAAACTACAGGTAAGTAAAGCAGGTGGAAGTGATTTTAATAAATAGCGGACGTTAAAAAGGGTGTACTTTTGAAAACAGGAAGTATGCCCTTTATTATTATCATTAACATTTGATGGAAATTAAATTACAAAGTATGAAAAAGTAGTATTCCTACTCGATAACATACAAATCAATTAAAGAAAAGTTTAGGAGGTAATGGAGATGTTAAAAAGTGTAAGTATCACTAAGCAAAGAACAGAGGACTTTTATAAACAGTTACCAGACAAGGTAGATAGTATAAAAATAAGGATTGTAAATATAATGCCTGAAGTTATGAAAAATTCAGCGTTTATAAAAGATTCGGGTCTAATAGTATCAGCATTAACTGGGATAATATTTGGGGTAATACTAGGTGTAATGATAGGGGTAACATTATTTACACCTAAGGCATTAAATGCTTTTACATTATTCCTTGTTATTCATTGCATTATAGGTTTGTTTAAGAAACATTGTACTAGTAATAAAAATGATAGGAAGATAGATGTTATAAATACACTACTATTCACAGAGTTAATAATAATAGTACCTGTTTTTACTATTTCAACACTATCTAATTTATTCTAAAACATTAATGAGAAGGATGGTGAGAAAGGTGAAGATAAGAGATATATTCAAGAGGACATTAGCAGCTGGTTTAGTTGCTATAGCTATATTACAATCAACTATAGTAGCGTTTGGATACAATGGTAACAGTTATATAGACCAATTAGGAACAAATCAAGCGTTAGGAAGTCCAATATTAAACAGTAACTTCGTTGCAGATGACTGGAATAAATGGGAGATGATTGCTTGGGGAGTATTTTTAAGTAACTTTGCTACTCCACTAATAGACGATTATGAATCAGCGTTTAACGCTAATAGTTCTCAAGGTAGTAAAGGTTCTGGGTATAAAGCACTTCAATTTGGAAGTGGCTCAGACCCAGCTAACGCTGGAGTAATGCAAGGACTATTAAATTATGCAATAACACAACAAAAAACAGGAGCAATCAAACAAGTATATGTTAAACACACTAACATTGAAGGATTAGAAACAATAGTTGATGAAAGCACATCAAATGAAGTAACTCAAGAGACTACAGAAAATAATGAGTCTACTGAAGGTGAAAGTTTAGATGAAGAGGAAGTAATTGTAGACCTAGGAGAATATAGACCAGCTACATTTGCAGATTTTATTTTCATGGAAAGTGAAAAAGATGGTGACACCTTTATAGAAGTATCAGATGTAGATGGTTCTATAAACTGGGGTGCTGAAGGTAAAAATTTATATGGATATAAGCCTATATATACATTTAAAGAGGCTGGTATACCTACATTTGCAATTACATCAGATACAGGACATGAAGTAGTATTAGATTACACGAATAGTTGGGATTTACAATTATTAAATGCATGGTTTGGAAGAGTATTACATAGTGATCTTTCAAATAAATTTGCAGATGAATTAAACGACATTTGGAAAGATGCTAAGTCAATACCAGTTTATATGGATTGCTTTGGAAACCTAGTAATTAAATATAAAGGTTCAAATAGAATGTTGATACCAGCAGCGGCAAACCAACATATAACAGATACACCAAAGATAAATCTAATAAACTCACTAATATTTAATGGTTACATGGGGTCAGCTAATAGTACAAACTTACAATTGCTAGGTCAACAAGTAACATGGAGTAAGTGGGGCTGGATAAAGTCATTTGTAGGACTTGGAAGTGGTACTGGAGATTCGGGGGGTAAGCCTGATAAAAGTGGAGTACCAGCATTTGGATCAAGAATAAACGGAATAAAGCCAGGTACAGTACTATTATACTATGACCTTGATAATATAATATTAAAAGATAGGATATCAAGTGGTGATAATTTCATAAATACAAACTATGGAGAAAAAGTAAAGAAACTATTTGACTTAGATATAAATAATTTAACGAGTGATTATTCTTTAAAAGTAGAAGTATCAAACATTGTTGATTCAAATATAGGAAAATTGGATTCAAGTATACAAACTGCTTTAGAAAAAACAGCCTTGGCAAGTACAATGATTGCTAACATTACTCAAAATAATTCAAAGGCACAAGTGTTAAGTACAGTAAAATCGATTACAGAAGATATAAAATTATTTAATGATCCTGTAATTATATCTGTACAAGCAGATATAGGTAGAGAAAAATCAAAGATAAATGCAGATGGAGTAGCTAGATTATTTCCAACATTCTTATATGAAGTTTACTCTGGTAAGAAAGCAGCAACTACTACAGGTATTTTCAGTAAGCAAGATATTGATAACATATTAAGTAAAAGTACTACAGTTAGCTCATTAAGAGAAAACTCACTAGTAAGTGAAAGTGGTAATATATCACCTTTAGCGGCTGGATTTATAGCAGAAAATAGTAGCTTGTTTAAAATGAACTTATCATCACCTAAACATTTATTAAAGACAAAAGCACCTTCTGCAAGTTCATTCTTTAGTAAATTAGGTACAGTTAAATTTGATGGAAACTTAGCTGTTACACCCAAATATGATACAAGTGGTTCTGAGGATGCTATATTCCAAAGATGGGTTAAAGCATATCCCGTCAATAATAATATGGTTATAATAAGTAACGTTTTAGGTGCAAGAGATGGACAAGAATTTGCTCAATGGTCTGCATTTATCTATATGACATATTTAGATTGGTATGGAGTTTCAGTAAAGAAAGAGATGGGGCAAAAACCTATAGTTACAAGTGAATTCAATAAGAGAATATTTGATGATCAGTCTGATATATTGAGGGTAGATATTACTTCATTAGCGGATATTAAGACAGAGGAAGATAAAAAGAAGGATGTATTAAATTACTCATACTTGATGTTACATCCTACTGAAGGTAGAGAATACAGAAAAGATTTGATGATGAATGGAATGACTGACTGGGTTTTTGAAAACTATAATAACATAGTTTATGGGAATGCATCTTCATATTATTCATCAGTAAATTCACGTATTGCTACAAGAAATGCTACAGGATTCTTAAATATAGATTCATATACAGATAATATATTTACCAGCTGGTTTATGAGTATGTATAGTATACTTGTAGTTTGGATATTAGCAGGTACTTTTGTATTAGCAATAGTAATTGGTGCAGTAAGAAGAAAAAAATTATCATGGTACTTTATAACTATGGTTGTAGTAATTAATGCAGTATTGATTATACCATCAGCTGGTGAGATAGTGCCATATATAACAAATAAATACGTTCAACAGATGTTTAACGGTAAGATGACATACTGGGGCATATCTGAAGGTGTAACAAATGCTAATTTAGAAGAAGATATAATTAAAAAGACTTCGTTATCAGGAATATCAGGTTTATCAAAGTCTGATGCAGCTCAAGTAGCTGAGATGGTAAAAGCATTAAACATAACATATCTTGATAGGTCTTTAATGTTAAAAACAGACATATCAAGGAAGATAACAGAAACAGCTTCTGGTAACTATTCAGCAATACAAAGTTTTAGATCTACTAGATGGATACTACCAATGTTAATGAGGCAATTCACTGCCAATGATAGTTCGGCAGACTATGTATATATTCCAGTGGGTGATTTGTTTGATGACATGTCAAATATGTATTGGTTTTACAATCAAACGGATGCGTTAGGTACTCAAACAGTAAATGGACAGCAGGACATTAAGACAAATAATAATTTTGATGTAGATACATTTGTATCTAATATTAAAGGAAGTTTTAGTGATTATGAGTATCCTAATGAGTACGTAAATGAAAGATGGTCAAGCTTAGCTTATTATAACTATGATGATAACTATAATCTAACAGTTAAAAATAATCAGGATGTATTACATTCATTCTTTTATATAATTAACAATGATATAAATAAATTAAGTTTAATACCAAGAAATAGTGGATTTAAGGGAACTTATAAAATAAATGATGCTTCTAAAAACTATGTTGAATCTACTTTACTAAATGGACAAAGTAACGCTGCAACAAGTTTAGCTAATCACTTAGAAAGTCTAGCTGGGAGTTATATTAGGTCAGATAGAAATACAGTAGACCAAAGTTTTGGGTATTTATGGACTACTGAAAGTCCAGCACATTACTTCTACCAGAATGTTAAAGACACCTTTGCAGATGGAAGTAATCTAGGAAGTTTAGTGGGAGATTTACAAGGAACTGTTGTTATAAATGCTAACAATGAAGAAGTTAGAAAATCATTCATGCATAGTTCCGATACTGGTAATATTAGAGACATTGCAGATTTGGAAGGTTTATTTAGAAATACAATACCTTACCTATATCAGATGATGCTAACTACTGGTGGAACTGATGGTACAAGTGGATTGTTAATGGATTCAAAGATAAATAATTATGATATATACAAAGATAACTATAAATCATGGATGTTTAGAAGTAACTGGGTAGTAAAGCTATTGGAAAATAATAGATATAATCAGAAAGCAACTGTTAAAGATAGTAATGGTATAGAACATGTGGTGGAAAACCCAATGTTACCCGAATGTTACCCAGTAAACAGACCAATGATTTTTAGTGAGGCACAAAGAGTAGAGATGGGTATCAGTGAATCTTCACTTACACTTGTAGAATTAAAGTGTATAGAAGTAAATAAAAACATTGAAAAAAGATGGACATTATTACTTAACTATGCAAACACTAATGGAATGACAAAAGAAGTAATGTTAAGACAGATGGCATTAGAATGTTTATTAGAATTCAATAAAGAATTTAGCCCTACTACCTTATTAAGCGGCTCAAAGGCAATGTACCCAAATAGTATAGATCTAAGGGCAATATCATTCGACAGTGTAATGAAAATGCTAATACTAAATGTAACTAAAGATACGACATACATTTATGGAGATGCAATGTCAAATGTAATAGAAGACAGTGATATATTTACAGCAATACTGTTATTAGGGTCAGCATTCTTATGTTGCTATATAATTCCACTGTTTAGAAATGTAGTACTAGCAGCCATATTCTACTTAGGATTGTTTGCAATAATCAGAGCAATAGTAGCAGGAAATAGTACTAAATCTAAAATTTCATTAGGATATATAGTAAGTAACGTGTTATTTCTTGTAATGACATTAGTATACTACGGAGTTTTCAGTGGATTGATGGCAATAACTACGAGTGACGAAGTATTAACAGTGCAATCAGTTCAAGTAAACGTAGGTAACCCAGTATGGCTTTTCATTGTTATAATAATTGTAAGTATGGTTTATATATACGGAATGTATAAAATGTTAAATCATTGCTTTAAGAACTTTAGAGATATGGGATTTGAAGTTTATGCGGAATTAGCTCAGTTAACTAGTGCTAACATAGCAGATAAGATAGATTCTATAGGAGCAAAGATTATTGACTGGGGTTCTACTGAGGGTGGTGGTTCTTCAACTCAAAGTGTTAGAGGTACTGGAAAGACAGAAGTAACTACTAAAGTAAGTGTAGAAGGAGGCAGTGTAGAGGCTGAGGTTACAGGTGATAGTCATCCTAAAAACGTTAATGCTAGGACACAGACAGAATACGATTCTACAATATACAGCTATAATGTAGATATAGACATAGAGAACTCTGGGGCTAGTGAGATAGATGCTGAAATAGAAAAAGGAAAGAACATGGAAAAAGAAGATATGAAAGCTACATGTAATTAAAGTAATGGAGCGTACACGATTAAGTGTACGCTCCTATTAATAGGAAGGAGGTAACGGAATGAAGAGTTATAAACGTATTTTATTAATGCTTGTTGTTGGAATGATGTCGTTGTTATTAACAGGATGCGATGAAGATATGATTCAGTACTTAGATACTGATTTGAAATCAACTATACAGCAGCGTGTAGAACTTAATAGAAGTTGTGCGACAAGTCTAAGAGATGCAGGAATCATTTCAGAATCTGAATACAATAGTATTATGAAATCTATAGATAGTCAGATGGCAATATATATGGAGGACATTTCAAAAAATTCAAGTTTACAGAAGAAACTTTTATCTTCTGCTTCTGCATGGGCTGAATTAGAGTTTAAAGCGGTTGATGTAAATGAGAATAACGATGAGATTAATGCTGAAGGATTTACACGTAGTGAATGGAATAGTAAAGTGTTAACTAACGCTATAGCAGCAACAGGTAATAAAGCTCATTATGATCAGGTTAAGGTAGCAAGTGGTTCTGGATATGTAGAACCAATTAACCTTATGAACAATGTAGCAGATGAGATAAATGACAGATTTGGATATCCAATATACGTATTAAGACCATTCGATGAATTAGAAAGTGAAGGAATAGACTTAGACGGCATAAAAGAAATGGTTAATTTAGCATTGGAGGATCCTAAAAAAGTGGATACTTCATTACTAGATAAGTACTTTACACCAGCAGTGGATGAAAACAATAAAGTAATTACATTATTGGATACATCTAAAAGAGAAAATCAAGTCATTGTAACATCAGATGGAGCAAATACAAGCTATGTAGGTGACCCAAGTAGTTCAGATATTAATACAAGAAATAAAGTATTAGCAAAAGCAAATAAATATGATTTTAACTTATCTGGATACAGTGCAAGTCAAAATAGACCAGGTAAAGATATGATAATACAGCAATACGGCTACAATATTATGGCTGTAAGATTCACAGAATTTAATTATGATGCAGTACAGAAGATAATAAAAACAATAGGTTTATCTGACAATAAATATATCGTTACAAACAATGACGGAGGAAGAGTATACCTTATAGAATATCCAGTATATACAATTGATTCCTTTGTAGAAGATGGAGATAATTTTGATACTACATTCAAACAGTCAAACTTAGGTATTAATTTAAAGACTGGTAAGATGATAAAGTATACAGGTGCATATAGTAATGAAGTATCATTAACTGGAATAAACGTAAACAATGATGACCCATATCTAACTATGGCAGGAGCAGTAAATGAAACAGTAGATGGACAAGCATCATTTATAGTAAAAGGAAATATAGATGAGCCATTAGTACTTGGAGAGAAAAATCAAGAGGTCATTACTGGAAGAATAATACTAAGAGATTATTTAGAAGGGACATATGCACCAGGCATTGTTAGTGATGAAAACATAGTTGTATTTGGTAGAAAACTAAGAATTGAAAATTTTAATGGTAGTAAAGATTTAGTGGTAGCAAGGTTCTATGATAAGGCAGGCAAGAAAATTGAAGAATCAGCAGTTCTTCATATTTCAGATTTTGCAAGTATGGAAGATTTAATAAGTGGTCAGAAATTAAAATACATTAGAGGGAAAGGTGAGGCAAGTATTAATACTGAAGATGAGGACGAATTAGCTGAACGTAGTGATGAAGACAATATAAATGAAGATACATCATATGAAGAAATTGTAAAAGATGCTGTATTAAAAATTGATAATCTACCTAGAGAGACGGCACTAGAGATTAAACCTACTGAGGCATTTCCTAGTGAGAACATAGGAAGTATTGATGTTGGTGAAAATGATAAACCTTTGTTTTATGTAATGGCAGTTAAAAAGAGTATGTTTGAAACAGGTTTATTCAGTGGATGGATATATAACTCAGATGAAAGTTCAAATTCATTACCTTGGTGGAGTAAATGGCTTTATGACCATGGATATCAATACAAAATTGATAAGACAATACTCGAAGAATATTTGATGGGTAACTACTCATTTGAATTAGGTAATCAAGGAATTTTGGTTTTAGACTTAGAAACTATAGCTAAGATACAAGAGCAGTATAATAAGCAGGACATAATAGATAGAAATAGAAATATAAGGTCTATATTCATGTTATTTGGTGCTATATTGATTGGATATTCAATCATAATGTTATTAGCATGGGTATTAGATACAAATGTAGATCTTGGATTTAATATATTAGAAAAAATGACATTAGGACACTTAATTGCAGTAACAGATGAATCTGAAGTACCTGTTTATGACATGGAAGATAGAAAATATATTGGCTTTGGAAATTTAGTAATACAAAGTTGTATAGTAGCAGTCATAGGGATAGTACTAATATTAGTTGATTTCTATGAAATTGCCTATTGGCTCATAAAGATATTTGGAGGTATAGCTCAATTTGTATTAAAAGCTATTTTTCAATAAATAAAAGGAATCTGTCTATTCAAAAAAGAGTAGGCAGATTTTTATTCATGTCAGCAAGTAGATAAAATAATAGGTCAACTTAAATAGAAGAGTACTTTTAGATGAATTAAAACAAACAAATGATTAAAAGTAATGTTCCTACTATATATCTTAAAGTTGAATTAAAAGAAATTAAATTGATTTAATAAAAGAAGGAGGTAGGACATTATGAAAAAGATTTTGTCATTGTTAGTAGTTGTAATTCTTCTATGTTCAACTATGGTAGCTTTTGGAGAACCCTCATTAGATGAGTTAATAAACACTACAGAAAGCCAAGTACAAACACAAGAAGATGAGAGTCGAGCAGATATAAATGAGCAAGAGACTGTAAGTAAGCCAGATATATACAATGAAAATAAAGGGTTTATAGATGGTTTACAGGGGTCAGCAAATGTATCAGCAGAGGTTGAAGGTGTATCAAACATAACATCTGGAGCTAAAACTGTTGTTGCATTTATAGTTCAGGTATTATC
>JGI24712J26585_10004109_pt1 | contig 11224 bp, 12 predicted proteins | sample BioPla3DNA2_FD_26585 | JGI IMG/M metagenome (IMG submission 26585)
TCCTGCGTATCCTCTGTATTGCTCCAGCTCGATGTCAAATTCAAGCCATAATCGGTTATTTGACAAATAGCAATTTCTGACGGCCCCTTTTTTATAATATACTTGGAACTGTACAATGCTTTTTCGTTTGGCCGTCAAAACATGCGATCCTTGCCCTGTTATGTGGGCCAGAAAAGCATAATATGAATTTACGGTGTTAGATATCGACTGACTAATACGAAGTCTTAAAACGCAGCTTTTTGATGCTAATTTAAGCCCTCCTGAAATGTCATATTTTTGGCCGGCGGCAAAGGCACTTTTTACGGTCAAATTCTGTTTGAACTTCGACGGCGCGAACACGCTGTCACCGGTGCCTTCCAACACGTCGATACCATAATTGCCTAAAGGTACGCCGTCAAATTTATAATCATAGTCGATGCCTCCCGCCATCGATATGCCACTGTAGCTTGGCATGTCTTCAATAAAGGACACTTTTAATATATAAGCGTAACCTATTTGTTCAAAAGCGTAAGCAGCGGCTCGTGCAGAGATGCTTAAAGGTGTGCCGGTCATGCCTAAGATATGAGCGCCGTTATTGGATTCTATTACTGATATTATCGAATTCAGAACGGTGGTACTTGGTGCGTGAATACGCACGTCGAATGACCGGGCATCCAAACAAAAAGTAGCGAGGTCAGGGTCGATACCATTGATTTCAGGCCAATCGGTAAAGTCTACATTTTTAGCAGTCGGTGGCTCAAGTAATCCGGCTAAAGTGCCCTCTACGGTGCCACAATTGTAACCCTCCCAAATGTCAATGCCGTCTATAGTTAAACTAATCATCTTGCTATTGTTAAACCTTTTGTCATTATTACACTTATGTCGTTACGCAGCGCTTTAAGATCGCCCCGCATTGCGCCGGTGTCACCCTCGATGTTGGTCACTTTAATTAACAGCTGCGAATTGATGTCTCGCATCATGCGTACATTTTCGTTCATCGCATAGGTGTGGTTGGCGATGTTGGTCATTATGGCGTTGGTGATATCCACGCTCTCCTGACTTGCGGCCAGGCCTGTGCGAGCCACGCTCTCTCTCGGTTTTGCTATCGATCCAAGCCCGGTGATCTCCATCAGCTGTCTGTTTTTTTCGTCGATGCTGTTGTAAAGCGCCAGATAACTGTTACGCAATAGCTGTATCTCCGCGGCGGTGAGGCCCTCCTCATCTCCTGCCAAGGTCGCAAACTCCTCATACCATTTGCGCATCTCGGAATTGGCAAAAAGCTCAAGCGATGAATTGACGGCATCGCGCATCAAATCTTCAAAGGTGCTTGCCGCCGTTTTGCCGCCGTCCTTTATGCCGGCTACCATTCCGGCCACCACCCCGTCATAGGTACTGCCTGTCAGGGCTTGGCGCATCCGCTCCTGATAGTCGAGCGCGGTGTCGCTCAGGCCCTCCGCTTCCTCGCGTGCGGCTTTCAGCTTTTCAAAAAGTATAGTGGCGTTTTCGGAAAGGAGTCCCTGAAGGTATAACTGCTCTATCTGAGCATAGCTTTTCATGCCGATGATTTCGTCCCGGTTTTTCAAGCGCGTACCGCCGAATATTCCTTTTTTCTCGTACCAGACAGTGTAACTCTCCTCCCTCAACTGACGCATCAGCGTTTGCGCGTCTTTCGTAGCCGATGCCAGTTGACGCTCCAGCTCCGCCCCCTCGCGTCGCATCCACGCCATGGTGCTTTCGCCGATCTTTTGCGCCCATTGGTAGCGCTCCCGGTATAGTGCGTTGAGGTCGGTCGCCAGGGTGCGGGCCTTGATCTCATAGGCATCATGTGCCTTTTGCATTTCGGCCTGCGCGCCGGTTATCTGTTTGATGATGTTGAGACCCGCACCCAGCGCCCCGCCTGCTATGGCCCCGATAGGGCCTCCTAACGCCGCGCCGGTTGCCGCACCCGAGCCCGCCGCGCTGACGGCGTCAGCAATGCCGGAGATCACTTTGCCGGCTTTTTCAAGTCCGGTATTGCCCGTGCTTTTGCCAATGTTCTGCAAACTTTGGCCTAAGTCGTCAACGGCGCTGTCTATGGCGTTAAGCTGTGAGCGGAGCATCTCTAAAGCGGCGTTGGCCTCGGTCATGTTGCCGGCCGCGAACTCGTCTATCATCTTTTTCCAGGCGGCCCCGATCTTGCCGAACGCCGTACCGAATTTATCGCCCTCTTTCCTCAACCCCTCGAGTATGCGCTTAAGTTCGGACAGCTGATCCGTGCTATCTCTCAACGATACGAGCTGCTCGGCGGNGATGCCGAATTTTTTCAGCCCCTCTCCGGCGTCATCGCCGCTCAGCCCGCTCTCGATGAACGCTATAAACTCTTCAAGTCTTTTCGTCAGTTCCTCTATCGTCTCAGCACTCAGATAGTCGAGATTTTTAAATATCTTCTCAAAAAGTGCGTTTTCTTTTAATGCCGCGAAGTCCAGCTCTTTGAGCGCCTCATCAAAGCGCTTGCGCGCCACCTCCGCTTGCTCAGTGGCCGCAAGCTTTTCGAGCTCTGCAATCTCAGTATTGTATCTTTCGGTCAGCTCCTTGCGTTTGTCAAGATAGGTAGCATATTCCTTTAACAATTCTTTTTGGGCAACCTCGGTATTATGCATCCACTTGGCCAGCGCCTCCCCCTCCATCATCTCGATGGGAGTGAAGTCGGGTTTAAGCCCGGCCTCGTCCGCGAGGGCCTGCAGCTCTATCCGCTTTTGCTTAAGGTCAGCAATCGCCGTGTCGTATTCGGCTTTTGCCTGAATAAGCGAAGCGTTGTATGACGTCAGTCCCTCCGTCATCTGTACGGCGGTTGACTCGATGATGACTTTTTCGGCGTCAGCCATCAGCGCAAAGAGTCTCTCGTTGTATTGCTCCGTAGCCTTTGCTATGTCCTCCTCGCTTTTCGCTTGCGCTTTGACCACGGCATCAAGTTTTCGCCCGTAGTATATCTCGTAAAGGTCGGCATAGGTCGTATATGAGGCATCCATGTTTTCCTTTGCGCCCTTGAGCGTGGCGGTCGGAGTAGTGCCTCGATCCATCTCGTCGTATATCTTTTTGGCTGCGAGCCATGCCTTGCGGGCATCCTCCAGCTCCTGCCTCATAGACGCGGCGCTCTCGGTTGTCAGCTGCGTCAAACCGGTTAATTCGGTATTGTACCCCTTGGCAAACTCGTTGAACTCCTTATTAGCCACGTATAGCTCGTATTGGCTTTTTTTGAAATCCCAGATCGCGCTGTATAGCGTTCCCGCCTTGCGCCCTCCCAAGTCCTTTGAGGTGTATAGCTTGTATTGTCTCGCAAATTCTTCGTAAAGATCGGCGGCGTTGAGACGCTTACTGAATTTCGTGACGTAATCGCGCATCGTCCGGGTGAAGCGCCCCGCCTGCTCCGCCGTCATGTCTTCTGCAATTTTGGCCATTGCTCCCTGCAGGGCGGCCTGTGCGTCGAGATGGGCGGTTTCTTTGCCTCCGGTCATCGTCTGCTTTAACTCGGTCAGATATTTTGCGTTAAGGCTTGCGGTCAGATTTTTATATGCCGTGTCTAATTTTTTGACACTATCCGTCTCCTTTACCAGATTGTCGAGATAATCTCCATATTTGGCGTTGATCGCCTCGATCGCATTTTTGCGTTGCTCCTTGGTAGCCTTTTCACTTTTCGCTATTTTAAACAGCCGGTCGAGTGCTTTGCGCTCCTCGTCGATTGCCGCGGCGGCCTCTCCTGCGTTTTTGAGCGTCTCTTTTTGCTTTTTGTTAAAGGCGGTTAGCGCGACGGCCACTCCCACGATCACCGACGCCAGCAGGATATAAGGATTTTTAGCACTCGCAAGATTAAACATCTCTTGCGCCCGTGTGGCGGCTTTCAACCCTTTGGTCAGCTCAAATGCCAATTTCACAGACTCCGCAAAACGCACTAACCTTTTAGCCGCTGCCAGCGTGATAAGCGCCGCCTTGTAAGTACCGACAGCGGCTACTACTCCGAGTATGGCCTTGGCCAAATATTCGTAATTTTCCACGGCAAACGACACGGCGTTAATAGTGCCCTTTAACAGGCCCTCCGTACGTTTGCCCATATCGTTAATAGCCATGTCTATTCTGTCCAGCAGGTTGCTGACCGATCCCTTCAAAGTGCCGGATATTGCGCCCATGAGTCCGGCAAACTTGCCGCCCTCATTTGTCATGCTCTCGATGGCAATCTTGATATGTTCAAATCCCACTTTGCCCTCGGACACCAATTCGGTGACTTTATCTTTTGCCACGCCGAACTGCTTTGCCAGCTCTTCCGCTATCGGTATGCCTCGTCCCATGAATTGGCGCATGTCCATTGCGAAAACGCGCCCCTGCACCATGGTCGTGCCATATAAATAAATCAGGTCGTTTAAGGGTATGGAAAGGCCGGCTGCTATATCGCCCAACCGGAGTAAGGTCTCATTGACCGTCTCCGCGCTTTCGCCGTAGGCCAATAGCGAAGTGGCCCCTTTGCTCACCTCTTGAAGCTGGAACGGCGTGGTTGCCGCTGTGTGCGTCAGCTCGCCCATGAGATTAGTTGCTTTTGCCTGATCTCCGAGGATGGTACTCAAGCTCACCTCGATCGCCTGATACTCACCACGGATCTTTATAAGCTCCCTTGTAAATGCCGCAATGCTGGTGACGGCGAATGCTGCAGCTATGCGTCCTCCCAATTTGTCGAAGGTGTTCTGCATCTTTTCGCCCTCAGCCGCTACAGACTTCTGCATGTCACTCGCGCAGCGTTTGACCTTATTTGCACCGATCTCGAATTTATCTGTCTGCATCATAGCAGCAAATACAACCGGATCATTATAGTTGTCAGGCATTAAAAAATAACTCCCTTAATTTCTGTTGGTTTTTAGGATCGTCTCCGTTGATTTTCTCATCGTCGTTGTTTTTTGCTCTATCCTTTGAGTCTTCTGTGTCATAGCCCGGCAGCGATGCGCTATATAACATGATGCTGTCAAAGGTGTAATCCAGCACCTCTTTTGGTGTCAGTCCGAAATTTTTAGCAAAACCTGCGATTAACGCCCAGATGCTGTCTGATCTGTCTCTGTCGTTTGCTCCACTTCCCTCGTTGCTCTCAGAATGTTTGCCGCGCTTAGGAAAGTGATAACACCGAAAAAATACCCCACCTCCTCCGGCGCCAGAGCCGTATCAATAACTGTATGTGACTGCGAAGGCCGGAGGTCTAACGCCTCTTGAGCCAATTTCCTGAACTCGCTCCTTTTTTTACGGCTGCCGTCGTTAGGCCCCCTTTGTAACAGCATTAACGCCACTATGTCTCCAAGTGCTTCGCACTCCCTCGCACGGTCGATGATCATGGCTACTTTTTCCTCCCTCGTTAAGTCACTACTAAACATCGGAAGATATGATATCATCGCAGATAATCTAATTAACGTCCGAAGTGTTATAGGCTTCACCTCGTAAGTTTCGCCGCCCACTACGATAATCTTAGGGGCATCCAGCACGGCGTCGGCCACCTGCAGCTCTATTGTTTTTGTCTTTTTTGTCATCTTTAGAAAAGAGGGCGTCAGGCGGTTAAGCTTCTGGCGCCCTCGGAAGTGTTAAAGTTAAAAGATATGAGAAATGTTAACCCGAGGTGGAGCCGGAGCCTGAGCCGGAGCCGGAGCCGGAGCCTGATCCCGATGCTGTGTAAGGCTGCAAAGTCTTACCTGTAGCGGGTCTTAAACCGTCAAAGGTATATTTCACGCGTTTACCGTCAGCGGCAGAGTACAAGGTCTCAACAGATACGGCACATTTAGGCATGATGAACCCCTCAAGCGTGGTGTCTTCGGGTGTTAGTCTTACGCCATAGGTGCCTTGAACCACGCCATCGTCTACCTGATCGTCTCCGATAGGCAGTGTCTGACCTTTCTGCACATAAAGCTCAAATGACAGCGCAAATTTTGATCTTTTGTAGATCACGTCGATGCGCTCTCCACCCTCTCCGGTAGCCTCTTTGATATCACCCTTTGCGGTGCTGAGGTCTGTGGTGTCTTCTTTAGGGTTGTATACCGTATTCCAGCCCGTCTCCGGACAGGAAGTGTCGGATGCGCCCCATTTTACTATCTCAATATTGGGCTTTCCCCATGATACAATAGCCATTATTATTTACTCCTCTGTAAAAATTTTGAAATCGAGTTGTGCTACTACTCTGCTAAGATTTATATCCTCGTCATCGTCAGTCTGAATCATATCTGATTGACTCCATCGAATATCGCGCGTTGACGCCGTCACCGGTAAGCCGCTTAAAAACTCTTGCATCATGACTTCTATCTCATTGCATCGAGTGATGTTGCGTCCATCATCGCCATTGGCATTCGTTATCCATGGTACAAATACGGTTATCAGCGCCGTGCCTCTCTGCACCTGTGCAGCCGTTCCCATTTTAACCATTACGACGATATCCTCTTTATCGCTTTGAGGCGGCCTTTGTCCTTTTTTGTAAAGGCACCCTGAAACGAACCCCGGGAGTGGGCTGTTTTTGACCAGCTTGTAAAGTGCGCTTTCTACCTGTCCGTATGTTTTGGTCATGTGATTGCGCTCCTTTTCATCTTATCTTCAAGCCCTTGAAGTCCTGTTGCTATTTTCAACTTTGCAGTGTCCAACACGTTATATCCACGCCTTGATACTGGGCCTGCGTACGGCATTCCCGCGCACGCCACCACGATGATGCCTCTTTTATATTTACGCATCACCTCTGCTATCGCCGCGGCGGAGGCGTCACGTGCCACCTGTGAGGCAGACTCGTTAAGGCCGTTAATCACTTGCTGGCCGTCATTGTTGACTTTATATCCCAAAGAGCCGCGAAGGTTTTTCGTCCTGTCGGTCCAGTTGCCCACATCCTTTCTGCGCTGCTCGTTGATAGCGTCCTCGGCTATATATGCCACTCTACGGCTAAGAACTTTTTTGCTCCTCTCCGCATATTGCTGCATACGCGCCTCGATTTGTTGCAGTGGTGTAAGCATCTTAAGTGCCATTGGCTTTATCCCCTCGTTATAGTCTCGATATGACGTGTGAATATTTTACGCTCCGACTGGCTGACGGCGAACTCGCCTATCATCTCCATTTCAGGTGTGAATAGCTGAACGCGCTTTGTGAGCCTTACGTCCTCCTCAGGGTAGTCACAAAGGATTTTGTAAACCGTCACCGGTATGAGGTCTGCATCCTTACGCCTCTGCAGCTCCTCCGTGATGTTGCGGTAGTTACATGGCATAGGCTCGCACCATAATGACGCGGCCGATATAGGGTTGCCGTGTTCGTCAAAGCCCCCGCCCTCGGTGCGCTTTAGGAATGATACATAGCCGTTATAAGTGATAATCATAGCCTATCTCCCATATATCCGAATTGGTCGCCGTCGATATTTTCCCCCGCCTCGTTCAGAATAGCCGCCGCCTTTCGGCGCATGTACGCCCTTTCCGCCGAGCTAAAGGAAAAATCCACCTCTCCTTGGGTAATATTCGGAGCCTCGCTCAACCAGATGTATAGATCGGCTTTCGCCTTTTTATAATTCGCCCCGGCGGCAAGTGCAAGGGTGAAGTCCGCCCCCGCGTCCACCCCGCGAGCCATGCAGATGGTCTGCACGGTCGCAGGAGGGATCGGATATGAGGAAATTGCCACTAAGGCGTCTTGTATAGTCATAGCAAAGTAGTGTTACGTGTTTACCAGGCGTTGCCGTCGGTCTTCAGGTAAATATTATGATACGCGGTATCCATTACCGGAATAGCATCGGCTTCGCCGAGGGTAATTTCCTGATATGGATCGTTCTCAGAATATTTAGTGATAGTGGCAAGCGTGCGCTCTGCTATAATAGCCTGTTTTGCGTCTTTTCTTAACTTCGAGTATTGGGTTGAGCCTAATACCAAAGTAGGTGAAAATACGATGCGGCTGTCTGCAAAAGGGTTGATCACCGACTCATCATTGCCGATCTCGCGAGTGATCTCCGAGTCGATAACCACGATCTGCATGCCGTTAACGTACGGCTGCTTTGCAAGCCATGCGTTGATTGCCGCGAGGTCTGGCACTTGCGAGATGTTGAGTGCATTGGCTGCAAACGATGCGGCGCCCTTGATCACCTGCTCCATAGATTGCACTTTATAAAACTCAAAGAGATTCATAAAGGCATACTTTGGTGTGAATCCGCGAGCCTTACCTGCCTGCGCGGCAGCGGCACATGCGCCTATGAAGTCGGCTGTAGCCTGTTCGGTAAACGGCACATCCACTGTCAGCTTTTGGTCATCGTCAACCTGATAATCGAGGTCAAATTCTGTCGCTATACCGTCGTTGTTTGCTCCGGTAAATCCGAGCTTACACGCGTTGCTCAAAATTGCCCATGCGAGGTATTCCATCTCGGCATGGATTCCGTTGAAGCAAAACTCGGCATCATCGGCCCAATAACGAATAAGCTCTTGCGCATCGGCGTTGCCTGCCAATGCAAGTGCGATCTGGTAGTTTTTGATGTCATCGCGCTCCATCTTTCTGGCGATCTTGATGTACGGCAGATCTCCTGTAGCGCTCTCGAAAAGTGGACGCCTTTTGTATCTGGCGGATGAGTTATCTGCTACGATGTCGGCGGCCACGTTCTTGCGGCGGCTTTGGCTTTTCAACGTCTCCCATTTAAACGTAATATTTGACGTCAAAGGGAAGTAGTTGGCGTATTTGAAAGTTGCCGGAAGGTTGTCAATGAATATCTGTAAGAGTTGAGGGTTATTCCTCAATCCCAATATAAGAGTGTCAGTCATTTATTTTCGTCTCCACTTACAAAAAAATTAAAACTTAAGTTTTTTAGCCCTCAGGATCGGGATCAGGATCGGGATCAGGATCGGGATCAGGATCGGGATCAGGATCGGGATCAGGCTCCGGCTCCGGCTCAGGCTCCGGCTCCACCTCCACCTCCGTATAGAAAGTGTCGATAACCACATCGGTGTTATTGCTTAACGCAAAAATGCCATTAAACAATGCCGGCCATAGCCGTGTGAAAGGTATCCACACCGGCGCGTTAGCCGTTGCTATAACCCACACGTCGGTTATAATGTTATCGCTCGCGCTCACTGCCTGCTCCGTGCCATTGATGTAAAGGCGGAGCCCCGGCTTCCATGTCCACTTGTTAGTGGTCTCGTCATAAGTGAACGGCGCATTTTCGTCCTCTTCAAAAAAGCTCGAGAGGTCGGCCAGATACACCTCGTCTTCTACCAGCGCCCTTGAGCTGCCTGCCGTGAGGGTAGCGTCGATGCTGCCGTCATCATTGATAGTCTGCTTGCTGACAGTTCCGAAAGGGAACACAGCGCCCTGGAACGAACAGCTGCCGTGTGCAAATTTCACCTTTGTGGCCGTCGCCTCAGCGTCTGCCGCTATCTTTACGCAGGGCAGTACACGGAAGATGTTACTTCCTTTTTGCCCTTGCGCCGTCTCGATGTCCGAAAGCTCGAACAATAATGCGCCCTCGGGCAGTATCCATCCTCCGGACGTTGCCCCTCGCGCTATCACCAGCGCGCCGTTGCGTACATCAGCTATACGATGCTCGATGCACTTGTAACTTTTAGCGTCGCGCCTCTTTTTTACGGTCATTGCCATAATCTTAAAATCTCCTAATAAAAAAACTCGTTAATAAGGTTTGCTATCTTTGCCTTTCTCCTTTGAAGCGTAGCCCTCGACGGCTTTCTTCAAAGTCTCCCATTTAAACGTAATATTTGACGTCAAAGGGAAGAACTTGGCATAGTCGAAGGTCGCCGGCAAGTTGTCAACAAATATCTGTAAAAGCTGAGGGTTATTCCTCAATCCCAATATAAGAGTGTCAGTCATTTATATTTCTACTCCATGCCTAAAAAATGATGGGTTAAATATTTATGATACCTTTTAGGTCATCATAAAATTGTAGAGGCAGATTTGGAATTCGTGTAACCCCTTGCACCCACGCGTCTGTAATAACGTTGTCATCAGGCTTGACGGCTACGCCCGTACCAGTTAGCGCAAAGGCTTTATTTTTATCAGGATTCTGAGTGTCTACCACTACCCAATATTCGCCACCTGACAATCCCCGAATCTCTTTGTTAAGTGTTAGGATGTTGCCGTCTTTTTTTAAGACTATTGCCGCGTCTACAAAATNAACTGTTTTAACTACTCCTTCCGGGGCATTAGTTACATCCTCCACATAAATGCGGATTCTATCACCCGCCTGAACGTTGTAGATATCGCCAGTAATCCACAACTTATTATTTTCAGCGCCGCTATATCCTCCAACACCCCCATGTTTGATCACATAACAGATGCCATCGATAGGCCTCGTTATAGGTGTACCCTCTGGAAGGAAATCTACGCCTTCTAACCCCTGTGTGCTAATACACACGCCTCCGGGAATGTCGGCTATTTTTTTCAAAAAGACGGAAGGCCTTTTTGTGTCCTTGCGCCTTTTAACTGTCATTGCCATAATTTTTTAATCTCCTTAAAATAAATTTTTAATAAGGTTTTTTGTCTTTCGCCTCATCGCCTGCCGCCCTTTCGGATACGGCCTTTTTGAGCGACTCCGGCACTTGGCCCGACCCGCCTCCGCCCCCTGCCGGTGGACTGAACAGCCCGCCCTGACCTTTGTTGCTTTTGATAAGCTCGTCAGCATCAGCCTTGATACCCACGAGCCAGCCGTCAAAGTCGGCATCGTCCTTGAATTGATAGCGTCCGAAGTCGTCCGTGATGCGTTTCGCGTATTTCTCCGGTGCGCCCTTAAGGGTGCTTTGCAACTTCGTTGTGCGTTCATTGACTACGCGCCCCTGCTCTATTTTATCGAGACGTTTGTTAATTGCCTCCAATGCTTTCAGTGTCGCGTTGTAATGCCCGTCTGTGTCTGCTGTATCGGGTTTATCTTGACCCCCCTTGTCAGGGTTGTCATCACCGGATGGATTAACCGCCTTGCCGTCTTTGAGATTATGCCTTTTCTCATAATTGGCTACAGCTGTTTGAGAAGCCTCGGTGACGCGGCTCTCGGTATATTGGTCGAGTACGTCTTGCATGGTGAGCGCCTCAACGGCAGCCTTGGCGGCGTCCTCTGTGGTTGCAGTCTTCGCGAGCTTTGCTGCTATCCTGCTTAAAATGTCGGCCCTCAACCCCTGAAACTTAGTTGTCAAAAGCTCTAAAATTGTTTTTTCCATGGTGTTTACAATATTTGCCCAAATATAATAAATAATTTTAATATGGCTTATCACATAAGCCTTTTTTTACAATATTT
>JGI24712J26585_10004126_pt1 | contig 11198 bp, 4 predicted proteins | sample BioPla3DNA2_FD_26585 | JGI IMG/M metagenome (IMG submission 26585)
AAAAGTAATAAATATGCTATTTCATAAATTTCATTTTCAACTAGCTAATAAATTACTTAAAAACAAAGAACAACGTTTTTCTCGTCCGATTATTCGTATTTCTACGATTGGTATAGCTTTGGGCATTATTGTTATGCTGTTTGCGGTGGGGATTACGATGGGGTATAAAGCGGAAATTAGTAAAAAAGTTGTTGAGCTAGGCGCTCATATTCGTATCTCTAATTACGATTTTAACTATTCGTACGAGCAGCTGCCTATTGATAAAGAGGAGGTGGAAAAGATTGATTTTGAGGGAATTACGCAAATTGAGAATGTTGCATATTATTGCACAAAAGTTGGTATTATTAAAACTGATTGTGAAGTTGAAGGGGTTGTGCTTAAAGGAGTTGATTCTCTATTTTTTAAATCGGGATTTGTAAAAAATATTGTTGAAGGTTCGAAACTTCAATTTTCCGGCGAAAATTATAAAAATCAGGTTGTTATTTCGAAAAAGATAGCAGATAAATTGCAACTTTCCCTTGGCGATAAAGTACGCACCTATTTTGTACAAGATCCGCCGAAATTTAGAAATTTTACAGTTGTCGGCATTTATCGGACAAATTTACCCGATTATGATGAATCTTTTATTTTTGTAAATATTGAGCAAGTGCAAAAGTTGAACGAATGGACGAGTAATCAGATAGGCGGGGTTGATATTTTTCTTTCAAATTTTGAACAAATAGATGAAGTTGTCAATAACCTCAATCAACAACTTGATTATCAGTTAAAAGCCGAAACAATTCAACAGCAATTTCCGCAACTTTTCGAGTGGCTGGCTCTCTTTGACATGAATGTTATCGTTCTGCTCACGATTACCTTTTTTGTTTGCATCATTACCATTTTGTCTACCTTTTTCATTATAATTATTGAACAAATACAGACCATCGGCATTTTCAAAGCAATAGGAATGAAAAATAAAGATATTTCTACTATTTTTATTATTGTTGCGGGGAAGATTATCTTAAAAAGTTTACTAATTGGAAATGCGATTGCTTTACTACTTGCTTTTTTACAACAGAAATTCCACTTAATTACCTTAGATGTAGATACTTACTATGTTCCTTACGTTCCTATTTCTCTTTCGTTGACAGCTGTTGTGTTGTTGAATCTTTTAGTTTTTATTTTATGTATAGGCGCTTTGCTAATTCCGGGTTGGTTCGTTGCGTCTCGTATCTCACCGGTTAATGCCATACGATTTGAATAAGGGAAGATAGCAGTTCCCTTTAGAGTTTCCCTTAGAATAGATATTCTTCTATTTACTTGCCAAGCTAAATCTTAAAAGGATATATTTTTTTGTATTTTTGTATTTTGTAAAATCTCTTTTATGAATCGTTTTATCGTTTTATTTTTCCTGCTGTTTTTATTTTTTTCCACTTCAGCTCAACGTTTTACAGCCTTTTCAAATGACCCGTCTTTGACCGTTGCCGAGATGAAAGAGTTTGCACAAACCGTTCCAAAGGAGCGAACGAGGGATGCGAACGAATTGGTACGACAATTTGAGCAGTTTTGGAATAGCGAGTACATGGATTATGAACTTCAGCAAAATTTTATTGAGATTTCTAATATGATGTTACGAAAAAGTATGCGGATGTTTCCACATTTCAAGGCATATATCGAAGCATTTGAAACTTTTTCGCAAAGTGCGGTAGCTGAAAATCAAATAGAGTGGCTTAAGATTTTGCAATTCTATGTCAACCGCAATACCACCACATTCCATACGGAAATGGAGAAATTTGTCAATCTTTTTCGAGATGATATGATTTATAAAAGTACTAATTCTCGATGGTCGTTTATTGGTGAGATTTATCAAATGGGGGTTGCCGAGGAACCTTTTTTCACGTTTACGTTAGTGGATTTAATCGGTAATTCTCGTAAAGATAGTCTTGAGATTTTCGATACGGAAGGCACGTTCTATCCTTATTCTAATCGTTGGGTAGGTAAGGCGGGGGTTGTTTATTGGACCAGAGCCGGGCTTTCNCAAGATGTCCACGCCGTACTTTCGGACTATTCGTTAGATTTAAGAAAACCGCAAGTTAGTGCAGAGAATGTGCAGTTTTACTATCCCGATTACTTTTCTTATCCTTTAGTTGGCAGGCTCGATGAGAAAGCAGGTTTGGAAACAACGGAAGAAAAAGCCAATTATCCTCGTTTTTTGAGTTATGACAAATTGTTGACGATACAAAATATTTATAAGAATGTAGATTATATCGGTGGGTTTGAGTTGCGAGGTGCGTCTATCATGGGAGCTTCCCATTCGGATACGNTAGCGAAAGTTTTTATTACTAAAGATGGGAAACAAGTTATTGCCGTACAAGCCCTGAACTATATGTTTAAGCGAGAGAGCTTATTNGCGAATGATGCTCGGGTCGTGATTTATATTGAAGATGATTCTATTTATCACCCCGCAGCTAATTTCCGTTATAACGAAGATACGCGAGAACTGCTTATTTCAAGAACCAAATACGGTATCGGTCGNAGTCCCTTTTTCGATTCATATCATAAGTTGGATATTTACGCGGAAACTATTTCATGGGTTATAACGGACGAGAAGATTGAAATTAAACCTTTGCCCGGACAAACCAGCGCAAGCTCCGCCATTTTTGAATCGCAAAACTATTTTGAAGATTTGAAAATGAAAAAATTACAAGGATATAACGAAGAAAATCCGCTTTTCTCTATTTGGAAAGTCTTTCGTGCCAACCAATTTGGAAATGTTCCGGTAGAGACTTTTACAAACTATTTCGGTAAAAGCCCCGAAGATGTGAAACGTTTGCTCATTGAATACGCCGCCGAAGGATTTATAGAGTACGACCTTAATCATAATAAAATCGGATACCGAAAAAAAATTGCCCAATATTTGAATAATGACGTTGGGAAAAAAGATTTTGATAATATTATCCTTGAATCAAAACAACATTACGCCTCTCTTGATTTGCTTACCAATGACTTGAAAATATCAGGGTGTGAGTTTTTTATCTTGAGCGACGCTCAAATTGTTAATGTTTATCCGCAAAATGAGAAGGTAACGGTGAAGAAAAATCGTGATATGGAGTTTTCGGGAAGAATTATAGCGGGTCTTTTTGATTTCGTTTCTCACAATTGTAGTTTTAGCTATAATAAGTTTAATCTTACTATGAATGTCATTGACTCTTTGATTATGTACGTAGAAGATAAAACAAAAGCGAAAAACATGTACGGCGATTATAAACTTGTAAAAGTTAGAAGCACGATAGAAGATTTGAGTGGAATTCTCTATATCGATTTGCCTGAAAATAAATCGGGAAGAGTTGATATTAAAGAGTATCCGAAGTTTGAAAGTCGAAAAGGGGGCAAAGTCTATTACGATAGTTATGCCATACTTAAAGGGGCTTATACAAGGGATAGATTCTATTATTTAGTAGATAAATTTACGATTACCAACTTAGACAATTTTGCAACCGATTCCATCGAATATAATGGGAGATTGGTATCCGGCGGGATTTTCCCCGACATTGCAAAGAGTTTAAAAGTACGTCCCGATTTTTCACTTGGGTTTGTTGCTAAAACGCCAAGTAGCGGCTTCCCTGCCTATAATGAAGCTAATTATAAAGGGGAAATAGATTTGAGTAATAAAGGCTTGCGAGGGAAAGGAGAACTAGCCTATCTTACTTCCGTTACCACATCGGATAGTCTTGTATTCTATCTTGANTCCGTTAACGGGAAAGCTAACAATTATATAGTACATGAGCAAGCAGTAGGCACTGAATATCCNCCGGCTTCCGTGAAAGATGCTTATTTGCATTGGCTACCTTATCAGCAGGAAATGTTTGTTCATACAAGAAAAAATCCGATGTCCGTTTTTAAAGAAACAAAGTTGACAGGTTTTTCAAAATTGACGCCCGGCGGGATGTTCGGCGGAGGGAAACTCAGTTTAAGTCGGGCGGATATTACCTCCAAAGAGTTTCTATTTAAACATCACGAATTGCTTTCCGATGCCGCCAATTTACGAATTTACAGTGGCGATAAGAAAGAAATTATCTTTAAAACGGACAACTATCGTTCTCATATAGATTTTAAAACCCGAAAAGGGCATTTTATCTCGAATGGAAAAGTGTCTGAAATGATTTTTGTTAAAAACGAAGTAAGAACGGAAGCCTCCGATATTTATTGGGACCCGATAGATAAAGATATTATCAAAATTAAGTGGGAAGATCCCTATGTAGGAATTGACATTAATAAGACGCCGGCTAAAGAGTTGGTGGACATGACGGCAGACGGCAACGAACTTATTGCGACGAATCCTATTAAAAAAGGACTTAGATTTAATGCGTTAAGTGCCTCTTTCAATTTTTCGGAAAATATTATAAAAACCGAAGGAGTTCGTTTTATCAATGTTGCTGACGCTGCAATCATTCCCTATGACGGAAAAGTGGTGATAAGAGAAAAAATGGATATCGAAACGTTGAATTTTGCACGTTTAGTTGCGGGCAGAACAAATAAATATCACGAACTTTACAATGTTTCCGCTAAGATAATATCAGGACAAGAACTGAGAGGCTCCGGCGATTATGACTATATAGATGAAGATGAATCAATACAGAAAATTCATTTTGATACACTCTGGACTTTCAGACAGACCAAAGGGGTTGCCAAAATACCGATAGAAAATGATTTTAAGTTTAGCCCGCAATTTGGATTCGACGGACGTGCAGAACTAAATAGTGAAAATCGCTTTTTGACGTTTGTCGGAGGCGTTGAATTGATACATGACTGTTATGATAAAAAGCTTACGCGAATGAGGATAAATTCTCAAATTAATCCGCATGATATTTTAATTGAAGTTAGTGAAACTACAAAAGATATGAACGACCGAAAGGTGGTCAATGCGATTGCGTCAACAAACAGAGAAGGACGAATTTATACAAGTTTCGGAACTGCAAAAGACCAATTTAATGATTCAGAGTATATCACCTCCTTCGGATATATTATGTATGATAAAGCAACACAGGAGTTTAGAGCCGCCTCATTAGAGAAGTTGCGAAATCTTGCATTACCCGAAAATATTATNGTGTTAAATAAAGGTAATTGTATCGCCACCGGCAGCGGAAATATTGATATGGGTGCAAAATTAGGACGTGTTGATTTTTTCACGACGGGAACGATTGTCAATTATATGAAAGCCGATTCGGCGGAAATGAACCTGACCACCTCCATCAACTTTTTCTTTAGCGACAAAAGTATGAACCAACTTGCTACAGCATTGACAACCTCTTACTCCTTAGACTTTTTCGATTACTCGAATGATGAGAATTACGAAATGGCGATGATTAATATCCTTGGCGAAGATGAATATTTAAAATATCATAAAGAGGCTATTATGACGGGACAAGTGAAAAAACTACCCAAAAAATTACAAGTTCAATTCCTCTTTTCAAGCATTGATTTTATTTGGGATAAAGAGAATAAAGCCTTTGTTTCTCAAACTTTATTGCCTCTTATTATTTGCGGTAGTAAGGAGATAAATAAGATAGTCCCCGGCAGAATTGTTATTGAAAAACGTGGCTCTCGTAACAAACTCTTTATCTATTTCGAGTTCGATGACCAATTTTATTTCTTCCAGTTTGAGAATAACAGTATGTATGGCTACTCTTCCGACAAAAAATTCATGGATTATATTACAGCTATCGACCCTAAGAAGAGGACTATTCCATCGGGTGATGGGCAGCCGTCATTTACTTATAAATGGGGTAACCGCTCACAGAAAAATAAATTTATCAAGAAATTTTACACCTTTTCCAATAAAGAAGATTAGTAAATTCTATTTTTTTATTTTTATTAGGGCGTGCCCCGTTCGCTGGCGCTCACGGGTCACGCCCTAATTAAAAATAAAAATATTTTTATCATACTGAAAGATATACGGCAAGATATCTTATTATAAAATTAAAATAATTATTAAATTATCTTAAACAATATGTTAATTTACTGAAAATTGTTTTATATTTGTACTCTTTATAATAGAGATAAATATGAAACGTACCATCTACCTGCCATTACTATTTTTACTGCTATTTTGTTGTAAATCTGCGTTTTCGCAAAATGAAAATTTAAGAAATTCCGAAAAACCGATTATTCCTTTCATGAATTATCTACATATAAAAGAAGGTTTTTCTGCTTTATCTTCGTTAGCCTTTGTCAATCATTCCTTTGTCTCTTTATCAGCCGAAAACAGATTTTTGCTCAAGGAGATGATGACTAAAGAGATTACCTCCGCTTTTATTTTTAAAGGGAATGTTTTTAAAATTTCCACCTCTCATTTCGGTTATTCCAAGTTTGGAGAATTAACCACCCGGCTTGGTTATGCAAAATTGTTCGGCAATAGATTTTCTACCGCAGTGCAGTTTTATCATATTTTTGAGCATGCTTTTCAGTATGAAAACGAACACTCTTTTTCCTTTGATATTTCGTTTAGTTTAAAAATAAATCAAAAAACTTATATCACTGTTTTAATTCTTAATCCCGTGAAAATACGCCGAGGTTTATCTAAACAGTCGCCTATTTTGCCGATGTTGCTACACGCCAACATTGCTTATTTAATGAATAAAAACTTATTATTTTACGGCAGTATTGAGAAAGAGATGAATAGTTGTTTAAGAGGTGAATTGGGAGTTGGGTATCAATTTTTAAAACAAGCGGCATTTGCGGTTGTTCTCTATTTACCTCTTCCGAAATTTCTGCAATTTTCAGACTCTCTTTTACAAAAATAAACCTTGAAATTGCAAATTCCTATAATTTTAAAACAGGATTTTCTCCTTCCTTATCTCTTATCATTCCCTTCATCTTATGAAACAGACTCTATTACTTATTTTACTCTCGCCGTTTTTACTTTTTTCTCAAATTGATTCCACAAAAATAAAAATTGAATTAATTGAAGACAATATCCATGATATGATGGAAAATCACATAGAGAATATGGACGAAGAGGTCGAAGATTTGGAGGAGGTTATTGATTTAATATCTTCTATCGAACAAAAAATAAATATTAATGATGTTTCACCTGAAATGGCTTTTACATTATTAAAGTTAACGGAATATCAATATTATCAATTACTTCTCTATCTTGAAAAATATGGGGAGTTGGTCTCCGTAAATGAATTATATGCTATAGAAGGTTGGGGCAGTGAGGATGTAGCAAGAATTTTACCGTTTATCACGGTAGAAAATGCTAAAAATAGACGATTAAAGTTTGTAGATTGGTTTAAGTTCACACAACATCGCTTACTACTTCGCTATGGGCAAATAGTTGAAAAACGTTCCGGGTATGAGAGAAATAGAAAAAACGGTTATTTGGGCGACCCTACTCATCTGCTTTTTCGTTATCAAGTTTCAAATCCTAATTTTTCTCTGGGGATTTCAGCGGAGAAAGATAGTGGTGAAGAGTTCTTTAGAAAAAGTCAAAAAAGAGGATTTGATTTTTACAGTTTTCACTTCTCCATTAAAAAAATATGGATTTGTAAAAATATTACTTTCGGTGATTATAGGCTCAACTTTGGGCAAGGGTTAGTATTAGGGAATAGTTTTGCAGGCGGGAAAGGGGGAAGTGTCGGCGGCATAAGGCGATTTTCAGTAGGAGTTCGTCCGGTTACCCTCTTAAATGAATCACGATTTTTTCGTGGTTTTGCCACTGAAATAGGAAATACAAAAGTTAAAGGTACAATTTTTTATGGGCACGATTTTATGACGGGAAGATTGTTGAAACGAATAACCGAAAATTTTATTCCGGTAGCTTAACGGTGAATGGATATCATCGAACCGAAAAGGAGATTCAGAAAAGAGAGACACTTTTTAGTAGGAATTTAGGTTTTAATTTCCAATGGAACAGAACGAACAGTCGCTTCGGCATGTCGGCAATCTATACTCATTTCAATTATCCGATACTTTTACAGACTACGCCCGCAAAAAAATATTCTTTTTCAGGAAGTAATCATTTTACCGTAGGCATTGACCACCAAATTATTTGGAAAAAGAGCATTCTTTTTGGCGAGATTGCGCTAAGTCGCGGCTTTCATCTTGCGTGGATAGAAGGAGTTATCGTTGAACTCGACCCACGCTGTAAATTCGGAGCCGTTTTCCGCTATTACGATAGACAATATGTAGCATTAGAAGGTATCTCTTTTGGCGTTAACAAGCCTAATCAAAACGAAGCAGGACTATTTCTGACAGCTGAATTTTTAATAGGAAAAAGGAGCGAGTTGTTATTGCATTATGATATTTACCGTTTCCCTTGGCTCAAATTTTTAACCGATTTTCCTTCTTTTGGGAATGATGCGTCTATCAAATTTACTACTTCGCTCAGCAGAAATACAAGAATGGTTTGTCGATATGGGTTCGCAAAAAAAGAAAAAAATCAATTATTCGACTATCATCACGGAATTTCAACCATAATGAAACATAAAGTACGATTTTCTCTCACCTCAGCGATATTCGATTTTATAAAACTTAAAACGGAAATAGATTTTCATGTTACAAACTATAATAAAGAGAAGAGTTTAAAATATGGAGCGGTTATTTTTCAAGATTTTGAAGCTGCCATTTTAAACACGGGATTAAAAGTTAAGCTCCGTTTCGCCATGTTTGAAACAGATAGCTATGAAGAGCGTATTTATTGTTATGAGAGCGACTTGCTTTATACGTTCAATTGCACTCCTTATTTTGGTCGAGGTTGCAGATTTTATACGATGTTACAGTACAAATATCGTTTTCTTGAAATTCAACTACGATATTCTCAAACTTTTTTTACGGATAGAAATCAGATTAGTAGCGGCTTGGAAATGATTGATAAAAATAGTAAAAGTGATATTAAAGCTCAGTTGTATTTTAGATTCTAAATTTTTATAAAAGCTATAAAAAGCAAAATATATTATCTCGTTTTACAAATTTTACTGCCAAATTGATGATTTTTATTTTCAATTTTTAATAAATAGATGCCGGAAGCATAATCCGTCAATCGGAGCTCTAATTGTGGTTGAACAAAAAAATTGTGTTCCAGACGCATAAGTTCTTTCAATTGCAAATTATAAAGTTTAACAGTAGTAATATCATTATCGGTATCGGTAAATGAGATTGTTACTTTGTCTGTCGTGGGATTAGGATAGAGCGTGAAATTAAAATTCGGTTGAGGTTTGCTATTTTCAATTTTAAGATAATGCGTAACGGGCGTCATGGGGGATAGAACACTATCAACTTTACAGATAAGTATATCGGAGAGATGGGTTCCAAGAGATGTAGATGAACCTATTAGAATAGCGCCCCCATCATTGGTTGCAATTACTTGTGAGAGATAATCCGCCTTTTTGTACAAACTTCCTGCACGTACCGTACCCACGTCAAAAGAGTAGTCATTTTTCTTGTANCGATGTAATAAAACCGTTGGTTTATTGTANTTATTTCCTTGAGCGTTAGCTCCGACAACAATATCTCCATTTTTTGCGACAGCTACGGAGGTNTACTCATTATCTGTCAATCGCCATAAATTATAATCTACGTAAACATTAGCTACGANCTCCATGTTGGTATTAAAAACAAGCATAAAGAAGTCTTTATAAGCCGAATCATCATACATGCGTGTATAGCCGATATTGACAATATTGTTCAACGAATCTCTAACCGCTTGATTACAAACCGATTTATTTCTAATTCCTCCATAATGAACGTGACTCAACACCTCGCCACTAGCGGAAACAAGAGAGTAAAACGGCACGGAATCCATTGTATTTACATTTTTTTGATATCCGGATAGTAATAAAATGGAATCATTCCAAAGGGAAACAGAGGTATAGCCGTCATTTCCAACTCTTTGCGTACTTTTCGCCTCTTTTAGCACTCCCTCTGCTGAAATTTTCAACCAATTTCCATCGGTGCCTGTAGAGTCGGTATCATATGTTTCGCCAACGGCAACAATATCTCCTTGGGGCAATTCTACGAGCATTTTACTGAAAGTCCAATTGTTATAAGGGAGCGTATAACTCCACTTTAGGTTGAACAGTGTATCTACTCGCATAACAAAAGGTTGGTACGGTCCTTCTACATTTTTTATCTCTCCGGTAATTAATAAATCACCATTATGGGCTTTTGTTATGAATTGTCCGTTATATAAATAAAAATCGTGAAATTCTTTATGATAGACCGGAATGCCGTGAGGGTCTAATTTGATTAATAAGAGACGTGTATTGCCGTTGGGAGAACCTGTATTTGCTAACACGAAATATCCCGAGTCGACATGCTGAATGATGCTTTTTCCGTAAGAATAATCTGCGTATCCGTATGTATGATCAAATGTAATGGTTTGTGCAACAGCGCTATATGAAGAGGCAATAATTAAAAAAAGAGCAAAAAAAGGTGAGAAAAAGTTAGAAATTGGGAATTTTTGTTGTTTCATTTTTTGATTTAAAAAGGAACTCACAAAATAGCTTGGCGAATTTTTATTAACTTTTTTAATAGAGGTTTCAGTTCGTGTAGAGGGAGCATATTACTTCCGTCAGAAAGTGCTTTTTCCGGATTCGGGTGTGTTTCAATAAAAAGCCCATCGAAGCCCACGGCGATACCGGCTTTTGCTATCGTTTCAATTAAGTCGGGGCGTCCGGACGTAACTCCTTGCGGTTGATTCGGAAGTTGTAAGGAGTGGGTACAATCTAACACCACAGGACAATTGTTCGCTTGTAACGCTTTAATACCTCTAAAATCTACAATCAAATCATGATAACCGAAAGTGGTTCCACGTTCGGTTATCATGACGTTATCGTTTCCCGTATTACGTACTTTTTGCACGGCATATTGCATAGCTTCGGGCGAAAGGAATTGTCCTTTTTTGATATTTACGGTTTTACCTGTTTTAGCAGCTGCAACAATTAAATCGGTTTGTCGCGACAAAAAGGCGGGAATTTGTAAAATGTCAGCAACGGTCGCAGCTATCGCAACTTCCTCCTCCGTATGGACGTCCGTAACGATGGGTACGTTCTCTTTTTCCTTGATGGATGCCAGAATCTGCAATGCTTTCTCATTGCCTATCCCGGTAAATGAATCTAAAGATGAGCGATTGGCTTTTTTGTAAGACGCTTTAAAGTAAAAGGGAATAGATAACTCGTTGCAAATTTGCGAAACGGTTTTTGCCACCAATTCCGTTA
>JGI24712J26585_10004128_pt1 | contig 11196 bp, 16 predicted proteins | sample BioPla3DNA2_FD_26585 | JGI IMG/M metagenome (IMG submission 26585)
AATTTTTCTCATTTGAGTTCTTCTTTCTGCTTTGGTAATAGTGCAATCATACATACAGTTTGTAATATCCCCAAAATACTTTTCAAATTCTTCATCTTTCAAATTTATCACCTTCACTTTAATCCGATTAAACATTTCTCTTTCTTGATGTCAATGAATATATCATATATTTCATATTTTAGAGTTCCATGCCTACACTCAATATATGCATCAGGGCAATTATAACTCTCCAATTCTTTAATCAGTTCTTTTACTTTCATTTTATCCCTCAATTCCATTTTAAAACTTTCCCCGCCGTCAGATAAAAAACGGTCAGCATACCAGTGTCGGCATGAGTCGCAGTCGCCCTTGCAGAACTTCTCGGCGTATTCAATTCCCCAGTCCGGATCTTCGATTGCGTGGTCGACCACATAACAGCCAGAATTTGTCTTTTTCACTTTCTCGCCTCTTGGGTTACTTCTATCCCGAACAGGTCAATTTTCAGGGTTCCGGGCAGGGCGATAAGGTCAAAACAGTTGTTGCATTCCAAAATTGTAAATTCCATACTGCCTATTGTTGCGTTGCCCACATGACCAAATCGCCTCTCAACGCCCTCATGCTCACAAAATAATTGGAAGTTCACTTCTTTCCCTCCAATGCGTTCCACAGCATTATGAACATCCCCAAGCAAATGAAGAACATCTCAATGCCGTCCTTTATTGATTTTAATTCTTGTTTCATAATCCTACTTTCCTCCTCATTTTTATCTTGTATATCTGGTCAAGAAAATAGAAATACCAGTCAAATGCAGTTTCAAAATATTCTGGTTTTATTTCAGAGCTGTCATCCCGAAGGGCCATTCCTCGTGCAAGTATCATGAGTGAAATCTGGAAACGTGCCATGTTCTCCCCTCCTGTGAAATGTGAAATCTTCAACACTTGGGGGGACTCTGCCCCGCTTGTTCTTGGCAGTGTAAGGTTTGTATTGTCATCGACATATTCCCTTATCTTCAACACCATTTCCTTGAACATCTCCGAAGCCTCTTTTGAGGGTAAGGGATTCTTATGCTTCTGCTGTTTTACATAAGCCCCAAATTCGCTTAAATCCACCATGTCAGTGTCAAAAAATATGTCTATCAGCTGCCCATTGTCATCTTTTTGGGTAAGTTTTTCAAGGTAAATAAATAAATTTATCCTGTCCATGAAACTCCTTGCAACGTGATTCCCCCCGTCATATACAGATTGTAGCCAACCATGAAAAGTATCTGATTTGTAATCTGCCTTCTTGCTTGATGGATTTCCTATCATGACCAAAGGGTAGATGTGCTCCCTTGTGTGGCTTTGCAATGCTGCAAGTTTTGACCCCATCAGTTGACTTACCTCGTCAACGACCATTATGTCGGGATTTGATTCGACAGCATTCTTGAATCTTGTTTCAATCCCAGGGCCACCGAATATGTCCTTGCAATCCACATAAGAAGGGTTCTCCGCTATCTCCTGCCAAATCTTTGAGATCATGGTCTTTCCCCTTCCGGCACTTGATATCATGTTTGCCGTTACGCCGGCTGAATTTCTTCCGAGCCTACCATAACAAAAAGGGATTGTTACGATAATGTCTTGCAGAATTTTGTCCTTCAAAATGACCTGCCTTATCAATTCTTTGTTAAATATCTCAACAAGCTCTGACGGTGTGTGTGTTATCTCAATTCCTGAAAAATCCCTGAACTCGTTTAGTGCGGCAACGCCTCTTGTTGTTATGCTATATATTGCCTCACGATTAACGACTTCTTTTAGGATAAATCCACTTGAAATAAATTTTGCCAGATTGTAATCAAGTGTCCTTGTTGGGATGACACCAACTAAAAGCTGTCTTTTGTTTATCCCGTTCTTTATGGCGTTCAACACTTGGCGTTCAGAGTATTTCATTTTTTTATCCTCCTGCCAAAACGACTATTGCAACTTCTGCAACTTTTGCAACTTTTGCCTTATGTATATTATATATACTATTATATAATATATTATTATAATACATATATAGAGCAATAGTTGCAATTGTTGCAATAGTTGCAAAAGACGATTTATTCAACATCATCGACCTCGTCAAAGCTCATCAAAAACCCCCGAAAGTGGTGCTCTTTTCCCCGAAAGTGACACCACTTTTCCCTGAAAGTGGTGCTACTGTAGCACCACTTTTGAGGGTGTTTTCGAGTGATTTTAGCTGATTTACGGCAATGACATACGTGTCGCAGTGGTAGCAGAACCCGTTTGGATTGCGCTCCCCCGCTCTTTTCAGCGTGGATCGTGCAAGAAACTCGTCCTTTGTCATGGCTCCTGCGAAGGAATGCTCGCCAGTTGTCATATTAAAAAATAAAAATGCAAACACGTCAATATATGGCGTGACTTGCAATGCCCTCACATTTACGTTATAATCTCCTTTGGGCCCAAAATTATTTCTCAGCACCTTGACGTCAACATGCTTCCCGCAAACGTTGAAATCCCAGTCCAGTGAGTCTTTTTCTTTTTCCGCAAGTATGCCCTTGCTAAGGCACATCTGGCGGAAGTATTCCTCCCCCAGATCGCCCGTAGGTTTGTTTGATTCTACTTCCCCAAACTTGTCCGAGAATGTTGCTTCCAAGCTAACACAACTCTTCAGGTATTTCCTCAATATCCACTTCCCCATAATCCAATATTTCTTCGCCCACCGGCTCATCACCAAGGTCGATCACTTTGAAATATGTGTAAGAAGTGGAGCTCAATCTCCATCCTTTTTTAGTCTTGGAAAGTTCCCAGTTGAAAATTGCGATACTTTTACCAAGAAGCATTTCCCTAACCTGCTGGATTGCGGTGCTCATGAAGTTTGCAGGGTAGGTTTTCCCATCGTGCACAAACAGCTCTTTGTCCTCAAAATTGAAGTAAGTGTTATCCCCAATCCTAACCCCTGTTTCAGCCTTTGCAAAACCATACTGGGGCTTCTTTGCATCATAGATCTGGAGCACCCTTACAACCAAAGGCTCCTTTGGGTATTTCCTATATTCTGAACCCTTATCGGTCGTGTCAAATATTAACCCAAGCGAGGCATCCGATAGTTCGGTGAACTCGGTGATTGGTGCGTATGGCTTCTCTTTTACCACAGCTTCTTCAGGTATTTCCTCAAGGACGAATCCATGTTCACCTGCAATCAATAAAACAGCCCCTTCTTTTGAGAGTAGCCCTCCAACTGATTTTATCTTGAGGTTTATCTGCTCTTGTAACCAATTAGGCTCATCAGCGTGTTTGTTCTTGGCATATTGTTCAATATATCCCAATGCATCCATTAATCCTTCACCTCCTTTCCATTGACTTTGATATTCCCCCCAAGCAGAATCTTCGCATAGGCGAGTTTTATCTCGTTCATGTCTGAAAGCTCTTGCTTGAGCAGGGCGTTCTGCCTTTTTAGTGAGGCAATCTCCTCGACGTATGATTTTATCTTTGAATCAATGTATTCGTCAACGGGGGCCATGTGGTTCACTGTTTTCCCTCCAACCACTTTCCTATCTTTTGACCTGTTTCCTTTCCGATTACAAAAGGTGTCTTTGTGTCGAACAGTCCGCTCCTATCCTTTGAAACAAGGGCCGAGTGGTCGCTTGCAATGTCAAAGACTGTCGTGAACTCGTAATCAATTCCATCCCTAAATTGAGGGCCAAGCCCAATCTTCTTGACAACTGTCCTCCCCCCATCAGTTTCCATCGCATATTCCGTCTTTGCCCTGATTGTTGCTATAATGTGTATATTTGCATTCAACATCCTCTCGACAAACTTGTTATAGAGCGGTGTCACATCTGCCCAAGCTGTAAAAGAGTTCTTGCCAGAGTGTTTGCTCAACTGCTCCTTCATTTCAAGAAGTCCGCCCTCCCCTGACCAAAGCGGTGTTATGCTGTCAAGGATCAGGACGTTGTAGTTGCCTTCAACTGCTGAATCGAATATGTCAATCCATTTCTTTATCTGGTATGGAGGCTCAACCTCAACGGTGTCAAAATCGAACAGATGGGAATATAATGCGGCAGAACCTCTTTCTGTGTCCGCAACGGCAATATTTCCACCCAAACCCATTGCGAGCATTAACGCCGAGTAGGTCTTTCCAGAACCGGAAGCCCCTGTCAAGGCCAAACGAAGTTTCGACTCTTTCCTTTGTGCCCTGTGAAACATCCCTTTTGGTGTTGTCGGCCTGTTGTCTTGCGGTGTTTCGTCAAAGTCGACACCTCTCGGCACGACCTTTTCCTGTATTGGTGTTGTCTTCCCACTCACCTCGTTTGCAAGAAGTATCAAGGCTTGGGTGGCGGAGCATTTCTTCTCCGCCATTTTCTTTTTGATTATCTCATTCAGCTGCTCGTTGTCAACGTTGAGCTTCGCCATGAGATTTTCTCTCACACCCATCAGCAACCCCTCTTTTTCTTGATCACAAACTCAATGCCCTTCTGGACAAGGAGTGGCGACCACCTGACATACTTTGTTATTGCAGCCGAAGCCTCCTCAACTGAATAGTTTTGGATGGCGGCCTCAAATTCTTCCAGTTCATCCATTATACTTTCACCTCTATCATGTGCTCTAAATGCCTCCTGACGGCATCTTTCACGAAGTCGTCCACACTGGCATAGCCAAATGTGTCTTCTTCGCTGAGGTATCTTTCGACTTTTTGCCGTAGTTCAATCGGCAATTCAATTATCACGTTTTTAGGTTCCAATTTGTAACACCTCATACTAACTACAACTCAGCGTATATAAAACTTTCATATATAGTGTGGGATATAACACGAACTAATGAGAAAGGTATTAATACCGAAAGAGTAATATATCGAGTCCCACACGAAAGAGGGGGGGATATAAAAATGTTAAAAAAACATGAGGGTGAAAAAACTTACCAAGGGATCAGCTTGCCCTTGGAGCTTGTCACCCGAATTGAAATGCTGATTGCCGACAATGCGCTCGGATATAACTCGAGGACTGAATTCATAAAGGAAGCAGTAAGGATGAGGCTTGATGAGATTGAGGAGAAGGTCGTTCAACTTGAAAGAATTAAAAAAGCTCTTGAAAAAGAGTAGTTATATTTACCGAACTCTTTCGGTATGTGATTTAAACAACGCTAAGTTTATTCTGGGTTGAAGGAAACGGTTTCCTTTCGTTTTAACGAACCGTTCCTTCATTATAAACGCATAGACCGTTATAGAATAGGTTATTTTTTTGTGTAATATACCCTTGTGGCCATTTTAACCTGATTGTTCTCAAAATAACTAACTCAAGAATAGAAAAAGGAAAAAAATTAAATTTATTTTAGCAATTCCCTTATTTCGTCAATGCTGTTACAGAGCTGGCTCGCCTGCAATATGAGGTTCAGCTCTGTTTCTATCCTTCCGACCTCGCTTCTCAGCTGGGTGATCGTTTCGCACTCGTGGGCTCTCGTCACTGTGAAAGAGTAACCCCTTACCACAAAACTGCTGAATGGGGATATGATAATCCTTATGCAGGATGTAATGCCACATTAACAATAAAATAAATTTTTATTTTTTTGAAATGCCCCAAATGATCTGATCTTTCTTTTTTGTGCATTTTTTACAAATTAGAATAGTTTTATCTTCTTTTAGATCATAACAATAGTTAGCTGTCAAACTAATCGGCTTAGCCAGTACTACCCCGCACCTAAAACAGTAGTATTCCATCATGCTTTCATTATCCATGCCACTTCGTAATATTTTGGCCTTATATCAATTGTAAATCCTGCTACCCTTATGTTGGCGTCTCCCACACCAGTCTTAGGATATGATCCGTTTACAGTTTTTGTGTGGCTGCCGCCAGTTGTCCCTGGATCAGTTGAAGAAGTTGTTATGCCCTGCAGGAACCTGTCAATTAGATTGGGCGTCCCGTTGTTCCCATCACAAAGCAGCCAGCCGGATGGGATGCTAGAAAGGACACCCGACCATGCGACTATAACTCCGGGAGGGACGTATGATGGCAGCCCTGAAGTTACATTTGTTACTGAAGTGATTGAGCTTGCGCCTGCCACAACTGTTGCCAAGAGCATCGCATCGCTTGGGACGGAGGAGGAAGTTGATATCGTGAGCCAGTTTGCACCGTTGTCGGAATGTAAGTAAACATAGTTTGTGCTGCTTGCTGTTGCTGAGAGGGTTTCCGTTGCACTCGATACGACTTGAAACATGCCCCCGCTTGCATCTTTTACGTAAGCTGTCCCAGCTGCCACGTTTAGATCTAGCCCGCTGTCAACTGAAACTGTAAAACCGGTCTTTATGCCTTCAGAGAAGAAATCCCCGAAGTACTGCCTGAAATCAGCCGAACTTATGTCCTGCCCCGCAACTACTTTTTTAGTAAATGACATAATTTTAACCTCATGAAAATGTTATTGTATAACTGACCGTTATAGTCTTCGTGTTGTTGAATGTCTTTGTCGGATCTAAAACGGCGTGTGTCAACAGGTCAGTCCCGTTTGCCGCAAATAACCCAATCTCCGCCCACGTTGCATAATATGTGGATTCTGTAGAATCGAAGAAGAAGGTGGCCGCAGCAGCAACTGACGAAGTGTCGTTGTTCAGCGAACCGGAAACTGGAGCCTTGTTCGCCCCAACTTGGGTTCCAAGGGCTGTGTCTGCCGCATTTGCCGCCGTAGCGTTAGTCCCGACTGCAAGATATCCTATAACGTGCTTGTTTGCATCATAATCCCCCGTCAGCACGTCAGCAAGTGCTGTCTTCATTATTGTTGTTATCAGATTTGAATGACGGCTCTCTGAAATGATGTTGCCGTCAAGGTCACGCTCAATTATTGTGAATGTTCCTATAATTTTTGAATTTTCATTTATTGCCATTTGCTCACGTCCCAAATCGCTTCTGTGTCGTCATACTGTGGGGTGTAATCGGTAGCCGCTTCAATGATAGTTGCTGAATCGGCAGGTGTCACTGTTTCAGATCCTGCGAGATAGTCATTTGACAAATTTGAATCAAGATACATCGCTTTTATTTTGAGCTTACGAAGGTCAGCAAACAATCCAGCAAAGGTGTTGTAGAAGTCTATTGTCGGTGTTGTTTGTATCCTGACGGTTGAAACCGTCTGCTCTGTGAACTCCATGCTTGTCGATAATATTGTCTGATCTTCCAGAGCCGGCAACCCAGTTATAGACAGGGACACCACGTCGCCGGAGCGGAATCTCTCAAACTTGCTTTTTACAACAAGGTCGGAAGTATGCTTCAAAGCGTATTCAGCAACTTTCTGTGTCGCAAGGTCTTCAGCCGTTGAGAAGTCTTCAATGTTCGGATCAGCGACAAGGATGTCGGTGTAATACTCCCCTGCTATCTTCTGGCTTGCGGTGCTTGACTTGATAATTTGCACCCCGTAATATGTCTTGAAGGCCAGTAAACCAGTCCTGTCAGTCCAGCTCGAAGTCCCGTCATCAGAGTCCTCGTGCCCGTTTGCTGTTGCGTTGTCATGATAAATCTGATAAGTGTTTGATGAGTCCCTTCCGACGAGCTTGAAGACAATCCAGTAGGTCATGGCCGTTGATAGCTGTGCATCAATCATTGTCGACTGAACCCACGCAGCATCTGTCGAAATGTTATCGACAGGGAATTTTCCCCATGCCACCACATCACCTAACGGATCGCCGGCACCGTCATCTTCCACTATCTCAAACGGCAAATCCTCAATCATTTCCCCGACCTTTTTTATATATGCCGAAACATAGAGCAGATTGTTCTTTGAAACGGTGAAGGCCGAAGCGTAGTATTTTGCATAGGTGTCAATAGCCGTTGTCGCCGTTGCATTGTTGACATCAAGGTATTTCTCTTTTCCGCCAATAACATAAACCCTGTCATAATGCTTGTAACTGTCCTTCTGTATCCTTGCAGAAATCAGCTCATCAGAGCTTATCGTGTGATCAGAGGTCATGGTTGAATTATCATAAAAGTGAAGGTCGTCATTTTCGTCAACATAGAAGTCCGCACCGACAAGCGTTGCAAGCATCTCGACGCAGTCGCCCACATATTCCCATGCGAACCTTATGTTTGGAATTTTATCAACAAAGGTTGCAACATTTGTGTAGGTGATGTCAGGGCAGTAAGTGTTCAATAGGGATTGTATTATTGCAGTTGGTGTCATGTTGATATATTCTTGAATACCTGCCACCATTGTTTGCCCAAGTCTGAAAGTCCCGTAGTCCACACCCTGAATTATCATTGTGTTCTCGTTGACTCTTGGCAGATCGAACTCAATTGATGTTATTACCCCGTGAAATATCTTTGTTGTGGGGTTTTCGGTGTAGCCAAGATAGAAGTAGACATCGTCGCCTATTGCAAAGCTTTCTGAATAGGTGCCTTCATTGTTGTATAATCTTATCTCAAACTCGTCAGAGCGTTTGCCCAGTTGGTCAGTTATGCTTGCACTTTCGATAATGTTCTCGCCATACAGGTCAGTTGTGGTGGCACCATGAAGTATTGATATTCCCCAGTATTTTGGTATTGAGAAGTCGCCTGCAACTTCAACTGTGGCTGAAATCCCGATTCCCCCTTCTGGGTTTTCAGTATAAGTCGACCAGTCATTTCCGACAGTTGCCGCAATTCCTATACCAAAATCAAATGAACGTGCAAATTTTAATAATGTGTAAACTTCCCCAGATATCCCTATCCCAGCGTTAGTTTCTTTTTCATAGCCAGAATAAGCCACATCTGCCGATATCCCTATCCCAGCTTCGACAGAGCGTGAGAAGGTGGCGGATGTAGAAACTTCACCTGCAATACCCAATCCAGCTTCAACGCTTCTTGAGAATGTTGCAGAAGTTGAAACTGAACCGGCGATACCCAACCCAGCATCAACTGATTTTAGGTATACCTTTTGAAATGTTGCACTTGCCGATATTCCAATTCCCGATTCAACGCTTCGTGAGAGTGTGCCTGTGCGGGTGGCAGCCGCCGCAATACCAATGCCTGATGAAACTGAACTATTGAAATCTGATTGTGTGGAAACGGCTCCTGCAATTCCAAGACCTGCAGTCACTGTTCCTTCGTAATTCTCTGGGCCACCTATTGGCCAGACGGGATAAACTTGAATTGGTGAACTCCCGATTGCCACTGCACCGTCTATTGAGATGAAGGTTGAATAATTTTTTGTATTATTATAAATTGCTTTGATAAAGTCGGCTGATTTTTCTTCCGAGAAGAACCAAAATTCATCCATCGAACAGCCTAAATTATAAGTCCCGTTCCTGTTACCAATTTGTGGTCTAATTGAATTTAATATGGTATTTGTGCCAAGATTATTAGATACAGCAGTTAAACTTTTACTATCTGCACCAATATATAATTTTATACCATTTGCATTAGAATTTCCTGAGTAAGTCCAAACATAGTGTTGCCACCCTGATAAGGAAGTATTGTTGTAAGTAACCGATATCATAGAAGATGGAGTAGAAACAATATCCAATCCAATTCTATTAGCATATTGAACCGAAGAAAATCCCCTATAATTTCCACTTGCTTCAGATTTAGAGAACCAATATGAAGTAGCATAACTGCTCCTATTAGTCCACCACATGAAAGTCATGGCTTGTGTTCGTTCATAGTTCCAATCTGAACTATCTCCAATAGCAACGTAATCACCAGTCCCGTTAAAAACAGCACCGCTACCGACATTTCCTGTTGTGTATGTTATTGATTTTGCAGTTCCATCCTGATTTCCAGTGGAATCAGTAACACCACCCTCAAAATGATAAACTCCAACCCCATTAGTCCAAACATTTGTCTTGCTTTCAGTTCCCGTTATGCTTGGAGTTCCATACCAGAAATAAATAACGGTGTCGGCTGTTGAGGATAAATCGACCTTTACATAAAAGATGGCGTCTGTCGCAGAAAAGACAACGCCTTCATGATAAAGGGTAGTCTGCCCTCCGGCATCTGATGAGAACCAAACACTATCCTTATCATCCCCTGTGCCGAAAAGGTCAGGGTGAGAAGTAGAATTGAACTTGACCAATACCGGAACATTGGAAGTGGCACCGCTAATGTAAGCGTCTGCGTTAATGACTATTCTTCGTCTTTTCCACTGTCCAGTTATGGCCATTTAGTCCCTCCGGTTCAAGCTTTGACCGAAGGGTAATATCCTATCGGGATGAGTGCTTTTGTTTTTGAGAGGAAGCTGTCATATTGTGCCTGTGTTATAAGGCCAAGCTCCAAGTGGCGTTTATACTGCTCAAGCTTTCCAACAGCCTCGTTGTATTTATCCTCTGCTGAGGGCTCAACAACTGGCGGCGTCTTGATGGTGTCGGTTGGCGTGAAGGTTGCGGGCAAATCATAAGCTCCCGCCTTGTCAGTTGCTATCTGATTGATGTTCCACTTGTTCCGCCCAGCTTCCAACAGCTTGTTCATGAGGTCTTTCTGCCCGTCCTCCGTCATCAGGAAGTCGGCTGCCGACCTCTGCTCAAACTTTATCTTTGTCAGCGTGTCCTTCTCGTCAGGGTAATACAACCCAGTGAATACGATGAAATTCATTTCAACTCTTTTATCAACTATTTCGACTTTATCCATTTTCTAACCTCATGAAGTGCATTCAAATCTCATTTCTATTCCAGAAATATAGACATCTGCATCAGCATCATCTGAAGCTACTTTTCTTCTTACTTTTAAACAACAAGTATCATTAGCAGCTAATCCATGACTTGCAGCAGCTATTGTAAGTGTTGAGTATGTCCAGTTATGTGCTGTTCCGTCAACATTTTCTGCTGTATGGGCCACAAAACTATCTGCCGGATCTTCGTCTTCACTATCCCCTGTTCCAACGATTGAAACTTCCCAGCATATTGTTCCCGTAGTAACTGAAGTGTGGTTTGGTATAGTAAAAACTATATCTTTTGATGCATCAAAGAAACTCGGCAATTTGAATAAATCCCAAACTGCTGTTTCTGCTGTTGTTTTATCAAAGGCCAACTCATCTCTTTTATGATTTGTTCCATAAAGTAGCTTTTCTGGTTTGTTTGTAGCTGACTGGTTCTCATCTTTGGCATTGAACCATATCGAGGCGTATTTTTCACCAGCCATGATTTAGCCTCATACTGTTGTATCTGTGAGTGTGCAGGTGATTGTCAATGTCAATGTGTCTGTGTTGACGACGTTTATTGTTGCTGGGAAGACGTGCCTTACGAGCATATCCCCTGATGCTGCCGCATTGAAAACGCCGCATTCATTTATAC
>JGI24712J26585_10004131_pt1 | contig 11191 bp, 7 predicted proteins | sample BioPla3DNA2_FD_26585 | JGI IMG/M metagenome (IMG submission 26585)
TCTTTGTCGCCTTTTTGTTCAGGAAGGTTTCCGGGTTGCGCCTTTTAAGTCACAAAATATTACCTTGAATTCCTACCTGACCGCAAAGGGGGAGGAGATAGGGATTGCCCAGGGGTTGCAGGCTGAAGCGGCCGGTATTAAACCGGCAGCAGAAATGAACCCCTTGTTGCTTCAGCTAAAAAAAGGGATGGCCGCCAAGGTGATCGTGATGGGCAGGCCCTTTGGTGAGATGGGGGGTTGGGAATACAGGGAAAACTATTACCTACAGGGGCTGGCCGTGATCAAAAAAGCACTGCGCAAACTTCGCCGGGAATATGAAATCCTGGTGATTGAAGGGGCCGGCAGCCCGGCAGAGGTTAACTTAAAGGAAAGGGATCTGGCCAATATGAAGGTGGCTTCCCTGGCAGATGCCCCCGTAATTTTAGTTGGCGATATAGACAAAGGAGGCGCCTTTGCTGCCCTGGTCGGCACCTTGGAACTTTTGGGGCCCCGAGAAAAAGAACGGGTGGCCGGCTTAATTATTAATAAATTCCGGGGTGAACGCCGGCTTTTGCAGCCGGCCCTAACTTTTTTGGAGGAACGGACGGGCCTGCCAGTTCTAGGGGTAACACCTTTTCTAGACAATTTGGAAATTGACGAGGAAGACTCCCGGTTTTCATTTTTAAGCGAAAAACCTGTGGAAAAAGAAAAGGACGCAATGGTGCGGAGAAGAAACCGGGAAGCAAGCTATGATCGTTTGGCAGACATGCTGCGGTCAGAATTGAATTTAAAACGGCTTTATGCGATCATGGGTCTTTAAGCGGGTAAAAGGGCCAGCAGGTTTTCTCCCAACACTTTTTTAAGTTCCGCCCCGCTAAAGATATTTTCTAATTTTGCCAGCTCCTTTGCCGGCACACCAAAGGGAAAATCGCTGCCGAATAAAATTCGATCAGGGCCGTAGTTTTGGGTAAAATCTCTTATTTCATTGCTGCCGGCCAGTGCAGTATCCACATACACCGCAGTGTTTTCAAAAACCCCGGCTTGCTTAAGCCGGGCATAGCCCCCGTTGAGCATACCTAAGTGGGGAATGATTGCCACTGAGCGTCCGTCTATTTTTTGCAGCAGTTCCAAAGTATAGTGAAACTCCTCCTCAATAATGATGGGGAGTTTTTTACTGCAGATATAATTAAGGCAGGGTTCAAATCTTTCTGAACTGTAGTTATATTCTGGTTCAGAACTGTGGCGGTGCCATTTAATTCCTTTAAAGCTGTTCGGTGGAAAGGCAAAATCATTCCAAATAAACCAGTATGTAAAAATAGTTTTTCCCTGCAGGGATTCCAGATAGGCATGCACCCTTTTACGGGACTGCTGATAAAACTGGCTGTCAGTAAAACTGTAGTCGTAGCGATCATAAATTTCTTCCACAGGTGCAAAAAGCACCCCGCCGTCTATACGGGCTGCCTCCCAATAAGGTTGTAATTTTTCAAAGGGCAGTGTCAGGCCGCAGTGTGCGTGCGCATCAAGGATCAACACCGGGATACCAACTCCTTTCTGTTTTATCCATGTTATAAGCCGGTGGGTGTAGCTCTTTATTTTCCTTACCTCTATAGATGTCTTTCTTTGCCGGCAGGAAGAAACCCTGCCGGTCCCCGGTTATTCGAAAAGCATCATCAGCAGGGATAAAACAATGCCTGCTATGAAGGCTGCGTACGAATGTCTTTTTGCATGTACTCCGGTCTCCGGCAACAAATGGGACGCCGAGACGTAAATTAAAACACCTGCTACAAAACCCAGGGCGTAACCTAGCATCATGCTGCTTAACCGGTTTATGAAAGGAAAAGCTAAAAATGCCCCTATGGGGGTTGTCAGTCCGGCTACCAAGAACGCGTACAACATTGCTTTTTTGGGGTCTACGTTGCCTTTTACCAGTACCGAAAAGGTGATTACCCCTTCGGCAAATTCGTGAACCACCAGCCCCAGCCCCGCCGCCAGGCCGACAAATGTACCCACGCTGAACGTAACTGTATAAATAATACCGTCTATAAAGGAATGAATTCCGATTCCCACCAGCGCTGTGAGCCCGAAAGCCAGCGCTTCCTGGTTTGTTTTGTGTCTGATCAGTTTATTACTAAAAAACATGAACACAAAGCCGGCTAAAGCGGCCAGCCCTGCCTTAGCGGTATGTTCCAAAGCTTGCGGCAGGGCTATTATCAGGGGAGAGGAAATCAATACACCCGCTGCAAAACACATAAAGTATTCCTTGTTCTTTTGGGCCCACTGTTCGTTTTTATAAATTACCCATATTCCTATGGAATTAACGATCATTGCGCTCAAAGCAAACACTGCGATCGCGGTAAAGGCGCCTTGCCCTGCCATTTTTATACATCCCCTTTAGGAAACTTATATTCCGCAGTTTTGGATATGGATACAACCTGCTGCGGGGCNAGTGTACCTGCATGCTAGTTTACAGTATAACCCTGGGGTGGGTTAAACTGTCAAGATGTGATCTATAAAGATATATTACTATAACCAAAATAAAATGTCATAAACCGTTTCACAAGCCCTGAAATTGCATCATTTTACCGGTATAATCAAATTCCGGTGTTTTTGCGTAACATCTAAAACCGCACTTTCAGAGCCGCACAAGTGGTTTTTCCTGTCAGTTGGCATCATATAATATAATTGAAAAATGAATGTTGACAGTAGCTTTGACCTGTGCTAAAATTACTGCAAGCTAATGCTCATAAACCCGCTGATGGGAAATAGTAGGCTGGCAAGAGAGGTGCAGAGAGCCGGGCAGAGGGGTTTGGCCCCGAAGCTGCAAGCCCGGTACCTGCTCGCCTGTTGAATGGATCCCGGAGGGGCCTGGCCGAAAAAGAAGGTCTGTAGGCCAGGACGGAAACTTTACCGTTAAAAAAAAGGGGTATCGGAACGGCTGGTTTTAAAATAGCAGGTTTTTCGTTCCCGTACCTTACCAGAGCGACCCCTTGGTACGTTTTAGGGGTAAGATGGGTGGTATCGCGGGTAAACCCTCGTCCCAGGACGGAGGGTTTTATTTTTTTATAAAATGAAAAGGAGGAGAAAAGATGTCTGTTAAAAAAGTGTTTTTACCTGAAAGGGAGATTCCCCGGCAGTGGTACAACATTCAGGCCGATATGCCCACCCCTTTGCAGCCGGCCTTGCATCCCCAGACGCAAAAGCCTGTGGGCCCGGATGATCTTTTACCCATTTTCCCGTTAAACCTGATCGAACAGGAAGTGAGTACTGCACGCTGGATTGATATACCGGAAGAAGTTTTGGAGAAATTGTTGATCTGGAGGCCAACGCCGCTGCAAAGGGCTTCTGCGTTGGAAAAATATTTACAGACCCCGGCTAAAATATACTTTAAAAATGAAGGGGTAAGCCCTGCCGGCAGCCACAAACCCAACACGGCGATTCCACAGGTTTATTATAACAAGGTTGCCGGTACCAAAAGGCTTACTACAGAAACCGGCGCCGGGCAGTGGGGCTGTGCCTTAGGTTTAGGGTGTACCTTATTTGGCCTGGAATGCAAGGTTTATATGGTCAGGGTTAGCTATGAACAGAAGCCTTACCGCCGTTTGATGATGAAAACATGGGGAGCGGAATGTATACCCAGCCCCAGCCGGGAAACTGAATTTGGCCGTAAAATGCTGGCCAAAGATCCCCAGACCTCCGGTAGCTTGGGGATGGCAATCGGTGAAGCAGTTGAAGAGGCTGTGACCTCTGATGACACCAAATATTCACTGGGCAGTGTTTTAAACCATGTTATGCTCCACCAGACAATTGTTGGCTTAGAAGCACAGAAACAGCTGAAAATGGTTGGAGAGTACCCCGATGTGCTGATCGGTTGTGTAGGCGGGGGCAGTAACTTTGCCGGCCTTTCTTTCCCTTTTATCCGGGATAAAATACATGGGCGGGAGCTGCAGGTTGTTGCTGTGGAATCTACTGCCTGTCCCACGCTGACCAGGGGGCCCTTTGCCTATGATTTTGGCGATACAGCTGCTAAAACACCTTTATTGCCTATGTTTACACTAGGTCATAATTTTCTGCCACGCTCTATCCACGCCGGGGGTTTAAGGTACCATGGCATGTCACCGCTGATCAGCCAGCTGACCTTGGATCGGCTGATCGAATCGCGCGCTTATAACCAATTGCAGGCTTATGCCGCGGGCGTGCTTTTTGCTCAGACGGAAGGCCTTGTCTGTGCCCCGGAAACCAATCACGCTATTGCCGCAGTGATTGAGGAGGCTAAAAAGGCAAAAGAAGAAGGAAAGGAAAAAACAATTCTTTTTAACCTTAGCGGCCACGGCTTGCTCGATCTGCCCGGCTATGATGCTTATCTTAATGGAAAACTGGAGGAATACATTCTGTCGGAAGAGGAAATCCGGGAGTCCTTAAAAGATCTGGAATCCTTTCCCCGTCCTATGATATAATGTTTTAAATTGCTACAGGCAGGGGGAAGAAGTCTACCATGTCTAAATTAAAGTTGGGGTTGCCGGCGGGGAGCTTGCAGAAAACCACCATAGATATTTTTAAAAAAGCCGGTTTTAATATTTATCTCAATGAACGTTCCTATTTTCCGTACATTGATGACAATGAAATTGAAGTGATCCTGATCCGGGCACAGGAAATCCCCCGTTATGTTGCCGGGGCTGTTCTTGATGCAGGTATTTCCGGAAAAGACTGGATTATCGAAACGGGGGCGACTGTACACGAAGTTGCAGAGTTAACCTATTCACGGCAGGGTTTGAAGCCGATCCGGCTGGTGCTGGCTGTTCCCAAAGATTCCAAGATCAGCAGTGTTCAAGATCTACAGGGTAAGAAAATTGCTACTGAACTGGTTAATGTCACCAAAAACTTTTTGCAGCGCCATCATGTACAGGCTGCGGTTGAGTTTTCCTGGGGTGCCACTGAGGTAAAACCCCCGGAACTAGTGGATGCCATTGCCGAACTGACAGAAACAGGCCGTTCCCTGCAGGCAAATAATTTGCGTATTATTGAAACCATTTTAGAGTCTACGCCCCGTTTTATTGTTAATCAAACAAGCTGGGAAGAAGAATGGAAAAGGCAAAAAATAGAACAGATCGTTACCCTTTTGCAGGGTGCACTGGTGGCGGAAGAAAAAGTTGGTTTAAAAATGAACGTCAGCATGGAAAACCTGCCGCAGGTGCTGGCCCTGTTGCCTGCTTTACGTAAACCGACTGTTTCTTCACTGCACGGAGAATCATGGGTGGCTGTAGAAACCATTGTCGATGAAAAACTAGTCAGGGATCTGATCTATAAACTAAAGGAAGCAGGGGCGGAAGGGATTATTGAATACCCCTTAAACAAAATCATACCCTGATTTTAAAGAAACTTTTTCAGGGCAGGCGTTGTGGCCCGCCCTGAAAAAATTATTTAACAGCTTGTTTGCAAGGTATGAAATGGCTGCAAAAACTTAGGAAGCAACTGGAAACCGCTCACACCGCGGTTTCTTTTTTTATACGGAAAACTTTTATACGCGCGAGCGCCATGTTGTGCATATATTTGTAAAAATTAAAAAATTTTAAGTCAGAAGGATTTTCAGGCAGCGATGTTGAATTTAAAAAATGGACTAGAAAAAATTTTGGTAAAGTTTTTTAAAACGGGTGTTGATTAACTAAACAGTTTATTGCAAAAGGGGCATCAGGAAAATGGATCAAGCCCGGATTGTTATGGTTTCACCTCTTCCAGAGCTTACCAGATTGGCCCGCCAAATTTCACGCGAAATAAATTTTGAGATGGGCATAGTAGAGGCTTATCTGGATAAAGGGGTAGAGTTGGGTAAAAAACTTGAACAATCCGGCGTGGAACTGGTTATTAGCCGGGGTCCGACAGGCGTGCTGCTAAAAAAGGAACTTTCTATTCCGGTAATTTTGATGCAGATTACCAGTTTTGACATCGCCTTGGCGTTAAACAGGGCCAAAGGGCTGGGCCAAAAAATTGCCTACTTTGATCACATTAAACGCAAGGGTATCTATGACTTTCAAAGCATTGCTGAAATTCTTTCCCTGGAAAGCTTACAATATTACTTCTACCATAATGCCAAGGAACTAGAGGATCAAATTGTGGAAGCCCGTGAAAAGGGCATTGAGGCAGTGGTAGCTTCAGGTATTTGTGTTACTCGCATGGCCCGGGAACAGGGTATGGAAGGCGTGATGATCTTTTCTTCACGGGAATCTATTGTTGATGCTCTGGAACGGGCGCGGGACGTCATCTTCATACGTCAGAAAGACAGGGAAAAAACAGAATTTTTGACAACAATTATTGATCACACCCATGACGGCGTGATTGCCGTTAACAAAAAATGTTTGCTGACCCATTTCAATTCTGCAGCTGAAAAAGCTTTTAACATTCCGGCCGGTAATGTGGTGGGAAAAAAAATTAAGGAAGTTCCGGTTCCCCTGCTCCAAAGTTTTTTCCAAAACCCTGGACCGGCCAAAGGTGTAGTGCAGAACATCGAAGACAGACAGATTGTCTTTAACCACATGCCCATACATATGGATGGGGAACCTTTAGGGGCAGTGGTTACCTTTCAAAGCGTGGACAAGATTCAAAATTTAGAGGTTGCCATCCGCAAAAAACTTCATGCCGACTGTTTAACAGCACGCTATAACTTCAATGACCTCATCGGTTCTTCTACCGAATTCAGAAAAGCGGTATCACGTGCCCGGAAATGCGCCTGTGCAGACTCTCCTGTCCTGGTAACCGGGGAAAAGGGGACAGGCCGGAAATCCTTTGCCCACAGCATTCATACTGCCAGTTTGCGCCATAAAGGACCTTTTGTAATTATAAACTGTGCCAGCATACCCGAGGAACAGCTGGAAAGTGAGCTGTTCGGTTATGAAGAAGGGACCTTTACAGGTGTCCGCAAGGGCGCAAAACAGGGGCTTTTTGAACTGGCACACAACGGCACAATTGTAATCGACGAAATTTCTGAACTTTCTCTTACCCTACAATCCAATCTGCTGCGTGTTCTTCAGGAAAAAGTTGTCCGCCGAATTGGCGGGGAACGCCTTATCCCTGTGAACGTACGCGTTGTTGCCACCGCCAGCCGTTTCCTGCCGGCAGAAATCAAAAAGGGTACTTTCAGGGAAGACCTTTTTTTCCAAGTTAATGTTCTAAACCTGCATATTCCTCCTTTAAGGAACCGGAAAAGCGACATTCCCTTACTAGTGGATTATTTTGCACACAAGTTTCGTAAAAAAGATAATCGCAAAGAACAGTTTCCAGCTTCTGTTTACCGTTTCCTGGGTGACTATGACTGGCCGGGCAACGTACAGGAATTGGAAAACTTTATGGAAAAGTATGCCATCCTCTCTGAGGGCAGCAAGGACAAGGATAATTTTCGCCTGATGGAGGAATTGGTGGATGAACTTTACCGCTTTCGGGAAGATCCCGGCGCGATGCTGGATGATCAAGAAAATTATCTTACTGTCCAGGTGGGCACACTGGAAGAAATGGAACAGGAAATAATTGAAAAATTATACCGGCAAACCGATCTGGATAAAAAGAGCCTGGCCAACCGCTTGGGGATCAGCAGGACAACGCTGTGGAAAAGGTTGAAAACGCTCCGGGGTTAGGGAGTTTATGAACAAAAACTATTAAAAATAGTGATTCAGGCCAACGAAAAGTTATTGGAAAGCTTAACAACCGCTATGTATATATGTATAGCAGTGTGTTTTACATGTTGGTCTGGTACATACCGTTTGGCAGTGATAAACAGCCTGGGCCTTCAAGTAACTGCTTTCCATTTTCACAGGGGGCCTGGGGAGTTAGATAAATAAAGTTCCTTTGGCAAGTTAACTTGAAAATGCGGGGTGATGCGACAGCAAAATTAAAAACCCAGAATTTTGAAGGTTATTTGCGGAGGTTAGGTTTATCTAAAAAAAACAGTTTTGAAAGGAGGGATTCCCGGATTTTTTCCGGGGACACTGTGAAAAATCCAGTAATTGTAGGTGCAGTACGGACGATCGCAGGTAGGTTTGGAGGCAGTTTAAGCAGCCTTAGTGCCGCAGATTTGGGCGCCGCTGTAGTGGAGGAAGTTGTTAAAAGGGCAGGGATTACCCCTGAAGATGTGGATCAGCTAGTTTTTGGCTGCGGCTGGCAGGCCGGTCTGGGGCCAAACGTAGCACGTATTTGTGCAGTCAGAGGGGGTTTGCCAGAATCGGTGCCCGCCTATACGGTTAACATCCGTTGCGTTTCCAGTTTGCAGGCGGTGGCCGAAGCTTGCAGGCATATTATTGCCGGGGATGCTGAAGTGGTTATCGCCGGTGGCACGGAATCCGGTTCAAATGTTCCCTATATTCTGCCGCAGGCTCGTTGGGGAGCACGGATGTGGGACTTTACAGGTTATGATGACCTGCACCTTGACGGTTTCATGTGTAAGTTGGCAGGTATGCTGATGGGCAACACGGCGGAGGCGCTGGCAGTTAAGTACGGCATTGACAGAAAAGAACAGGACGAGTTTGCCCTGAGCAGCCACCAAAAAGCGGCAAAGGCGTCTGCAGAAGGCAAGTTTGATGCGGAAATTTTACCGATAGAAATTACACAAAGGAAAAAAGGAACAGTAGTTGTAGATAAGGAAGAGATTCCCCGTGCCGATGCAGCATTGGAAAAAATGCTTAAATTACCGCCTGTATTCCAAAAAGATGGTGGGACGGTAACCGCTGGAAACAGCTGTGCGCTTAGTGACTGTGCTTCTGCTGTGGTAATTATGTCCGCAGAAAAAGCAAAGGAAATGGGCCTGACACCTTTGGCAAAAGTACGCAGCTATGCCGTTGCCGGGGTAGATCCCAAATTTATGGGTATCGGTCCGGTGGCAGCTACACCAATCGCTTTGAAAAAAGCTGGATTAACAATTGAAGATATTGACCTGGTTGAGTTAAACGAAGCTTTTGCAGTGCAGTACTTAGCTTGTGAAAGGGATCTGAAGTTAGACCGTGAAAAAGTGAACGTTCATGGTGGGGCTATTGCCCTGGGACACCCCGTAGGGGCTACCGGTACCAAGCTTGTTTGCACCAACCTTAACACTTTGAAAATGTACGACAAAACCCTTGGTTTGATTACCGCCTGTGTCGGTGGTGGACAGGGTTTTGCCCTTATACTGGAAAGGTTAAGCTAAATATTTAAATTACCTGGAAGGAGGACAATAACTAATGAAAATTAAAAAAGGTTTTATCCTTGGCGCAGGTATTATGGGGACTGGGATTGCCCACCTGATGGCCCAAAAAGGTGTAGAAGCCATCTTGGTAGATATTAATGAAGAAATTTTGAAAAGCAGCATCAGCAATATTGAAAAAATACTGAATAGGCGTGTTGAAAGAGGTAAAATGACCGCTGATGAGGTTAAGGAACTCGTTGGGCGGATTACAACAACAACAGATATGAAGGCTGCTGCTGAGGCCGACTTTATTATTGAAGCAGTGGTTGAAGATGTAGGGTTAAAGCAGAAGCTGTTTGCGCAACTGGAAGAGGTAGCCAAGCCGGACGCTGTTCTGGCTACCAATACGACAGCTTGTTCCATTTCAGAAATTGCTTCAGCGCTCAAAGATCCCAGCCGTTTGGTAGGCATGCACTTTTTCAACCCGGCGGTAGTGATGAGGCTGGTTGAAATTATGCCCGGCCTGGCTACAGACCCGAAAATTGTAGAAACAACGCGGGAATTTGCCGAGTTTTTGGGCAAAGAACCGGTAGTAACGGACAAGGAAGGTATCGCCGGTGTTGCCAGCAGGGTGCTGGCCGCCCTGCTCAACGAAGCGGTCTGGGTGCTGGAAGAAGGTATCTGCAGTGCTGCAGATATTGACAAGGCGATGCAAATGGGTTCCAACCATCCTATGGGCCCGCTGACCCTGATTGACCTCATTGGTATCGATACCCACCTGGCCAAAACCAGGACTCTTTATGAAAAGCTGGGCGATGCACGCTACCGTCCCTGCTACCTCCTGGAAAAAATGGTTCATGCGGGTTACCTGGGACGCAAAAGCGGAAAAGGATTCTATGACTATTCCGTAGATCCCCCAGTACCCACTGTTTTAAAGTAGTTTAAATATAAAAGTAAAAATAACGAAACAACGGAGGTGCCAAGGATGAATTTTGATCTGAATGAAGAGCAATTAGCTGTTCAAAAAATGGTGCGTGATTTTGTAGCCAACGAAATTACCCCCAACGCCAAGGAATGGGATATCAAGGAAGAGTTCCCCATGGATCTATGGAAGAAGATGGGCGACCTGGGCATTATCGGGACATCCATTCCGGAAGAATATGAAGGCAGCGGGATGGACTTTATCTCCCATGCCATCGTTGCAGAAGAATTGGGCTACGGCTGTAGCTCTATGCGGGGCACTTATTCTGTTAACATTTCCCTGGTAGCCAAAACTATTTTGAAGTGGGGCACCGAGGAACAGATTAAAAAGTATGTGCCACGCATTGCCACCGGCGAAATCTTTGGTTGCTACGGCTTGACTGAACCTGATTCCGGCAGTGACGCCGCCAGCATGAAAAGTACGGCCGAACAGGATGGGGACTATTACATCTTAAACGGCAACAAAATGTGGATCACCCATTCCGACGTTAGTGAAGTATCTTTAATCTTTGCCAAGACGGACAAGGACGCCGGTGCACGGGGCATCACCTGCTTTTTGGTTGAAAAGGGCACACCCGGGTTTACCCCCCAGCCGATCCATGAAAAAATTGGCTTAAAGGCACAAAATACCGGGGAAATCAACATGGACAACGTGCGTGTACACAAAGACACCATTTTAGGCCCTGTGGGCCGGGGTTTTGCTGTGGCTATGTCTGCCCTGGACAACGCCCGCTTTACAGTAGCGGCCGGTTGTGTAGGGACTGCCCAGGCAGCCCTGGATATCGCCAAGGAATATGCCAGGGAAAGAGTTCAGTTTGGCAAACCTATCGCCACCAAGCAGCTGGTCCAGCAGTTAATCGCCAATGCAGCCCTGGAAATTGAAATGGGCCGCTTGTTGGTCTACCGTGCCGGGTTCCTCAAAAACAAAGATGTTCGCAATACCCGTGAAACCTGCATGGCCAAGTACTTCTGCGGTGAAATGGTAAACAGGGTTACTTATGACATGATGCAAGTACTGGGCGGCTACAGCTTCTCCGGTGAATATCCTTTGGAAAGGATGTATCGTGATTCCCGGATTAACACCCTTTA
>JGI24712J26585_10004133_pt1 | contig 11188 bp, 8 predicted proteins | sample BioPla3DNA2_FD_26585 | JGI IMG/M metagenome (IMG submission 26585)
ATCCGGATGGCGAAGTCATCAAAAAAGTTGAAGACCCTTACAGCAAGGAAGGCGGGTTGGCGATTTTGTTCGGAAACCTGGCGGAAAACGGCTGCGTCGTAAAAACCGCCGGTGTCGCCAAAGCCATGCTCAAACATCGCGGTCCGGCAGTGATTTTTGAAAGCCAGGAAGACGCCTGCGATGGCATTCTTGACGGCAAAGTCAAAGCCGGTGACGTCGTAGTCATCCGTTATGAGGGGCCTAAAGGCGGCCCGGGCATGCAGGAAATGCTGGCCCCCACCAGTTATATCATGGGACAGGGATTAGGCGAAAAAGTCGCACTGGTAACTGATGGACGTTTCTCAGGAGGAACTCGCGGTGCCTGTATCGGACACGTCAGTCCGGAAGCGGCAGCCGGCGGCATTATCGGGTTGGTCGAACCTGGCGATATGATTGAAATTGATATTCCAAACCGCAGCATCACACTTCATGTCGATGACGCGATTCTGGCAGAACGCCGCAGCAAAGCAGCGCCATATAAACCGAAAGCATTGAGCGGCTGGCTGGCACGTTATGCCATGTGTGCCACCAGTGCGGATACCGGCGGCATACTTCGCATTCCGGAATTTTAGGCCAGAGCAATGGTTTATTATTTTGAGCTGGTCCTGCTGAGTTGCGGACTGGCGATGGATGCATTGGCGGCAGCGATGGTTATGGGCGTCAACTGGCGCGAACGTTTTACCGCGCGCCAAATTGCGCTTGCCGCGTTTCTGTTCGGGTTTTTTCAGGCGGCAATGCCTTTAATCGGCTGGTTTGGCAGTCGCGGTCTTGGCGAATGGGTACACGACTTCGGGCCGTATATCGCCTGCGCGCTGCTCTGGCTGATTGCCATAAAGATGCTGTTGGATTCACACTGTCAAAATAAACTGCCGTCGTTCAGTCTGCGGGAACTTTTCATCCTCGCGCTGGCTACCAGTATCGACGCGCTGCTGGTCGGAGTGTCTTTCGCCTGCCTGAAGTACCGTTCCATAACTACTGAAGTACTTTTTATCGGTATTATTACCATGATCATCACTGCTTTCGGTTGCGTCGCTGGCAAAATTTCAGGAAAAATGTTCTGCCGTTATTTTGAACGCATCGGCGCGCTGGTTCTGATCGGGATCGGAATAAAATTTCTGTTCGCAGAATAAAGCTTCGTTGCCGCTTAAAGCCGCGCGCGCATAATGCGCGCGCAGCTTCATTGATGTCATTTGTGCTGATTTTTTCTAAAAAAAACCGTTCAAAAGTAAAAAAAAGAACCGGAAAAATCCGGTTCTTTTTTTGAGATATAACCTGAGGTTAAAGGCTGATAGCCTCTACCGGGCATTCTCCGACACATGCGCCGCAATCAATACAATCATCGGCGTTAACTTTGGCAACGCCGTCAGTCATTGCGATTGCACTGGTTGGGCATGCACTGACACAAGATTCACATCCTGTGCATTTTTCTGCATCAACAATTGCTGCCATTTTTGTTTCTCCTGTTCTGTTGTTGTGAATAATACGTTCAGACTCTCGTCTGTGCTTGCCTATTATACTATTTTTAAGAACAATTTCAACTTTTTTTCAATCGGGTAAACCCCTATTTGCGGAAATATTTACAAAGTCCGGTTAAATGTTAGCCAAGATTAAATATGACTATTGCCTGGCACTGCATCGATGGTTGCAACTGACAAAATGTTAATACAACATCGTCCTGCGGACTTTCTTTATTGCGCGTTTTTTGAAAAATTGACGATTATCAGTTTGAAAAAAAATAGGATGGTGTAACATTGTATCAATTAACATCTTATAAGCAACCTTGAGGGATTTGAAGTGCTCAACAATCTTTTACTGCGAATGAAATTATCAAGTAGCGATCCGGAAACCCGCCTTGCCGCTTTAGAAAAAATACCGTTATCCGATCAGGAAGTGCTGCTTGATCTGGCATTGACAGACGCCAGTATGAACATCCGGCACCTGGCGGCTTTAAAACTTAACAATGAAGCTTTTATTGAACAAGCCTGTGCGGCAGAGCAGGATCCGAAATTCAAAAAACTTTTGCGCAATAAATTAAACCGCGTCTATATCGGCAAACTTCTTGAAGGGAAAAATATTAGCACAGAAAACCTGAGAACTGTTGACGACGAGGATTTGCTGGTCACTGCCGCTTGCAGTGCACCGACTCTTGAACTTCGTTCGCAAGCGGCAGGTTTTATAAAAACTGATGCCGGAATAAAAAAATTACTGCAAAATACCGAAGATATCGAACTGGGAACTGAATTGTTGCGGAGATTTGATAATAATGAAGAAATATTGCGTGACTTATCAAAATCGGCCAACTCTGAACAACTCAGGAAAGCCGCAGAGAAAAAAATAGAAAAACCGAAACTCCTCGCCGAAGAAAAAGAAGAGCCGGAGCAACATCCAGGAATCGGCAGCGAACTCAAAAATAAACTCCACGCTTATGAATATATTATCAACGAAATCCGGCGGCTCTCCGGCAATATCTCCACAAATGCCAAAGAACGACTTAACGGTTTAAAACAAAAATGGCAGGAGCTCCCAGATATTTCGCCAAGTTATCTGGAAGTTCTTGAAATTGAATTCAATCAAGCCTGTGATGATTTCAATGCCGGAATTGCCGTAGCAGAACAGCGTCGTCATGATCGCATACGCAAAATCGGAATACTGGATGAAATTTATGCGAAAGCGTTGCGCATGCAGGCGGATTCCACCGTTAAACGCGAAAATTTAAATCAGCTAATTCAGGAATGGGACGAAACTGCTGAAGGACTGGAAGCTATCGAGCACCTCCAGGAACGCTGGGTTAGAATACGCGCTGAGCTGGAAGAGGTGATCAGCGCGCATCAGGAAAGACTCAACGATAGTATTGATTATTTGGAAAAAATCAACTCTGAACTAGAGCTTCAGGCGAAAAAACAGGAGCCTGAAATCACTCGTGAACGCCGTATAGAATTGGAAAAAGAAGTTTCCGATCTAATCGAAAATTTTCCTGAAAACCGGCGACTAAATGCTGCTAAAGAACGTTTTACTGCGCTGAACATGGAAATCCGGCGCAAACTCCATGACATTTATGAAATCAGGGACCTGGAACGGTGGGAAAATTATGCGCTTAAAGTGGTGATCTGCGAACAACTTGAAAAGCTTCTCGAGAATAATGATCTTCATCAGGTCGCCCGTGAATTCAAAGAGCAATCAAAAAAATGGCGGAATACCGGTTTCCCTCCACATGAAAAAAACACCGAAATTAATGCCCGCTACCACGCAGTTGCCGACGAAATTAACCGACGATGCAATATTTTTTTCACTGAACTGAACCAACAGCGTTCAATTATCGCCGCAGCCAAAGAAGGGATATGCGAAGCTGCTGAAGCGCTTCAACATTCCACTAGCTGGAAAAAAACCGCTGACAAATTGAAAGAAATGCAACAACAATGGCGCGCCATCGGTTTTACATGGGCTGAAAAAGAAAAAAAGTTGCGCGAACGTTTTATGTCCGCTTGCAACATTTTTTTCGATGCCCGCAAAGAATTTTACAACGAAAAACAGCTTGTCTATGATAAAGCTGCAGAACTCAAAAAAGCACTTTGTGAGGAAACCGAAAGACTTTCTTCTGCTAATCCCGGTGAATTGTTGCGAAACTCAAAAGATTTCTGGGACCGCTGGCGTGAGGCCGGTTTCTCAGGAAATGCCGATAAAGAGCTTTACGAGCGTTTTAAATCCTGCTTCGACACCGTTTACGAGGGGCGTCGCAAAGTTTATGAAGAAAAAATCAACCTGAAAAAAGACATTTGCACGGCACTTCGGGAACTGGTTCAAACGATAAATTCGGATCATGACCTGCAATCAATGTTGAAACAATTTCATGAACTGCAGAAACAGTGGGACGATTCAGGAAGCATTGGCAACGAACACAAACACATTGATTCAGAATATCATGAGCTCGTCAGACAAATGGAGTCGGAACTGCACAACCTGCGCCGAAATCATCAAAAAATGCTGATCGACGCGATGGAAAAACGTTCTCTTGCAATTGCTAAAGCATTGAACGAAAAAGACATCGAAGCAGCGAAAAACATCATGACCGAGCAAGGATCTGCTCCTGCTGAATTACAGTGGATGGACACCGAACTGCTGAAAATTATTGAAGCAATGGAAAACCATGACTCCGAAAGATTATCGGCATTTATCCAAAAGCAGTCCGAAACTTTACAGCAGATGGAAAATATCTGTTCGGAACTGGAGCGCATAGCGGGAATCAATGTACACGATAAATCAGATGATTCTGAACCTGACAAGATGTTGCTGGATCTGGCCGCCGCATTACAGGGCGGAGTCGGTGGATTCAACGCCAAAAAAAGCACCAAACAGCAAGACAAAAATGAACTTCGCAAGCAATGGCTCAATGCCGGGATTCCTCCATACGAAAATGTTACGGATATTTTTGCGCGCTTCAGAACTGCGATTCGGAACGATAAGTAAAATTTGGTATAACTCATGATTTGTGCTATATTTAAAGATGTTTGTTTAATCTTAAAAGTTCATGTGGAGGCATCGTGGCTAATAAAAAAAAGTACGAATTCATGGATACAGAATTCCCGGCCGGCAAGTTTCTTATTTGCCCTCAATGCCAGGAATATATTTCATATATCGATATTGAAAGTTTTCCAAATTGCCCGTTTTGCAACTATCATTTGGGCAATGACCCGGAACTTGAAGATTTTGTGTTGCAACCATTGATTGAGAGATGGTCCCGACAGTTCAGAAGCCGCGGTTTTTGATTACTGCTCATATTATCCAATAACCCTGACGGGATTTCGCTAAAAACCGGAAGTTTTAAACCATAAAGGAGATATAATAGCATTATAATTTCAACTGTTTTTCTAGAATAGTTGCAGTTGATTTTGCACACATTTTTCCGAACAATAATTTTTTTTTGCGAATTCACGTGCCTGCACACGGCAATGTTGAAATTTTCCGGGCGACTCCAATATCCTGATCGCAGTTTCAGCTATGGATATATTATCTAATTCACAAACTACCCCGTTATATCCATCGGTCAACACTTCCTGCAGCGGATATCCGGAGTTCCCGAGAATCAGACAGCCGGACGACATTGCTTCCAAAATTGACCATGACAAGATAAACGGTCGACTCAGATAAATATGAAGTGAAGATATTTGAAATATTTTCAACAAATATGGTTCGCCGACTTTACCACAGAAAATCACCCGTTCCAGCGGCAGTTTTAATTCATCTTCGAGCACCTTACGCCAGCTCATCCCAGACGGATGCGCCGGGCCGTAACAACTTTGTTGGTCGCCTGCGATAATTACCCGGACATTGGGACGCGCATTCAAAATTGATGGAATTGCCCGCATAAATTCCGGGAATCCCCGCACCGGTTCCAATCCGCGCGCCGCATAGGTTATGATTTCATCGCCACACTTGAATTCATGTTCAAAATATTTAAATACGACATCCGTTGCCGGACTGAAATATTGAACATCAACGCCCTCATGAATGACCCTGATCTTATCGTGAAAACGGGTTGGAAAACGCGATTTCTGGTATTGAGTCGGTACCATCACATGATCGCTGTTTTGCAGTGTCACATTCAACATCTCATTGCGGATATCTCCTTCGTGGTGATACCACTCAGGATAGCTTATAATTGAAGTTTCAGGAAAAATATCCCGGAAATAATAATCATGACCCCATCCGGAATGAGCTACCGCCAAATCCGGAATATAGCCGGCGGCTTTTAAAGCGCGCAAAACTTTTGCAGTGCTTTCCGAACGCGGCGACCGGTTATCGACAATCCGATGCATCCGAATTCCCGGTGCTCCGCAAGGAAGTGCTTCAGTAATAAAATCGACCTCAAACCATGGAGAAGCCGCACAGTATTCTGCCAGATAACGGAATTGTCCCGGAAAATTTGGATGGATAAACAGTATTTTTTTTACTTTACCGCCAAGTGCAGACCTCTCCGTGAACCGCGCTGAGGGCGCAGAGGCAACGGGCGGCGTAGCCGAAGAAAGATTTGTAATTGACTCTATATTCATATCAACAAATATACTTCGTAAAAATGCAAAAAAAATTATTACTTTATTGCGTTCAGGTTGATAGAGTATATCTTATACTTCACAACTTCAACCCTAGGAATAATTATGAGTGATATTTTGTACTGCTGTAAAATCACCGACAATTCAGGAACCCCTGATTTAGCCGATGAATTTCTTAACGCATTGGGTTGGGAATTTAGTTCATGGGATGACCGCGAAGAAAATATCTCAATCCATACTTTTTATTTTGAAACACCGGAAGAAGCCGATTCCGCCCGGCTCAAAATTGAAGAAGTCAGACCGATATGGGAAGCATGCGGCTGGTATCCGGGCATCGTTGATTGTTTTGAAATGAAACGTGAAGACTGGTCTGAAGTATGGAAAAAATTCTTTGACATCCAACACATCAGCGACCGCTTGGTAATTCGGCCAAGCTGGCTCAAATATACCCCCAAACCCGGTCAAGTGGTGATTGATCTAGATCCCGGAATGAGCTTCGGAACCGGTAAACATGCTACAACCTCATTCTGCCTCCGCATGATAGACCGCCTTGCCAACACGCAAGAAATCAATTCCTTTCTGGATGCCGGATGCGGTTCGGGAATTTTATCCATTGCCGCTAAAAAACTTGCGTTCAGCACGGTTATCGGATTTGACAATGATCCGGACGCAGTGAGAATCGCTATTGAAAACGCGGATAAAAACGGTTTCACCCGTACCGATATCGAATTTGAAACTGCCGATTTAACCCAATTCGGACGTCATGCCGGGGTTTATGATTTGGTTGCAGCTAATATTCTGGGACGCGTGCTGCTAGCACATCGTGATCTGATCACAAACTGGGTACGGCCTGGCGGTTATCTTGTCTTGGCCGGAATCCTTCATGAGGAATTTCCGGAGTTGCAAGCAGAGTTTGAGCTTCTCGGCCTGAAAATGGAATTTTGCCAGAGTGANAAGGAATGGACCGGAGGAATGTTCCGTAAAAATGGCTGATTCTCATTCCGAAACTTCTCGTGGTAATGTTTGTCGTGCGGACAGTGATTTCGAAAAGGCGTTATTTCATTATCGAGTCGCCGCGGCTGAAGATGATGCTGACGCTTTAAATAATCTTGGCGAAATGTACCGCCAGGGTCTTGGGGTTGAACGCAACTATCGAATCGCCGCCGCCTGTTTTTTAGTTTCGGCAGAACAAGGTTATATTCCGGCACAGCGCAATTTGGCCGCCATATTCAAATACGGAAGAAGTGTTCCTGTTGATATCGAGCTTGCTGCCCAATGGAAAAAACTCAGTGAAATGAAGGAAGCTCCTATTCCACTCCTTTTGAAAGCGGTTAACCGATCATTACCGCACATTGATCCCGCTGCGGCAAAAGAATCATACCAATCGCCTCCAAGCACGGAAACACCCCCGGAGCTTCCGACCAAAACAAAATTAAATTTAAATATTCCTGAGTCCGTGTTGCCGGAAAAACTGCAAAAAGCTGGTTACGCGGTAGGAGCAAACGGTAGAAGTGCTAAACTGAGGCGGCGCATTTTATCAACATTGCCATACCTGGACGCGTTACATATGCTGAAAGAGGCATTGGCAAAACAGGAAGCTGATCCCGCCGCCTATGCTGACATCCAATCGGACATCGAATATTTGAACAATCTATCGCAGTGATAGCGCACCCGTTCGCTCCAACGGTTTAGGTTTATTCCTCTTGGCGTCTCGCAACAGCACCACACTGTGTTTCTTACTGTTTCAGATTACAGTCGCAGCGGTTTTTCAGGCTTTAGTGTCAATAAAAAACCGTCTCAATTGAGACGGTTTTGATATAATGAGAAATAGAAAAATGTTTACCAGAGCTTCCACCAGGCTTTTGATTTTCCGTCATTCTTCTTGCCTTCGCCGGCGGCGTCATCAGCAGTTTTGTCAGCATCGGCTTTAGCGCTTTCAATCGCTTCAACTGCAGCTGCCTTCTTTGCCTTGACATCAGACTTCGGAGCATCAACACTTTTATCAATGCTTTCCTTGGCATCAGACTTCGGAGCATCAACACTTTTATCAATGCTTTCCTTGGCATCTTTTTTCATCTTGGCTTCGGCTTTTTTAGCGTCAGCTTTAGCTTTGGCGGCATCAGATTTACCCTTTATTTTAGCTTTACCCTTTGCTTTAGCTTTGGTGGCATCTTTTTTCATCTTAGCTTTGGCTTTTTTGGCTTCTGCCTTGGCTTCATCGGATTTTTTACCGACTTCAGAATTTGCTACCGCCACTTTTGACTTGGCATCATCTTTGGTCTTGGAAAGGTCTACATCTTGAGCGAAGAGACCTGCGCCAAGTAACGTGATTCCCGCAACAATAATACTCTTTTTCATCCGAAACCTCCTGTTTCTGTTTTTTTTGTCTTCAGTTCGAACATCGAACCCGTTCTAAATATATTCAACTTTTTGCGCAAAATCAAATCAATAAAACAATAATAGCCGCAAAATGAGTAAAACGTACCGGACTCCAAGCTATTGGATGGCAGGCTCTGGTGATACGAGATCACGGAGGTGGTGCAATTGGTTCTACATAATACTGAAGATTATTTGCCGCAGCATTTCTTGTATTTCTTGCCACTGCCGCACGGACAAATGTCATTACGTCCGATCTTGCCGCCTGGACGCTCCACTCTGATCGTTACCCCTTTAGCGGGGTTGTCATCTCCAGACGGCAGCATATCCGCGTCCTCAATGTTGTGAGCGTCAAATTGTCCCAGTTGCTGATGAAGCAATTCCTGCGGCATTGAGCGAATGAGTTTTTCCCATTGGTCAGCAGTGGTTAAGCTTGCGCGAAACAGATTTTTCGCAGCTTCGCGATAAATACGCATCATCAGGTCACTAAACAGCTTAAAAGCTTCGTTTTTATATTCAATCAGCGGATCTTTCTGTGCGTAGGCGCGCAAACCCATGCTGGAGCGCAGATGATCCATTTCGTAGAGATGTTCCTGCCAAAGGCGATCAATCGCTTCGAGCACAATCCGGCGTTCCAGCCATGATTTTTCTTCCTGGCTCAAATCGGCATGTTTAGCGTCAAAAGCTTTTTCGACCTCAGTGCAAATGTGAACGGCAAGAGCATTGGCATCCTTGGGGGCTTCACCTGGAGTGTCGGAAAGAGTTTCCACGGTAAAATTAACCGGAAAATTCAGATGCAGCCATGACAGCAGGTAATCCCAGTTGTAACGGGTCTCGCTTTCATTCTGACTGTCCCCGGAATCTTTCTGAACAGCAGCATCTTCGATATAGCGGAAAATAACTTCCTCAATCAGTCCGAAAAGGACATCATGCGGATTTTCTACGATCAGCGCTTCTTTGCGCAGTCCGTAAACCACTTCACGTTGCTTATTCATGACATCGTCATACTCAAGGGTGCGCTTACGAATGGAAAAATGATGTTGCTCGACACGACATTGAGCTTTTTCAATCGAACGGTTCAACCACGGATGCTGAAGTTCTTCTCCTTCCTCGATTCCGAATCGATCAAAAATTTTGACAATACGGTCAGAACCGAACAGCCGCATCAAATTATCTTCGAGAGAAATATAAAATTTCGACGAACCCGGATCGCCCTGCCGTGAACAGCGTCCGCGCAATTGGCGGTCAATACGGCGCGCATCATGACGGGCACTGGCAATCACATGCAGTCCGCCAAGTTCGCAAACGCCTTCACCCAATTTAATATCGGTACCGCGTCCGGCCATATTGGTGGCGACCGTGACCGCTCCGCGTTGACCTGCTTCCGCGATAATTTCGGCTTCCCGCTGATGCTGTTTGGCATTTAAAACATTATGCGTGATATTTTTACGTTTCAGCAAGCGACTGATCACTTCAGATTCGTCCACCGAGGTAGTACCGAGAAGTATCGGCTGTCCCAAAGCGTGTCTTTTCTCGACTTCTTCAATGACCGCGTTATATTTTTCGCGTCTGGTTTTGAATACAGAATCGTTGTAATCCTTGCGGATACACGGGCGATTAGTCGGAATAACAATAACATCAAGTTTATAGATTTGATGAAACTCGTTAGCTTCGGTTTCAGCAGTACCGGTCATACCGGCCAGTTTTTCATACATTCTGAAATAATTCTGAATCGTAATTGATGCCAGCGTCTGGGTTTCTTCTTCGATGGTAACCCGCTCTTTGGCTTCAAGCGCCTGATGCAGTCCGTCACTGAAACGCCGTCCCGGCATAACACGTCCGGTATGCTCATCCACAATCATGATTTTGCCGTTTTGGATCACATAATGGACATCCTTTTCAAACAGGCAGAAAGCGCGCAAAAGCTGGGACAAATCATGGAGGCGCTCACTCTTTTTTCCAAATTCCTGCTGGAACTCTTCTTTGCGACGAGCTTTCTCTTCATCACTTAACGTGGTATCGATTTCGATATTATGAAGATTATCAAGCAAGTCTGGCATAATGAACGCTTCCGGATCGCCGGGCGAAACCGCATTACGTCCCTTTTCGGTCAGGTCTGATTCATGTCCTTTTTCATCAATAGTAAAAAACAGTTCAGCCTGAACTTCCTGCAGTAAACCGCGATTATTGTCACTACGGACTCTGGATTCAAGGCGTTCAATATCCTTCAAGATATTACCATCTTCGGCTGCGCGTAAAAGTTGTTTGTGCGTCGGCATTCCGAAACGAATCTGCAGGAGCTTAGTCAAGGCTTTTTCATACTCTTCAGGCGTACGATCCGGCTTGTTCAGAAGCTCGTGAGCCTCACGTCCCAGACGCGAACACAGTGCGTTTTGCTTGAAAAAAAGCTCAGAAACCTTTGGAAGCAGTTCATCAAACTGATGCGAGGAGTTTCCGGCCGGACCGGCGATAATTAGCGGAGTACGTGCTTCATCAATCAAAATACTGTCTATTTCGTCGATAATCGCAAAAAAATGATCGCGTTGCACCATTTGCGCCGGCTCCATGGCCATACCCATGTCGCGCAGATAGTCGAAGCCGAATTCACTGTTGGTTCCGTAAGTAATGTCACAGGCATACATTTCGCGGCGGATTTGAGGAGACTGCATATTCTGAAGGCAACCCACCGTCAAGCCGAGATATCTGAAAACAGCGCCCATCCATTC
>JGI24712J26585_10004135_pt1 | contig 11187 bp, 7 predicted proteins | sample BioPla3DNA2_FD_26585 | JGI IMG/M metagenome (IMG submission 26585)
CTTTGTCAGAGATAATGCAGTTTCGTAATCCACTATGTCCACTATAACTATACGATTTTGAAGAAGCTGTACATCTTCCAGTTTATCTGTTGATGTTGTTTTTACAGGCTTCTCTGTTTCCTCATTAGTTTCTTTAGTGTCTAAATCTGATTGGTTTTTTATTATCCTTTCACAGTTATAACATCTTGAGTAACTCTTATCTAACTCATAATACATTGTTACTGTAATACTAATAAATACAAGTATTGTACATATTATAGTTGTAATCCTTTCTTTTGTCACATTCACATTTCACCATCCCCTACATGCCTTTAAACTATTAGAACACATTACAGTATTCAACTTCTCCATCTTCAGTCAGCCCTATAGCTAATACTTTATCTCCAGCTATTATAGTGTATACAGAACTGTTATGCATAGTTATACTTATGTCTTCAAAGAATTCAACAGGAACTCCTTTACTAATAAGCTCATCTTTATTTTCTATTATATAACTTTCTATTACATTTCTTTCGTGTACCGGAATTAAATCTTCGTTTAGCATTGTTTCCATATCAGGTTCTTCTTCTACATATTCCGTGTAATCGTCAAAGGCATTATTCGTCTTTGTACTGGCTGCTAATATTATTGCTATGGCACAAAGTACCAATACAAACAGTATTATAAATATTACTTTCTTATTCTTCATTTTTAACCCCCTGCATTGCTATGTACGCTTTGACTGCCTTAACTGCTCTATCGGTACATGAATTCAATCCATTAGTTCTTGTGTCATAATATTTAGGTCTTTCATAGTTAACAAACACAGCATACGTGTCATACACAATACTCTTTGTTGTAACATCTCCTAAGGAGTCACATTCATTCTTAATCTTACTGTAGACCTTATTATATACTTCATCTGATGAATATTTTACTTCTTCTTTCATATACGTAGTATTTGGATTACGTATAATATTTTTATTAAATGTTGCTGTTACATACAAGGACTCCATAGTTTTAAGATCGCCTTCTGTAATGATTCTGTCTAACGTATGTATGCCCATTGTTTCCATTGCTTTCACATATTTGTTTATGTTTGTGTAATATGTAGCTTGTGTTGGACCCCAACCTATCTTTGGTTTATTATCCTTATTCCACGCAGATACCTTTTTCAAATCATCATAGTGTTGCCTACACTTTGGTTTCATATCAGTTGTAAGTTTACCCGAGTAGTTTGACGAGTAGATTCCATGTGATAATTCTAAACTATTAGATTGGTACTGCCATTGGCCAAGCGTTCCTTCGCCTGCACTGTTGCCCATTACTCCTGCCGCAAACGATAAGTCATTAGACAAGTTCATCACGTAATATCCTACTATCGCAGAACCTAATGATATTGTAGATTCTTTAGCTCTCACACTCGTTATAAATTCATCTAAATCTACAGATATGGCAGAGTTGTCAAAGTTACCTATTCCTGTACCTGCTTCTGATGCTGCTCTTAAAGCTTGCTCTTTTTCAATCTCACTACTAAAGCCGACTGTAACCGATTTAGTTCCATCTGTATTTATAGTAATATAAAACAGCCTCTTATCAAAACCTGCTTTAGAGTCTTTTCTGTCATTACCTATTATGTCGTACATCTTCATTATATCATTAGCTTCACCGCTGACTGCTTGTATAGTATATAGTATAACTCCAAGTATTATTAGAAACTTTAATAAGCCACCCTGACGGTTGTTACTTCCATCTACCATATCTTGTTTCCTAGCCATGTCAGCCTCCTATTTCAATCAGTACTTATACTATTTTAAATTGCTTTGTAAATTTATACTTTCATTTAACACAATTTGTTATTAATAATTTCTAAGCTCCCATATGATAATGTTTTCCCTATTTACTCCAACAGGTATCCCAAATACAGATATCTCAACATACATATTAAACAATTCATGTTCTACAATGAAATCGATGGCTTCTGTTAATCCAGGAATAGATGGCTCTCTTCTTTCTTTTAAATCTAAAGATAGCATATACATCGGGTTGTTAGTTGCTACCCGAAGTGGTATATTTTTTCTACTATCTAAAGATGCAATTAATTCAAAGTCATTATTTATAAATATATCGCCTTGAATTATAAGTTTCTCATCAGCCTCCCAAAGACTTTCGTATACTGAAAATCTTTCATATTCATGAGATATTCGAATAACTTCCTCTCTGGTTATCTTATAAACAAACTTACCTCTTGATCGACTCTTATCTCTTATATTATAAAAGGGGTATTGGTTTTGATTTAGAAAGGATTCCAACTCATGTTTTTGTCCTTTTACAAACACACCTTCTACCATACGATTTAGACCACGCCTTTTGATCTCTATATCACTTTGTGTTTTATTTGCTATCATATACCCATACCCCCAATCTTTAAATTTATCCTAGATATTCCTGACTACGACCCAGTCATCGTATTTGATTCTTTAACAGGTGTATTCACTTTATACTTCTTTGGTCTTCCATTTTCATCTTCCTCTAGTTGAACTTGAATTATCGGATACATAAATTTCTTTTGCATGTTATTAACAAACACAAAACAATTCTTATACCTATTAGAACTACCTGGTATTTTAATTATATTCTCTATGTGCTTCAAATCAAATTGCTCCATAATAATTGTCCTTGCTTCTAGAGTAAGTTCTCCTATAAATAAACCTCTTGTATTTTCTATTATTGGTTTAGCAATGTGACTATCTTTTAATGCTTGTACAGAGTTACCTAATAGTAGTGTATCTTGGTTTTGTGAACGTCTAATTGTATACTCTTCTACATACATCTTCATTATTTCCTCAGATACAATCTGAGACTCTTCAAGAATTTTAAATGTTCTCTTACCCTCTGCATATTTACGAGTAGTAAAGTCTCCATTAAGTTTTCTCATGTATAAGAACTTTAATCTAAATAAGTCTTCATCGATATCCGATATTGTAGCATCACTAAGTATACCAAAGTCAAATGATAATGTATTGCTTTTTAAAATGTTAGCGTAGTCAAACTCTCTTTTAAATATATAGGATTTTGAACCTGTGATAGACATATACATTCTCAATATTCCTATTCGAGTTTTATTAATATTATATTGTGCTCTCTTTTGTGGTGTCATAAATGCAACAAATTTATCGAATACTGAATAAGGCGTCAAGTCTGCTGTAGCACTCCATGAGTTTATATTTGTAGGAATAGCTCCACAATTTATATATAGCGAATCATGGAACTCGTCCAATACTTCTTCAAGTTCAAGTATCTCTTGCCTATCCCTAGCTCCTGATAGTATAATCATTTGCTGTTTAGAAAACTGAACTCTACTTTTAAAATATGATTCAGCTCTTTCTGGGTCTGTATCTTCTTTATGCATAACCCAAGAGTTAATACATTCTGTAGAGTTTGGTCTAAGTGAGACAATGTAACCTCCTGTAGCATTAATGAAGTTAGTATATTCATTTCCTTTAATGTCCATTAAACAACATGCTGCACCCTCCTCGTACGCTGATTGTGCCATATTAAGTGCTAGCACAGTTTTGCCCACACCTGAAGGGGCTACAGCATACATGTTACGTGCTACTGTTATAGTGTTAGGGTCCATAAAGTAAGGTGAACCGTTCCTTATATTCTGACCAATATAGTATCCTTTTCTATCATTAGGTGACCCACAATTTGGAACTATTTGAGATAATATAACATTGCTTGTCATAACTGGTGTTATTGCTTTTAAGTTAGGTGTTCTATTTCCCATTAATGAAATATATTCCAGATTTGACTTTATGTTAGAATGGGCAGGCATATATACACACCCCATTTGACCTAGTGTATTGTATATCAACTTCTCTGCTGTATTTAACGTCATTATATCCTTTGCTCTAATAGAAAGAAATACTCTTGTATTCTTTAGTACCTTTCCAGATTGTGCAACCTCCACAGTATATAAACATCTTGCAGACCGCTCTCTCATTCTCCGACTAGTTAAGTCAGAATCTAGATTGTTATTCCACACTCTAATCCTAGATTGTAATCCAGAGTTTCTAGGGTCATAATCATATTTTGAATTCTTTAATGTCATGTCAAGTATTGCCCTATTACCACTATCTCTTAATACTCCGTTTAGAACTTCCAATAGTGTTATTGGAGTGTTCTGCCCAAACTCATATATGTGGACTATTGTAGTCATATATAGTTTAGTAATATACACATTATTCGTGATAAGAATCCTATCTCCAATATTGTCTGGTATCTTTCCACGATCTTTCATAGTAAGTGAAACAAGATAATTAACCCACATCTTAATCCATTTAAATCGCTCTGGTTTAGGCTTGTCCATACTTGTGGCAGAAGCTGCTTGCCTTACCGAACGTCTTAAATTTCTTTGAGTCTTCTCTTCATCTAAACCGTACTCATCTATAACGGTAAGTTCGTCATTATTATTTTTATTGTCTTTATTCTTTGTCTTTTTTCTTAAATTATCTCGTAGAGCCACAAGTTCACCTCTTTTCAAACTCTATTACTTATATATGATAAAACCGTATATGTGGTTTCAGATTTGTTAATTTTTCTCTAATAGTCCTATAATATTCTTTACTATACTCATAGAAGAGTATTCACTAATTCTTGCAGAGGCGTCCAGCTTATCGAAGTCTCTTATATATTTTATGAATTGAGTAGTCTCAGAGTAAGATATTACACGCCCGTTAGGAACTCCCTCAGGAACATCTTTCAAATCTGATACAGTGTATAATATTTCCACATTATCTCCTGTAATATGCGGAACTGAATATCCTGCTCTATCTAAAACTATAAGTATAGAAATGTTAGACGAGTTCTTTAATATATCTTGCATAATGTTTGGCTGCATTCCTAACATAAGTACATCACCTTTAATAACATCGCGTTCTATTAGTTTATGATGAGGAACTAAATTAGGGTATTGACTGATTTTACCATCTGCATAATAAGATTCAATGGTAAGTATCCTTGCTGGCATTGCATATAGCGTTTTAAGTATTTCTTTAAGATAATATATTAGTGTGTCTGTGTACTGTACCCTAGATATTTCTTTAATGTACAGTATTTTATCATATGAGTTTTGATCTACATGAAATAGCTTATTCTTATCAACACCTGCATTATACTGATAGTTTATACGAGATATGAGTGCATGAAACTTAGATTGGTATTGCAGCTTATTTGATAACTCAGTTTGTATTGTATAATCTCTCTCGGCTAACTCAGCCTGCAATCCTTCTATAACAGATTGTAGTCGTGACACTTGATTAGAGTATTCTAACATTTGTTTAAACCCAGCATTGTCTTGTTCGACAAGATACTTAAGTGTGTCCATGAATTCCTTTTCATGAGCTCCTATTAGCATCAGTAATTCTGATGTGTTTCTACATTCTGAAATACGTGTAATGAGTTTATCTCTTGTGATTATTTCATCGCTCATATCTAATTCAATGATAATGTTAAAGTTAATCCTTCTAACCTCTTCTATATATGCCGCAAGACCAGATGGTGTAAAATACTCGTGTGCAAAATCCTGCCTTATAACTACCTTATTTGAATTAAGATTGTCTACAACAATTCTATCAAGTTCTGCCTTGGTATGGATAAACTTATACCCATCAACCTTGTCTTTCGTTTCCTCTCGTAATGATGCTAAATACATCATAAATTACTTCATCTCCTTTCAAGTCAATTCCACATGCTTCGACAACCTCTGCTACTAAGTGGTCTTTCTCTAATACTGTTCTACATAAGTCAGTCATTTCTGATGATGAAATATTACATGCAGTTTTGTAGTTTGTCCTTACACCTATCATTATAACCTTATTTTCATCAACATCATATGCAAGTGAGTTACAGCATTCTAGTACATCCGGAACAGTATCTGCACATACAATATTGTAATAGGACCCATAAGGAGTTTGTGAATAATCGCATTCTTTTACGAAGTAATCTACCCACCCTAACAAGTTGCTTGTTAGTATATCGAATACAAAATCGTAGTTGTAGTGCTGCCTTGTCTTACTTCCTAATACTATCATCCTTGCATCGACAAACTTAATCTTATCTATAACAGCTGATGGATTAAATATAAACTCAGTGATATCTATATACTCTAATTGTACGCTACTACGTAAAGCCATATCCGTAAGTCTGTGATATTGTATATCACTCTCCACTATTAAAACCTTTCCAGTTAAAGATAAATATTGAGCTTCTATAAATGCAAATAAAGTTCTTTCATAAGATTGTTTTCCTACAACATAATATGTGTTGGATAAAACATCTATTGATGGAACTTCTACCGCAGGCTCTTCTATTGATGGTATGTTTGATAATGCCTCTTCGTCTGTTTCGTAAGAGTCATCATCAGTTTCATACTTTTTTATATTCTGTGCCATTGCATATTCTGAAGCACGCATACGATAAGTTATTATTTCTGTTTCACTCTCATCAGCAATACGTGCTGCTCCTGAAACTACATCTGCTATGAACCTGCTAGATAGGTCTCCTTGATAAGCTATAATATTTGTTATTTGGTTATCTTCTAAGAAGTCAGATACTACATCTTTTGATGTACCCTCCCCTATAAGGTATATACAAGACCCAGTTAACTTTAGGAATGGTTGAGCCAACATCTCTAATAATCTAGACATATTTGTGCTAGTAAAAGGCAACTCTCTTTCCGAAATTATGATAGAACCTAATACAGCAGGCGTACTATCTAAATAGCTTTCTAATTTGAGAAAGTTCGGAAATATTGTGATGTCATATACAGGTGTTACAGACTTTATAGAATCGTCTATATTGCTTGCAACAATAAACATCTTTTCTTTTGCGATCATACTTATTGTCTCCTCTCTTCCATGCTAGAACTTTCTTTCTCTGGTATTAACTCTTCTGGAATTTCATCATCATACCACATAACCCTAGATGCATAGAATTTATCGTTGTCATACTTATTTGTTAACATCTTAATAATATCCACAAATCCACAAATGTCTCTATCTAAAATATCACCGACTTGGTCATAATTTAGAATATCAATTTCATTAAACACTAATGCTAGTTCGGAAGAAATAAGTTCCTCTAAGTGTCCCTTAAGTTTCTTCCAATTATATTTATTTGATGAAACTGCAAATGTAATTCTGTAAAGTGCAGTATGTGTCCTCGCCCATTCGTCCTGATGTGCGTAAAAACTTATACGCTCTTTCAGAACTTCTTTGTCTNTATATTTTGTAAGTTTAGGCAAATTGTCTTCACATAATATCTCATCAACNGTATTATGTAAATACATATCCCAATCCCAATTGTCTAATTCATTCATGAAGTTTTCCATATCTACTGATAACTTATCATCTGTTAGATATCCTTTTAAATACCCAGATACAAGGTAAGCTATCTTACCATTGTCATACTCTATCAAACCATCTTCATGTACATGGTTTATATGCACTAGTTCATCAGCAGATTTATATTCATCTGCTCTTTGTTGGTCGAAGAAAGCCATTTTTTCTTTTTCTTTTCCAAGAATTATAAGTGCCCATCTTGCTGACCAAAACACATCAAATATAACAACCCATATAAATTTTATTGGTGTTCCCTGTAGTAGGAATAGCCATGCTAGCAAAGGAACACCAGCTAGTGCTATAGTAATTATAACAGGTAACACTCGTCCCTCATACTCTCCAAATACACTATCTATATTTAGTAGTGTGTTCATATTTTCCTTATTCTTAAATCTACGCATAGTCTTACTCCTTAAATCTCCTGGGTGGCTATTACACCACCCAGGAATATTTTATAATATAGTGTACGTTCCGTTCTCTTCTCGTTCTTCATCGCGTCGATGCATGGCGTCAATAGATTCCCTATTATATTCATTACCAGTATAGTTTCTAGACCTAGCAGTTTCTTTATAAGATTCACTGTGTCTCGATACTATCTTCTCAGCGATTACATTTTGAGCTTTCATGATGTTAGATGTGATTGAACTTCCTATTGTAAGGAATTCGTTAAATCCTGAATTCTTCCAGTCTTTCACCTCAATAACCATAATCATGCATAATAAAAATACATATACGATTTGAACTACAAGTCCGATTACTAAGGATAGTACTGCTCCTAATCCAAGTCCGCATATTGATAATGAAATCCTCAACATGAGTGCATAGGCGTAGTTGCAAAGTACTAGGCATGCTGACCCAATCAAGTATCCCTCAATACATCTGCTCTCCTTTCGGAATAGTACTTTTCGGAATACACAATTTATTATCAGTAATGCTAATATAAGTATCATGGCTATTGGTTTTATAAATCCAGTTATCCATAGTACAACTAATAATATTGCAGCAAATATAACCCCGATGCCTCCTGCTTCCTCGTAGGTAAATCTTGCAAAGCTGTATGAATAATATTTATATACTGCTTCGTTATCTGCTACCATAAATCTCATAATATCTCTTGTATCAGTATTCATGATTTCCATAGACCTACCATATGATACATTAAACAATTTGTTATACTCTATAGCTAGTTCCATAGCCATTACTTTTAAGAACACTTCATCTGGTATCTTACCTAATATGTCTGCGTTCTTCGCAATATATTCTCTTGCAAATTTATACAATTTATTCGTGTTGGTTATTCGCATAGAATTAGTTACTGTTTCCTTTGGATACCATAATGATAGTTTCATTCTTTCTACTTGGTGTGCATCAAAAGCATAAGCATATGCAGGGGGATAGTTGTCAGTTTCTAGTATCCTATTAAGTCCTAATATATCTAGACCCTCTGCCAAGAATTCATCAGATAGTAGATATGGGGTAATAATATCATATGTCATGATATGTCCATTAGAACCTACTGTCCAAGAATATGCAGAAATATCTCTACTTGCATTATACTCATTTATATTTGCCACAAGTTGGTCGAGAAATACATAATACGGCATTGTATAAGATACTGGTGCATTTGTAGCTAGAGCTCCACTAGTTCCATATGTGTATACATTATTAACAAGCCTTGCACTTGTAGGTCTGTAGTTTAAATCAGTCGANTNATATATATCTTGTACACTAATGTACATCCCATCACCCTTAACTACAATATCTTTCTGCTTTGCATAAGGGTGGTCTTCTGCCTGTGCCTTGTATAGTTCTGATACAGATTTGTATGTATTTCCAAATAGTACGTCTCCTATAACAGACCACCATTTAATAGACACATCGTCTAATTTAATATAGAGCTCTGTTTGTGTTTCTGGTGTAGATACTTTAGTTATACCAATCTCTGTCCCATCAAACTGTTTAACATAGTTGAGCATTGATATATATCCAGTCTCTTCTGTTAGCAGTGTTTTATTGGCATTATAATAGGACCATGTTACAAGAGTTGGTAATACAGTAAATGCTAGGAACACCATTATACATGTGACTAAGAATTTACCCACACTCTTAATACCTAAATGGTTCTTTACTGCATCAAGGTATAGTTGAATAACTAACCCTACTATGAGTATAGCGAATACGATTTTAAATGCATAAAGCATTATGTATTCTACTCCAGGCATAAATGCTAAGTTCGGCATAGTTACTACAGAGTTACCTCCAGTAACTGAACCGTTAGTACTTGGCATCATCATATTCAACAATTCTTCTAATTTGTAAGCCATGTATACACCATACTTAGATATATTCTGATTTCCATCCAAGCCTTCAAATGTATAATCAATAAACTCAATGGGTGCTCCACGCATTACTTCTGTAATCAAATTAATAATACGATAGTTATATATTTTAGCTGCCTTATTAAAGTAGGCATCATTGAAGAATAGTTGCTTTATTATTGTAGAGTTCTTATTTAAAATATCCCACTGTACAATACCAGTAAGATTATTACTTGTTAGTTGTGTCGTTCTTAATATTAGTTGTCCAGATGGGTCTAGTTCAAAGAATCCACCTGCGTTCTTCTTTTCTATATAGTCCGACTGAGATACTATTGCATTAATACCATTTGATGAAAACAAATCTCCTAAGTCGCTTTCTGCTTGGTATGTAGAATCGTAGGTCCTACCTATAAGCCATGTGTACACCTCATCAGTGAATTCGCCAACTTCGATACGATTTCCATTATTATAGTACTCAGACCATCCTACAGTATAAGGGTTCCAGTTGGTTCCAGTTAATGTAGCATTAGCGGCTGCAGGTATGATTATCAATCCTGACTCAGTGACTATGTTTCCAAATAGGTCGCAGAAGATAGGTGCATCTAAATCAAGTGTTGACGCAGTATCGTTCTTCATTTGCTCTGATATATTAGAAAGCATTGCGTAGTTGTATAACGATCTCCATTCTGTACTTGTTGTACCAGGAATTTTACAAATAGCTTTGCTAGATTTAAATATAGCGTTATCAGATGCTAGAGCTCTGAGGCATTCATTATATAACTCAGGACTTCTATATATCGATGATACTACACCATAAGATTGTTTTGGTGAATACTCATATTCGTTGAATACATTATTATCTCCAATAAGATCTTCTTGTGTAAGTACATAAGCATCGACCATATATGCTGTAAGATTTAATTCATCTCGTGTTTCACCAAACTTTGTTACGTTGTTAGCTAGTGCTGTTGAGTAGTATGATGTGGGTCCAGTCTTTAATACTTGGTCTGCAGATAAATCCATAAGGTCCGATACCCAACCTTTTACAGCGTCCCATCCCTCTGCAGTATCTGCTGTGTTGACAGTGTTTCTCATTCCTGTATAATCTAGTTTAGATATAACACTATTTATTTGATCTGCATTATAGAAGTTATCATCTATAGTTAAAATAATATCCCTATCATAATTTAATAGGTCATTAAGTGTTGCTACTCTAGTGCCTGAAGAAGAACCAGACACAAACTTGTTTACTATAGCGGAATTGTCTGTGTTAATATATAATGCTTTTCTATAGAACGCATATTTGTAATAAAACTCAGATATCCATTCAGGGTCGCTATTAAATGAAACTGCATTCGCATCATATATATTTGTTTCCATTGGTACGAACAATGCAGAACATGCAAATCCTCTTGCCCAATTATCAGATACTTTCTTATCTTGTAATGTAAAGAACATTGCTAAAGGCTCTTCTGGAGATTGGGCTT
>JGI24712J26585_10004136_pt1 | contig 11185 bp, 12 predicted proteins | sample BioPla3DNA2_FD_26585 | JGI IMG/M metagenome (IMG submission 26585)
CCCTGCCCCTCCCCCTGTTGGACCAGCCCCTGTTGGCCCAACCCCTACCCCTGCTGGCCCAACCCCTCCCCCATCTGCCGTACCCACCGCGTCTTCCCCAGGCAGACTGGCGGGCGCGTTGTCTGCCCTACGTAATACCGGTGGTCCGGCTCTAGGTGGAGGTATAGCTACAGCCGGACTCGTAGGCATGGCAGATGATGCCTTGTACGGGCGAGACATAAACCCAATGCATGCGGTATCTACCGGGGTAGGAACGGCGTTGGCAGGTATTCCGGCGTGGGAAAGTGGCGCCAAATTCCTACCTAATGCTGGTAATGTCTTGAAGTCAGGGGTGCGTAATGTATTCAACCTGCGTAATGTGCTGACTGCATTGTCTACCATGGCAGGGCAGGGGCTAGGACATATAGCACAGAGGGAGAGCTATGATCTAGGTAGAGGCAACATAGATGACAGTACCTGGAAGCATGTCGGAGCCCTAGGATCTGGAGCTTCCGCCGGTCTCGGTACCTGGCTTACGGTGCAGCCGGCTATAGCCGCCATGGCTAACGCAGGCGCTGCTGCTGGAGCAGGTGCTGCTGGAGCAGGGTCGGGGGTGGCTGCAGGAGCACTAGGTGCCTCCGTGCTGCCCGCTGCTGTTATTGCCGCCATTCTGGCTACCGCAGGAAACTACGGCATCTCTCGCCTGTCTGAGAATATTGGTCGAGATGCGGCTGATTTGGAGAACTCGCTGGGGTCCCAGTTTGCCGCACGCGACAAGGAAAAATACTTCCACGATGCTTCCGCTGAGGCTCAGGAGAAAATGAAGGCCATCAATGATGCCTATATCAACCGCTCTACTGGAGAACTGCTAGACCCGTCAATGCGGGAGTCCTACCAATCTGCAGTTAGGGCTTTGGCGGATGAAATGAAGGGGGTTGCTGGCATGGATGACCTTACCATGTCCAGGGTCTTGAAGGAAGCAACCGGAGGCAGCATGTATGGCCATTACAGGCCCGAAGCTCCGCCTGAGAACCCTCTCAGTGACAGGTGGTACTCCAAGCCCCTGCTTGGGTTGTTCTGATGACGCCCAAAGTAGCCGTTGATTTGGATGGAGTGCTGTTCGACTTCATTGGTGGCATTCAGTTCCGCCTCAGGGACAGGTGGGGCATCGATATGCCTAGGTCAGACATTGTGGGCAATGTGAGCAGACTGACGGGCAATCCCATGGTGGATCAAGATCTCCATCAGCAGATATTCAACCCCAAGTTCTACTATGGTCTGTCTGTGTTTCCAGACGTAGCGGATCGCATACGCAGTCTAGCTGATCATGCCAACATATACGCCATTACGTCTAGACCTCCGTCTACTCGTAAAGTCACCGTGCTCAGGCTCAGCTTGGACTTTCCGGCCATCATAGACCTGCATTATACATCTCGTAAACATAGGACGGCCAAGGCTCTAGGCATCCGGTATGCAGTGGATGATCACGCGCCAACTGCAGAGTCCTACAGTAAGAATAGAATAAGGACGTGGCTGGTGTGCAGTGGTGAGGCGCCGGCATTGAAGCGTAATCGCCTGCTCAAGGTAGTAGGAAGTACGCCAGAGGCTCTGGAGGAGATTGAATCCAGGTGCCGCATGCGTACCACCAGTATATGATTGCATGGTAATCTAGGTTATACTATCTCGGATAAGTATCAGGGTGTGGAGGTGCATAATGTCTCGTGGATTGAAGGCTCACTATCCATTCGTAGGAAAAGACCTACAGGTACAAACTGATGAGATTGCCGACCGGGCAGTTACATTGGCCAAGATTGATCCCGCAGTGCTAGCGGGAATTCCCACAGAGATAGCGGGAGTGGCTTCCCTTGACGTGAATGGCGAGGTAGTTGAGCCGGCCCGTAATCTGTCCCAGTTGGCTCCTGTGGTGGACGGTGACGTTCAGGTAGATACGGATACTGATACACTGGTCTACAGGTCCAACGCCGCTAACTACTCCCTGAGGCCTCAGACGTTTGCCGGTGTGTATGGGCCTATTGAGGCCGGCGCCCCAGATACTGATAATGAAGCAATAGCCCTGAACATGGAGAAGGTCCTTCCTATTGGAGTCCCCGCCACGTTGAATGGGGTAGTTCTGCGAGTAGGAACCCCCCCGGCAGTGGGTGACTCCTTCGAGTTCAACATTGTGAAGAACAACGGTTCTGTGGCTGTGGACTTGTTTACCACAGACCAGCCCTACCCGCAGCCTGGTTTTGGCGCTAGGGTATGCACTACAGCAGATGCTGGGGCTACCTATACTGACGTGTCCGTAGAGGTCGAGGCATCTGGAGATGCTCAGACTGCTGTAATAGGTGGACTTGATACTGTAGCCAACGGAGATTGGGTTGTTTTTGGCCAGGATTACCCATTCTCTGGCATTTCGGTAGTCATGGATGGTGCCAATGTAAACGCCCAGGCCGCAGCTCTTACTGTCGAGTACTGGGATGGGTCCGCGTGGACTGCTGTTCCTGGAGCCATCACTGACGGCACAGATGATGCTGGCGCTACTTTCGGTAAGACCGGGGCTATCTCGTTCAAGGTTCCCGGGGACTGGGTGCGTGATGAGATTGATGGGGTTGAGGCCTTCTATGTGAGGTTGGGAGTTTCCGCAGCTCTCACCGCCGGCACAGCTATCGATGCCATGGTAGCCATCCCAATTGGTGGACATCCTGCGGGGTATGAGATGGATACGGATGCGACCGCTCGCGCCATCGATCCCGGGGACTCTCTGCACCTTGTTGTGAGGGATGCTGATTCCACGGCTGATGACATAACGGTGTCTCTGATTGTAGCCTAGTTGCTGGCCCTGCTCGGAGCCCATGCCCCGAGCAGGGCGAGTGCGTGTTGGCAGTGTGGAGAGTAGCATGCCTATATATGAATACAGATGTAGTGGATGTGGATGCTTGATTGAGAGGTATATCAGGGCAGCATCATTTGCTTCTGTAGTAGAGTGCCCTACCTGCAGTGCCGATGCGCGCAAGATCATATCACTACCTCAGCGTCCCATTGTAGACAATACTGACCGAGAGGGCTTCAATTACGGAGCGGGGCGGTACTTCAGCAACAAGAGGGAGGTCAGGGAGTATTGCCGCGCTAATAATGTGATTGCTGTGGGCAATGAGGGTTATGCTAAGGCCAAGGAGGAGCTGGCAGCCACGCGGGCAGCCAAGGCGCAGTGCTAAATGCTGACTACTGATGTCTCAGTGCGGACTCCAGTTGACCTGAACTTGGGGGTGAAGCCCTCCAGGCAAGATTCTAATGTGTCCAAGCTTACTCGTCCGGACCCAGTAGCTCAGTGGGTGCATAAGGTACTGTGGGAAGCTCAGCAGAGCCGCAAGACCTATGACCATAAGTGGGAGTATTACTATCAGCTATACCGTAGCAACCATTGGCCTACCAAGACTGTAGGCAGGTCTGCCGGGCAATGGCAGGCTCGTCTGGCCATCAACTACATCTACTCAATAATCGAGTCCATCATTTCCGTGATGACGGACAGCCGCCCCAAGATCAACATACTACCTACATCTCCTGAGCAGCAGTTCTATGCTGGAAATCTCCAGGAGGCCATGGATTGTATCTGGTATCGGCGTAAGGCACAGTCCAAGCTTCAGGATGCGCTCCGTAATGCCATGATATACGGGGTTGGGTACCTGAAGGTATGGTGGGACCCTGATTTGGAAAGAGGGAGGGGCGATGTAGAAATAGGTGTACCGGACCCATGGAGTATTTTCCCCGACAAAAGAGCGACCTCATTGCAGGACTGCGAGAGGATATGCGAGGTACGCACCGTCTCCATTGACTACATACGCAAGCATTACCCAGAGAAGGGAATGCTGGTAAGAGCTGACGCCCCCTATAAGGGGTCCTTCAAGTATCGCAAAGAGGACCAGAACACCCCTGGAGGGCCCGAGGGCCTGCTATCTGTCCCCCTGGTATCTCCGATAGATGACAACCCTCTACGGATAGACCAGACAGAGTTCAGCTCTCCTCCCTATAAGAGTGGTGACCCGGGCGGGAATGAGGTGATGCTTGTTGAGTGCTGGACTCGAGATGACTCCGAAAAGATAACTCAGGTTCCCGTGTCGAAGATGAATCCCATGACGGGGATGATGGAGAACTCTATCGAGGAGGTGAGGACTCCTGCATATCCGCATGGTAGAATCATTCATGTAGCCAATGGGGTGACTTTGCAAGATAAGCCGGCTCCGTATCAGACGTGGCCGTATGTTCGCATTGTAGACAACTCCCTTCCTGGCGAGTTCTTTGGGGTCGGTGAGTGCGAGGTATTGCAGTTCCTGCAGCATGAGCTGAACAAGCGTCGCTCTGACCTGGTCAACCATGCTTCACTTATGGGCAATGCGGTATGGATTGTGGACCTGGACTCCGGGGTAGATCGAGATCAGATCACCAACCAGCCTGGAGCCATCATAACCAAGTATCGTGGAGCCGAGGTCCGGCGTGAGGCTCCTCCTCCTCTTCCTGGCTGGCAGTTGCAGCTAGTGGACATGACCATTCGCGATATGCGAGAGATATCCGGTATCGGCCCGGTGCCCAGTGGGGTTGTTCCCCGCGGGATTCGATCTGGAACTGGATTCGATGCTGCCCAGGAGATTGCCAATACTCGGATTCGCCTGAAGGTGCGTAACCTGGAGTCCGCTCTGGAGGATTTGGGTCGTAGTATAGTGTCGCTGATTCAGCAGTTCTATACTGTGCCTAGGATGATTCGTATACTAGGTGATGCTGGAGAGGTAGCCTTTGTCCCATTCGATGGGGTAAATGTCAGGGGGGATTGGGATTTGCGGGTTGGCGCTGGCAGCACGCTTCCTGTGTCCAAGTCTGTGATGTCTCAAATGGCTATACAGATGTTCCAGATGCAGGCCATCGACCAGCGGGCCCTGCTGGAGAACGTAGAGTTCCCGGATTATGAGAAGATCATCCAGCGGATGGGCGGTCCGTTCATTCCGGAGCCCAGGATAAGATATCCAGGATGGCCCGGTCAGCCGCGTAGAGACCGGCCGAGCCCCAGCAGTTACGCGGCTTCTATACGGCAAATGCCAGTCCCAGCCATGCCTCCTCCTATGCCAGGTGGGTCCATGGGTAACCCAATGCCGCCGTTGCCGCCTATGCCGCCTGGCGGGGACATAGGTAATGTGGGATAGTGAGTAAGGAGGTTATATAGATATGGGGCCATTCAGCCAGAGGTACAATACGGAAATAGGTCATAGTTTGATTATATTCTGGTAGCGCATGCGGAGGAAGATATGGCATATCCTACCGATGACGATATTAGGGATAGTAGGTCTAGAGCACTAAACTGGCATAGTGATAGGGCGTATGAAGACGTAACATCTAGATATCCCGGCAGTGCACCTATTCTAGCGGAGGTGCTACCCTTAGCTCGTGAATATTTTATACGTTCCTTTATAGATGATCCTACGAGTACCCTAGACGTAACCCCAGCCGGCTATGCTGCTGGTCTAGCTGGCGGGGCACATATGACCAGCCATAATCTGCGCTATAATACTGATCCGCTCCATAGACTAGCTGTTGTTAGGGCGCTATGGGAAAGAGCCGGCCGTCTACAGGACGTACAGAATGAACAGAGGCATAGGTTCTTCTTTGGCGGAGATAGGCCCTATAACCAATATGCCACAAGGGCAAGGGAGAGTAGTTATCTGCAAAATAAGTATCCCCAAGCGGATAGCAGATACCATAAGATGAGTCAGGAGAACATCGAGGCCGCAGATCGTATAGCGAGAAACGCAGTGAATTTCGCTTTCCAGAACAGGCCTGGGTCTGCTGATGATAGGAATGCTGACCTGGAACTGTATCGTCATATGATGCGTAAGGCTGACGATCATATCAATGAGGGGGCTCGCGCCGTAAACCCCTCCCCAACCATAGATCATTTGCGCGATGCGCTTTCACCGTATCCCAAGTTCCAGCAAGCAGTATCCCCCGCTTTAGATGCTATGAGTAAGTATCTTGCTGGGTATTTGTACGGTGTGTCTAATGCTTTCCCTGAGCTACGCATGCCAGAGAGCCAGTGGAGGTAGCGTGGTCATGGATTACTTCAATGGTATACGTTCTAATGTAATCAATAGTGTAGCCTCAGGCCTTCTAGGGCAAGCAGGTAATGCCTTGGATGGTATACGGAGAGGTGACCTGAGTGCATTGGCTTCTTACGTGAAAGCCATAAACAGCTATGATATTCCCGGAGCTCCAGAGCACGCTAAGGCAGCTAGACAGAAGGCCTATGCGGATCTACATGATGCGATGGTGGCGGCTGGCTATGTTCCTAGACATGCTGCTCGTCTCATAGAAATGGCTGGTGGTGGAGCATTGGGGTCTATGGGTTTCGGCTCAGGGGAGATGCGGGACATACCTAACGTAGGTAACCATTATAGGGTGGGCGATCTTCGGACGGAGCATGAGGCAAGGTGGGGGATAAACCCATTCGAGATGGGCAGCCGGGCCCAGCGCCAACTAAGTGAAGCCGCTGGCCGTAATGAGTTTCTACCTAAGGCCCCATATGCCCCCGCTCCGATGCAGCCTAGAGAGCCATTCGTTGGGCCTATGCAGCCTAGAGAGCCATTCGTTGGGCCTATGCAGCCTAGAGAGCCATTCGTTGGGCCTATGCAGCCTCCTCTTACACCCTCGCCGGAGCTCACTCCAGAAAAGTCGGCTATGATGCAGTGGCTGGAGAAGTATTTTGCCCGTCGCATCTAATCCGCACATCTAGCAATAAGACGATAGAGGTGTATATCAGATGGACCCAATGATGATGGCCATGCAGAACATGGTGCGAGGGGGAGGTGGCGGTGGGCCTCAGGGTGGCCCCCCAGGCATGCCCCCAGGCATGCCCCCCGGCATGCCCCCTGGTATGCCCCCAGGTATGCCTATGCCCCCTCCAGAGCCTGTGGATGTACCCATGGGACAGCAGGTTCCAATGACGGAGATTGCTGGCATCCTGACTGAAGCCCGTGACACCCTTCAGGTGGTACTGGATATTTCTGATCCAGCCAGTGAGATATCTGACGGGGTAGCTGGCATTATCCGAGAGCTAGACGCCCTCATTGCTCGCAGCGCCGGAGTCGAGACCCTGGCTGGTACAAATAGACCTGCCGGCAGTGAAATGCCTCCACCTCCTAGAGGCAGAGGAGGAGGAGGATTCAATGCTGTTCCGGTAGACGAGGCTGGGGTATTCATGTCTCCCGGTGAGGCATTTCCAATGGGCATAGGGTAAATACTTGCATACCTAGTGTATCTGAGATACTATTATCGGGACATATTGGGAGGAATAAATGAGTATTCTGGACATGGCGTCCGGTCAGGGACCTGATATTGCGGCCTCCCCGGAGGCCTCCACTGGATGGCCAACTACACTAGGCAGTGATGGGCAGGCCCGTACGGGGTCGATTCTTTATGATTCTTCCGAGCCCAGTAGTCCGCTAGGAGACCCCCCAGTAGAGCCTGCATCTCAGGAGCAGCCTATCGCACAAGACCCCCAGGCGACGCCTCAATCGGGGCCAGACCCCGAGGCACTGCTATGGCACAACCAGGGTCTGCTGAATCATATCCAGCAACTGGAGGCCAGGCAGGCTCAACTGAAGCCCCTAGAGGACCTGTTCCGCTACGACCCTACCGCATACACCAGGGTTGTAGATGCCATCATGGCCCCATATACCCAGCAACAGGCTCCGCAGCCTACCCCGCAGCCCCAACAGCGCAGCGATGATGCCGAGGTACCTGCTTATCCATGGGAGAGGCCCCCTGCTGCTGAGGCTCAGACTCAGGCCCCGGCCCCCCAGGGAATGACCCCCGAGCAGGTAGCGCAGATGCAGGCGGTGATGCTGGCCAACGCAGTATCTCCACTTCAGTCTGAGCTATACAACACCCAGGTAAAGCTGGCTGAGATTGAGTTGCGCGACCAGATTTCCAAAATGCAAAGTATGTATGGTGATCAGTTCAATCCTCAGGAGGTTGTAGCCTATGCGCTAGGCCGAGGAATACGAGATCTGAACGAGGCGTATAAAGGTGTTCTAGGGGAGAAGGTCTATAGGCAGACCTACATGTCTCCAGGTGGGTATAGCCAGCCTGGACCTCGCGTGGGAGGCTACGCTGCAACATCTACTCCTCCGCCTGCTGCGGCTCCTGTGCAGCCATCTGCCAGGGTTGAGCCTACCAGGGCCCGCAGTGTGAGTGGACCGTCAGCATCCCCATATCCGCCCAACTACAAACCTGGTAGTCCTCAGGAGGCTGCAAATTATGCGTTGCACCTCCTGCGAGATATGAGGCGATAATCCGCTATAAGGCAGGAGGAGACAATGGCATTTACTGAAATTTCCGCTGTCACCGAAAAGGCGTTCATTCCACGCCTGGTTGACAACATCTTCAACTCCAACCCACTGTTCGCCCGTATGTATCGTCGGCTGACCATAGCCGATGGCGGTACGCAGATCGTTCTTCCGGTTCTGCTGAACCAGACCCACACTGTAGGGTCCTATAGTGGTGCAGATGAGTTCCTGATCGAGCCGTCAGAGGAAGTGAACGCTGCCGTGTTCGACTGGTGCCAGTACTACGCTGCAATTCAGATCACTGGTCTGGACGACCTGAAGAACTCGGGAGACACTGCGGTAATCAACCTGATCAAGACCAAGTGTGTAGTGGCCGAGAAGTCCCTCCGGGACCGCATGGGCCAGCACTTGTATCAGGATGGCACCGGTAACGCCGGAAAGAACCTGCTAGGTTTAGCTGCGGCTGTAGACGATGGCACCAATGTAGTCAACTACGGCGGACTATCTCGCACCACTTACCCGCAGTGGCGGGCCGTCTACTCGGCCAACGCCGGCACCGGTCGTGAGCTTACGCTGGGACTGATGCAGGCGCAGTTCAGCCGGGCCTCCAAGGACAATGAGCGCCCTAACCTGATCTTGACCACCCATGGGGTGTTCAACAAGTACATGTCACTGCTTCAGCCGGGTCAGCGGTTCATGGACTCCGAAACAGCCAGTGCTGGGTTCCAGAACCTGCTGTTCCAGGGCCGCCCGCTGGTGGTAGACGAGCAGATTGCTACTGTGCCAAATCATACCATCTGGATGCTGAACGACAAGTACTTCGAGTTCTATGTCCACCGTGACAGGAACTTCCGGTTCGTCCCATTCCAGATGGCCACCAAGCAGGATGTGGCTATCGCCAAGGTCCTGTTTGCCGGCCAGTTGGTATGCTCCAGCCCGCGTCTTCAGGTTCGTATTGAGGACATCGACCCCACCATCTGATAGTATGAGGAGCGAGACGATGGGTTACGCCGAGATATACATAAGCATAGAGGCGGGGTCCCCGTCTCGCTCCTCCAGGGGATTTGAGTTCCCTGACGAAGAGTGCCTCCAGGCACGTAAGCAGGAATATCTGCTAGCGCACCCGGAGCATGCCTGCAAGTATGAAGGAGAAGGCACCATAATCTTTCCCGGAGAGTGGTCTCCGTCCAGAGATTATGACCATCCATCTCTACCTGGAGTTTACTAGAGGAGGATCTATCAATGGATATGCCCCATCTTCCTGGCCAGAGCATAGAGCAGAATTGGTCTCCCACGGCCAATCCTGAGCCCGGCCTATGGAACCCAGCTAAGCTGTCTCAGGATTTCCGTGGAGGCAACCCCCTCCATATGGTTGGTGGAACCAGTGCCCAGGAGGGTCACGGTCCGTTCGACGACTATGGTCCTGGGGGAACCCCCAGCAACTCTCAGTGGGAAACCGGATCCATCTAGGAGGCCATGATGAAGGAATTTTATCGTTCTCTTATCACCTACAATGGTGACTCTGTAACCGATGAAGATGAGCTGGGGGTCCTTCGTACGGAGCTAGATGCCCTCACCAGCGGTGTGCGTATTTACCGATTCGTTAAGGTTGCTGATGCCTCTGGTGATGTAGCCAATGGCTCGGTGCTTACGTTCACCGATGCTCACTGCCGAGAGGTCACCACTGACATCTCTGCGTCCAATCGTAACCTTGTTGCTGGTGTGGGCATTGGGGCCATCACCGCAGGCAACAAAGGATGGATTCAGGTGTATGGTAGCCACTCTGCGGTCACTACCAATGGCGATAATGATATCACGGTAGGCATGGAGCTGATTGTAGATGGGACCGTAGATGGTTCTGTAGACTCTATGGCTGTAGGCACTGCTGCTACTCACAAGACCGTAGGTGTAGCTACTGCCGACGATGTAGATGCGGCCAACACTGTAGCCGCTTTCCTGAACTGTCTGTAAGGAGACTGTATGTCTAATCCGCATCTTGACCGTGACTTCAAGCTGAAGGCCAATAAGATCGTAAAGATCGTGAATTCTGGGGATCGTGATGTCTACGAGATGTATGATGGGGATGTGTATCACTTCCCCCCCAAGTCGTGGCTTCCGATCAGGGCTGAGATTGCCTGGATCTGGTTTGGGCATCAGGACCTCCGGGATGACCCGGTCGCATGGCAGGACGAGCTTACCCGCATAGCTGACAGGGTCGGTCCTAATGAATGGGCATATCGAAAAGATGGCAAGTTCTACTGTGCCGACTTTGGGGCTCCCGGAGAGTTCTACACCATGCCTCAGGAGAAGAAGGTTCCGTCTGTGGTGGCGCAGTCGCTGGATACGCTAGAAGAGGCTGCCAGGGAGTTCGTGAGCCCCCCAGACCCTTCCATCTTGAGCCAGCACGACTCTCTGGAGGACTTTACCAGCGAGGTGCGGGTGGCTCCCAGGAAGAGCCATAAGTAATCTGCTGCTGCTCAGGCTACAGCGTGATACTTGTAGGACGGAACAGGCGGCCGTCCTGGCGGCCCGATCTAGGTCGGGTCGCTATTTTTTCTAGGGGAGATGGTTGATATGGCGGCTCGTGACCTGAAGTTGCTGGATCTCAGGACTATGGCATTGGGTGCCATAGATGAGACGGTATCAGATAACCACTATGGCACCCTAGTCACTCGCTGGATAAATGAGGGCCTGCAGCGCATGGTCACTGAGGCCGAGGGCCTGGAGGATACTGCCACCTTTGACACGGTGGTGGGGGTAAGGGACTATCCTCTACCTGGTCCTCCAGACTCCCCTGGGGAGTTTCTGCCACCGGGTCCGGGTCCAGGTCCGGATCCGGGGCCACTACCTGGTCCTCCAGACTCCCCTGGGGA
>JGI24712J26585_10004137_pt1 | contig 11184 bp, 8 predicted proteins | sample BioPla3DNA2_FD_26585 | JGI IMG/M metagenome (IMG submission 26585)
GCGGCCCTCGCGCTCATAGGAGAAGACCTTGGTGACGCCGTCTCATCCAACGACCCGAAGGGAGAGGGGATCAGCCCACCTCCGATCCGGGCCTGTTCAGANGNCCCTGCGGATGCAAGGACCGCTCAAGCCTGCAACGAGTTCATCAGACAGTCAGCAGAGATCCTTGCCGCCCATCCCCTGAACGAGAAGAGGCTGCNGGANGGGCTACCTCCCGCAAACTTNCTCCTGCTCCGGGGTGCCGGGAAGATGGGGGCATTCCCCCCGTTNCAGGAGCGGTACGGGCTCTCGGGGAGCGTCATATCCGCAGCCACCCTCATATCCGGGATCGGAAAGGTCGTGGGACTCGAACATATCCCGGTGCCGGGGACGACCGGGTCGGTCGANTCGGACCTGGATGCCAAGGTGCGGGNGATGCTTGAAGAGCTCAGANGAAAAGATTTCGTCCTGGCAAACATCAAGGGCGCAGATGANGCCGGCCATGATGGTGACGCGATCCAGAAACGGGACTTCATNGAGGTGATCGACGCAGCCCTCNAACCTCTGCTCACGCTCTCAGAGGATACCATGCTTGTCATCTGTGCCGACCACAGCACCCCCTGCCCGGTCAGGGATCACAGCGCCGATCCCGTGCCGGTGGTCATCAGGGGGTTGGGGGTCAGGGTTGACCGGACGGCCCGGTTCGATGAAGTNTCGTGTGCAGAAGGTGGNCTCCATCGCATCAGGGGTCGTGACGTCATGCCNATAGTCCTTGATCTAATTAATAAGAGTCATAAGTATGGCGCATGAAGNTTATACACGATAAATGGAATCGACAGGAGACCACGACTGGNCAGGGGTCTGCACCCTCCCGGATCATACCAGGCTTGANGAGAGGACGCTCAGAACCGACCAGGATATCATCATCGCAGACCGATGCCGGATCGACTACGGTCTCTCGGGCAGGGAGATCGTGGTCTGTGAGTTCTGTAAGATCAACGGTAACATCGTGGCGAGCGGTGATGCGAGGATAGATAACTGGTGTGATGTCGGCGGGGACGTCATCGTAGAGGATGACGCCTACCTCGGCGAGGGCGTGAAGATCCAGGGAAAACTGGTCGTCAAAGGTGATCTCGATATCGGAGATAACGTCCAGATCGAGCGCGGCTTTGAGGCGAAAGGCTGGATCTCGATACGAAACCCGATGCCGGTCATCATCTACATCATGATGTACCTCGTGGCCGTCCTCGGTATCGAGAGGGAGGACGAGCTGGACGCCTTCCTCGAGAAGGTCTTTGGCGATGATGAGAGGCCGGTCGGGACGCCGCTGATGATCCCAGCCGGCGCCACCATGAATATGCAGACCTTCTCGGTGCCGGGGAAGATGACCATCGGGTCAGGGTGCCGGCTGCACGGAAACATCCGCGCCAGGGCCGTTGTAGTCCGGGAGGAGACGACGATATTTGGGAGTCTCCACGTACAGGAGAACGCGAACATCGCCCCGGGATCGGTCATCCACGGTGACATCCAGAGCGAGGGCGATGTGATTATCGAGCAGGATGCGCATGTCCTTGGGAACGTCTCCTGCCGGGGTCTTACCCTGCACGAGGATGCCCGTGTGGACGGGATCATCCGGGCGCCAGGGGGCCTGAAGATCGAGAGGCGAAATTGATGACGATCGCAGATATTCTTGAAGTTGACGGGTGCCGGTTGGTTGAACCGTCATTTGCTGAGCTGACTACGAACTCCCATACGGATCTCCTGCTCCAGATGATGGCGGACGAGGCCCGTCTCCTGGTCGATGAAGATGAGGAGCTGATTGCGTTTGCGCTTCATGATGGATCGGGGTGGCACGCTGCCTCGTTCCTCTTCCGGGATGCGACGCTCGCTCTTATTGAACGATTTGAGGAGGTTGGCGGCGATATCTACCAGGAAGATCGGGCAGCATGGCTCTCGGCGGTCCGTGAATACTACAGTCTCGATATATCCAAGGCTGCCACTCCGGCCTTTGAAGACCTCTCCCCCGGCCGGGAGGAGAAGATCCGTGACCTCATCGGTAAAGTCTGGGGCGACCGACCGGGAGCCCGCTGCCTTGACTGCTGTTGTGGGTCTGGTGTCGGATCCGTGGCCCTCCGGGCATCTGGTATGCAGTCCCTTGCTTACGATAACGATCCCGCGCTCCTCGCGCTCGGCCTCTCCCGGGGCCGCCTTGCGCCCCCCGAGACCATGTGCATCGACGCGCGGGAAGCGTCCCGGTACATCGGGCCGGCGCCCCTCGGGGCCATCTTCATGGCCGGGGAGATATACTCTTACAANGCCGATATCTGGGCGGCGATCGTCGCGGACCTGCTCACCCTCACCGACGAGGTGCTGATCACCGTCAGGACCGAGCCCGAAGCGGCCCTGGTGGAGGAGTGGTGCGCCGGGCAGTGGTGGGATACCGAGGTCTTTGAGAACCGACGGGATGCCCTCTACGACCGGTGGTGTTGCGTCGCNCAGCGGGCATGAGTCCNCGGCCTTGCAGCCTGGACAATATATAACTCCAAATATATTCAATATATCTTACCAAATTTCTCCTNTGATTCGGTGCATTATTCATGAATACTGCGAAGCGCATATACAACGTTTTATTTATATCGGTCTTCGCCACCATGCTCGGGCTCGGTGTTGTAAGCCCCCTCCTCCCGATCTACGCTAAAGACCTGGGCGCGACCGGCATATGGCTCGGCATCATCTTCTCAGCCTTCGCTCTCTCCCGATCGATCTTCATGCCGATCATCGGCCGGATATCTGACAGGCGGGGGAGGAAGTGGATCATCCTCACCGGGATGTTCGCCTACGCGGTGCTCTCACTTGGCTACCTCATCGCCGGAAGCGTCTACTCGCTCACCGCCGTCCGCCTCGCCCACGGGATCGCATCGGCCATGGTTGTTCCGATAGCCATGGCCTACATCGCTGACCTCTCCGAGAAGGGAAAGGAAGGGAGTCACATGGGTAACTTCTCCATATCGATGTTCCTCGGCATGGGGATGGGTCCGCTGCTCGGGGGGTTCCTCAACGACGCCTTCGGGATGCCGTCGGTCTTCTACGCCATGGCNGGTCTTTCAGCATTTGCAACGATCCTCGTCGCGATCTCTCTTCCGGAAGCAAGATCTGGGTCGCTTGAGGATCCCGTCACAAAACCCGCTCCGATACGGGAGATCTTCAGACTGCCGGTTATGCGTGGNGTTATGATCTTCTCCTTCCTCAGCGCTCTTGGCCGTGGGGGCATGATGGTCTTTGTCCCGGTCTTCGCTCCGCTGATCGCGATCAGCCCGTTTGAGGTAGGTGTTGTTCTCTCTGCAAACACCTTCCTGATGGCGCTCCTCCAGGTGCCGATCGGAAGGCTCACCGATACCGGGAACAAGGTCGCCCTGATCGTCACCGGGTCAGCCCTGATAGCGATATCACTCGCCGCAATCCCACTCTCCGGATCGTTCTGGCCCTTAATCGCGACGACTTCGCTCATCGGTGTCGGAGGCGCCATCCAACAGCCATCGATCATGGCCCTGACGGTCGATGTGGGCCGAACCATCGGTATGGGGACCTCGATGGGTGCCTACAACACGGTCTTTGGCATCGGGATGATCATCGCACCGCTGCTTGGAGGTNCGTTCATGGACTTCGTCGGTGTTGANGCGGTTTTCTATGTGGGCGGGGCGATAAGCCTGCTTGGGACCGTGGTTTTTGCCATGATGATGTGGGAAGGNCCTCGCCCCTCCACTGCCTGATGTCTCTTANCCCCTTTCCTGTGTTGAAATATTCCTTAATGGCCGTAAAACGGTATTGCGCATGCGATATGTTTATGTATTAGCTTTGCTATCTTGTGGTACGCTGGAGCGCGCGCTTGGAAGACGGGTGACCGTTGCAGGCACGTCTGGCACGAACGAGACGGTAAAACAGCATGATAGCTCCTCATGATCACATCCTCATGCTCCCCCTGGCCCCTTGTGCGGGTCTCCATGTACTCTGTAGCCGTGGTCTGGTTCCTCTCCCCGAGGGGGCCACAGGCCCTTTTACCGTCTTGCTCGTTGGTTTCACCATCATCAGCATCACCCTTGGGCTCTTCGGCGTCTGGCTCAAGGAGCGGGATGTGGCCGCTCGTATCGCAGGTATGAGTGCGAGTATCAGGGCTGCGAGTGACGGCAACGGTGTCCCGGTCCGCTTCCCGGTGGTCGGGAACGATCCGATCTCAGAATTCGCCCGGGACCTCAACCATGCCTTCGATGAACTGGAACGGTCCCGGCAGGAGCTCGAGGAGAGCAGGGACCGTTACCACCACCTCTTTGAGAGCGGTAACGACTTCCTGCTCGTCTGTGCGGTCGGGGAGGCCGGTACGCCCTACCGGGTACTTGACGCAAACGCCCTTGCCTGCCAGAGCCTTGGCTACACCCGGGAGGAGCTGCTCACCGCCACTCCACAGTCGGTCATCCGCCTTGGAGGTGACTTTGCAAGAGATGACCGCCGCCTTCACAGCGCAGACCTGATCCCCCGGCAGGGCGATCGAATCCCGGTCGAGGCGACTGTTCATCAGATCAGGCTCGGGGGCACCCCGGCGGTCCTCATCATAGCCCGGGATGTGACGGAACGGCGGCGGCTCGAGAGCGAGCTGATGGATCATCGCTACCACCTGGAAGAGCTGGTCACACAGAGGACCAGGGAACTCTGGACGGCAAATAGGTGCCTCAAGCAGGAGATCAGGGAGCGGACGCGGGTGGAGCAGGAGCGGGCTGAAGCACACCGGCAGATCGAGAGGAACATCGAACAGTTCGCGATCCTGACCGATCATATCAGAAATCCGTTGCAGGTCATCCAGGGGATGGCTGATCTCATCGACGACGAACGGGCAGAGAGGATCAAGGAGCAGGTCAGGCAGATCCACGATATCCTCAGGCAGCTTGACAGGGGGTGGGTGGAGTCTGAGAAGGTTCGGAAGTACCTGGAGCGGTGCCGGTGACCATGAACCCAAGGCAAGACGCAAGATCGCTGTAACCGATCTCTTGAGGGTGCACCCGCTACCCCTGAATGCCCTCCCGATCTCGCGAGAGGGTGGATCGGTGCAGATCGGCCAAACCCCAGAATCTCCCCTCTGTGACGAGGCGGATGCTAAGTCCCTGCCACCGTCTCAGGGACCGCATTTCCAGAAGGTTCAGTCTGTATGTGTCCTGGGGGGTGATCTTCTACGGCGCCTCTTCTGTGGCGCACTCGAGCTCAGCCACGATCTCGGCTGCGTCCTCCATCTGCCGGACCAGATCCTTGATCCTGAGGAGGCGTTCAACGCCGATGAAATGCCCGGCCATCACCCGTGCCATATCGGTGAGCTCGATCCGTCCTGCCCGCCGCCTGACCAGATTGTTATCGAGGAGCATCGGGAGCGCCGGTTCCAGTGTCCCGACCATCGTCCGGTTCATGTGGATGATCTGTTGTTCATTGCCACTGCAGATGACGGCGTTCGCCACAAACTCTTCAGAACTCTGTTCCATGTCATATTCGGGGGCGACCTCCTCCATCTCACCCCGCAGGAGCCCGACAGCGACTTCATCCTCGGTCTTCCGCGATGTCCGGGAGTAGGACCCGCCGGGTTCAGCCAGGATCACCACCCGGCCGAGGTCATGGAAGTCCGGTCGACCCGCCCGGCCCATCATCTGGTGGAACTCCTGGACACTGAGCCATTCGATCCCCATCGCAAGGGCATCAAATATGACCTGGGATGCCGGGAAGTCAACGCCAGCGGCAAGTGCCGCGGTGGTCACGACGGCGGAGATCTCCCCGCCTGCAAACCGCCGTTCGACATCTCGCCGTTCCTGGGCGGTCAGCCCTGCGTGGTAGGGTGCAGCCCTCTTCCCGAGGGCATCTGCGATGACGTGACACCGAGCCCGGGAGTTGGTAAAGACGATCGTCTGGCCCCGGTAGCCCTTCGATGACCTGACTTTGTATTCTTCGGCAACCATCTGTTTGATGAACCCGATCTTCTTTGCTCGCTCAATGAAGAGGAGATGACGCTCCAGTGGCACTGGTCGGGCGGCGTAGCGGACCAGATTCGCCTGGAGTTTCTCAGCAAGCAGCCCCGGGAGCCCGATGGTGGCAGAGAGGTAGAGGAACTGGGCATCGGGAGCGATGTGCTTGAGCCTTGCTATCAATCCATCGAGGCGGTGGCCCCGGTCAGGATCTTCAAGTGTCTGGATCTCGTCGATGATGACGGTTCCGATGTTCTTCAGGGATCTGCCGGTGCGTAGCGCATGATCGATCCCCTCGTAGGTCCCCACCACGACGGGGGCGTTGATGTCCCGCTCGCCCACCGGCCGGGTCTCGGGGAGGTTTAAGCGGCTCACCCCGGTCTGCAGGGTGATCCGCATCAGGTGCCCGTACCGATCACAGAATCGCTGGTACTTCTGGTTGGCAAGTGCGACCAGCGGGACCAAAAAGAGCATCCTCCCCCGTCCCTCGAGGAAGTTCTTCATCCCCGCCATCTCCCCAATGAAGGTCTTGCCGCTCGCGGTTGCAGAGACGACCAGAAGATGTTGCCCTTCAAGAAGTCCGTCCTGGACCGCGAGCTGCTGAACCGGCATCAGGTACTCGATCCCGGAGGCCTTTGCAAATGCAGGAGGCAGGGCTAGATCGGTGATGTGAGCCGTCTTCTGGACTTCATGCGCTTCCATGCGGTCAAAGAGGGTCCGCGACCGATCGAACCGCTCAGGCCCAACCGATGCCAGCACCCGATCGAGGTCCCGGACCTGGATGAGGAGTTTCTCGAGGTGGATGAGCACCGAACCACCGAAGATACCCATATATCCGAGTTCCCGGCGCATCTCGCGCTTTGCGCACTCCAGACAGATCCACTCCCCGCCGTAGCGGACGCCGGTTGCCTTATCGACCGGGGTGAATCGGTCCTCCAGCTGGCAGAACCGGCATATATCGGTCCTGGATACCGGGATCTGGAGGTCAGAGAGGAACGACTCAAACTCCGGACTCTCCCCTGCGAGGTGCACCGAAGATCGGCGTAGCAGCGTGATCAGATCTCGGGTCGGCGTGGGCTTGAGCTGCCTGCCCCGCCTCCGGACCTTGAAGTTCTTCGGCCGCTGGCCCTTCGGGGTTGGCACCAGATTGACGAACCCTGACCCTCTGACACGGCCACCATCGACGAAGAGGAGCTTATACGTGCCTTTCTGAGGCTGGACGATGACCTTCATGGCGCGATGTCGTGGATTGTGTAGGTGAGCCCTACCGTCTCCAGTCGCTTGAGGAAGTCAGTGAACTCTTCATCGACGATAAGTATTGCGCACTCCCTGCCGTGGAACGCCGCCTCGATGACCCCCTCCCGGGAGCCGAAGAACATATCCGGCTCGATATCCGCTTTCTTGAGGGCCACATACGATTCAAGCCCCACAGTGGCCACCATATCTGCATCCCTGATGGCGGCCCGGAGGAGATCGGTGTTGACCTGTCTGGACCCGCCCCGCTCAATCCGAGGCACTTTACAGACATGGACGATCCCTTCCTCGTGGTCGATGATGCCGTTTAGGTGGGAGACGCCCACATCCTCCCCGGTCCGGGCATCCATCGTCGCCTGGCCCATGGCGCTCTGCTCCTCTTTCGTCGCGTAGAGCCACCCGTTCTGCATGAAGACACCGACCGTATCGCCCTTCGTGAGTTCGTCCTGGGCGATGGCCGTCCAGACCGCCACCTGCTGGATGACCTCCCGGGTGATATGGCGAGCATACGACTCGAGCGCCTCTGCGTGCCGTAACACCCACTCGATCCCGCTCTTCGTCACCTCGTAGCGACCCCGACCGTGGGCAGTGACCATCCCTTCGTCCACCATCTCCCGTATGTATTCAGAGACGGCCTGAGGCGTCACACCGAGTTTGTCCGCGATCTCCTGCTGGCGGATGGATGGCTGGTGCTCGGCGATCTCCACCAGGATCTGGAATCTGGTGGACTCACGTTTGCTGCGCAGGATAACGTAGAGTGGATCTTCAGCGAGGTTGGTCAAGCAACACCATTCCCTGTCCTTTTACATCGAGGTTCGCGATCCGCTTGGCCAGACCTCTGATGAAGATCGGACTTACCCCATGTCTCCTGGAGATGTCGCCGATCGAGGAAGTTCCCGCCGCAATCTCCCCTTCGACCGAGTCCACGATTGCGCGGAGATTTTCATCGTTCGAGATGGCGATATGCAACAGATCTCCGATATCGCCCATGGAACACTGAAAACTGGCTCTGAATCTGCTGTATGTCGCCCGGTATTCTTTCATCGGCTTCTGCCCGGGTTTGGGCATCCGCCACTGCTCTTCGATCAGATTTCCTTTCTTGAGAATAGAGAGGCACTCGGCCACCGTTGAGATGTCAACATATGCCGCGAGCTCCTCCTCAGTCAACCAGGTTTTGTTGAGAAGTTCATAGATCCTTTTATAATCTGCATTATTGAACGTAATAAGGAGAGGAACCAGGTCAACTGGATCATTGAGAATCTTAACATGCCCCGTCAATGCGATACCCTATTACTATATTGTGGTATAACTCCATAAATTTTTGCTGAATTTTCGATGCGTACACGCGGCACCATCATCATCCAGGGTATTGTCCAGGGCGTCGGATTCCGCCCGTTTGTCTATGCGAAGGCGCGAGAATTCGGGATCACCGGGACCGTCAAGAATCTGGGGAGTGAGGTAGAGATCCATGCATTCGGGGATCGTTTCGAGGAGTTCCTGGAGGCCCTTTCCCATGGACCACCGCTATCCCGGGTAGACTCGGTCATCGTCAGAGACCTGCGCGGGGAGCCTCCCGCGACTTTTACGATCCTTGTGAGCGGTTCTGGCAGCCTTTCGGGATTTATCCCGGCCGATGCTGCCATCTGTGACGACTGCATCGCTGATATCTTCACCCCAGGTGGGCGTTACGAGGGGTACTGGGCCACGTCCTGTGTCAACTGTGGCCCACGGTACAGTATCATCACCGCCATCCCCTATGACCGTGAACGCACATCCATGGAGGCGTTCCCGGTCTGTTCCGCCTGCGAGAGCGAGTATACCGACCCGTCGTGCCGGCGCCACCACGCCCAGACGATCGCCTGTGCGGCCTGCGGGCCACGTCTCTCCCTCTTTCGGGCCAGCGGAACGCAGATTGATGTAGGAGATCCGATCAGGGAGGTGGCAGCCCTCCTCGATGCAGGTTCGATCGTTGCCATCCGGGGGATCGGAGGGTTTCATATCGCCTGTATCGAGGAGTCGGTCGATATCCTGAAGCACCGCCTCGGCCGGAGCGAGCAGCCTCTTGCGGTGATGGCAACCCCTGAGGAGGTGGAGCGGATAGCGATTGTGTCCGACGATGACCGCCGAGCCCTCCACTCCCCCGCCCGGCCGATCGTTGTGCTCAAGAAGCGTGATCCCCTCTCGCACCAGGCGATATCCATGCTCCACACCATCGGGTGCATGCTCCCCTACGCAGGATTGCATCACCTCCTCTTTGCAGCCCTCGATCACCCCCTCCTCATCATGACGAGTGCAAACCTGCCGGGCTACCCGATGATCACTGATGTATCTGACGCCCTCGACCGTCTCTCCGGGGTGGTGGACTACATCCTCACCCACGACCGCCGGATCGTCAACCGATGTGACGATTCGGTCATGCGGGACGGCTACATCATAAGGCTCTCACGGGGTCTTGCTCCGAAGCGGGCCGCGATCGATCTCGGGGGTCGGTCCATCCTCGGCGTCGGTCCGGAGCTGAACGCGAATGTCTCCATCTACCAGAGCGGGTTCTGCATCACCTCACCCCACATCGGGAACGTCAGGAATCCTCGGACTCTCGCCTACCTGCAGGAGACGGTGGAGAGGCTCGGGGGGCTTATCGGCGCCCGATACGATCGGATTGTCCACGATCTCCACCCGCAGTTCCTCTCGACCCGATATGCACGGGAGGTTGCTGAGGCGACCGGGGCGGAGCTTCTCGCCGTCCAGCACCATCGAGCGCATATAGCGGCCGCGACCCGGGAGGAGTGTGTCGGGATCGCGATCGATGGTGTGGGGTATGGTGATGACGGGACGATCTGGGGTGGGGAGGTCTTTGCCGGCCAGGTCCCCAACCTCGACCGGGTCGCCCACCTGGAGGTCGCCCCGATGCCGGGCGGGGATCTTGCGACCCGGTACCCTGAGAGGATGCTGTATGGGATCCTGCCGGTGGATGGGATCCGGGATATGCTCGCATCGCGGGGGTGGAGTGATATCGAGCTTGGTGTCCTTTCTCGACAGGTGGAGCGGGGCATAAACGTTGTCCCGACGTCGAGTGCCGGCCGGGTGCTGGACGCAGCCGCGGCGCTCCTTGGGATATGCCGGGAGAGGACATACGACGGCGAGCCTGCGATGAGGCTTGAGGCGGTGGCGTATGCCGGGAGGGCATCGGCCTGGGATCTCGAGTTTCTGCGTGATGGCGGGTGCGAGGTTCTCTCGACGCGGTCGATCCTCTCAGAGGCCCACCGGCGGATCTCTGCGGGGGAGCGGATCGGAGACGTCGCGGCATCGATTCAGTACAATCTGGCGATGGGTGTCGCTGAGATGGCCGTCCGGGCAGCTGAAGGACTGGGGATCTCCCGGGTAGCGCTCTCGGGCGGGGTTGCGTATAACCAGGCGATCCGGGAGACGATCGTCGGTGAGGTTCAGAGCGCCGGGCTCACGATCGTCACGAACCGGGGATACCCCCTTGGAGATGGGTGCATCAGCTTTGGACAGGTGGTCTGGGGCGGGAGTGTGGATTGAAGATGGGCTTTTGGTTCTATTGAGTGAACGATACCAGGATGCGATGTACGTCTGGTATGTCCAAGGTACGACTGCGATTGACAGAACCCATGGTCACTGAACGGTTGATCTTCCTCGCTGAGGACGAGGGCTGTGCGTCCTGGTGCCGGTGTTCAGGTGCCCGAGGTGCGGCACCCCTGCAGCCGGCGAGGGCATGCCCACCCCCTTTTGATGCCCCCAGGCTCGGGGCGGCGTGCTACACATGGAATAATCTCTCTATGCTGAGAAGTTGAACAGGATCGTGAGAGAGCGATCTCAAAGGAAAAGCATTCTTTTCAAAATTGGATTCCTAGCATCCCGCAAGAGTGCTGCGGGTGGGATCCGAACCCACGACCTCCAGATGTCCCAGGATTGGACGCTCCGTTCTTCTCAA
>JGI24712J26585_10004141_pt1 | contig 11175 bp, 9 predicted proteins | sample BioPla3DNA2_FD_26585 | JGI IMG/M metagenome (IMG submission 26585)
GCCCTTCCGATGATTCTTGATAAAAAAAGCAGACAGAACTTCATATTGGAAACAGCAATAATAGTTTTTTATTTCGCATATTGGTGGTACGAGATAATGACAAGCTCGTATCTTATACCGTTCAGATGGATCTGGGAGAGATAATTTTAAATAATATAACCGCTTAAAGGGTAGGTGTATAAACTCAAATGAATATAAAGAACAAACTAAAGAAAAACCCGTATGCGGTCTATATCCGTGACCAAATGAATTTCAGGAAAGGTAAGCGATTTGCGGAGCGGTATGATGATTATTCAGCAATATGCTTACTATATAAAAAAAAGCTAGGCGCGCAATTGAGCTTGGATAATCCCATAAGATATAGCGAAAAACTTCAATGGCTGAAGCTTTTTTACAGGGATCCTTTGATTGAGACATGTACCGATAAGTATACGGCAAGAGAATATATTGAGAAAACCCACTCGGAGCTTTTAAACGAATTACTCGGCGTGTATGACAGCATGGACGACATTGATTTTGATTCTTTGCCGTCGCAGTTTGTCCTGAAAGCAACGCACGGAAGCGGCTGGAATCTCATATGCCGAGACAAATCGAAGTTAAACTGGAAAGCGTGGAAGCGAGTTTTTAATAACCGCTTGAAACACGACATTTATGTTTACGGCCGCGAATGGAATTATAAAAACTTAAAGCCTAGGATTATTGTTGAAAAGTACATGGAAGATGATTCGGGGGAACTGCGCGACTATAAAATATTCTGCATGAATGGGACTGCCCGGTTTATGTTAATTGAAGAAGGGCGGTTTTCAAACCATCATCGGGCATATATAGACAGAACCGGTGACAATATGGGTATTCGTGACAGCAAACCTTTTCTGAAAGAATATTTTTTCGGGGAAGTACAAGGAAAGATGTTTGAGCTGGCAGATGAATTATGCAAGCCTTTTCCGCATGTTAGAATTGATTTCTATTTATGTAATGATAATATTTATTTTGGAGAGTTTACTTTTTTTAATGACAGTGGATTTGCAAAATATGAACCTGATTCTGCCGATGATTTGATTGGAGGCATGCTTATGCTTCCCGAACCAAATTATAACTTGGATTTGTTAAATAACATATTGCCACGAAAGTGTTGATCAAGAAACTGTAAACCTACAGTTAAATAATGAGGGTTAAATTATGGAGCCAATCAGAGTATTGCACGTTATCGGCACTATGAACCGTGGCGGTGCCGAAACGCTGCTTATGGAGATTTATCGCCATATTGACCGCACAAAAATCCAATTCGAGTTTCTTGTTATCAGTTATGATGATGGGTGCGGAGTATTTGATGAGGAGATTGAGGTGCTGGGGGGCAAGCTGAATTATTTTCGCACCAGGTTTTATAAAAATCCGTTTAAATACTATAGGGAACTGAATGAATTTTTTAAAAACAACAACTATTATGCAGCAGTTCATGGCCATTTATATAAAATGTCAGGTTTTGCAATCCGGGCTGCAAAGAAAAACGGCATATCGGTGGCAATAGCCCATTCACATATTGCTTTTCCGCATACTAGTTTTCTTCGAAAGTTCTCTGATTTGATGGGGTTATCTCAGATAAGAAGGTACACAGATTTTTATTTTGGCTGTTCCGAAGAGGCTTTAATATTGCTTGCAGGAAAAAAGCAAACACGACAACCGCAGTATATTTTGAATAACGCAATCGATTGTCCAAAGTTTAAATTTGACGAAGATAAAAGGCAAAAGATTCGAACGGAGCTGGGGATAACAGACAATACGCTGCTAATTGGTTGTGTTGCAAGATTTACATATCAGAAAAATCACGAATTATTAATTAAAATATTTGATGGGGTCAACAAAATCAATAAAGACTGTATGCTGGTTATGGCCGGAACCGGCGGCAGGGTCCGGCTTATTGAAGATATGATAAAGGAAAGGCATTTGGAGTCGAAAGCCATCCTTCTAGGGATCAGGGAAGACATACCGGATATTATGAGCGCCTGCGACGTGTTTTTATTGCCGTCCCGTTATGAAGGATTGGGCATAGTTTATATAGAAGCCCAGGCTAACGGACTGCCCTGCGTTATGACCAGAGATTTGGTTCCGGCGGAGGCCGATGTGGGCGCAGGTCTTGTTACGCGCGTGGGGCTGGACGAATCTCCGGAGGTGTGGGCAAAGGCGGTTATTGCAGCCTGGGAAAAGGGGAGGCTGTCTCCCGATATAGCCCAAAAAGCGGTGGTCGATGCCGGATATGATATCAACAAGGTTGCGGAATGGCTGCAGGAGTTTTATCTAACTCAACATAGGATTGCGGAGAAAACATGAAGAAGAGGATTTTGGTTATCGGTCCCGGTATGCAGGTAGGCGGTGTGGAGCGAAGCCTGTTGGGATTGCTGAACGCCATTGACCCCGAGATTGCGGATATAGATTTATTCTTATTCGAGCATCAGGGCGAATTTATGAAATACCTGCCCGAACATATCAATCTACTACCGGAGGACAGGCTTTTAGCGCTGTCGAAATGGCCGATTGTGAAGCTGTTTTTAAGAGGGCATTTTTTTACCGGCGCTATGAGACTGGCCGCAAAAACATTTTCAACGGTTGCATCAAAGATAACCGACATACCGAATGTGAATACGCATCGCTGCAATAAATGGCTGATGCCGTTTATAAAAAAGCAACAGAAAAAATATGACCTGGCGCTTGGATTTTTCGGGCCGCATTTTTATCTTATTGAAAAAGTCAGTGCTTTAAAAAAATACGGCTGGGTGCATACGGATTACAGCTCACCTTATGCCGGAGTAAATAAGAGCTTTGAAGAGCCAATGTGGTCAAAATTGGACAGGATTATATGTGTCAGTGACGCTTGCCGGTTCGCTTTCATAGGCGTATTTCCCGACCTGGCGGATAAGGTTGCCGTGATAGAAAACATACTTGATCCCGCCCTGGTCCGCCGGCAGGCTGAGGAGCTTTCCGTATCTGATGAGATGCCTGACGACGGCAGCATGAGAATTTTGTCCATTGGACGGTTTTGTAAAGCAAAGGCATTTGATGAGGCGGTCCCGGCATGCCGGAAGCTTATTGACGAAGGCTATAATATCAGGTGGTATATTATCGGATATGGTCCCGATGAGAGCCTGATACGAAGCCTTATCCGGACATATGAGCTGCAAGAAAGATTTATAATCCTTGGCAAAAAAACAAATCCATATCCGTATATACAAGCCTGTGATTTATACGCGCAGCCATCCCGTTATGAGGGAAAGGCAGTTGCCGTCAGAGAGGCTCAAATTCTGGGAAAGCCCGTTTTGATTACCGATTTTGAAACCTCTAATAGCCAGTTGGATAACGGTGTTGATGGGCATATTTGCCCCATGGGAGTCGAGGGAATTGTAAAGGGAATAAAGCATATGCTTGACAACCCTGATTTAATGAGACGAATTGCCGAAAACGCATCAAAACGTGATTATGGAAATGTAGAAGAAGCAGCAAAACTGCTGAACTTGACGGAGTGAAGAACGTGCCTGAAAACGCCCCCCTTGTCAGTATAATTGTCCCTGTATATAAAACCGAGAAATATCTGGCTGAATGTATTGAAAGTCTGCGAAACCAGACGCTCAAAGATATAGAAATAATATTGGTCGACGACGGCTCACCGGACAGGTGCCCGGAAATTTGCGACGAGTATGCAAGGCTGGATCCCAGAATCAGGGTTATTCACCGGCCTAACGGTGGGCAATCGAAGGCTCGTAATGCGGGATTGGATAACGCGATTGGGAAATATATTGGTTTCATCGATTCCGATGATTATGTTCTCCCGCAGATGTTTGAACGGATGTATGAGGTAATCGAAGCGGAGATGGTGGATTTTGTCCTCTCCGACTATATAAGGGTTGAAGGTGACAAGAAGACCTTAAGGACAACGCATTTGAGCGGAGGCAGGTATTCTAAAGAGAGAATAAAAAGGGAAGTATATCCCCATCTTATTATGGAAGAGAGCATCGATTTTGGGCCGATATTATCCGTATGTAACTGTTTATACAGTCATAAATTCCTTCAAAAAAACAGGATAAGGTTTGCCGATGATGTGTTGAGAAGCGAAGACTGTTTGTTTAGTTCAACCGTCGTATATTTGGCCGATAGCTTTTATTACATGAAGAATGAGGCTTATTATTGTTATAGATATAATCCTTTATCGTTGTCTAAAACATATAAACCGGAAGCATGGGATTCGGCGTGTATAATGAATACTTATCTCCGTGAAGTATTCAGCGGTGCTTCGGATTACGATTTTTCAAGACAGTTGGATTTACATTTTTTATACTTTGCCCTGTCGGCAATGGAACAGCTTAAGCTTTCGGACCTTTCATTCAGAGAAAAGTGGATGGAGCGAAGAAAAATACTGAACTCGGTTGAATTGAATAGAGCATTGCATAAATTTAGAATACCGGCTGATATTTCATGGAAACTGAAAATCATTATTATACTGATAAAACTACGCGCAGCGTTTCTGCTGAGCCTGATAGGAGAGAGGAAGTGAGAAAACCCAGACTTTCAATCCATACAGCTACATATAATCGAGGATATATAATCGAGCAGGCATATCGCTCCTTGCAGGCACAGACATGTCATGATTTTGAATGGGTGGTTACCGACGACGGATCTACGGACAACACACCGGAGCTTTTTGAAAAATGGTGCCGGGAAGAAACAAGGTTTCCGATTATTTACAACTGGAAGGAACGCGGCGGCATCCCACGAGCTCTAAATTTTGGGCTTAGTAAAGTCAACGGAGATTATTTTTTCATGCTGGATTCAGATGATTATCTCTATCCAGACGCCGTGGAAAAAATATATAAATGGATAGCTGAGATTGACGACAAACCGAATTTTGTTGGCGTTGGTTTTGTTATAAACACTCAGGACGGCGTACCGATTAAGGGTGTGCCGCCGATTGTGAACGAAGAGGGTTATGTGGACTGCACAAATCTTGAAAGGTGGAAGTACAATCTTGATGCTGACATGCGCGAAGCATACAAGGTCGAAATTTTGAAAAGGTACCCGTTTCAGGTGTGGGAAACTGAAGTATTCGCACCTGAACAACTCTGTATGGATGCAATGGCGCTGGACGGATATAAACTGCGTTGGACTAAAGAAGCCATATATGTTTGCAAGTATCTTCCCGATGGAATGACTCGTGGACACTGGGATCTCCTCCGCAAAAATCCTATGGGATACGCCATGCTGTCAAACCAGGCCCTTTTATACAGAAAAGGGTTGGAACGATTTAAAGCCGCGGCTCAGCATATAGCGCTTTCTATTGTGGGTAAAAGCCCGGGTTATATCTTAAAGTCCAACTGCAAGTGGTTGACGATGCTGGCGCTTCCCTATGGGATTGCCCTTTCGTTCCGGCGCAGGAACCAGTTTAAGTGGGATGATCCTATAAAGAGGATTAATTATAGTACATCTAAGGAAGGTTAATATGGAAATAGGCATTTTAACCTGGCATAAAGTAAATAACTACGGGACCTTTTGGCTGTGCTACGCAATGCAGCAGTACATAAAGTCTCTTGGACACGAACCAGTACTGCTGGATTATAAGCGTGAGATGTATATTGAAAGCGGCAATGAAGATACGTCGGTTAAAAAAGTAAACGATAGTATCATATACCGCTTGCGAAATATGACTCCAAATCGTATAAAAAACCGCCGTACTTATGCGGAAAAGCTGAAAAACTTTATTGAGTTTCGAGAAAAATACTTTAATATAGGAAAACTCTGCACTGAAGCCGATGACTGCGACGCCGTAATCATAGGAAGCGACCAGATTTTTGATTGCAAATATGAATTTAATCCTTATCAGTACGGCATAGGCATACCCTGTTCCAATATATCGGCGTATGCGCCCAGTTTCGGTGAGGTAACACCGGAATTGATGGCAAATGAAGTTCACAGGGAAGAAATAGCGGCGGCATTAAAAAGATTTAACGTATTGACCGCAAGGGACGAGAACACCCGTGAGATTATTGCCCAGTTGATTGGCTTTAAACCTGAAATAGCGATAGACCCGGTGCTCATGTATGGTTTTGAGGAAGAGCGAAAGGTGTGGAACGATAGACTTGTTTCAAAGCCGTATATGGTTATATACACCTGGGGCGGCACGACAGTTACCACCGAATTTGCAAAACGGGCAAAGGCGGCAGCCAAGCTTAACGGGTTAAAAACGATATCCGTCGGGGAGCGCAGGCCGTGGTGTGATATCGACTACGCATCGGCGTCGCCTGTCGAGTTTTTTAAGTTGTTTTTGCATGCCGATATGGTGCTGACAAATATGTTTCATGGGACATGCTTTTCAATCCTGTTTAACAGGCCCTTCTTTTCAATTTCTATGCCGCACAACAAAAACAAGCTTGAGGATGTGCTCTTCAGGTTTGGATTGGAAAGCCAGCTTGTGACAGACATATCGCAAATCTCCAGTTTATCTGTGCCTCGTATTGATTTTGATAGCGTTAACAAAAGGGTATCTGAGGCTCGTATGCATTCAAGGAAATTATTTAACCAGATGTTTTCTACAATTAGAGGGTAAAAATGAATATTAATACCAAGCGAGGCATTAAGAACGTTACATTCGGCTTATTGCAGCAGCTAATCACAATTGCATTCGGATTGATTTTACCGCGCCTTTTTTTAATAAACTATGGTTCTGAAGTTAACGGTCTAATTTCCTCCATTACCCAGATTTACGTTTATGTTGCTTTACTGGAGGCCGGTGTCGGGACTGCTTCGCTGCAGGCTCTTTATCGTACAATTGCAAAGAAAAACCTTAATGCTACAAATGCTATTGTGTCCGCTACAAATCGATATTATAAGCGGACCGGCATATTGTATCTTGTAGCCGTATTGTTACTGGCTGTTATATATCCATTTGTAGTTAAAACTGAAATAGATAAATTAACTGTTGTCAGTGTCATTGTTTTAAATGGCTTGGTCGGTGTTGTCAATTACTTTTTTCAGGGGAAGTATAGAATACTCCTTCAGGCTGAAGGAAAGACATATCTGCTTTCAATTTTGTCGACTGTTATTTATATACTGACGAGCGCATCTAAAATTATTCTGATACAATTCGGCTTTAATATTATTGCTGTGCAGGCTGCTTATTTCTTATGTAATATGATACAAATGCTCTTTATAGAGCTTTATATCCGCAAGCATTATAAATGGATTGATCTGAAAGCTAAGCCTGATTACGATTCCATAGCCCAAAAAAATTCAGTTATGCTTCATAAAATAGCCGGGTTGGTTTTTAGTAATACCGATGTGTTAATTCTTACATTCCTTTGCGGTTTTAAAGAGGTAAGCGTATATGTTTTGTTTTTAAGCTTTTTTGATATGGTCAAATCTGTTTTGTTTAGTTTCATAGACGGGGTTAAATTTAATTTAGGACAGGCTTTTCATATCGATAGAAAAAAGTATGTAAGAATGTTTGACGCGTTTGAGTCTTATTATATGACTTTATCCTTTGCTGCATATACGGTGCTATATATTTTTATGCTGCCATTTATGCGGTTATATACAGAAGGGGTTAAGGATATTAATTATACAGATCCATATGTTTCAATGTTATTTACTGCTGTTTTTTTGCTTCAAGCCGGACGTGGTCCGTGCAGTCTTGTAATAGATCATGCGGAGCATTTTAGAAAAACTCAATGGAGATCAGTTACTGAAGCTGTAATAAACCTGGTTGTATCGTTAGTCTGTGTTAATATCTGGGGTATATATGGTGTGCTGTTTGGGACAGTGGCTGCATTGCTTTATCGCACTAACGATATTATTCTATATGTTAATAACAGAATATTAAACAGAAGTGCATTCAATTCATACAGAAGGTGGATTACAAATCTGATTCTTTTCTTCGCATTTGCGCTTATCGCATCAAGGTTACCTTGGAAGCTTGATAGTTATTTATCGATAGTTTTATGGGGCGTGATTTCGGCTATTGTTGTTTTATCACTTGATTTTATAATAATATCTGTTGTCGAGCGAGATTCATTTAATTATGCGTTTTCCGTATTATCTCAAATTATAAAAGAAAGAAAGAATAAGACGCAAAAGCTATCGAAGTAATAAATATAAGTTACATGAAAAAGCTTGGTATCCGGGAGAATAAAATGAGTTCAAAAACAGCGGAAAAAAAATACCGTATTCCAGTAGGAATATTAATCATACTGCTAATACTGGCAGCCTTGCTTATTCTCACCGGCGTAGGCCTGTATGACGGCTTAAAGACAACCCGTTACAGCATATCCGATACCCGGATATCGGCTGATTTTGACGGGTTTAAAATTGCGCATATTTCCGATTTGCACAGCTTGTGGTTTGGAGAAGGCCAGAGCGAAATTATCGAGGCGGTGGCGGCTGAGAAGCCGGATATCATTGTACTGACGGGAGACATAGTCGACGCGTACAGGCCGGATTTTCAGAGCGTGGCCGCGCTGTTTGACGGGCTGAATGATTTGGCGCCGGTATATGCCGTCCAGGGAAACCATGAGGACCATACGAGGACCTATAAAGAAATGAACATACTGTACGAGGAATATGGGATAGTTTACCTGAATGATTCCGGGGTATCCATATCAAGAAACGGCTCGGCAATCTATCTATACGGGCTCAGGGACAGGGAGACTGCTTCCGGTTTGGCCAGGGCGGCTGAGAAAGCGCCGGCCCTCGGCGGCGATACATACGGGATACTGCTCTATCACCGGAGCGACATGTTTGACCAGTTAAAAGACCTGGAGTACGGGCTGGTCTTATCCGGGCATATGCACGGAGGGCTGATACGCATACCTTTTTTTGGCGGGATAATAACACCAAAGGGGTATATAGATTTTGGCCAGAAATATGACGGTGGGAAGTACACCGTCAATGGCACCACCCTAATTTCCAACAGAGGCCTTGCGCCAAAGCATAATATGCCGAGAATTTTCAACAGGCCGGAGGTAGTCTTTGTCACTCTGCACTGTGAGACCTGATGATCAAGGCGCAAAAGCTGTGCAGGCTATGGGTTGGGAGGATATATGACCTACGAATTCAAATATCTGATGCGGTTGCTGGGATGCGCCTTAGAAAAAAAGGAGATACCGGCGCCGGAGCAGGCGGTAGACTGGGAGAAACTCATAAAAATGGCGTCTTCTCAGGGGATATTTCCGGTGTTTGCATATACCGTTGGGAGATGTGAAGATGGCTTTGTGCCGGAGCCCCTTCGAAACAGGATGAAAGAGCTGTCACAACAGTATATTATTATGGAGTTGTCCAGGAAGATGAACACCCTGTATCTTCTTGGAAAGCTGGAGAGGCAGGGGGTCCAGGCCGTGGTTGTGAAGGGTTTTGCTGTTTCAGACTGCTATGCGATGCCTGAGACAAGGATATCGGGTGACGTTGATATTTTAATTGACAAAAAGCAGGAGAGAAAAACCCTTCATATTCTGGGCGACTGCTGCCAGAACATTAAAAAGCGCAAAAAAGGGGATCATCATTCGGTATGCTACCATCAGTCCATAGGCATTATTGAAGTCCATGTTCTGCTGTATGACGAATTTGTTGAGGATATCTGGTTCAAGGAGATGAAAGAAGCCGCCTTAATCCGCGAACCCTATGAGCGGGTTGATTGTGAAGGCGGGAGCTACTATACATTGGGAAAAACCGACCATATGATTTTTCTGGCTCTCCATATGGTCAAGCATTTTATACTGAGCGGCATAAATCTTCGGCAGATGCTGGATGTCACGCTGTTTTTTGCAAAAAATTATGAAAAAATAGACGCCGGCCGCTTTTTCGGCGTCTTAAGAGCCCTGCAGTATGAAACTTTTATATGCAATGTCATTGGCGCGGCGGCAATATACTGCGGTCTGCCTGCCGCCTGGCTGGATTTACTGCCGGTGCGGCCGGAAGAGGAAGCTATAGATATGATAATGGATGATCTTGAATCGGTCTGTTATCTGAGTGACGAAGATAGACAAAGCAGATTTGACGGCTGGCATGCATATACCAAAGCCAGGAGCGAAAAGTTCAAAAGTAGCAGGTGGTATAGGTTTTATATGAAGCGCAGGGCAATCCTGCCGGCGCTGTTTCCTCCCCGGGAACATATGATAAAAACCTATCCCGTTTTGGACAAATGTCCCTTCTTTATGCCGCTTTTATGGCTCCATCGCCTGTTCATACGCGGGGGACGCAGGATATTATTCAATGATATACCTGCAAATATTGTGGAAAATGAGAACGATATTTCCCAGGCGGGGCAGAGAAGAATGGATATGTTCAGAAATCTGGACATGATATAGACTAAGCGAATTTCCTTCAGCCTCAGACAAGATCAAATCAGCTTCTAATTCAGTGAAATCAGATATATTGGATGAAAGCTTCTACACATCTTTAAACAGCTCTTTTAGGTCCAAAGAAATGCCACTTAAACAGTCTTTAAAGTGAAACGGAGAGTATGTAGAATTAACAGATCGTTTAGATTTCAACGACAAGAAAGCCGCCTATGATGAGCAGTTTGACGGATATTATGGGATTGTAACCTCCGATGATAAGTAAAAACCGAATCCGGTAAGCGGTGAAAGCTGCTTACCGGATGTTTTTTGGTGCGCCACGCATGGCGCGTAGCTGGGCGGTGAAAGTCCGCTATGGGGGCTGGCAGTTGTCAACCATTAGCTTAAGGCAAGGGTGTCCTCCGCGAGGGGGAATCTGAAGGGAGCCGGCGGCAAAGTTCCGACCCGAGGAACACAAATCATATCAGGCATATGCTGTGGGATGAGCCTGCAAATCAAGGTAAAACCCGATAAACTGCACGGACACAGCATATGTAAATATAGCGGATACATGGGATGAAAGTTACCGAAGTCTGGAGAAAAGAAAGCAGAAAACCTTGCTGTGGCAAGGGCTGTCCGCAAAGAGATGCAGAACACGAAGGGTATGCGGGAGCGCTTACTGACAAGAGGATATCTGAAACAACAACACCGGCGCCAACAGTGTAGAGGACAAGCTTCTAGAGCGTATCCATAGTCGTGCCAACCTTAACAAGGCATACAAGCAGGTTAAGAGGAACAAAGGAGCACACGGGGTCGATGGGATGGAAGTAGATGCTCTTCTGCGATATCTCAAAGACAACGGGGA
>JGI24712J26585_10004142_pt1 | contig 11175 bp, 8 predicted proteins | sample BioPla3DNA2_FD_26585 | JGI IMG/M metagenome (IMG submission 26585)
GGGCATGTCCAGCGGGGCGGGTCCCCGACGGCGCACGACCGGGTGCTTGCGACCAGGTTCGGGGTGGCGGCGGTGGAACTCGTCAGGGAGAAGGATTTCGGGAAGATGGTCGCGCTCCGGGGCAACGATATCGTTGCGGTCCCGCTTGAGGAAGCGGTAGCGCACCTCAAGACCGTGGATATGGACCTCTACAAGATCGCCAGCATCTTTTATGGGGGGTAGTCTGCCCCGCCGCTTTTTGCCTGCGTGGGGGGTAGGGTTGCCCGGGACACGGCGCTGCAGGAGGATCCGGAACTGGATGCCAGGATAGACCAGAACCGGTCCTTCCCCACCAATCCTGATGCACTGGACCGTGGTGGCTATCACCTCTGGGGGAGGGGGGCGGGCTCCCCTCCCCGCAGAGGATACCAGTAGACTTCTCTCTGCAAGCCCCCACCCCGCCCGGCCTTCGGCCTCCTCCCCCGCCCCAGGGGGGCGGGGGCAGTGTAAGGGGATACCCAGTGGGAAGTCGTGCCCAGAGTGACTCTGGAGAAGGGTTCCCGGAGAGAATAAGTGGGAGTCCGGGGATAGACGGGACCCAGTTCTTCCTCCGGCTTGTCCCGATGCACTGGACCGTGGTGGCTATCGCATCCGGGGGTGGGGGCCCCGCAGCAGGGGGACACGTGTAAGTTCCTCCCGCAAGCCTCACCCCTCCCCACGCCAGTAGACTCTCCTTGCAACCCCCCACCTCACCCACCTACAGATGATCCCCGGGCGGTCGCCCGATCCCTTCCCTCCTTCCCTCAGGCACCCTCATTCCGCCTGAGGTTCGCCCGTACAACCGCACCGGCAACCCCGGCGGCGGTCCCGAGGATTATGTAGGGATACCCAAGAGCGATCGCCACCATCCCCGCAAGCCCGGCGACGAATCCCTCACCATGGGATGCGATCCAGAGGAACGGGAGCGAAAAGAGCCCGGTCCCAAAGAGCGCCGTCAAGAACCCAGCCTCGAGGCCGTCCCTCGTCTCTCCTCCGGCAGCAAACCCCGCGATGAACCCGCCGACGATTGGAGTGACCATGAGCAGCGGGCCGAGGAAGTCAATGACGAGAACTGAACTGACGAGGAGGAGAGTTGAGGCGGCGATGATGACTGTGCCGATACCAATCCCGAGCCACCGGGTCCGTTCGCCCGCCCCCGGGGTTCCGCCTCTCCGGATACTGTTCCGCACCGCCGTCCCGACCGCCCCGCCGATGGCGTTGTAGGGGAGGAGGAGTATGGTGAGGACCAGAGCGTAGAAGCCAAACGTCGCCCAGGGTGGGGGATACTGCGGACTGCTCGCTACCAGGCTCTTGATGGTCGTCGCGGAGGCCACAAGCAGGGCCATGACCACCCCCGATACGGCACCGGTGATGGCGCCGTCCATGATCCTGCCCCGGGTCAGGAGCCCGGCGACGAGGCCCCCGCCGAAGAGAAACGCTACGGTCACGACCGGCCCGGGGAGAGCCTCCAGCACACCGGAGAGCAAGGCGGCACCGATCACCAGCGCTCCCAGGACCGCCCCAATAGAGCGCCGGACAGCGGAGGTTACCATGCGGAGATCTCGCCCTGCCGTCGTTTGCCTGTTTCGGTTCACCTCCGGGGCGCAGGTATATCATGGTGCAGGGAGGTATGGGACTCGCATCAGAGAACATCCCTCACCCTGACCAGCCATGAGAGACTGCTACCGACGCACCGTCGCCTTCGTCCGGGAAATCATGCGCCAGCCGGTGAAGGCCGGACGGGACCTCCACTTCTCCGACCTCGTCTTCTTCCTTCGGTTTGCCCGCCCGGTCTGGAGAGTTGGCGTGCTGGCCCTTCTAGCGACGGCCCTTGTCTCTGCCGCAAAGACGGTCCTCCCGCTCAGCACCAAGTTCTTCATCGACAACNTCCTGCTGGGCGAAACCCCGGATCCCGGAAGCCTCCTTGCNGGGGTCGGCGGGCATCTCTCGTCGCTCAACGTCCTCATCCTCGCCCTCCTGGTGCTCGGCATCTTCATCGGCGGCATGGACCTCATCAGGAACTACTGGATGGCGCGGTTCAGGGAGGATTACGCCTTCAACCTCCAGACCACGCTCTTTGAGCATGTCCTCGGCTTCCCGCTCTCGTACTTCAAGTCGCAAGCAACCGGCTACATCCTCTCCCGCCTCTCAGACGATGTCCAGATCCTGCAGTACACCGTCTCCCAGTACCTCCCCCAGATCATCGCAAACGCCCTCTACGTCATCTTCGCCTTCGCGATCCTCTGCACCTTAAACCTCAGGCTGACCCTCGTTATCCTTGCCTTCATCCCGCTCTACCTCCTGGTCAACGCCGTCTTCATCAGGAGGATCCGTGCCGCCACCCACCGGGAGCGCGAACGGCAGGCCTACGTCTCGCGGGACCTTGCCGAGGTGATCACCGGTATCGAGACCGTGAAGTCGCATGCCGCTGAAGACCGGGAAGTGCGCAAGGTCTCCAGGACGCTCCGGGAGATGGTCAATGCCNGGATCAGGAACACGATGCTCTCTGCCGCATCTGAGTACTTCAGGATCGGCACGATGTCGCTTATGCTGATCGCTGTCTTCTGGTTCGGTGGGAACGAGGTCCTCGCCGGCGTGATGAGCGTCGGTGACTTTGTTGCGTTNGCGGTCTACGTCGTGACGTTCGCCCCCACCGTCAACACCTTCTTTGCCTTCCCGGTTGTCATGCAACCAGCACTCATCTCGGCCACACGGCTGCGCGACCTCTTTGCGATGCACGGCGAACCCGGCGCGGCTCCCGGGACCGGCAGCACTCTGCCCGGCNCTGTTCAGGGCCGGATCGAGTTCTCCGGGGTCTGGTTTGGTTACTCACGGGAGGACCCGGTCCTGCGGGACGTGAACCTCGTCATCCACCCCGGTGAGGTGGTCGCCATCGTCGGGCGGACCGGCGCCGGGAAGACAACGCTGATCAACCTTATCCTCCGGGCGTTTGCGCCGCAGAACGGCAGAATCACCCTCGACGGCCACGACCTCGCGACGCTTGACCCCAGGTGGCTGCGCCGGCAGGTCTCGATCGTCTCCCAGGACCTCTTCCTCTTCCACACCACCATCGAGGATAACATCCGCTACAGCCGGCCTGACGCCACGTTCGAGGAGGTCGTGGAGGCCGCGCGGAAAGCGCAGATCCACGACGATATCGCGCGGTTCCCGCAAGGTTACCAGACGGTCGTCGGCGAGCGCGGGACCCAGCTCTCTGTCGGCCAGCGCCAGCGGATCGCCATCGCCCGGGCGTTCCTGAAAGATGCGCCCATCCTGATCCTCGACGAACCCACATCAGCGCTGGATCTGCAGACCGAGGAGCAGATCCTGCAGACACTCCGGGTTCTGGTCAGGGGCCGGACGACCATCCTTGTCTCCCATCGCCCCTCACTCCTGGACCTGGCTGATCGCGTCCTCTCGATCGAGGAGGGGCGGGTGCAGGAGTTCAGGGGAGGAGACCTCCCCCTGCAACCCGGAACCGACCGCAGCTACCCTGCCCCCGATCCGTCTGCCGCTCCCTGATGACCCCCCCGGCCCCAGGGCTTATGAGATGGGGCGACGCACCCCTATGGCATGGAGCATAGAGCAGGATGCCTGATCTGCGGCGGGAATCTTGTGTACTCTGAAGAGCCCCGGGACNGTGCCTGCGCCNTCTGNGGGGAGGTCCAGAGCACCACGGCGGTCTGCGAAGCCGGGCATTTTGTCTGNGACCAATGTCACAGCCTCGAGGCTCTCGACCTCATCGAGGAGTTCTGCATCACGACGNCGCTTGAGGACCCGCTTGCCATCGCCTGCATTCTGATGCGGAGCCCGGCGGTCAGGATGCACGGGCCAGAACATCACTTCCTTGTGCCGGCGGCGCTCATCACCGCCTACTGCAACCACCGGGGAGAGCCCGGGAGAAAAGCGCCGTTGCTCCGCCAGGCGCGTGCACGGGCCGGGATGGTCAGAGGCGGGTTCTGCGGGACCCACGGCACCTGCGGCGCTGCGGTCGGGACCGGGATCTTCGTGAGCCTGATCACCGGGTCCACACCCTTAAAGAAGCAGGAGTGGTCGCTTGCAAACCAGATGACCGCACGCAGCCTGATGACGATCGCCCGGCACGGTGGTCCCCGGTGCTGTAAACGCGACTCATGGCTCGCGATCCTGACGGCGACCATCTTCCTTGAGGAGCGGTTCGGTATAACCCTCCCTGTGCAGGAGGCAGTGCAGTGCGAGTTCAGTGATAGCAACCGTGAATGTCTGCGAGAGGCCTGCCCCTTCCACGTCGGTTACCCGAGCGGGTGACCGGCAGCCCGCAGAGCGGTTACAATGACATAGTAGCCGACGACGATCCCGAGAAGGGTCACCACGATGGCGACCAGATCGTTTCCCCAGTGCATGCGGCTCCACCAGCCCGCCGCGCTGCCGATGAGGAACGATGCAAAGATGATGAGGAGTTCCTGTTTATCGAGTGAGGCCATGGATCTCTCCTGCCCGTCTGGGTGATGAACTATCGGTCCCTGCTGGCATATCGTTTGCGCACGGGACCTCGCNGGATTTNCGGGGCGNCGCNCTGCTCCCGCCGAAGCGGGTGGGTCCGGGGTTCACAGATATGATTCCCACACAGTCCAGTGTTCGGGGACGAGCACCAGAACCGGAACAAGGGGTTGACAGAGCCCGGGAGGTCGAAATCGATGCACTGGTCCACTCTTCCCGGGAGTTTTCGGGAATGTCGATAAGTTATTTGTCGATGAAGCACAATGCAACGGTGAACCTTTACTGTGTGGAGATGGATGCATCGACACCCAAAGCTGGTATATCCTACTGCGATGACAGCCGGATAGCCGGCGCCGGTGAGAATAAAATGGTTCGTTGGAATGCAAATTAANAGGGGGAATATGCAGGAAAATTCCCTGAACCAGCAGATCTATGCCGTCCGGGAGTGCATCAGCGGGTTCACCCCCGGGACATCGGCAGGTCCCGACAACAACTCTCTCAGGGACCTCCTCTCTGAGATAGAAAACCTGACCGCAGCCGCAACCCGGGCAGAGAAGGAGCGGCAGCAATTCCGCGATCTCATCTGGCCCTCTACCGACGGGTTCGTGGTGACTGACACAGACGGCAGGGTCATCGACGCAAACCCGGCGGCAGTAGCCCTCCTCGGGGAACCGCTGCCGGGCACGCTCTTTGCAGCGTGTGGCGACCCCGACGCTCAGTCGGAGATCATTCACATGCTCGCCGACCTCAATACCAGAACAGCATGCCCTCCCCGGGAGATAACCCTGTGTTCCCGGAGCGGTACTCCGGTCAGGGTCGTGATCAGCGCCGCCGGTTGTGGTGCCGGGGAGAAGCGGTGGCTGATCCGGGAGCTGCCACCAGAGCACTGGACTGATCAGAAGAAAGCAGGCGAGATCTACCACCTCCTCTTTGACCGGATGCTCGAGGGGATCTACATCTTCGAGATCATCCGGGACGGCGATGGCTGTCCCGTTGACTACCGCTACGTCGACGTCAACCCCGAGGGGCTTAAGCTGATCGGGCGTGGACGCGAGGAGGTCATCGGCAGGAGCGTCTCGGCGGTCTTCCCGAACATGGACGATCCTCTGCGGGATCTCTTCTACAGAGTTGCAGAGACCGGCGAGTCGGCACACATCATACAGCCAGCCCCCACCCTGGGCAGGTACCTTGATGTGACGCTCTACCGGCCGCAGCGAGACCTGCTTGCGCTGCTCGTCTATGACATCACTGACCGGAAACAGATGGAAGAGACCCTGCAGGCGAGCGAAGAGAAATACCGGAAACTCTTTGAGAATACGAGCGACTCCATCGAGATCTTCGAGATGGTCCGCGACGAGCACGGCGAGATCGTGGACTGGATCCTGCGTGACGCAAACCCGGTCTCGCAGCGTGACCTCGGCAGGCTGGATGAGATCGTCGGGAAGCGCGTCACCGACCTCTTTGGCGCGGGGCCGATGGCCAAATATCTTGCGCGGTCACGGGAGATCATGGCGTCAGGGGTCGGGCAGAAGTACGAGCACAGTTTCTGGGACAACCGGCGCTACTACATCTCTTCCACCTTTCCCATCGAGGAGGATCTGCTTGTGACCGCCAGCGCCGAGATCACCAGGCGGAAACGGATGGAGGAGGAACTGCGCCTCCAGCAACAGCGGCTCGAACTGGCCCTCGCTTCCGCAAGGATGATCGCCTGGGACTGGGACTGCGCCACCGACCAGTTCGAGATCAGCGGCGACTTTGCAGAGATCTACGGTCGTCCGCCTTTCGCCCGGCCCGAGGAGTTCCTGCTGCTGATCCATCCTGATGATATGGGCCGCCTGCGCCCCGAAGGAAAACAGAGCGGCCCCTACCACACCGAGTACCGGATCATCCGCCCTGACACGGGAGCAGTTGTCTGGCTGGAGTCCAGGGGCGAGGTCCAGAGGGACGGGGCGGGACAGGTCATTCGGGCTGTCGGGGTCACGATGGATATCACCGATCAGAAAGAGTCCAGGCAGGCGCTGGAACACCAGCAGGAACTCCTGCAGGGGGTCATCAACGCCATCCCGGTGATGATCACGATCTATGATCCGGATCTCAGGTACTTCCGTCTCAACCGCGAGATCCAGAGGGTGCTGGGCTGGTCTGAGGAGGACGGGGCCAGGGGCGACCTGATGGCGAGGTTCTTCCCTGACCCGGAGTACAGGAAGATGGCCGGCGACTACATGCAGTCGCTGAAACCGGGGTGGCGCAACCTCCTCCTGGCCGCAAAGGACGGTTCTGTCGTCGAGACGGCCTGGGCAAACATCCGCCTCTCCGACGATACACGTGTCGGGATCGGGATCGATATCCGCGAGCGGAAGCGGGCTGAAGCGGCTCTTCTGGAGAGCGAAGGCCGGTTTCGGGCGCTCCTGAACGCATCGCCGAACGTGGTGATGCTCATCGACCGCGACGGCACGATCCTCGCGCTGAACGAGGTGGTTGCGGAGAGGATCGGAGGAAGCGTTCAGGAACTCATGGGCGCACCGGTCTATGACTACCTCCCGCCTGAGGTTGCAGCACGACGGCGGGAGATCGTCGCGGAGGTCTTCGCGACGGGCCGGCCGGTCAGGTTTGTCGATGAGCGGGAGGGGATAGTCCTCTACAACTCCCTCTCCCCGGTTGCTGACGCGGAAGGAAATGTGGTGCGGGTCGCGGTGATCTCCTCAGATATCACCGAACAGAGACGCTCAGAGGAGATGCGGCACCAGGCGTTTACTCAGATCGAACAAAACATGGAGCAGTTCGCGATCCTCGGCGACCATATCCGCCTGCCCCTCCAGGTCATCCTTGCCACCTCAGAGCTCCTCGATGATGAGCAGGCGGCTGAGCGGATCCACAAGCAGGTCTGGCGGATCAACGATATTGTCAGGCAGCTTGACCGGGGATGGGTGGAATCAAGGGAGATCAGGGAGTTCCTCCGCAGGCACGAACTGGTGTAGCGCCGGGCGGTGACTGCTCCCCCGACTTCAGTCGGGGCATCGAGGGAGGGGAATGCATCCCAGGGTGCAGCCCCAAACCGCATTCATCTGATCGCCCTCACCCGGCCCGGTTCTGGTCACGATCCCGCAGACCGCAGTGTGGGGTAGGAATGGATCGAACAGATGGGTGCCTTTGCGACGATCATCCCGCAGCCTGGAGCACAGCTGCGATCTGTTCCGGGGAACACCAGGATCACCCGTNCGCAAGCAATGCTTTCTGGTGATCGTGNTACACANGAGTCCAGGCTCCATCAGCAATGTTGGTATGCAACCCCCACTTCAGTGGAGGATGCGCCGACCNACGGGACCGGGATCGGTTCGTTCGCGCGCAGAAGGCCGCGAGGGATGCGAGGAGCAGGTGCGATGCGGTCAATCGCATGAGGCAACGGTGCGTGAATTTTTATCCGGGGGATCGGCAGGGCAAGCACCAATGCTTATTTACGATCCCGGTCCGGTTACCCCCGACGAACCATGGAGAGGAACAGGATATCATATCACGATTCGATGAAAACCGTCTACGAGCGGCTCAAGGCGGACGGGATGTCCAACGTCTGGGACCGCTACGAGGCCCAGGGTCTTGGTGACGACCCCGACCGACGATGCGCCTTCTGCCAGGCGGGCGCCCGATGCGACTTCTGCTCAAACGGTCCCTGCCGGGCAGACGCGAGCCGGAACTGGCGGGGGGTCTGCGGGATCAACGCCGACGGCATGGCGATGCGGATGATGTTGCTGCGGAACATCATGGGCGCGTCGAACTACCACTTCCACGCAACGCAGGCGGTCCGGACCCTGCGGGCGACCGCCGAGGGCAAAACCCCGTTCTCCATCGCAGAGCCAGAGAAACTCAGGGAGTTTGCGGAGCGGCTCGGGATCGATACAGGCGGAAGCGATGCCGCGGTCGCGCTCAGGCTCTGCGACTTCGTGGAGGAGGACTTNCACCGGTTCATCCACGAACCGAGCCTGATCGTGGAGCGGCTCGCCCCGCCGGAGCGAAAAGAGGTCTGGAAGAGGCTCAACCTCTTCCCGGGCGGGATCTACGGGGAGACGATCGTCGATACCGCCTCCACCCTCACGAACGTCGACGGCTGGTTCGCAAGCCACGCCATGCGGGCGATGCGTCTCGGTGTCGCGATGGCCTACCAGAGCCAGATCGTGCTTGAGTACATCCAGGACATCCTCTACGGCATCCCCCGCCCGCACCCCATGCGGGTCGACCTCGGGGTGCTCGACCCCGACTACGTCAACATCCTCCCAAACGGCCACGAGCCCTTCCTCGGGTTCGCCCTCATCGACCTTGCCCGCACTGAGGAGTGGCAGGAGAAGGCGCGAGCGGCGGGGGCGAAGGGGCTCCGGGTCATCGCCAACATCGAGACCGGGCAGGAGCTGATCCAGCGCCGGGAGATGGACGAGGTCTTCTACGGCTACACGGGGAACTGGATCATGCAGGAGGCGGTGCTCGCCACCGGGGCGGTGGACGTCTTTGCGGCCGACATGAACTGCTCGCTCCCGCTCGACCCCCTCTACGCCGAGAAGTACCACTTCAGGCTGATCCCGGTCAGCGAGGTCGTGGTCTTTGAGGGCGGGGGCGAGCGGCTTGATTACGTCCCGGAGGAGGCAAAGGAGCAGGCGGCGATGCTCCTCCAGATGGGAATAGACAATTTCAAGGAGCGGCACAAAAAGATCGAGCCGATCCGGGGCCTTCCCGTACGAGAGGCAGTGGTCGGGTTCGCCCCCGAAAGCATCATCGACGCACTGGGTGGAAGCCTCGACCCACTGCTCGATGCCATCAAGGACGGGACCATCCGGGGCGTTGTGGGGCTGGTCTCCTGCACCACCCTCCGGGACTCAGGGCAGGACGTCCACACCGTCGCGGTCACAGAGAACCTGATCGCCCGCGACATCCTGGTCCTCGGGATGGGCTGCGGCGTTGCGGCCCTCCAGGTGGCCGGGCTCTGCTCCCCGGAGGCGCGAGCGAAGGCCGGGCCGGGGCTTTCTGGGCTCTGCACGGCCCTCGGCGTGCCGCCGGTGCTCGGGTTCGGGACCTGCACCGACACCGGCCGGTGCGCCGACCTCCTCCACGCGATCTCAGAAGCCCTCGGCGGCGTCCCCCTCCCGGACCTCCCGGTCGCCGTCGCCGCCCCNGAGTACATGGAGCAGAAGGCGACGATCGATGCACTGTTTGCGCTCGCGCTCGGGCTCTACACCTACGTCAACCCGGTCCCGACGGTCACCGGGGGGCCGGACCTCGTCAAACTCCTCACCGAGGATCTCCGGGAGATCACCGGCGGGGTGCTCCACGTCGAGACGGACGCGGATGCGGCGGTGGAGGGGATCGTCGGGCACATCGAGGCGAAGAGGGCGAAGCTCGGGATATAGAAGAGGTGTTGTTCAGAAGAATGAACTCCTACTGAAACGATGCACGAGAGTGGGTTTTTCGGCCCGGAAACCGCACCAGCAGCGCCTGAACGTTTCCAGTCGCACAAACCCTTGCACGGCTTCCCACCAGGTATCGAGCCTGGGAGGAGGAGGCTCTCGGGGAGGGTGGCCCGCCCTCCTCCCCGGTCCCCACCCCCGGATGCGATAGCCGCCACGGTCCACCGTACTGGGTGANCCGGGAGGAAAGACCGGATCCGGCATATCTGCAGCTTTTCCGGCATCTAANACCCGTTTTTCACCAGTTCAGCACACCCGGGCACGGCTTTCCCCTGAGTATCGCCACGCACTGCCCCCGCCCCGAGGGGCGGGGGAGGAGCGCGAAGCGCGGGCGAGGTGGGGGTTTGTGAGTATCGCTCCCCGGTGAGACAGGGGGAGGGGGGCAAGCCCCCTCCCCGTCGGCCCCTCCCCCAGTTGCGATAGCCGCCACGGTCCAGTGTATGGGGATAAACCTGCGGACAGAACCGTGTCCGGGCACGGCTTTCCCCCGGCAAAAACCAGACCTGACGTACTGGCATCCCGCACCTACCACCCCGGTTGTTATCACTGAAGCCCGGGGCACCCCCTGTCACCCGGCAGGTTACACTCCCTCGCCCTTCCTCGCCGGTCCTCCGATTCTCTCTGCATTTTCAATCATCCTGTTGACGAACTGCCTCTGGATGCAGGTGATGAACGGCAGGGTGATCACCACGGCGCTCGCCACCCCGTTCTCCCGGTAGATGATCATACAGACCCGGTCGTCGGCGATGAAGATGTACTCAAGCAGGTATGCCGAACCGTCCACCGAGAGCGGGCCACAGTAGATCTTCTCAAAGATGTTCTCCTGGAAGAAGGCGCAGAAGGGCTTTGGGACATGAAGGGAGGCGCTCCCGAGCGGCTTTCTAATCCCGCGCTTCCCGTTCGGGAGGAGGACGCTCACCGGGTGGTCCCGGGATGTCTCGGCGATCACCCGGGCGTACTCCCCGATCTGCTCGTAGTCCAGGCAGACGACCGCGAGGTCGCGGGTGACACCCCCAGCGAGCGATTCGGCGTGGCGCCGGATGCTCCACTCGCCCTGCACGTACCAGATCGGTGAGTTCTTCGACCGGGCGTCGAGCGAGAGGGCATCAAGACCCTGCGCCGCCGCCGTCGCCGCAGCATCGGCAGCGCTCTTTAAATGGTGGATGACGACGCCCGGCTCGACCGGGATGTAAACGTGAGGATTTCCCCGCCTGATCGTGATGAACCC
>JGI24712J26585_10004145_pt1 | contig 11162 bp, 9 predicted proteins | sample BioPla3DNA2_FD_26585 | JGI IMG/M metagenome (IMG submission 26585)
AAAATCCCGCCGTATGGGCTTTGACAAACAGGGCATAGTATACGACGACAAGCTCCTGGTGCGGGAAACCATCCGTCGCCTGGCGGAGGATTTTTCCGATATCGTTGTAGTGACGCACAATAGTGACTACTATCTGGGCGCCGATGTGCGGATCACAAAAGATATACTGCCGTCTACCGGCCCTTTGGCCGGGATCCATGCAGGGCTCACCCTGACAAAAAGCGAATACGCCTTTGTGATCGCTTGCGATATGCCGTACTACAACCCGGTGTATGCCGGTTTGATGCAAGAAAAAATCCGGCCGGGCGACAACGGGATCCTCACCTCTTTGCATGACGGCTGGATCGAACCGTTCCACGCCTACTACGGAAAAAAACTGATCGCACCGATCGAAGCCTATCTGGCCCAAGGCAAACGAAACATCCGGGACCTTGCCTATCACAACGGCGTCCGCTTTTTAGACGAAGACCATGTCCTGCAAATTGACCCGCAAAAGCGTTTATTCGCCAATCTGAACACAAGAGAAGAACTCGACGCCTTTTTAGCGCGAAACGAACCGCAATAACCGGCTTCGGCCGGTTTTTTTGCGCACCGACAAGAACGGGGTCAGGCTTAACTAAATTAAATTTTCCATAAAATGCTTAACAAAGATATTGCGCAATATACAGTACGCGCGATTTTTGCGAAGCGATACAGTTGAAGCGATCCGCACGGATGGCTTTTTCATCTCTCGCGGAAGATTTTTTATTTCATAGAGTTTTCATGACCGTGAAACTCCTTCACGCATAGAACGGCTTTTTTCAGATGTTTACAATCCGCCTTTGCAGCACAAAGTGAAAAGGACGAATGCCTGTGCTACGATAAAAAGGTAAATGAAAGGATACAAACCGAAAGGAGAACGATATGGTAAAAGTACTCACGAGTCCTTCGCGCTATGTGCAGGGGAAAAATGTGTTGGCAGAAATCGGCAAGTATGTAAAACCATTGGGTGATAAAGCACTGGTTGTGATCAGTAAAGGCGGCTATAGCCGAAACGGCCAGATGGTGGAAAAGAGTTTTCAGGAAGCAGGCATTGAAGCGGTGTTTGAATTCTTTGCCGGAGAATCCAGTCGGGACGAAGTGGAAAGACTGCAAAAGATCGTACAGGAGAAAGGGCTGAATGTATCCGTAGGAATCGGCGGCGGGAAGGCTCTGGATACGGCGAAAACGGTGGCACATTTTGAAAGTCTGCCGGTAGCGGTATGCCCGACATCGGCGGCAACGGATGCGCCGTGTACGTCTTTTTCTGTTATGTACACAGAAGACGGCGAATTTGATGAATATGTGTTCTTTGATCGCACTTCGGACCTGATTCTGATGGATACGCAGGTGGTGGCCAACGCGCCCAAGCGCCTGTTTGTGGCCGGCATGGGCGATGCACTGGCCACGATGTTTGAAGCAAGGGCGTCTGTTGCATCGGGCGCAAAGAATCTCGTAGGCGGATTGTCGACCCGCGCTGCGTTGGGACTGACCGAGCTTTGCTACGAGATCCTGATGGAGGAAGGGCGCAAAGCATTGCAGGCAGTTGAAGCCGGCGTGCTTACCGAAGCCGTTGATCAGGTGATAGAAGCCAGCACGTATCTGTCGGGAGTCGGGGCGGAGTCGTCCGGACTGGCCGCGGCGCACGCCGTGCATAACGGGATGACCGCTTTGGAAGAGACACACGACTATCTGCACGGCGAAAAGGTCGCCTTCGGTGTGATAACCCAATTGGTTCTGGAGAATGCGCCGCAGGAAGAGCTGGATGAAGTGCTCGATTTTTGTATGGATATTGGCCTGCCGGTTACCTTGGCCGAATTAGGTGTAAAAGAGCCGGACGAAGCCGGTTTGCGCAATGTGGCAGAGCTTGCCGTTGCAGAAGGGGACACCGGTCATAATGAACCGTTTGCGGTGGATGCGGATATGTATTACGCAGCGATTGTTGCCGCCGACAAGATCGGCACGGATGCAAGAGCCAAACGCAACGCATAATAAGCATGTAGGCGGAAGGGAGATCTTCCGCCTTTCCTTTTCTTTCCTATAGTCAAATGACCGCACATAAACAGTTGTAAAATATTTTTTCTCTGCCTATCGTATTCCCGCCGAATAACATTGAAATTCACGTGTTTTCGTTGTTATCTACCGCTGTGATGTGGTACAATATATCATCATTACAGACAGGAGGAATGGACATGACAGCAAAGAATGAATTTCGTCCGCTGGCAGAACAGGATAAGGCGGAAGCACTTCAGATTTTCCGGGATGGCTTTGCCGATCTGCAGGCGCGCAACGACAAGGTGAATGAATCGGTCCAAAACCGGGAAGCAGAAAATATGAAGGCGCTGCTGGATGACCATTCGGCGTCATTTTGGGGATGCTATGAAGACGATACATTCATCGGATTTGCCGCACTGACCCGACCGAATGCCATCATTCAGCATTACTTATCCACATCCGAAGTGAATACGCCCGCAGATATCCGGGAGGTTCGCCTCATCTATGTGAAAAAAGAATGGCAGGGGCAGGGTTACGGACGCGCTTTAGTCAACACGCTTTTGAACGAACTGGAAAAAGAAGGTGCCAGCTATTTTTGCACCGACGCCGGCTACAAAACCAGCCAGGCCTATTGGACCGAACTGATCGGGACGCCCACCAAAGGGATCAAAGACTATTGGGGCAAAAACGAACCGCATATGATCTGGATCGCCCGGACCGAACGCGTGCTCGACCATCTGCACGACCCCTACCGCGCAACCGAAAACACACGTTACTAAAACCAAGCCGGAGTTCGCTCCGGCTTTTGCGTGCAGAGAAGGGGGTCAGGCTTAACTAAATTAAATAAAACTGAAATCACGTAACAAGCAATCCTTCTTCGATAAAGTAAAACTGGGTTTTCAACCAATCGGTCCACTCGCCTTCTGCAAATTCCCGCTGAATTTGCGAAATGCGCGCCGGTTGCACATCCAAACGCGCAGCGATCTCTTTGCCCAAGGCCGCCGTGTGGCGCGCGCATAAAACCGCAAAGAGCCTGCGGTATTGGACGATATTGAATGTATGCGATGACAGCTTCTCGTAGCGCCGGATCGCTGCATCTATATCCTGCATACTGTGTTTTTTCCAGCGAAACGGGCCGTTCAAAGGAGCAGAATCCTGATCGGCCTGTTCCAACGCCTCATCGCTTTCACGCATATATGTATGGGTAATGTCTTTTTTTTCAACCTCGTTTAACATCTTGTGATACTCTGCCATAAACTGCGCCCGGCCGATACCAAGCAAGCGCAGCAGATCCTCAACTCGAACGAGATTCTTCTTGCTCGGTCGGACGATCTCATGATGGCTGGACCAGCGGTAGTCATCAGCCGACTGTACGACGCCGGAGGCTTTCGGATTCTTGTGTATGTAGGCGATCAGGGACACGAGATACGCATCTTCCATACAAGGGTAGGAAGCAAATCGTTGCTGAAACACATGTCCCGATGTCGCATACTTTCGATTGTAAAACTGCGTATAGCTCTGCTGCAGTCCCTGCATAATGGTAGATAGCGGCGTGTTCTCCTGCTGCAACAGCAGGTGCACGTGATTATCCAGCAGGCAATAGGAAAGCAAAGTGAACCGATAGCGATCCATGTATCGCTCCACAAGCTGCAGATAACGGATTCTGTCGCCATCAGATAGAAAAATGACTTGCTTTTGATTGCCTCGGACGACGACATGATGAATCATGCCATCACCTTGTACTCGGGGTTTTCGGGGCAAGGGGTTCTCCTCCTGTTGGATTGATACGGTAGATATACCCGCTTGTGGCAGTAAATAATTGAAAATTACAAAAAGAATTTAATTAAGTTAAGCCTGACCCCGTTCTTTGGGGAGGTGGAGGGTGAAGGCGGTGCCTTGGGGGTGGTGGTCTGTGAGGGTGATGTGGCCGCCGAGGCGTTGGGCGATGCGGGCGACGAGGGAGAGGCCGATGCCGGAGCCTTCTGTGGGAGGGGTGCCGGTGGATTGGCAGCGATAGAAGAGGTCAAAGACGCGGGTTTTGTCTTCGTCCGATATGCCGGGCCCGGTGTCGGATACGGTGATGCGGTGCTCTTTTTCGGACTGCCGGCAGGTTACGGCGATGGCGCTGTCGGGGGTGGTATAGAGGACGGCATTTTCCAGCAGATTGTGAAGCAGACGCTGCAGGAGGGTTTCGTCGGTCCATAGGATTTGTTCTCCGTTTTCTATCGTCAATAGGAGTTTTTTTGCACCGGCTTTGGTTTCCAGATCCAGCCAGATTTCTTCGACAAGATCCATCACCCGCACAGGCGCAGTATGGGGCTTGGTATCCACTGACAGATACAGAATGCTCTCTACCATATCGGCCAGACGCCGTACACTTTTTTCCATATTTTGTACAAAGCGGCGGGATTCGTTGTCGTTGGTAGGGCGGATCCCGTATACCTGGATCTCCGACAGGAGGATGGCAAGGGGTGTGCGCAGCTCGTGCGCGATATTGCCGGAGAAGGCTTTTTGCCGTTCGTAGCTGTCATACAAGCGCGCCAGCAGCTGATTGTATACGCCCACCAATTGGGTGAGTTCGGCATTGCCGCGGGGCAGTTCGGGCAGCTGCAGATAATTCGTGTCCTGTATATCCCATGCGCTGATCCGTGCGGTAAACTGCTTGAGCGGGTGCAGCAAACGCCGGATCACAAAGTAAAACAGCAGGCCGCCCAGCGCCAGGCTCAGACCGGTCGAAAACAGCACAAACACCTGATACGACAGCGTGTACTTCAGCTGCTCTTCATTGATCACAACATAGGTTTCGCCGTAGGATCCTTCCAGTAAGTCGATCAGAAATTCATCCATTTCGCCCATTAGATACCGCATATAGGCGGTTTGCAGCAGACCGGACAGCAAGGTCATAACGACAAAAATGAGGATGACGCTAAGAACCAAAACGCCGGTGAATGTTTGCGGTTTTCTGAAAAGAGGTCTGTACTTATTCATCGATCCGATATCCTTCCCCGATGCAATTGGTGATGCGGTTTTTCCCGGTCGCTGCGCGGATCTTTTTTCGCAGCGCCGACATATGCACGCGCACGGTGTTGGTAAAGGCGTTTACGGTATCGTCCCACGCGTGCGCCAGTATTTCTTCCTGACTGACCGGTCGCCCTTTGTGCAGCAGGAGATATTCCAATATCTGTCCTTCTTTTTTTGTCAGGGGAAGCGGCTTTCCGTTGGCGGTCACAAGGCGGGTGCGCGTATCCATTTGCAGTCCCGCCGCGGACAGGATGACATCTTCCTGTATGGTGCGCCGGCGCAATAGCGAGCGGATCCGCGCTTGTAGCTCGGGAAAGTCAAAGGGCTTGCGCAGATAATCGTTGGCCCCGGTATCCAGGCCGCGTATCCGATCCCCCAAGGCATCGCGCGCGGTCAGCATGATGATGCTCACCGTCTGATCCTGCGAGCGGATCTTCTCTAAAAGGGTAGAGCCGTCCATTCCCGGCAAATTGATATCCAGTACAATAAGATCGTAGGTTTCTGTCAGCAGCATAGCATCGGCCTCGTCGCCTGTGCCGCAGGCATCGATTAAATAGCCTGCCTGTGTGAGTCCTTTTGTGAGATTCTCACGCAGATTCGGTTCGTCTTCTACTATAAGCAGTCGCATGGTGTCTCCTTTCGGCTGTTTTTTTCAGTATAGACAGCAATTGTGTCTGAAACATCAATTTGCCCCGGGTACCTACGGATGAAAGAATTTCGCAATACTTTTTGCTTTTTTTGCCCGTTTCTTAACCGGAACTTTATAGGCCGGCTGGTATTCTGTAGGTGGATAGCAGAGATGCCATCCCAACATAGAAAGAGAGGGACAAAACATGAAACGGACACGAAAAGCGCTATTGATAGGAACGCTGTCGCTGGTACTGGCGGCAGGTATGATCGGATGCCAGAAAGCGGAACCGCCCAAAACAGAAAAAACCAAAACAAGCCAGACGGAGACAAATAAAACCGCAAAGAAAGAAAAGAAAGCGGCCGTAAAAAAAGAAAGCAAGAATACCGCAAAGAACACACCGGCCAAAAAGCCGGCCACGGGAAAAACCACACCGGCCCAAAAAACTCCTGCGAAAAAAACCCCGGCCGGAGAACAGAAAAAGACCGATGCCAATACGCTGCGTTTTCCCGCTTTTACCGGAAAAGGCCTGAACGGAAAAGATATTTCGGACAAGAGCTTTAAAGAGGCAGATCTGACCGTGCTCACGCTGTGGGACAGCCAATGCAAAGACTGTGCAAAAAACCTGCGCAGCCTGAACGAAAAATCCGGCGAATGGAACAAAAAGAAAGTGCAGCTGATCGGTCTGCATGTGGATGCAGGCGAAAACAAAGACAAAGAAGAAACGGCAAAAAAACTCCTGCAAGACGGCAAAATCGAATTTCCCAATATAGCGGTTGCAAAAAATCAGCCGCTCGGGGATCTGCTGAAAAACATCAAGACGTATCCCACCATTCTGTTGGTGAATGCCAAAGGCGAAGTCATAGGGGAATCCTTCAGCGGGGAAGTTGCCAAAGATATGAAGACCTTTGAAGCCCGTATCGACAAAGCCCTGCAGACGCGAACCAATTAAAATCACCATGCATGATTCGCATGCCTCCCCTTTATGAGGTGTAAACCTCCTCTCGCAACCCGCGCATGATTGTGCGGGTTGTTTGCTGTGTAAAACGCTGCAAGGGCAAACCGAGACGCAAGTGTGCTACAATATTAGAGTAGCAAGTGTGCTACAATATTAGAGTAGATTGTTTATTGTATGGAATATTGTTGTGAGATACAAAAGAAACAGAAGGAGGAAGAATGGAGCTAAAAAAACGAATCTGGATCGTAGGAAGATCGGGCCGACTCGGTGCTGCATTGGAGAATCTGCTGGTGCACAATCGGGATCGTTTTGAAGTTCTTTCCACCGATGTAGATGATCTGAACATTTTGGATGCACAGGCTGTGGAACGCTATGCGGAACGAAACCGCCCGGATATTATTGTAAACTGCGCCGCATACAGCAATCGGGGCTGGTGCGAAGAACATGTGGAAGAAACCTACGCACTGCATGCCATCGGGGCCAGAAATCTGGCGATCATTGCCAATCAGATCGGGGCGCGGATTTTTTATCTGTCTTCGGACTTTGTGTACGACGGAACCAAAACAACCCCGTACACGGAATTTGACACCCCGAATCCCCAGACGGTGTACGGTACGTCCAAGCGCGCCGGAGAAATGTTCGTGCGGACCCACTGCAAAGAGCATACGATTCTGCGTACCTCGTGGTTGTATGGCAAAAAGATGCTCAACGAATTTATCGACAGCGCCCGAAAAGACGGCAAAGTGATCACCGGACAGCCGATTATCGGTACGCCGACCAGCTCGCTGACACTGGCGGAAACCATACTGCGGTTTTTTGATCTGTCCGAATACGGGACCTTTCACATTTCCTGTGAAGGCGAGTGTTCGCTGGAAGAATTCATACGGGAAGTGCTGCGTTTGGCGGGCAGCGATGCACCGGTCGAAACCGGCGGCACGCCGACCAATTTTGAACGGCTGCGACCGCGCTATTCGGTATTGGATAATTTCATGCTGCGTATCACCGGCAATCAGCCGGTACCGCATTGGAAAGAAGCGCTCGCACGTTTCATGAAAGAGCGTAAAGTGGGTGGCGTCCGATGACCGAACAAAAACGCGAAAAACGGACGATCTCTCTGACGCAACGAATCTTTATCGGTTTGATACTCGGTGCTGTAACCGGCGTCCTTTTGCATTATCTGGTACCGGCCGGTGCAATCCGGGATGATTTTTTGATTGACGGCGTGTTTCAGTTTGTCGGCTCGGGCTTTATGCGGCTGCTGCAAATGCTGGTGGTGCCTTTGGTCTTTTTCTCTTTGGCTACCGGCGCGCTATCCATGGGAGACACGGCCAGCCTCGGAAAAATCGGAGTCAAGACGCTGTTGTTCTACTTGTTTACAACGGCAGCGGCCATTGCTCTGGCACTTTTACTCTCCAATTTTATCAAGCCCGGAGAAAATATGGACCTGCAAACAGTGGAAACTGTCGCCGTGGAAATTGCCGAAGCACCCAATCTCACCGATACACTTCTGAACATCATTCCCACCAATCCCGTGGCCGCCATGGCAAACGGCGAGATGCTGCAGATCATTCTCTTTGCGTTGCTGGTCGGAATTATCTGTGCGATGATGCCGGAGAAACTCTCGCTCATTGCGCGGGGGCTGAACGAAGGAAACGACCTCATGATGCGCATGACCGGGATGGTTATGCTGGTGGCGCCGTTTGGGGTTTTCGCCCTGATTGCCCGCACGTTCTCGCAATTGGGTTTTGAAACCTTCCTGCCGATGCTTGCCTATATGGGTTCGGTTTCCGGGGCACTCGTACTGCAGGTACTGCTTGTATACATGCCGTTACTCATCCTTTTGGCGCGTGTGAATCCGCTGACCTTCTTCAAGAAGTTTGCCGGTCCGATGACCTTTGCCTTCTCTTCGGCCAGCTCCGGGGCGACCATTCCCCTGACGCTGAACGCGATGGACAATATGGGTGTTCCGCGGCGCGTATCCGCCTTTACCATCCCGCTCGGGGCGACCGTCAATATGGACGGGACGGCCATCATGCAAGGCTGTGCCGTCGTGTTCATCTCCCTGGCATACGGCATACCCTTGGGCTTCGGTGACTTTATGACCGTGATTCTGACCGCGACTCTGGCTTCTGTGGGCACGGCCGCCGTCCCCGGTGTGGGTCTGATTACCCTTGCGATGGTTTTGCGATCGGTCAACTTACCGGTAGAGGGCATTGCCATGATACTCGGGATCGACCGGATACTGGATATGGCACGCACGGCTATCAATATTACCGGTGATGCGACCGTGACGATGATCATGGCGCGCCAGGACGGCTCTTTGGATCTGGATCAGTTTAATTCCACGATACCGGAAACCGAAAGCGACGAATTTTAATCCCTGTGCAAGCAGGTTTTCTCCGGAGGAATGTTTATGCGAAAACAATGGCTGCCTATACTGCCTTTTATCGCCGTACTGGCCGCGGGCTATTATCTTGCCCTGCTTCTGATCCAGGATACCGGAACCGGCATGTTTATCCTTTTGTCGGTGCTGCCGATCTATACCTTTGTGATCGCGCTTCTGTTTGGTATGCGGCACGGGTTTCACCTGCTGTTTCCTATCCTAAGTGCGCTGGCATTTCTGACGGCGGTTCCCGTCTTTTTGAATAACAGTGCGCTTGTGTATGTACCTGCCTACGGGCTTGTAGCATTGGTTGCCAATATCGCCGGCGCTGCGATCACCCGTTCCGGCCGGGTTAAATAAAGGCAGGCAGATAATAAGAGAAAGAAAATCAATCCCCGCTGTGTATACAGCGGGGATTTTGTACGCTTATTTCTTCTTGTTGTAGGGTGTGTTTACCAGCGGGAGGTCGGTGCGGAATTCGCCGTCGAACTTGTAGTAGGCGTTTTGGAGCGCGGGGGCGCCCATCGTGCAGACAATCTCGCCGATACCTTTTGCGCCGAAGGCGATGTTTTCATCCGGCACATGATGCACCAGGCGGACATCGACCGGGGGCATATCCGGGGCGCGGAAGATACCCAAGGTGCCTAATTTCTGCTGCGGCACGCCGTCCACAAGGTCGAAGCGTTCGGTGAGCGCATAGCCCAGACCCATGGCTACGCCGCCTTCCACCTGGCCTTCGGTGCTCTTTTGGTTAATGATTTTACCGGCATCCGAGGAGGCAATGACTTGTTCAACGCGGCCTTCCTTGTTCAGGATAAACAGCTGGGTGGCAAAGCCGTAGCTGACGTGGCTGACCGGATGCGGTTTATCCGATGTGATGGGATCGGTTTTAAAGTCGTATTCGCCGCAGAAGCGAACGCCTGTGAGTTCTTCTTTCGTTTTGCCGCTATCCAGCGCTTCTTTCAGCTGCAGGGCGGCTTCTCTGGCTGCCTGGCCCGTAAACACCGTCTGGCGGGACGCCGTTGTCGTACCGGCATTGGGGGAGGTGGCGGTATCCGGCTCGTGTACGATGATCTGATCGTACGGGTAACCGGTCACCTCTCCCACCATTTGCAGAATGATGGTAGCCACACCCTGGCCGATGGCAGCCGCGGACGAATAGCAGTGGATCTTGCCGTCTTCGCCGAGTTCGATATCGCAGCGGCCCGGGTCGACCAGACCGACGCCGACGCCGGCGTTTTTCAAAGCCGAGGCAATTCCGACGGAATAATCCGGGTCGTTTTCATATTTGTAGAAGTCGTCTTTTACGGCTTCCAGCGTTTCCACATAGCCGACATTGGGGTCGCACAGCTGCCCGTTGGGAAGATAGTCCCCGGGGCGCACGGCGTTTCGATAGCGCATTTCCCACCCGTCGAGGCCGCATTTTTCCGCCAGTTCATTGACGAGCGTTTCGATCGCAAACATGGACTGGGTTACGCCGAAGCCGCGGAAGGCACCGGCCGGCGGATTGTTGGTATAGTAGGCATCGCCGCGGATTTCAACGTTTTCATAGGCATAGGGTCCGCCCGCGTGGGTGCAGGCTCTTTGCAGAACCGGGCCGCCCAGGGAACCGTAGGCACCGGTGTCGGACTCCAAATGCGCCTGCAGGGCTTTGATCTTTCCGTTTTCGTCACAACCCAGCTTCATCCAGATCTTCATCGCATGGCGTTTGGGATGGTAGTTGATGGATTCCTGCCGGGTAAAGCCGACCTTGACCGGGCGCTTTGTCAGATACGCGCAAAGCGCGGCCTGATGCTGTACGCTCATATCTTCTTTGCCGCCGAAGCCGCCGCCGACAAAGGCGGAGGTAATGCGGACTTTTTCCAAGGGCAGGCCCGGGTATTCGGACAGCTCGTTCTTTTCGTCATAGATTCCCTGCGAGCCGGTTATTACATGGACACCGTCTCCATCGGGACGACCGACGGCGGTTTCGGTTTCCATAAAGGCGTGTTCGGTAGCGGGCATGGTGAAGGTGCGCTCGGCTACATGTGCGCATTTTTCCATTTCCCCTGCGGCATCGCCCCGGATCACTTCCTGATGATCGTACAGATTGTTTTCCGGTGTGCGGAAGTTGCCGAAATGCCAGAATCCTTCGCCGTGTACCTGGCCGGCGTCGGCCT
>JGI24712J26585_10004147_pt1 | contig 11159 bp, 15 predicted proteins | sample BioPla3DNA2_FD_26585 | JGI IMG/M metagenome (IMG submission 26585)
AGGATATGCAGGAAGCATTTCAGGAGTTATTTACCAGCGCGGACAGTTTTCACCGGCATCCAGCGGAAGATTGGAAAGTGTATTAAGCAGAGGAGTTAGCGGAAGTTGTTTACAGGCAGCTCAGGAAGCAATTAACGGAGCTGATAATGTAGGCGGAGCTAAGAACTTTAAAAATGCAGCATCCGGACAGGCAGGAATCGTAATCGGAAACCATGTATTCTTTTAAATAACATACAAACGGAAAGCAGTTCTATCATTTGATAGGGCTGCTTTTTGTTGCATTAAATATTGTAATCTTGGAAAAAGTATAGTAATATGGAAGAAACTATAAATTATAAAGGAGGGGAAGTTATGGAAGGGCTTTTCTGGCTGATAATGATTGTTGTAATGGCAATTATTGAGATTATAACATTGGGACTTACCACGATTTGGTTTGCCGGTGGAGCACTGGTTGCATTTATTGCTAGTTTACTTGGTGCAAGTACTCTGATGCAGTGGATATTGTTCTGTATAGTGTCCTTTATATTGCTGATATTTACAAGACCTTTTGCAATGAAGTATCTAAATCACGATAAGACCCGTACCAATGCAGAAAGTTTGATTGGAAGGGAAGCCATAGTGATTGAAACAATTGATAATCTGAAGTCAGAAGGTGTGGCAAGTGTAGCCGGTCAGGAATGGACAGCAAGGGCTGTGGATGATACCATAATTGCCAAAGACACCGTTGTTGAAATTGTAGAAATCAAAGGTGTAAAGTTAATTGTAAAGGTGAAAGAACAAAAATAATAAAAAGAACAAAATATTATAAACGGAGGAGTTTATTATGTCAGGTGGATTAGTAGTATTCATTATTTTAATTGTATTAATATTAGTTTTATTAGCATCCTGTATCAAGGTGGTACCCCAGGCAAACGCAATGGTTATCGAGCGTTTAGGTGGTTACTTAGCTACATGGGGCGTTGGAATTCATTTTAAAGTTCCATTTATTGATCGTGTCGCAAAACGTGTATTATTAAAAGAACAGGTAGTAGATTTTGCACCACAGCCGGTTATCACTAAGGATAACGTAACAATGAGAATTGATACCGTTGTATTTTTCCAGATAACAGATCCAAAATTGTTTTCTTACGGAGTGGAGAATCCAATTATGGCAATTGAGAATTTAACAGCAACAACACTTCGTAACATCATCGGTGATATGGAGTTAGATGAAACACTTACCTCCAGAGAGACAATCAATACCAAGATGAGAGCTTCTCTTGACGTAGCAACAGACCCTTGGGGAATCAAGGTAAACCGTGTAGAACTTAAGAACATCATTCCTCCACAGGCAATTCAGGATGCCATGGAGAAACAGATGAAGGCAGAGCGTGAACGTCGTGAGGCTGTTACAAGAGCAGAAGGAGAAAAGACAGCAACTATCCTTGTGGCACAAGGTAAGAAAGAATCTGCAATTTTGGATGCAGAGGCAGAAAAACAGGCAGCAATTCTTCGTGCAGAAGCAAAGAAAGAAGCAACCGTTCGCGAGGCAGAAGGTCAGGCAGAAGCTATTTTAAAGATTCAGCAGGCAAACGCAGATGGTCTTCGTTTCTTAAAAGAATCTCAGCCAGACGGTGCAGTACTTCAGTTAAAGAGCTTAGAAGCATTTGCAAAGGCAGCAGATGGAAAAGCTACAAAAATTATTATCCCATCTGAAATCCAGGGAATGGCAGGATTAGTAAAATCTATTGCAGAAGTAGCAAAAGAGGATAAATAAAGTAAGTCAGAACTAAGAAACAAGAGCGGGGTGTCACAATTTCGGACAGCCCGCTCTCATATGCATAGAACAGGAGTGAAAACATGAACTTAAAAGGACGTCATTTTTTAAAATTAAAGGATTATACACCGGAAGAAATTACATATTTAATTGATTTGTCAGCAGAATTAAAAGATAAAAAGAAAAAGGGAATTGCACATGATGAACTAAAGGGAAAAAACATTGCCTTGATTTTTGAAAAGACAAGTACCAGAACACGTTGCTCCTTTGAAGTGGCAGCTCACGACTTGGGAATGCATGTGACCTACTTAGATCCATCCGGTTCTCAGATTGGGAAAAAGGAAAGCATTGCAGATACAGCGAGAGTGTTAGGAAGAATGTTTGATGGTATAGAGTATCGTGGATACGGACAGGACATTGTAGAAGAACTGGCACAGTATGCAGGAGTTCCTGTATGGAATGGTCTGACCAATGAGTTTCATCCAACACAGATGATAGCAGATATGCTTACCATAAGAGAACATTTGGGACATTTAAAAGGTGTAAAATTTGTTTATATGGGAGATGCTCGTTATAATATGGGAAATTCCCTTATGGTAACTTGTGCAAAGCTTGGTATGAACTTTGTAGCATGTACTAATAAAAACTACTTCCCGGATAAAGAATTGGTAGCTTACTGTGAATCCGTAGCAAAGGAGACTGGAGCAACTATTACACTTACCGAAGATGTTATAGAAGGAACCAAGGATGCAGATGTTATCTACACAGATGTATGGGTATCCATGGGAGAACCGGAAGAAGTATGGGAATCCAGAATCAAAGAATTATTGCCATACCAGGTAAATAAAAAAGTAATGGAAAATGCAGGAGAAAAGGCAATTTTCATGCACTGTTTACCGGCATTCCATGACTTAAAGACCGGAATTGGCCGCCAGATACACGAAAAATTCGGCTTAAGTGAAATGGAAGTAACAGACGAAGTATTTGAAAGTAAACAGTCAGTAGTATTTGATGAAGCAGAAAATCGTATGCATAGCATAAAAGCAATTATGTATGCAACATTAAAATAAACAGGGTAAAATCATGAAGACAAAAATATTGCAGATATTACGTCAAAGTGAAGCATATATATCCGGACAGGAATTATGCGAAAAATTGGGAGTTTCCAGAACAGCGGTGTGGAAGGCAATTAAGCAGCTTCGGGAACAGGGATATGAAATAGAAGCGGCACAAAACAGAGGATACCGTCTGTCTGCTGTGCCGGACGTATTATCCAAACAGGAAATTGTAAGCTGTATGCACACCAAATGGCTGGGACACAATGTATTTTATTATGATGAGATTGATTCTACCAATACGGAGGCGAAGCGTAAGGCAGAAGAAGGTGAACCACACGGAACACTTGTAGTTGCCGATATGCAAAGTGCAGGTCGTGGTAGACGAGGAAGAGATTGGAGTTCCCCACATCATCAGGGAATCTTTTTTACCATATTGTTAAGACCCGAAATCGAGCCTGTGAACGCACCAATGCTGACACTTGTAATGGCAATGGCAGTGGCACGAGGTATTTCAGAAAGTACCGGATTAAAGGCGCAGATTAAGTGGCCAAACGATATTGTCATAAATGGAAAAAAGGTAGTGGGAATTCTTACGGAAATGAGTGCACAGATAGATTATGTAAACCATGTGGTAATCGGAACAGGAATCAATGTACATCAGTCATCTTTTCCGGAGAAATTGGCGCAAAAGGCAACATCAATCGATATAGAAAATGAAAAGCTGGGAGGAGCAAAGATATCCAGAGCACAGCTTTTAGAGAAAATTTTAGAGCAATTTGAAATATATTATGAAAAATATATAAAAACACAGGACTTATCCGGCTTAATGGAGGAATATAATCAGGAACTTGTGAATAAAAACCGCAAAGTTCGCGTATTAGATCCTTTAGGAGAATTTGAAGGACAGGCACTTGGAATCAATGCACATGGTAGTCTTTTGGTAGAAAAGGACAGTGGAGAGACAGTGGAAATTTCTTCCGGAGAAGTATCTGTTCGTGGAATTTACGGATATGTATAAAGGAGAACTTATGGAACGGGAAGAAGTAATTTTATGCGGTTCTAGCGCATATACCCAGAAATATTATTTAAACGAGGCATTTGAAGGGCTTCCGGAGAGTATCAAGGATGAGCTGAAAATCATGTGTGTACTGTATACAGAAGATATTGGTGGTGTACTTACACTGATATTTGATGAAGAAGGCAATCTGAACTTTCGTACAGTAGCGGATGAAGGAGACTTACTGTATGATGAAATCGGAAGTGTGCTGAAGATTAAGCAGTTCCAACAGACGAAACGTGAATTACTGGAGTCACTGGAAATGTATTATAAAGTGTTTTTCCTTGGAAAAGAACTAACAGAAGAGGAATTGGAGGATTAAGTCTATGTTATTAGGTGTAGATGTAGGAAATACCAATATTACCTTTGGTGTATTTAATGGGACAGAGATTGAAGCAACATTTCGTATGACAACCAAGCTGCTTCGTGCCTCAGACGAGTATGGAATATGTATTCGTGATTTGCTAAAACATAACGGAATCGATTACGAGAAGATTAACGATGTAATTATCGCCTCTGTTGTGCCCAATGTAATGCACTCTTTATTAAGTTCCTTTATAAAATATTTTGGTGTTAATCCGGTAATTGTAGAGCCGGGAATTAAGACGGGGATTCGCATTGCAACAGAAAATCCAAGACAGATAGGAGCAGACCGTATTGTAGATGCAGCTGCCGCTTATGAACTATATGGTGGACCGGTATTTGTTATTGATTTTGGAACCGGAACCACATACGATTTGGTAGATGGAAACGGTGCATTTTTGTCAGGAGTAACAGCACCCGGTATTCGAACTTCTGCAAAAGCATTGTGGGAAGATGCGGCAAAACTGCCGGAAATTGAAATTCGTAAGCCGGCAAGTATTCTGGCGAAAGAAACCATTAGCAGTATGCAGGCAGGATTGATTTACGGTCAGATTGGACAGACAGAATATATCATTCAAAAGACCAAGGAAGAAACCGGCTGGCACGATATGCAGGTAGTTGCAACCGGGGGACTTGGAAAGATTATTGCAAAGGAAACAAAAATGATAGATATCTACGACCCGAATCTGACGCTTCAGGGATTGCGCCTGATATATAATAAGCAAAATCGGGGAAAATAAAGGTATGGAAAAACTAACAATCGGAAATATAACATTAGAAAATAATCTGGTATTAGCACCCATGGCAGGAGTAACAGACCTGCCATTTCGTGTGTTATGTAAAGGACAGGGAGCAGGGCTTATCTGTATGGAAATGGTAAGTGCCAAGGGAATTTACTATAACAATAAAAATACAGAGATTCTCCTTACCACCACAGAGGAAGAACGTCCGGTGTCCCTTCAGCTATTTGGCTCAGACCCTAAGATTATGAGCGAGATGGCAAAAAAAATCGAAGAACGCCCATTTGATATTTTAGATATTAACATGGGATGTCCTGTGCCCAAGGTAGTAAATAACGGGGAAGGCTCTGCACTGATGAAGAATCCCAAACTGGTGTATGAAATTGTTTCTGCTATTGTAAAAGCTATTCAAAAGCCGGTTACGGTAAAGATTCGCAAAGGCTTCGACGAGGAACATGTCAATGCAGTGGAAATTGCAAAAATTGCGGAAGAGGCAGGAGCAGCTGCGGTTGCGGTGCATGGAAGAACCAGAGAACAGTATTATGTCGGAAAGGCAGACTGGGATATTATCCGTCAGGTAAAAGAGGCGGTTTCCATTCCGGTTATCGGAAATGGAGATATTCTTACCGCAGAAGATGCTTTGAAAATGAAATCCCAGACCAATTGTGATGGCTTTATGATTGGGCGAGGGGCACAAGGAAATCCATGGATATTTCGTCAAATCTTACATTCCCTAGAAACAGGGGAAGAATTGCCAAAGCCGTCCATGGAGGAAGTGACAGAGATGTTGCTGCGTCATGCAAGAGCACAGATTGCATTCAAAGGAGAACTGGTAGGAATTCGTGAAATGCGAAAGCATGCAGCATGGTATACCAGCGGCTACAAGAACTCTGCCAAACTTCGTGGAAAAATTAACGAAGTGGAGACTTACGAGGATTTAGAGGCATTATTCCGAAGTGTTGCATCATATACTAGAGAAAAACAGTAGTAGGATTCGTGTATGTTGAAATGGCTGAAACGTCTTTGGAGTTTCAAGGAAAATCCAAAGGAAGACAAGCAAACAAAGGAAGTACAACAAAATCCGTTTCTTGTGTATTTTCGAAGGATTATAGAACAGATACTTGAGAAATACGAAATCCCCTATGGTGCATTTCACCCACTTTTGCTGGATCAGGACACAGAACCGGAATCCATGCTTTCTCAGGATGATGTAGCAGTGGTTTTAGAACAAATATCGGAAGATTTGAACTTTTTGCGGATTGCAACGGAGCGACCGGCATATTTTTCCGAGTATATAGAAAAAATGTATGTGGAAAATGGTCTAATAGTGCAATTGGAAGCAAAGAATGATTTTTCTCTGGAAGGAATCAATGTGGTTTTGGATATGGAACAGAAAAGTGGAATTTTAAGAGAATGTATCAATGAGAAAATTCATTATATTCCAATCTACAAAAAACCTTGGAATCAAGGGGAAAATCTTGACATTTCAGTACCTATTGGGTATAATATTGTGATTGTTAAAGGAATATAAAAATAATAATGATAAATAGATAGAGGAAAGGTGTAACGCTTTATGGAAAAGAAAAAATTATTGACTTATGAAGGTTTACAGAGATTAGAAAACGAGTTACAGGATTTAAAGGTAGTAAAAAGAAAGGAAGTTGCTCAGAAGATTAAGGAAGCAAGAGAGCAGGGTGACCTTTCCGAAAATGCAGAGTATGATGCTGCAAAGGATGAACAGCGTGATATTGAAGCTCGTATCGAAGAAATCGAAAAGATTTTGAAAAATGCAGAAGTAGTAGTAGAAGACGAAGTGGATTTAGATAAAATCAATGTTGGATGTCGTGTTAAGATTTACGACTGTGAGTTTGAAGAAGAGTTAGACTACAAAATCGTAGGTTCTACCGAAGCAAACAGCCTTCAGGGTAAGATTTCTAACGAATCTCCAGTAGGAAAAGCTTTAATCGGAGCAAAAGTAGGAGATGTAGTAAAGGTAGAGACTCAGGCTGGTGAGATAGAATACAAGGTATTGGGAATCCAGCGTTCCAATTAAGAGGAGGATACAAATGGCTCAGAATAATAATGGACAAGAGCAGGACATTAACCAGTTATTAAAGGTTCGTCGTGAAAAATTACAGGATTTACAGGAAAACGGAAAAGATCCTTTTCAGATTACAAAGTATGATGTGACACATCACAGTCAGGAAATCAAGGACAACTATGATGAATTAGAAGGAAAGACTGTTTCCGTTGCAGGAAGAATGATGTTCAAGCGTGTAATGGGAAAAGCTTCTTTCTGTAATGTACAGGATTTACAGGGAAATATTCAGGCATATGTTGCGAGAGATAATATTGGCGAAGATTCTTACAAGGACTTTAAGAAATATGATGTAGGTGACATTCTTGGTATTAAGGGTGAAGTGTTCACCACTAAGACCGGAGAAAAGTCTATCCATGCAACAGAAGTAACTTTGTTATCAAAGAGTCTTCAGATTTTACCGGAGAAGTTCCATGGATTGACAGATACGGATGTGAGATATCGTCAGAGATATGTAGACCTTATCATGAACGCAGATGTAAAGGATACTTTTGTAAAGCGTTCTAAGATATTGAGTACAATCCGTAGATTCTTAGATGGACAAGGATTCATGGAAGTAGAGACTCCAATGTTAGTATCAAATGCAGGTGGTGCAGCAGCAAGACCATTTGAAACACATTTCAATGCATTAGATGAAGATTTGAAGTTGAGAATTTCTTTGGAATTATACTTAAAGAGATTAATCGTAGGCGGAATGGAAAGAGTCTATGAAATCGGACGAGTATTCCGTAATGAAGGATTAGATACCAGACATAACCCAGAGTTTACATTAATGGAGCTATATCAGGCATATACAGATTATCACGGCATGATGGATTTGACCGAGAACTTATACCGCTATGTGGCAAAAGAAGTAACCGGTTCTGAAATTTTAACATACGGAGACAAGGAATTAGACTTGTCTAAGCCATTTGAGCGTATTACCATGGTAGACGCTGTTAAGAAGTATTCCGGTGTAGATTTCAATGAGATTCATACCTTAGAAGAAGCAAGAGCCATTGCAAAAGAGAAACATGTAGAGTTTGAAGAAAGACATAAGAAGGGTGATATCCTGAACCTGTTCTTCGAGGAGTTCGTAGAGGAACACCTGATTCAGCCAACCTTTGTTATGGACCATCCAATCGAGATTTCTCCATTGACCAAGAAGAAACCGGAAAATCCAGACTATGTAGAACGTTTTGAGTTCTTCATGAACGGATGGGAAATGGCAAATGCTTACTCTGAGTTGAACGATCCAATCGACCAGAGAGAACGTTTCAAGGCACAGGAAGAATTATTAGCTGCCGGAGATGATGAGGCAAACCACACAGATGAAGATTTCTTAAATGCATTGAGCATTGGTATGCCACCAACAGGAGGAATCGGATTCGGTATCGATAGAATGGTTATGATGATGACAAATAGCCCTGCTATCAGGGATGTGTTGTTGTTCCCGACGATGAAGAGCTTGGATAAATAAACCTAGTGTTTATGCGGGGTTGAGGCATTTGAGTACGTCAAAGGACGCATTAAAAGACGCATTTTGACATAGTCATTTACATCAGTATGAAAGAATACACAATCTGAAAAGAAAAAGATTCAATCAAATATGAACTACTAAGAGGACATTTTCTAAAGAAATTTAGAAGATGTCCTCTTTTTTGCGTTATGGAGAAAATACGTCATTTGTTATGAAGTCAAAGTGAAAGGAGCACAGCAATGAATGAATCAAAGAAGAAAGATAGATATGAGGATGCAAAAAAGTTTGTAAGATATTCAGATGGTGCAAAAATGTACAGTATGGGAATGACAAAATTTCAAGAAGTGGCTAAGGATGCCAAGGCTTGTTATAAAATTGGTCAGCTTGTACTTGTTAATACAGAAATATTGGATAAGTATCTTGAAACTTTTCATATTACAGATTCTGAGTTTTATAAGTAGGTGATGTTATGGTAAATACATTGAGTGGTTCAGTTTGTGCCTATAGAAAAGAAACTGTAAAACCAAGATTTATTCGTATTGATGAGGTAATGGCTTTATTAGATGTAACACAAGATGAGGCAATGGATATAGCGTTGGCTGCTGGAGCAAGATATCAGCTTGCAAAGATTATATTAGTACATAAGGAAAGGTTGATGAAATTTATGAAACATTCTGCAAGAGTTCCTAGTTCAAATAAAATTGTGGAAAAGAAGTTTGTGAGAATCGGAGAGGGTTCAATGACTTACAGCATAGGACATCATAGATTTATCGAAATGGCTAGAGCAGCTGGAGCTGTATATAAGATAGGCGAAGCAAAAGGAAATACTATTCTGATTAATCTGGAGGTGTTTGATGAATATATGGAGCAATTCAGAGAACCGCCAACAGAAATGAAACATCCATTGCCAAATGTGAAAGGAGACTGATGAATGAGTTACTCATATAAGTGCTATTCAGATACAAAGGATTTTATGAAAAAATTTGTCAATGCAGAGGAAGGAGCGATTATTTATGGGATAAGTAAATCGAGAATCATAGTAATTGCGAGAGAGGCAGGAGCAGTCTATAAAGTCGGTAATTCAGCATTAATCAATACGGAATTATTTGAAAAATATCTTGAACGATTCAGAGAGCCGGCAAGAGAACTGCCTAAGCATACATGGAACAAATTAAAGGAAATGACAAATACACCAAAAACTGGTGAAAATTCGTAAAAATACACCAGTGGTGTCACTTCCGTAAAATTAAAGTGCATTGTAGAATATCAATTGTCCAAGAGAGATTGGACGTAACAATTGAATAATCAGTTACAGATTTGCAAAGTAGTTTGCACTACAGAATTTCTGTAGGTAGTAAAATTACGGGGCATGTACCTGGAAGATGAAAGTCACAGCTATCATATTAGTAGTCTGATGGATCGAAAGATGAAGGGCGAGAAGCTGGATGGAAATCTGGTAAAAGGAATCGGCATGTTGCGTAAGGATAATTAACCACAGAGGGCGAGAAGTTCGTCCTTATCCTCAAAAGGCTAAAAGAGGAGATAGTGCTTCTGATAATTCAGAAGGGCGTCGTGAAACACATTTTGTGGCTCGTCTGTAACTCCCGGAGGTGAGAACACCTCTTTGTACACGGGGCGATATAGGAGTCTAGAAGACTGGCGTGTACCTACATGCTTAGCATTAAGCATAGCCATGTAGACTATATCACTTCCAAATTCAAATTTTGTCTATATGGCAACTAATTTGAAGGAGGATAAAGTGATGATGGGATTTAGCATAGCATTTATAATTATTGTTCTTATCGTATTGTATTCATTAGCAAGGACAGCAGGTGAGTCGGACAGGATATTGGAAAATATAAGAGAGCAATCACTCCTTGGAAGGGAGGAGAGCTCTGGTGGGAACAGTTGAAAAAAGAGATAAGCATAAGAAACGCAGGTTTGTATCTCCAGAAGAAAAGCTTGAAAGAGAATTAAAAGATTGTATGCATTGTAGATTCTTCTGGGGACATAACAACAGATGTGCCAATGGAACATGTTGTAAACCATCTAAGAAAAAAGAACAGAAACTTCCGACGGAATGTGTCGGATGTCCATATTATCAAGGGAATGGTTATTGTTTTCCTTGTATGCGAAAGCTGATAGGAAAGTAGGTGGTTAAGATGTTCAAGTGGCTGTTTAAGAAGAAAGGATGTGCAAAACATATGAATAACAAGTTAGAAGTAATCGGCATTGATCATGGTTGGTCAATGATGAAAACAATCTCTCAGGTATTTGTCACAGGAGTTAAGGAGATTACAACAACTCCGGCACTTTTCGGCGATGTACTTGAGTATGAAGGAAAGTTCTATAAGGTTGGAACTGTGAGGCAGGAAGTAAAGGATACAAAGGTCGAAGATGACAGCTTTTATCTTCTCACTCTTGCAGCAGTTGCTAAGGAACTTAAAAGAAGAGGTCTTGCAGAGGCAAAGGTATTCCTTGCCGTAGGACTACCACTTACAAGGTTTGGAGCAGAGAAGAATGATTTTATCAAGTACCTGACAAAGAATAAGCGTGTAAGCTTCAAATATGAGAATGAGCCGTATTATATTGAAATTGATGATGTGGCAGTATTCCCTCAGTGTTATG
>JGI24712J26585_10004150_pt1 | contig 11157 bp, 10 predicted proteins | sample BioPla3DNA2_FD_26585 | JGI IMG/M metagenome (IMG submission 26585)
CTTCTTTAGCCAACAAGACGAGTTCATTATCTTCCATATCTAAATATGATTTTTCTAATATTGGCGAGTCCATGAAATCATTCCCCATATAAGACACATTCTAATTGTTATGAACTAGGGAAAATTTTAACATTTTTTTATGGGTTTGTCAAGATGCTTTTGCATATTCTCCTAATCTATGGTGAACTGTAATTTCAATTAATATTTTTTTCTAAAAGCCATTTTTTTCTAACCAAGTAGTTACAAGTTTTTCCCTTGACTGAACTTCTTTCTCATCATATTTTTCCAAATTTAATTCGTCTAAGATTCTGCCATCCTTTAAAAATACTATTCTTTCAGTCCTTGCTGCTACTCTAATGTCATGGGTAGAAATAACTATAGTAGTGCCCTCATCATTGATTTTATTCAGTATATCCATTACTTCTTTTCCTGAACTGCTGTTTAATGCCCCTGTTGGTTCATCTCCAAATATTACCCTAGGTTTATTTATCAATGCCCTGCATATGGCTGCCCTTTGTAGTTGACCGCCTGAAACTTTATTTATATCATTTGACTTAATTCCATCTATGCCAACCTTTTCAATAATTTCATCTGCATAGGCAAGCACATCTTCTCTGGATATAAGCCCTGCCTTAAAGCCTGGCAAAATAATATTGTCTTTAATAGTAAAGTTTTTTAGTAGGTGTGAGTTTTGAAAAATGAATCCCATCTTCTTTAACCTTATATCACTTATTTCCTCGTCAGTTAGCTTAGACAAGTCCATATTATCGAAAATTACTTCACCCCCCGTAGGCTTATCCATTCCACTGATATTATATAACAAGGTTGACTTACCTGAACCAGAAGGTCCCATTATAGCAACCATCTCTCCTTCTTTTATTTCAAGGTCTATGTCTTTTAATATTTCAGCATCTCCGAAATTCTTTTTAAGCTTTTTTATCTTTAACATTCCGTTCCCCCTACTCTTCATTTATTACTGACACAATATCTCCCTTTATATTTCTTGAAACCACTAGCCATGTTCCTAATAAGATTGTTCCTAGTAATATTAGTGGTAGAATCAAATACTGTACCAAAGAATTCACAACCAGATTAACCTTTTTGACTCCTAAGCCAGAAATAGCAAGTCCTATATTTATTAATGGGTTTTCTAAGACAAGGGTTGTTATTATCCCAAAGACAATTCCAAGTCCTGCAACTATCCCCATCTTTATCAAATACTGTTTTTCTATGTCCTTAAAAGTAAAGCCAATAGCCCTTAAAATTGCATTCCCCCCTTGGTCCCTAATGCCCTTTAGGTTCATAAATAAGAAACTAATAATTAGCGCTATAGAAATGCCAACAATAGAAATCACTAATACCAACTTCTGTAGCTGGTTTGCAACACTACCTATGGTTTGATGTGAAATTTCTTCCATATAGTCTACTGTAACTTCCTTTCCCAGTTTATTCGACCATTCTCCAACTAACAGCTTTGTCTTGTCATATACATTTACTCCAATTGCATAAGAAAGTACTTCCTCCTCTGGAAAAGCATAAGTTGCTTTAGCAGAATAGCCACCACCAGTAACATCTTGATAAATTCCGACAACTTTGAAAATCTTCTTCCCACTAACTAATTCTAATTCAATTTCATCTGAAATCTTCTTTCCCAACTTTTCCACATTCAGGTATGATAAGGCTATCTCATCTTCATTTTTAGGACTCTCTCCTTCCATATAATCTAAGTTTTTACCGGAATTTGGTGATGAATCTATGTGTAGGTAAGACTTCTTTCCTTCCGAATCCCTAGTCCCAAGGCTTATTTTTTTATAAATATCAAAGTCCTTAACATTTGATTCCGATTCCAATAAGTCAATAGTGTTTTTATAATTTCTTTCAAGATTTTGATTGTTGCCTATCTCTATTAATATGTCCGAAGGTTCAACTCCCATATATTTAATAAATTCCTTACTCTTAAATGTTGTTACAAGATTTGTAGGTATTAAAATAATAACCGTAGTTATTAGGATAACAAAAAAAACAATAGCCCATTCCCTAAACCTAAAAAGCACTTCTCTGATAGCCAAGCTTGAATTTACACCTAGCTTAGACTTAAAAAAACCATCGTGGACCTGTGCTTTCCCCCTCGTAAAACCTTCTCCCCTCAAAGCTTCTACAACTGTAACTTTTTTTATTTTACCAAGCATTTTACTAGAGTATCCAACAATAAATAAAAAAACTATTAAGCCTGTTAAGCCTCCCAAGGCTAGAGTATCCAAAGACAGGCTCATTTTCCCAAAAGTTTCTTCAACATGCCCAATATAAACAGACCTAGCAAATATGGAAAGCATAAAACCTACTAACACTCCAATAATAGTTAGAAAAACATACTTAGTAAGATATAAATCTCTTATATCTTTAATTGAAAAACCAATAGCCTTCATGGTCCCTATCTCATATATCTCTTCTTCCAGTAAAGCATCAATAGTAAACCTTATGGAAATAAAAGCTATTATAAATAATAGTATACTTATAAGGAATAGAATAAAGGCAATAGAAATATCAGTGAGGGCACTTAGCAAAAATATCATAGTATAGCTTATGGTTGGACCATTCATAGGAAGACCTTCTTCTTCATAGGCAGATTGTATAGAGTAGTTTTTATCATTAAAATAAACCTCTATCAAATATTCCTGTTCATCTATAAGTCCTTCCAAAAGCTTATAGTCATTATTGCTTACTAAGATCCGTGTTGAGGATGTCATTGGTGAATTCATTTGTGCATCTATTACAAATTCTTTTATTATAAAATCCTTCTCTAAGCCGTCGACTTTAAGTGTTAGCCTATCACCCATAGCCAAATTATATTTGTTCTTTAATAATATAGGTATGCCTATCTCCCCATCTTGAATTGTAACCTTTTCGTGGGAAGAATTTAAAAGTATGTCCTTCTCTTCATTTTGCTTGACCAAACCTATATCTATTATGTTATCTGATAAATCAAAATTTTTATCTCCCTTACTAATCTCAATATCTTTCCCATAGATATTTAACATCTTCTGGGTCTGCCAATTAGTAATATTGCTATCTGACCTCATAAACTCATCTATAAGCCCTTGGTCCAAGTCTCCTTTATGCATCTGTAAAAAGTGGGGTGGTTCAGCAATTTTATATAATTTATCTATTGACTGGAAAGTTTCTATAACTAGGGTTACAGAAACTATTGCCAGCATTGAAGCTAATATGATAAATACAAGTAGACCAATATTGCTAGCCTTATTCCTTATTAAATCTTTCTTTGCTATCTCCCAATTCATTCTATCACCACCAAAATTATTTAACTTGAAAAAATTATAACATTCCATTAAAAATAGGATGTTAAGAAATTATAAAATGCAGGTAAAATAAGTGTTAATGTTTTCTTTAAATTATCCAATCCTTCTTTATTTAAGATAGAATGTTTGAAAAAAAAAATGAAGGGTAGAAATTGAGTGTAATAAAATTTAAAGGAGGTATTTTATGTTAAGTACAACAATTAAAAGTGGAGATTGGAAGGGCGAAAAGCATGTTCCTGTAATTGAAGCTCCTGATACATTCAAGCCAGGAGAAGAAATCGAAGTTAAGGTGAGTATAGGAAAGGAAATCCCTCATCCGAATACTGATAAACATCACATTTGCTGGATTAAAGTTTTCTTCCAAGCAGAAGGTAAACCACCTTTCGAGGTTGGAACAGTTGAGTTCAATGCTCATGACGAAGACCACAAGCTATTTTCTTCATACAAGGGTTCAGTTTATTTCAAGGCTGAAACTGCCGGAAAAATCCAAGCTGTTTCTTTCTGCAATATCCATGGACTATGGGAAAACGAAAAGGAAATTAAATTAGCCTAAGAATTAATTTGGGGCGGTGAAATACCGCCCTTTACTTATATAAGGAGTTATTATGAACAGCAAAGATTTCAGTTTTGATATTGACTTACATATTGGTATGAGGATGATAAAGACAGTAATCGCTGTCTTTATTTCTATATTCATCACAAATTTAATTGGTGGAATCCCATTAAACGCTGCCATAGCCGCTATTATCTGCCTGCAAGCAACCCAAGAGGCCACTGTAAAAAAAGGTAAAGAGAGAGTTGTCGGCACCTTTATAGGGGGGTTTTTCTCTGCAATTTTCTTATTTTTAATTGATACATTTGATGTTCAACTCTTTACCAACCTTTATTATCTAATCATGAGCCTCTTAATAATTCCTGTAATTAAAACTGCTGTAACTTTAAAAGCACCTGATTCTGCATCAAGTGCTTCCATAGTTATGCTAATAACCCTGCTTTCCTATGTTAAAACTGAAGAAAAGTATTTATTCGTTCTACTTAGGGTTTTAGACACCTTAGTAGGTGTTTTTACAAGTATAATAATAAATCTCTTGCTACCGAAAAACAAAAACCATAAAAAGTAAGTTTTATTGTATTATTACATTTCCCATACCTAACTTTTCGACCAATTCTTGGACAACATCGTTGCTTGCATTTATCTTATTCTGGTATTTCACTCCTTCTTTTTCTTCTTCAAAGTATAAAACTACTTCCACATCACCTTTTCTATTGTCAATAAATCTTCTCACATCATCAAAGTTAACATTTTTATCCTTAAATTTTAAAAATAATGTCCTTTGTTCCTTCTTGGCCTCCATCTCTTTTTCGCTTGGTAAAAGCTTAATCTCATCTGCAATTATTTTAGCATCATCAACCTCTGACATATTGATTTTCCCAAATACGGAAATTGCCATATCCTCACGAACTAAGTCTGAATACCTTTGGTATTGGTTTGGAAAGACAATAATCTCTATTTCTCCATAATAGTCCTCAATCTTTATAAAGGCCATCTGTTTATTTGTCTTAGTGGTCGTAATCCTTGAAGCNACGACTATGCCTGCAATTGTTATATATTGACCATCTTTCAACCCAATAGTATCTTCTAGCATTTCTTCATTTTCAGCTTCTTCAGACAGGTTCTTCAGGTCTATGGTTGAATACTGAGATATGCTATCATAGGCCTCCCTATAAGGGTCTAAAGGGTGACCGGATATATATATTCCAAGCGTTTCTTTTTCCATTTCCAGTAACATCTTTGTTGGAAATTCATTGGTGTTAGGGTACTTCTCTTCAAAGCTAGTGGTTTCATCAAAGAGTGAAGCCTGACCATCTACATTCCGCCTTCCTGCATTTTGAATTGACTCAATAATCATTTCAAAGACACCCATTAGTTGCGACCTTCTCTTGCCAAAAGAATCCAAAGCACCTGCCCTGATTAGGGACTCAATTGCCCTTTTATTCAGTGCTGTCCTGTCTTCGTTATATATCCCCTTTAAAAAATCATAAAGTGTTGTTGGTATCTTTTTCTTTCTCGAATTAATAATTGCTTGAATCACACCAAGCCCAACATTTTTAACTGCCTTTAAACCAAATAAAATCTTTCCTTCCTTTACCGTAAAGTTTTCCAAGGACTCCTTCACATCTGGAGGCAAGACTTCTATCCCAAGTCTTTCAGCCTCTTTAATGTAGAAGGCAACCTCAGATGTCCTGTCCATAACAGATGTAATCAGGGAAGCCATAAATTCCACCGGATAGTGGACCTTTAAGACCGCTGTTTCATATGCAACTACTGCATAGGCTGCAGAGTGACTCTTATTGAAGGCGTAATTTGCAAAGTCAATCATCAAGTCATATATCCTGTTGGCTGCATCCACATCTAATCCGTTTTTTATTGCACCCCTTATATGTGTATCTCCTTCTTGACTTCCATACAAGAATACTTGTCTTTCCGCCTCCATTACATCCATCTTCTTCTTTGAAATTGCCCGACGGACATTGTCTGCCCTTGCAGCAGAAAATCCACCTATGTCTTGAAGGATTCTTATGACCTGTTCTTGGTAAACAATACAGCCATAGGTTACATCAAGTATAGGTTCAAGACTTGGATGAAGATAGGTTATAGATTCAGGATTATGCTTTCCTTCAACAAACTTTGGAATCTGACTCATTGGTCCCGGTCGGTAAAGGGCATTGGCTGCTACCAAGTCCTCCAGCCAAGTTGGCTTTAGTTCCTTTAAGAACCTTCTCATGCCTGCTGATTCAAATTGGAATATTCCAATTGTTTCTGCATTTTGGAAGATTTCATAAACCTTCTCATCGTCAAAATTATCGATGTTTATATCTATTCCTTGAGTTTTCTTAACTAGGTCCTTTGTGTCTTTTATGACGGTCAAGTTCCTTAAGCCTAAGAAGTCCATCTTTAGAAGGCCCAATTCTTCCAATTCAATCATGTTAAATTGAGTAGCAATGGCATCCTTTGTCCTCACCAACGGAACATACTCGGTAATTGGCTCTTCACAAATTACAACACCTGCTGCATGGGTTGATACATGGCGGGGTGCCCCTTCAATTTGTCTGGCAATATCTACTAGGAACTTGGTTTCCTCGTCAGTTTCATATTCATTTTTTAATTTATTATTTACCTCTAAGGCTCCATCAATTGTGATGCCTAGAGAATTAGGTATTTCTTTAGCTATATAGTCTGCCTTGTTGTAGGGAATTTCTAATGCTCTGGCTGCATCCCTAATGGCCCCCCTTGCCTTAATGGTACCAAAGGTTGCAATCTTACCAACATTTTCAGCCCCATACTTATCAATTACATAGTCAATTACCTCTTCCCTACGCTCATAGCAAAAGTCTATATCAATGTCAGGCATTGACACCCTCTCCGGATTTAAAAACCTTTCAAAGAGCAAGGAAAACCTTAGTGGGTCTATGTCTGTAATGTGGAGGGCATAGGAAACAATTGACCCTGCAGCTGAGCCACGACCGGGCCCTACAGGTATATCATTTCTCTTTGCATAGCTTATGAAGTCCATGACAATTAAAAAATAGTCTGTGAAGCCCATAGAAATTATTGTATCTAGCTCAAAGTCTGCCCTTCCCTTTATTTCATCTGTGATGGTCCTATATCTTTCTGAAAGCCCATCAAATACTAAATCCTTTAACAGTTCACTGTTAGGCTTGTCAGAATTAGAATAATACTTAGGCAGGTGGTAGTTGCCAAACTCCAAGTCCACATTACACCTGTCTGCTATAAGTCTTGTATTGGAAATCGCCCCTTCGTATTCAGAAAATAAATACTCCATTTCTTCAGTGCTCTTTAGGTAAAATTCAGGCGAAGGAAACTTCATCCTCCTTTCTTCATTGATTGTTGCCTGGGTTTGAATGCAAAGGAGGATATCGTGTATATATGCATCTTTCTTTTCTAAATAATGGACATCGTTTGTTGCAACTAAAGGAATTCCTAGCTCTTTAGAAATTTTAAGCATTTCCTTATTTATCTTCTTCTCCAAGTCCATGCCATGGTCTTGGATTTCAAGGAAAAAATTTTCCTCCCCATAAATATCCATATACTCTTTGGCAAGGTCTCTAGCTCCAACTAAGTCATCGTTGATAATAGCCTGTGACACCTCACCTTGCAGGCAGGCAGAAAGGGCAATAAGACCCTTAGAATACTTCCTTAAAGTCTCCTTGTCCACCCTTGGCTTGTAGTAAAAACCATCAACATATCCAATTGAGATAAGCTTCATCAAATTTTTATAACCCTCATAATTTTCTGCAAGTAATACTAAGTGGAAGTTTTTCTTATCTTCCACTTCTTTGTATTCCATACCCCTTCTGGAAATATATATTTCGCAGCCTAGTATTGGCTTGATTCCTGATTTTTTAGCCAGCTTATAAAAGGTTGGAATTCCAAACATAACTCCATGGTCTGTTATAGCAACAGAATCCATAGAAAGTTCCTTTAACCTTTTAAAAAGTTCCGAAGTTTTTGCAAAACCATCCAAGAGGCTAAACTCCGTATGGAGGTGTAAATGTGTAAATCCCATATTAATGCCCCAAAATATCTATAGTATTTTCCATCATTGACAAGTCTATCGCCCTAAAATCATCTAATATATTCTCCGGCCAGTCAGTAGTCTTCCTATCTGTCAAAAATTTATTTGTATAGGTGATTGCATCTTCTAAAAGAAGTAGGCCCTGAGAATCAACTTCTTCCCCTTCCTCTTTCGATATCATTATACTCTTATATGGTGTTTCATTTGGTTTTAAGGAGCTTGATAATGGGTGGGTCAGGAGCTTGTGTCCTTTATGAAGTAGGGGTCTAATGCTTTCTAAAACATCTAGGTACTTGCCCCCTTCTATGTAGTTGACATCCCTCTTATCTTTATACTTTTCATATACATAAGGATTATTTGTAACAATTACAGTTTTTCTCGGATCCATCATATTCCCTCACTTATCTTCTCAATTCTTCTCAATCTTTGGTTTACAACTGCCTTTGTTTGGGGTGGAGTCATGAGTTTACCCAGTTCTGCCAAACTTAATTCCTTGTTTTCAAGCCTTAAATAACATACCTCTCTTAGACCAACAGGCAAGGAGTCAATCCCCATAAATTCCTCTATCCTCTCAATAGCCTTGACCTGCCTTAAAGAACTTTCCACAGTCTTTGTGAGGTTGGCTGTTTCCAAATTTACCTTCCTGTTTATCCCATTCCTAAAGTCCTTCATAGCTCTAACATTTTCATATTTTAATAGGGCTTGGACTGCCCCCATAATATTAAGACAGTCGGAAATTTTTTCCCCCTCTTTGACATACACCACAAAGGTGTTCTTCCTACTTATAATCTTTGGATTAATCTCATATTTACTCAAGATATCCTTAATGCCCTCAGCATTTTCTTCTGTCTTCGAATATATTTCAAAATGATAACCCTTCTCAGGGTTTGTAATGGACCCTCCAGCTAAAAAAGCAGCCCTTACATAGGCCCTTTTTTCATTTGCTTTAAGCTTAGGTGGGTAAAAATTATAAGAACCATCCTCCAAAACTCCAACCTTCTTTAGGAAGTCCTTGCTTTCTTTTTTACCCCTTATAGTAATCGTATAGGTATTATTTTTTTTCAAAGTGTTTTTCCTAGCTTCAACACTGGTCTTATCCTCATAAAATCCCTTTACAAAAGTATATATCCTGCGGGCAACAGCAGGATTTTCAGTCTTTAATTCAATTGTTCCATTCTCTAAATAGTTTTCAATTCCTTGAATCCTCACATAGGCAGATAGCTCTGTAACTTCCTTACCCTTGTCAACTATCCTTGCCAGTTCATTTTTTACATCGCTGGAAAAAGACATATTATTCGCCTCTTCTTCTATGTATCTCTATTGCCTTACGGATGATTTTTCGCTCATCTTCATACCTTACTATGGACTCTACATTATCTATATAAACAAATTCAGCCTTAATAAAGCCCTCAGACTTCTGGGGCCTTGCCTTCATCACTCGGGTTTCCATCAGGTACCAATAGACTTCCTTTTGGACAATCCTACCAAGTTTCATATTTCTATACCTGTATTCAACCTTATCAATATATTCTAAAATATTGCCCTTTGTCCCGGACTCTTCAAAGACCTCTCTTATCGCTGCCTCTTCAGGGCTTTCTCCTCTTTCCAACCTTCCTTTTGGGAGAACCCAGTCGCCGTTAAATTTTCGCAAGAGCAAGATAGCATTGTTAAATACAACCACACCCCCTGCACTTATCTCCCTCATATAACCATCCTTTATTTTTTATTAGTATCATTATACACTATTTTTTTTGTCCTTGCAAATCTATGAAAAGCTGTATAAAAGATTACAAATAAGGATGTAAGGGTAAGAATCCACTGGTGAATAACATGAAAAATAATTACCTTTATACTCCAATGCCGGAAATGCATAATGAAATGATACCTGTTACAATTGGATGCTCATATAGTAAGTGTCTTTTTTGCGACTTGAATATGGGTAGAAAATTTTATATCTACCCACTTGAAGAAATAAAGTCATATATAAAAAATAGAAAAGAATACTATAAAGATAAAAGGATAGTACCGAAGAAGTTTAACCTCCTTGAAGGTAACCCGCTTTCTTTAGACACTGACTTTTTGGAGAAAGTCCTCGAAACAATAAATGAAAAATTTGATATAAAATATATTTCTATGTTTGCAAGAACTATAGATATTATGAATAAGTCGGACCAAGAACTTTTGAGACTTAAGGACTTGAAGATGGACAGGCTTTCTATAGGTATTGAATCCGGGTCTGATGAGGTCTTAAATTATCACAGGAAGGGGATTGATTCCAAAGGGCAACTTGAAGCTTTAAGGAGGCTGGAAAGTCTTGGGATTGATTATTCAACCTATATTATGCTGGGACTGGGCGGTAAAAAATGGAGCCTAGTCCATGCTGAAAAAACTGCTGAATTTTTAAATAAGTTAAACCCCTTTGAAGTCGTCCTGGTGACAACTGTTGTTTTTAAAGGGGCAGCTCTAGTGGAAGAGGTAAGAAATGGAAACTTCCAAAGGCTACGAGTTAGGGAGACTTTGACTGAGGAAAGAGACTTAATAGGGAAGTTGGAACTGAATACCATTTTAAATGCAAGCCATAAGACAAATTCTCTTCCCTTGAGGGGCAAGCTCCCCGAGCATAAAGACCTACTTATTAAAAAAATAAATGAACATCTTGAACTGTCTGACAGAGAATTACTTGCAGCTGAAAGAAAAAAGTGGAATATTTGGGATTGGGAATAGAATTAATTAAAGCTTCTATAATAATTTGCCGATAATAGAAATGGGATTTTATGCATGAGGCGAAAGTCCAAAACAAGGAGGTATGAAAAATGAGGATCTATGGAAATGAAACTCAAGCAATTTTTCGATCTCCTGAAAAAGAGATAGTCAATCAAGGCTCTTTAAGAGTTGCATTGACTGACGCAGCAACTAAGGGCGGAGTTGGCATTGAGTCAGCACAAAAAGGAATGTCAGCTGTCAAAACAAGTGTTGCGAACGAATCTCAAGCGAGATCGAAAATTTCTTCTATGGCAAACAAACTCGTCAAGATGTCCAAAAGTGAACTGCCAAAATCATTGGATGAAGCTGAAAGGGTTGTTGAAAACTTCAGCAGAAACCTGCCTGGATATCCAGGTCTTGATAATACAACCAATGTAACCGGCCTCTTCTTGGATAAGTCTTTATAGGAGGGATATTATGGATGTAGGTTCAATCTCTGCTATGCGACTTGCAGATGTGCATATGAAAGCTGGTGTCCT
>JGI24712J26585_10004151_pt1 | contig 11152 bp, 6 predicted proteins | sample BioPla3DNA2_FD_26585 | JGI IMG/M metagenome (IMG submission 26585)
TTGGTTAAGCATTCAGATAAGGTTGAAGCACTGGCAAGGTTAATCGATACCTATACTCCAAAGCTTACATTAGTATTTTGCAACACGAAAAGAGCAGTAGATGAATTATATGATCAGCTTATTGATAAGGGGTATAACTGTGATAAAATTCACGGAGACATAAAACAATCACAAAGATTAGATACTTTAAATAAGTTTAATAACGGATTGATTGAAATACTTATTGCTACTGACGTGGCTGCAAGAGGACTTGACATTAAAGAGGTGGAATTAGTAATAAACTATGAAGTTCCTTCAAAGGAAGATTACTATGTGCACCGCATAGGCAGGACAGGAAGAGCCGGAAGAGAAGGTGCATCATTTACCTTGGCAAGTGCAAAAGAGATAAGAAAAATAGAGGATATTGAAAAGTACACTAAAAAGTCTATCCGAAAAAGAACAATACCCACTGTTGACAAAGTAAATGAGGTTAAACAGGATAAATTTATAAGAGGTATTGTAAGTGTAATCGAAAGCGGTGAGTTAGGAGAAAACAGAGAATTAGCAGGGAAGCTTATGGATAAGGGCTATGATGCCGAAACTGTAGTTGCTGCCATGATAAAAAAACTTGTTAAATTTGATTTATCGGAGGAAAGGGATTTAAATGAAGTGATTCCCGAAAGAAGAAAAAAGAGAGTTGGCAAGCTGGAAAATACCGAAAGATTTCATATTAATCTCGGGAAAAAGCAGGGAATACGTCCCGGGGATATTTTAGGAGCAGTAGCAGGGGAATGTGATATTCCCGGCTGTGATATCGGAGAAATAGAAGTCCTTGAAAACTTTTCATTCTTTACTGCGTCTAAAGAGCATAAAAACCGAATTCTCGACAGAATGAATCGCTCACAAATAAAGGGAATGGATGTAGTCGTAGAATTATCAAAAGAAAAGAAATCACGTTTTGGCAGAGATAAATCATCAGATGAAAAATCATTTTGGAAAAGAAAGAAGCGAAAATAGAGATGCCCTAACCCCATATGTTCAAGCTTTAGCGAAGAACAGATGGCGGTAGGTCATTCGCAACGAAATCCCAATGTTTGCGACCAAAGGGAACTAAAACATTGGTGATTGAGACTGCGAGATGCCCTAACCCCATTTCTTAAAGGTAAGGGGACACAGAGTCTTTTCTACGTCTAATAATCTCTTGCAAATTAAATTTTGCAAGAGATTATTTAAAGTAAAAGGTTTGATGAAATGTCCTCGTGGTTACCGTATTCATAGCAATGCAATAGGATTTGCATTTAATAGAACCATTATACAAATAATGTATATATTTAAAAAAATTCTTGAAAGGACATACACATATGTGGTATAACAATTAATGGAAAATGTTAAATTATTAGGTTCTATATTGTGGTGGTATTTTAATGAGTGTAATTGTTAAATTTATAACGAAAAGTATTTTAGAAAAAAAGTTCAGGTCTTTTATAATTATTTTCTCCGTTACAATTTCAGCGGCATTGTTTTTTGCTTCAAGTGCTTTGGCAGGAACCATGAGCGGCATGTATGAAACTCTTATAAGGATGCAGACCGGCAAAGCAGATTTATTGATTTATCCTGACAGAGAATCTCCTTCTTCAACTTTTAAAATATTGCCTAACAAAGTAAAGGGTGTTGAGCATATCATAGGAACTTTTTCGGTTGGCGGAATTTATAAACTATCAGAGGAAGAATCTCAAATTGAAAAAATTAAGACAGAGCAGCTGTATATAAAAGGTTTTGAATTAGAAGAATTGGAAAAACTTAATCCCATAAATTACAGTCAAAAAGCAGCAGGAAGGGATTTTTTAGGCAATCATATTATTTTAAGCGAAGTATTTGCTCAAAAATATGATTACAATACGGGGGACAGCATACACATAGAAATTGGCGGAGTTAACAGAATATTAACCGTTTGGGGTATTTCAAAGCCCACCGGTGTATTTCAGCATAATCCCCAAGCGGATTATATAACTGCTCTAATGCCTATGAGCACCTTAACCTCTTTATATAATCAAAGAGGATTGGTTGATACTGCTTATGTTGTTGTTGAGGAAGGATATACTGTAGCAACAGTAAAAGAAGAAATAAGCTCATTGTATGGCAGATATGTTGTAGAGGAGCCCTTTACAACGGAAGTATTGAATGAATATCTGCAGTTTATTGTTGTACCTTTGTATCTAATGACCATAATGGTGTTATTTATCAGTGTTTTTATTATTTATTCCACATTTAAGGTAATTACAACTGAGAGGCTTCCTGTCATAGGGACCTTTAGAAGCATTGGTGCTACAAGAAAAATGACGGATGCTATATTGATAGGTGAAAGCTTGATGTATGGTATTGTGGGGGGAATATTAGGAGTATTTACAGGAATTGGAGTTTTATATCTTATTGCACGAATAATGGCTTCAGACCCCTACAACGGACAGTTGGATGTATCGATTAAATTTGGAATAAATCATATGCTGACAGCATTTATTTTAGCTGTTATGGTAGCATCTGTCAGTTCTTGGATTCCAATAAGCAAGGCATCTAAAATACCGATAAAAGAGTTAGTGTTGAATTTAACCGAAAGAAAAACAGTCAATAAGAATAAAAGGGTTATTATATTGACTGCCATGTTTGTTATTTCATTAATTTTATCTTTCATAACACTAAATACGATATCCATGATATTCAATCTCTTGTCTTTATTGATAATATTTGCAGTCGTAATAACTTATGTACCCTTTATTACTTCATTTCTATTGAAGTTTTTTCAAAAAGCTTATGGAGTTATATTTGGAAATGAAGGAATTCTTGCTGTTAAGAATTTAAAGGATAACAAGAATATTTTTAATAATATATCATTGTTGGCAATTGGAATTTCAGTTATTCTCATGATTAATATGATCAGCTACAGCGTGGGAATAGAGGTGCTGAATGCATATAAGGACTGGAAATTTGATATAATGGTATCCATAAACGGTGCCGATAGAAATACAGAGCAAGTACTTAGAAGTATAGATGGTGTTGAAGGAACTTACGGTGCTTTTGAAAGCTTTCAAGGTATAAAGGTAATTGATACTGATTACAGTATAGGATATTTGCAGGGAATTGACATCAGCAAGTACAGAGATTATACAGCCTTTCGTTCAAAGGGCAATGAAGAGCTAAATAAATTGTTCGAAAAGCTTGATGATGGCAGAAATATAATGGTTACTCTTATGATGAAAGACAGCTTGGGATTAAAAATAGGAGATAAACTTAAATTAGATATGAATTCAGGCGAAAAAACTTATAATATAATAGGTTTTTACGACTCAATAATGCAAAATGGAAGCAATGCAATAATATCTCAGAAATATTTTAAAACAGATATGGAGCAGTCAAATTACGACAGGTTTTTTGTTAAAACATCTAAGGATGCAGATTTAGTCCTGTCAGAAATTAAGGAAAAATTTATGAGACAGGGTGTATGGGGAAATACAATTTCATTCATGGAAAAATCAAATTATGAGCAAAACAGTCAATTCATGATTATTCTTCAGGCATTTTCGGTTTTAGCTATGCTCATAGGTATCTTCGGGGTTTTTAACAATTATATGATTAGTTTTTTGGAAAGAAGACGTTATATTGCAATTAAGCGGTCTATAGGACTCAGCAAAAAGCAAACATTGAAAATGATATTTGTGGAGGCATTGACAGGCGGATTTATCGGAGCAATAGTTGGGATTATAGGAGCAATGTTCATGCTTTTAATAATACCAAGATTGATGCAGACAATAGGAGTTCCTTTACTCATACATTATAAATTTGAACTGTTTGCAATCTCCTTATTTACAGGAATTATAATTTCTGTTATTGCTTCAATCAGTCCTGCATTAAAAACAACTAAGCTTGACATTATTGAATCAATAAAATATGAATAGGTGATAGTTATGGAGAAAATTATTAGGGTTGAAAATTTAAATAAAACATATATGTTAGGAAATGTTCCCGTAGAAATTTTGAAGGAAATCAACTTTACAATCAATAGGGGAGAATTCATAACAATAATGGGTCCTTCGGGTTCCGGTAAAAGTACATTGCTCTACTTGTTGGGAGGATTGGATAAGCCTACATCAGGAAAAATATTCATTAATGATCAGGACATTTCCACATTGACGGATGAAGAGCAAAGTGTATTAAGACGAAGAGAAATAGGATTTGTATTTCAGTTTTATAATTTAGTGCCTAACCTGACTATAGAAGATAATGTTATGCTTCCGGTATTATTGGACGGGAAGAAGATTAAGGATTACCGGCATAAATTAGATGAAATACTTGAAACAGTAGGATTATCAGACAGAATAAACCATACCCCCAGAGAGCTATCCGGAGGACAGCAGCAACGCGTTGCAATAGCCCGTGCACTAATTAATGAGCCGGATATTATATTAGCCGATGAACCTACGGGAAATTTAGACAGTAAATCATCAGAGGAAGTTATGAAACTATTACAAAGAATAAATAAAGAAAAGAAAAAAACCATATTACAGGTAAGTCATTCACAGGAAACGGCTAAATATAGTGATAGAATAATTAATGTAAGGGATGGAAAGGTGTGTTAGTAATGAAAATTAAAGTAGCATTGTTGTTAATTATTATAATTACAGGAGTCGTCGGCTGCAATGCTGAAAGTCCGCAGACAACTGTTGAGGAAGTGGACTTATCCCAAGAAAGAAGCTCAATTGAAGCCTTTGGGATGGTTAAACCGGAGGAATTTATGGATATTATAATTGATTTTAATTCCCTTGTTAAAGAAGTACCGGTAAATGAAGGACAATATCTGAATTTAAAGGAGCCGATATTATTATTGGATATGTCTCAATATGAAGCAGAAATTTCAGACACTTTAAGTGAATTAAATATTGCTGAATTAGAATACCAACAAATAAGCTTAGGTTTTGAAGATTTAAGTACTGAGGTTAACAGACTTAAAAATAACATAAAATATGCTGAAGCAATGTATCAAAATACTATAAACGAACTTGACGCAAATGAAAAGCTTTTTGAAGAAGGGGTAATTTCTGAAGAAAAGTTTAATCAATCAAAGTTAAATGCAGAAGAAGCAAAAAACAATTTAGATAATCTTAAGTTAGAGCTTGGCAATGCAGAAAACTCAAATTATAAAAAAACTCAATCAGACAAAACAAAATATGCAGTTCAATCAGAATATATAGCTCAGATTAAAAACAGATTAAATGTTTTGCATAACAAATTGAATAAACCATATATTTCAGGAAATCAAATTGTTTCTATATATGAAAATGCAGTAGTTTACGACCTACAGTATGAGCCGGGACATATAACAGACGTTTCAAAAAAGGCTTTTTCAATAGCAAATCTTGACAGCTTAATAATTGAAGCCGAGGTTGTTGAAGAGTTTATTAAAGATATTAAGGAAGGCTTAAAGGTAAAAATAGTTCCGGCAGCAGACAGGACTAAAGAATATGAGGGTCGTGTTATCTATATTTCTAAGATGGCATATAACAAAAACGGCGGAACTGTAGTACCGATTAAAATATCAATAGATAATAATGATTTGTTTTTGCAGCTCAATTATAATGCAGATGTATATATTGAAGTTCAGTGATGGAAAAAGTCAGGAAGACTCACTGTTCACTCCCAACGGGTTGTCATCCTGAACGAAGTGAAGGATCTCATCTTTTAAAACCTGAGATTCTTCGAGCTACACTCTCAGAATTATCACGTGTTAGCAACACCATGATAAACGAATATGTTCCATTTTGTCATCCTGAGCGATAGCGAAGGATCTCATCTTTTAAATTCTGAGATTCTTCGAGCTAAAGCTCTCAGAATGACAATTAAGAAGGGGTTATTCATAGCAATGACACGGCTGAGGCCTTATTATTCTATGAGTGAATTGTAACCAGGAAGACTCAAATAGTTTTAAATTATTAATCATTGACTTTTCAGTGCTTTTAAATTATCATTAAGCATAGGAAAAGGTATCCAAATTAGTAAGATAAAGTTAATAGAACGATTGATATACTTTATTGAATTTTTATGGGAGGGTTATATGGCTTTAGCTATCATTCGGGTGGCTGTATATGTGATTTTACGTGTATTGTTTGTTATAATAGCGTTGAAGTTATTGAAAGCATTAGATATTTATATTAAAAAGAATCAAGATTAAGTATTCTAATAAAAAACCATTTATATTTTTATTATTATGCTAAATTATGACATAATATTCCTAAAGCATATAGTATAATAAAAAAAAATATATACAAAGGAGATTATTATGAAAAAGAAAAGTTTGCTCATCTTTATTATGGTAATGTTATTATGTATTAATAGTGTTGTTTTGCAAGCCTTCGCTGTTGGGGGAAACGTAAAACCTGATCTAGTTAGTAAAGAAGAATTCGTTAGTGCATTTATGGAACTTCATAAAAAGTACGACTTAAAGTGTGAAGTAATAGATGATAGTAACTATAATCCTATTACAAGAGAAGAGTTTGAATCTATATTTAATAGAATTGAAAAAGGATTGATAGATTCTTTCAATGAACTTAATAAAGACAATGAGAAGTTGCAAAAATTACTAAAAGAAGATGGATTGTCTGCTATTAATGATATTACCCCTAACGCACAGTGGGTTATCAGAGGTTATGAAGGTCGAAAATATGTAGAACATTCCACAGGTTTGGCTTTTGTAAATATAAAGTATGGGTCATGGGCAGAACTTAATATTAATAATGGGGAATATGGATACGTAGATAGTCCTGGTCTTTGGTATTATGATATTGCTGTGGGTTTGGAAGATATAGATTATGAAAGAAACGAATGGTTTATTACAAGTATGGGATATAAAGTTGTTGCATCAGCAGCTGGTCTTGTAACGTTTTCTTATACTATAGGAGGTGTAAAGTTTTCATCACAGCAGCCATTTTCAATTTATTCGACATATGATCAGTATTCAGACTATGTATAATGTATATACCAATGCGAAAGCGCAGGTATATTTTTATCCAAAATAATTATATATACAATTGAATCCATAGTTTAAATTTAAATTAAGGCTGAGCTTTAAAAATTCTTATAATTAGTTGCACAAAAAACACCTAAAGGTTTTATTCAAGATAATCCCTTTGGGTGTTTTTATATATCGTTGGTTGTCAGGTGGGCGGGAAGCCTTGCGGCTCCGTTCCCTCTTAAGAGCCGTACGTGTATGTTTCCATACATACGGCTCAAGACACCATTTATCTCAAACAATTTGGTTTATTGAACCCTAATTTGTTCGGCATGAAAAACCCGTTGGTGTAATTTGTCCATATACTCTTTCATTTTTCCACTAACTCTGTCTTACTTCTGCGTAAAACAACACATTAGGCATTTGGCTCTCATGCAATCTACAATCCGATTACTCAGAATACAGTTTCAAGAAGGGCATATTTAGTAACTAACATAGTTTCTACTGAAACACTACTATTCAGCGACTTCTTGTCGCGCTACATAATATAAATAATGCGTCACAATATCTAATCAAGTATAATTCAATCTATTCGCCTGTGAATTGATGAAATATGCAATCACGATAAATGGGGGATATACAAAACATCAATGGTTTAAATATCTTTTGTTAAAATCGATTTTAATGCCCCGTTATTTTAGGGGTTTTAAAAGCTGATTTTTTTTTTGAGGTTTTTATAGAAATAGCATAATTAGTTGTTAATTAGAAATACTTTAGGTTTTTTGGAATATTGAATTGTATAGGACTTTAAAAAAGTGCGTATAGGATGTTTTTTATACATAGAATGTAAAAATGCGGGTAGAATATTTTAGGAGTGTGACAATTTAAAATAATTGTTTACAATTGTGCTTATTATGGTATAATAAGGCAAAATAAAGGCAAATAAATTAAAAATATTGTTGACAAAAAAAATTAACGGTAATATAATGGTCGAAATGAACTGTGAAGGATCGAGTAAAACAGACACAGCTTAACAGAGAGGGACGATTGGTGGAAACTCCCATGTATGCCTGTTTGAAAACCAATCCGGAGTTAAGACAGAAAGCTTAAATAGTGTAATGTCTTGGTATGGATGCCTTAAATCCTTTGAGAAGCAACTAAGGTGGAACCACGATAATCTCGTCCTTAAACACATGTTTAAGAACGAGATTTTTTAAATAGGGGGAAGCCGTCAAAGAAGGGATGTCTTCAAGCAAAATTAAAATAATGATAAGCGGAGGTTGTTATGATTAAAATTACATTTCCTGACAAAAGTGTCAGAGAATATGAAAAAGGTATTAAAGCTTCAGATGTTGCCAAAAGTATAAGCGAAGGATTTGCACGAAATCTTGTGGGAGCTGTTTACAAGGGCAAAACTATAGGTCTTCAAAATACATTAAATGAGGATGGAAACATTAAATTCCTCAAGTTTGAAGATAAGGAAGGCAAGGATATTTTCTGGCATACATCGTCTCATATTATGGCTCATGCCATTAAAAGGCTGTGGCCGGATGCAAAGCTTGCAATAGGACCTGCAATTGAAAACGGATTCTACTATGATATAGATTTAGACCATAGATTCGTGCAGGAAGACTTTGAGAAAATAGAAGCTGAAATGAAGAAAATCGTAAAAGCGGGATATGAATTAGAACGTTTTGAACTTCCAAGAGAAGAAGCAATTAAGTTTATGGAGGAAGCAAAGGAAGATTACAAGGTTGAGTTAATAAACGACTTACCTGAAGATGCGGTAATATCATTTTATAAACATGGTGATTTTGTTGACCTTTGTGCAGGACCCCATCTTGAAAGCACTAAGAAACCAAAAGCTTTTAAATTATTGAGTATTGCGGGAGCATATTGGAGAGGAAACGAAAACAATAAGATGCTCCAGCGTATTTATGGTATATCATTCGAAAAAGCAAAGGACTTGGAAGATTACCTGAGGATGCTTGAGGAAGCTAAAAAGCGTGACCATAGAAAACTTGGGAAAGAATTAGATTTATTTTTCATGTCTGAAGAAGGTCCCGGATTTCCTTTCTTCCTGCCTAAAGGCGTTCTAGTAAAAAATGAACTTATGAAATATTGGAGAGAAGTTCACAAGAAGGCAGGATATGTTGAAATAGAAACTCCATTAATTTTGAACCAGCATTTGTGGGAAGTGTCAGGACATTGGTATAATTATAGGGAAAATATGTACCTTACATCAATAGATGAGCAGGATTTTGCAATTAAACCCATGAACTGTCCGGGAGGGATTTTAGTATATAAAAATTCCCTGCATTCATACAAGGATTTCCCCATGAGGGTAGCAGAAGCAGGAAGGGTTCACAGACATGAATTATCCGGCGCCTTGCACGGCTTAATGCGTGTTAGAGCATTTACCCAGGATGATGCCCATTTATATATATTACCTGAACAAATCAAGGATGAAATAAAGGGTGTTATACAGTTAATAGATGAAATTTACAGACAATTCGGCTTCTCGTATAAATTGGAGCTTTCAACAAGACCGGAAAAGTTTTTGGGAGAAATAGAAGACTGGGATTTAGCGGAAGCATCATTGAAGGCAGCATTGGAAGAGTTAAATTTAGACTATGTAATCAATGAGGGAGACGGAGCCTTTTACGGTCCTAAAATAGACTTCCATCTAACGGACTGCATAGGAAGAACCTGGCAGTGCGGTACTATTCAGCTTGATTATCAGCTGCCCCAGCGTTTTGAAATGGAATACGTGGGAGCAGACGGACAAAAGCACAGGCCTATTATGATTCACAGAACTGCATTCGGGAGTATTGAAAGGTTTTTCGGGATTCTTATTGAGCAGTATGCTGGAGCATTCCCCACATGGCTTGCACCGGTACAGGTAAAAATATTGCCTATTTCCGATAAATTTATTGATTATGCAAAAAAGGTTGAAAAGGAACTTGAAGCACTTAATATAAAAGTCGAACTAGATTCAAGAGCAGAAAAAATAGGATATAAAATAAGAGAAGCTCAAATGGAAAAAGTTCCCTACATGTTCATTGTAGGTGAAAAAGAAGCTGAAAACAATACTGTTTCTGTAAGAGAAAGACAAAAAGGCGACATTGGAGCCATGAGCCTTGATGAAATAAGCAGTATTATTTTAGATAAAATCAATAAAAGAGAAAATGACTCACCGCAATTAGTGTAATAAGTAAAATATTCATTATAGAAGAGGCAATACATAGCCTCTTTTTGAATGGGCATGTCATCATGGGATTAAAGAAAAACTCATCCGATAAATATATATTGAATTTTATCGTCATTTTATATATTATATAGTTATTATTAAAGATGGAGGTCAATCTAAACCATGGGAACAGTATACACGGATGCTCAATATCATATAAATATGAAAGAAGGGGATGTGGGCAGATATATTATATTGCCGGGAGACCCTAAAAGATGCGTTAAAATTGCCAAACACTTTGATAACCCTGTATTAGTGGCAGACAGCAGAGAATATGTAACCTACACAGGTTATTTGGATGGTGTTAAGGTAAGCGTAACTTCAACAGGAATAGGAGGTCCATCTGCTGCAATAGCAATGGAAGAATTAGCAAATATCGGAGCAGATACCTTCATAAGAGTTGGTACCTGTGGAGGAATGAAGGTTGATGTTATGGGCGGTGACTTGGTAATCGCAACAGGAGCAATCCGAATGGAAGGCACAAGCAGAGAATATGCGCCTATAGAATTTCCTGCAGTTGCAGATTTTGGAATTACCAATGCATTAGAAAAGGCTGCAGAAAACTTAAACAAGAAATATCACATAGGTGTTGTTCAATGTAAGGACTCTTTTTACGGACAACATGCACCGGAAAGCAAACCTGTGAGCTTTGAGTTGACAAATAAGTGGGATGCTTGGATGAGAATGGGTACCTTGGCATCAGAAATGGAGTCAGCAGCATTGTTCACGGTTGCAGCCTACAGAAAGGTAAGGGCAGGCTCTGTATTTCTTGTAGTTGCAAATCAAGAACGAAGAAGGTTAGGTCTTGATGACCCACAGGAGCATGATACTGAAGCAGCTATCCTTACGGCAATTGAAGCACTGCGAATATTAATAAAAGACGATAAGTAAAGAGGTGTGTCCCCAATAGATTGGGGACATTCCTT
>JGI24712J26585_10004152_pt1 | contig 11152 bp, 5 predicted proteins | sample BioPla3DNA2_FD_26585 | JGI IMG/M metagenome (IMG submission 26585)
CCCAGCCATAAAAACTGCCAGCGATAATAAAGCGGGAAATCTCCCTCCGCTTTTATATGGACTTCGGCGGGCGCATTCTCTGTCTGTGTAACGTTTTGCGGCTGCTCGGTTATCTTGATTTCCCTGTAAGAGTTGATTATAGCCGGAGAAGAGGATATCGTCATGCCGTAGCGGTCGGTTATAAGACAGATATACTTCTGCGTCCCGCCGGGCATTACTACCCCGAACAATTTCGATGCGTCGACTTTAACCGTCAGGGTATTCGTTTTGGTACCGGAGTATTTGCCGCCGTCATCAATATTCTGGTATTCGGAGCTCATTAATATTCCGGAGCTGATGTCGGTGTTGTATTTTAATACCAGCTCCTGCCACTGATATTTTAAGTCAACACCGGTTGCTTCAACATAAAGGGTGGCGTATTCGCCCGCCTTCTTTCTTTGATCCTGCGGCTGTGTGACGATTTTAATGCCGGGCTTTAAGGGAATTATCGACACATGATTTGATGTAACGGTTTTTCCGTCGCTGTCTGTTATAACACAGCGATAGCTGCCGGCATAAATGGCGTCGAGGTCCGCCAATACCGAGAGCTTCGGCGTTTTAGCGCCGGAAATCCCTCCCCCGTCCGAAAGATCAACCCAATTCCAGGCCGTTGATTCGGAGTCTGCTTCTTCCCGCTGCCATTGATACGTAAGATCATATCCGGATGCTTTTACTTCAAAAGTCGCGTAATCGCCCTCTTTAGCGGTGCAGCTCTCCGGCTGCTTTTCAATAACCGGCCCGCCTGATGGCTCGGTTCCGGTACCGGTATCGTTTCCCGAGTCTGAATCCGTCGGAGCGGCTCCTTTCAAAGTAAGGCTGAGCGTCCGCGCTTCCGGGTTCCAGACGTAATCTTTCGCGTAGAATTTCGCCAGGTCGTCGACATATATAATTGTTCTCCCGCCGACGTTATAGCTGTCGACCTTTATACCGTCAAGATAGGTAACGATATCGGTGAAATACACCGGCATCGCCTTCGAGCCGATCGGCTGTGTGTTCTTCTCCGGCGTATATCCGCCGACTATCGGCACGCTTTCCAGCCGAATAACGGTCAGTTTTCTTTGATCTCCGTACCATACGACGTAAAAGCCGTAATCTTTAAGTTCCTCAACTATGACGGCGGTATAGCCCTTGATGTTGTAGGAGCGTATCGGCAATCCGTTGATGTAAGTGACAATGTCGGTGTGAAGGACATGGTCTACCACATCTCCCACCTTCGGAGCGGCGAAGATAACCTGCGGCAGCCCCGCGAGCATTAAAAGGGCGAGCGCGAAGGAGATAAATCTCTTCATAAGTTTCATTGTCATTTTCCTTTATTAATAAATTAAACATGTGTTTCGTCTTGCGTTGAGTTAGGGACATCGGCGGCCGATGCGGTCAGCCGCCGATTACCCCGGTTTTACGGGTTATATCTCAATATATTCGATATAAACATTAAATACCAGCTTCTCGCCGTATTTATCGGTAACGTAGCATCTTGCTTGGGTGTATAGATCAAAAGTATGAATAATACTAATTTTATACAATGGTTGAATACCCTTTGTTCCGGTTGTACTGATTCCCAGCGCCGCTCCGTTGACTTCTGTTATTATTATATGAGTTTCAGAGCCACACTGAAAATTAAAATACTCCGGCTCGATTATTTTAAAGATTCCGGGATCATCCTTCTCCTTGTGTCCTTCCCACCTGAAAGTAAGTTCATCGCCCTCGATATAGTTGTAGAGGTCAAACCATTGTATACTGCCATTCGTTGTGATATTCCATGTTGTATACGGTCGCCCTTCCTTTCTGTAATTAAGCGTACCCTCAAGCAGAGCCGGCATCGTCGTGAAGTCGCGGCCGTTTACCTTTCCCGTGCAGCGGTACCAGCGACCGGAGGTTGCCGAATTAATCTCGAGTCTGAGAGTGGGATCGGTAACCGAGAGGTTGGTCCAAACGCCGTCATCGCCTTTCTGCTGCCACCTGCATTCGAGGCTGTCAACTTTGATATTGGTAAAAGCGAAATCGAAGGAGGCTTGTTCGGAATACCTGCCCCTGAAATTTTTAGGCTGGCGGATCTGAATATCTTCGGGCGGCAGGTTGTAGGTAATCGTGACTTCGTCGGAAATGACCGGTTCGGAATTCGGTCCGTCGACTACACAGCGGAAATTAAAACTGCCGCTGTCGCAGTTCCAGGTTAGCGTGGGAGTGTCGACGCCGGCAAATTTGGGATTATCTTTAGGGATGTCCGTCCAGCTTCCCAGCCATACAAACTGCCAGCGATAAGAAAGCGGGGAATCGCCCTCCGCTTTTACATTAAGCTCGGCGGGAACTCTTTCGGTTTGTGTAACGCTTTTCGGCTGCTCGGTTATCATGATTTCACAGTAAGAGTTGATTTTTGCAGGGGAAGAGGATATCGTCATACCGTAACGGTCTGTGATAAGACAGATATACTCCTGCCGGCTCCCCGTCTTAGGTTTAAAACGACGCTGCGAAGGCGTATCGACTTTGACCGTCAGAGTATTGGTTGTGGTCCCGGAAAACTTGTCGTTGTCCGTGATATTTTTGTATTCATATGACAGTCCGGCGAATTGTTTGCCGTCCTCGAGTTCGTATACTTTGTAGCTTGCGATAAGTTCCTGCCATTGATATTTCAGGTCACGGCCTTCGGCGCCGACATAAAGAGTTGCGTATTCTCCCGCCTTGACTTTCTTATCCTGCGGCTGCTCGGTGATTTTGATTCCCGGGCTTATCGGAATAATGGACGCATAATCGGATGTGACGGTTCTGCCGTCGCTGTCCGTTATGACGCATCGGTAACTGCCGGAGTTTATCGTTTCAAGGTCTGCGAGCACCGTGAGTTCAAAATGATTTGCGCCGGTCGTCCGCCCGTCGTCCTTAAGGTCGACCCAATTCCAGTCGGTCAGCGACGATCTGTCTCCTCTTTCCAGCTTTTCGATTATTGATTTAAAGTCTCTTTCGTCCCGCTGCCATTGGTATTTAAGACCGTCTCCGGCAGCGGTCACCTTAAAAATCGCGAAATCGCCTTCTTTGACATTGCAATCTATCGGCTGCTTTTCAATAACAGGTCCGCCGGACGAATCGGAGCCCGAATTATCCTCCGAACCCGCGCCCGGCGACGCGCCTTTAAGCGTCAGGCTGAGCGTCCGCGCTTCCGGGTTCCAGACGTAATCTTTCGCGTAGAATTTCGCCAGGTCGTCGACGTAAATAATCGTTCTCCCGCCGACGTTGTAGCTGTCGACCTTTACGCCGTCAAGGTAAGTGACGATATCGGTAAAATACACCGGCATCGCCTTTGAGCCTATCGGCTGTGTGTTCTTCTCCGGCGTATATCCGCCGACTAACTGCCCGCTTGCAAGCGGTCTGACGGTCAGCTCTCTTTCGGTTCCGTACCATACGACATAAAAGCCGTAATTCGAAAGATCCTCAACTATGACGGCGGTATAGCCCTTGATGTTGTAGGAGCGTATCGGCAATCCGTTGATATAGGTGACAATGTCGGTGTGAAGGACATGGTCGACCACATCCCCGACCTTCGGAGCGGCGAAGATAACCTGCGGCAGCCCCGCGAGCATTAAAAGGGCGAGCGTAAGGGCGATGAATCGTTTTACAAGGTTCATTTTGTTTCCTTTCCTTTCTTTTGATTTGAATATCGTGTTGCGGCTTGATTTGGGTTTATGATATATTCGTTTTTAGCTGAGCGTAAATCAGCTTTTCTTTGTTTTTAATGCCAATATAATATCATCGCTATGTATTATTATATCATTTGAAATTAAGTTCAAATCAATTAAATATATCAACATAAGTATATTATATTTAACAATCAATGTCAACGGAATAAAGAGAACATTAAAAATTTAACCAATAATTTATATAAAATCAATAAAACCGGCGCCGCCATAAAATAAGTTTAGTTTTAAAGCCTTCTCAATCACCTTTTTTAACAAGTTTGAAATATAACATTCACCGGTTTGATTTATACATTGTAAAATTAAATACAGCATGATATAATCAGAATATACATTTATATTGAACTGATTTGTCAAATATAAAATTGGAGGGAATTATGAAAAAACTGCTTATTTTCCCGATACTTGTCATGCTTATGCTTATATCTGCGTGCGCAGATACGGGAAGCGCGACAGAGGGCATGGCGACAACGACCGCCGCGCAGGAGACGCTTGAGCAAACGACCGCAGAGACGACCGCGGCGATGGATATCTTCAAGGACAGCGACCTTGAAGGCTTTGCGCTGCGAATAGGCGACACGGAGCAATACGACATATATCTTTATACCATGCGTGAAGAGGAAAACGGCGAAGTCATAAACGACGCTATATACGGCGCCAACCGCCTGGTCGAGGAGACGCTGAATATTAAAATCGAGCCGAAGCTGTATAGCGATCCCGGACCGCTTGAGCGGATGGTGCTGTCGGGGGACGACGAGTGCGATATCGTCACCTGTCAGGACCTCGCGCTCGGCAATATGGCGCTGAAAGGTTACTTTTACGATATTTACGAATTCCCGAACAATGATTTCTCAGCTCCCTGGTGGCCGGAAAGCGCGGTCAAGGCGTACCGTATCAACAACCGGATGGTTGTCTTTTCAAACCATATGTCGTACTTCGGCGTTTCGAGGATACGCGCCTGGTTTATAAACAAACAGCTCTGCGCCGACTTCGGCATGGAAGTTCCGTATCAGAAGATTTACGACGGAGTCTGGACGCTCGACGCCCTCGGGGAAATGATGAGCGCCGCATACTCGGATGTCAACGGCAACGGCGTGACCGACGCGGGCGATAAGGTGGGTTATATCAATCTTACCTCATTTTTGTCGTTTATTAATCCGACGCTCGGTCTTTATACCTATACTCCCGACGCAAACGGCGCGCTTGAATACACGGCTGATGTCAACCGTACCCAGCAAGCGGTCGAAAAGCTCTATTCTATGTTTTATGAATCTCCTTCCGTCCTTAATGTTACCGAAAATATCGTAATAGACACCTTCAAAAACGGCGATTCGCTATTTATCTATGATTCGCTGAATCTTGCCGCAAATCAGCTCCGCGACAGCGAGGTTGAATACGGCATCCTCTGTCCGCCGAAGCTTGACGAGGCGCAGCCGGATTATGTGGCGGTCTATACCGACTATATGCACGCAGTTCCGCTGACCGCGCCGGAAACCGATAAAATCTCGCTTTGCATCGAAGCGATGACGGTCGCCGGTTATACCGAAGTATATCCCGCTTTTGTTGAAATCTCGCTAAAAAATAAGTATTCATACGACGAGGATTCGGCAAAGGTAATTGACCTTCTCCGCTCAAAAATGTTCCTCGACGTCGCCTACACATTCGGCGCGAAGATGTCGACTTCGGTAAGGACGCTGCTTGACATAAAAGCCCCGAACACGAATGTTTCCTCATATTATGAAAAACATAGCTCCGCCGACATAGCCCTTATGGAAAAACTCAACTCTTTCGGGGACTGAAAACAATCAGGATTCCCTCTGCCGGAAAGATAATGCCCGGCGGAGGGAATTTTTATTATGTCAATTTAATTCCCAAACCGTCAATTGAATTTTTGTTTTGTTCCGAATTAAATGAAATCTGTTGACAAGTTTAAAATTGGAATGTTATAATTAAGCAAAGTGTCGCTATAAAATTATGGAGGAGAGAAAATGGAACCAAAACAAACGGTTGATACCGAACAAAATGACATCAACGGAAATAATCCCAATCAGATGAATTCAGGCGGTGCCGGCGGTAATTATGGCGGCAATAATAGAAAAAACAACAATTCTGCCTTCAATGCGCCCAAAGGCCCGAATATCTTCAATATATTCATAGTTGTATTTCTCATCACTTCACTGATAAACATGTTTTTCATGAATAGGGTGAGCAAATCGGCACAGACTATTGAATACAGTCAATTCCTTGAGCTGGTTGAAAGCGGATATGCGGATCAGGTTGTGCTGAGCGAAACTCAGTTATTGGTCACAATCGATGAAGAGGCTGATCTTGCCGAAGTAGAGAAAATACTTTATCCGGCCGGAAAAACCGAAAATCGGCTGCCTTCACCGAAGGCGGGTGACGGATATATTGCCGTTCGGGTAGACGATCCGGACTTGGTGAACCGTCTTTCGGATAACGGTGTTTCATTCAGTCAGATAATAAGCAATGATACCTCATCACCCCTTAAAACATTCATCAGCACATGGGTCCTTCCTACAATCATCATGTATCTGATTTATTTCTTCGTGATCCGCAATGTCATGAATAAAATCAGACAAAATCAGCCCGGCGGCGGAGCTGGCGGCATCTTCGGGATCGGAAAAAGCAAGGCAAAAGAATATAATATGGAGAAGAACACCGGCGTCACTTTTGCCGATGTAGCCGGACAGGATGAAGCAAAAGAAAGTCTGAAAGAAATGATCGACTTTCTTAACAATCCGAAAAAATACCGTGAGATCGGCGCAAAACAACCCAAAGGAGCTCTTTTGGTAGGGCCTCCGGGAACGGGTAAGACGCTTCTGGCAAAGGCGGTTGCAGGGGAAGCCGGCGTTCCTTTCTATTCAATTACCGGCAGCGAATTTGTCGAGATGTTCGTCGGCGTCGGGGCCTCCCGTGTGCGCGATTTGTTTGAAAACGCGAAGAAGAACGCTCCCTGTATCATCTTCATCGATGAGATCGACGCCATAGGCAAAAGCCGTGACAATCAACTTGGATCAAACGATGAAAGGGAACAGACCTTAAATCAGCTTCTTGCCGAAATGGATGGTTTCGGCAGCGAAGAAAGCATAATTGTTTTGGCTGCCACAAATCGTCCCGAAGTGCTTGATAAAGCGCTGCTTCGTCCCGGTCGTTTTGACCGCCGCATCGTTGTCGATAAGCCGGATCTCCCGGGACGCGAGGCAATTCTCAAGGTACATGCCGCCAAAGTCAAAATGGATCCGGATGTCGATCTGCGCGAAATAGCGCTGGCGACAAGCGGCGCGACGGGAGCCGATCTTGCCAATATGATCAACGAGGGAGCGCTGCTTGCAGTCAAAGAAGGACGCAAGCTGGTAACTCAGAGGGATTTGCAAGAAGCGGTTGAAGTAGTCATCGCCGGCAAAGAAAAGAAAGACCGCGTAATGAATCCCAAGGAGCGCAAAATGGTGGCTTACCACGAGGTAGGACACGCCTTAGTCAGCGCCTTGCAGAAAAAGGGTCAGCCGGTTCAGAAGATTACCATTGTTCCCCGCACCTTAGGCAGCCTCGGCTATACAATGAATATGCCGGAGGAAGAGCGTTATCTGCTGACGGAATCGGAAATCATCGCTCAAATCACCACTCTGTTGGGAGGGCGCGCCGCCGAGAGTATCGTCTTCGGGGAAGTGAGCACCGGCGCATCAAACGATATCGAGAGAGCGACAAAACTGGCGCGCGGTATGGTTACTCAGTACGGGATGAGCGATAAATTCGGCCCGATGGGTCTGGAAAGCACACAAAACAAATATCTGGACGGGCGCAGTGTTGCTCATTATTCGGAACAAACCGGAACATTAATTGACGACGAAGTTCGTAAGATATTGGATCAGTGTCAGCAGGACGCCATCAAACTGCTGGAAGAAAACCGGCCTGCTCTGGAAAGAATCTCCGCTTATCTCTTAGAGAAGGAAAACATCACGGGACAGGAATTCATGCAGCTTATGGAGGAATAACCATTTCTTTCTACCGTGAAATATTCAAATAAGAGGGAAAACGGCGCAAAAACAGGGAGGGTATCATATGATTTACGCAAATAACTTTGCCGCGCTGACCGACAGCGACACTCTTGACGCCGCGATAGCGAACCGTGACGGCGACGGGATAATTGTTATATCGCCCCGCAAATCGGATATCGAGCCGGAGCGTGACTGTTGGCTTATCGACAGAGCTATATTGATACCGGAAAACACTACCGTTATACTGCGAAACTGTAAGATAAAGCTTTCGGATAAATGCCGGGATAATTTCTTCAGAACGGCAAACTGCGGCTTCGGCTTCCCTTATCCCAAACGGATACGCAATGTGCACCTCCGCGGAGAGGGAATCGCCGTTCTTGAGGGAGCTGATTACCCGCGCGCAACCGGCGACAGCTCAAAGCGGCTGGCTTGCCCCTGTCCTTTTGAAGACGAGGATCTCTGTCGCCTTGCCGACTGGATTCCGGAAGAGCGTAGAACTCCCGAAAAACTCTCTTTCTGGGACAGACACGACCACTCTTACGGCACCGACGCGCTTGTCGAATCAGAATCTCAGTACGGCGACTGGCGGGGAATAGGCGTTCTGTTCGCGAATGCCGAATATTTTTCCATTGAGAATTTAAAAATCGTCGAGTCGCACGGATGGGGGATATCGCTCGAAGCCTGCGCTTTCGGCAACGTCAGGAATATCATCTTCGACGCCCGTATGTCCAAAAGAATCGACGGCATGCTAAATAACATGGAAAACCAGGACGGAGTTGACATCCGAAACGGCTGCCATCATATTGTGATAGAAAATATAAGCGGGGAAACCGGCGACGATATGGTGGCGCTGACCGCAATAGTGCCGGACGAGCCGGAATTCAAAGAAGGCGGCAGCTTGTGCAGCACGCACGTCATGCACAGCGACTGGTCGAAGCGGGAAAGAGACATACATGATATCGTCATCAGAAATATCACCGGCTATTCGTATCTCTGTTTTCTTTTGAGGCTGCTTCCGGCAAATACGAGGATATGGAACATAGTCATAGACGGACTTGTCGACACGACGCGAGAAATCGGCCATCGTCACGGCGGCACGGTGCTGTTGGGAGACGGGGGCGGTTACGGCAGAAACCTTGAAGACAGCATGTCTTCGATAACCATATCCAACGTTATCTGCAACAGCAACCGCGCGATAGTCATCGAAGGTTATATCAAAGATTCGGCAATATCAAATGTGATAAACAACAATCCCGACTGCGAGACCATTTACGTTGCCAGAGAAAACGGCGCAAAAAACCTTAAGTTAAGCAATATTGTCACGGCGTCGAAAGAATAACCCGAATATAGACCTTAAGGTAATTATAATGAAAAGACTTACGATAATTCTGCTTGTTCTGATATTCGCTCTTTCAAATATCGTCTCCTGCGGCGATAAAGGCGCGGCTCCGGCTGCGGAAGATACAGCTTCTCCGGATACCGCCGCGGAAGTGACCGAAACCACCGGATATACCGATTCGGTTCCGCAGCTTGATTTCGAGGGGGCAAAATTCAGAACTTTGCAGCAGAACCCCGGGCTATTATACAATTTCTATACCGATGCGCAGAACGGTGATCTTGTAAACGATGTCATATTCGACCGCATACAAAATGTCGAAGAGCGTCTGAACATCGATGTTGTCGAAACCGCTTGTTTTGTGTTTAACGAGGTATCGGACAAGCTTCAGAAATCGGTATTGAGCGGCTCCGACGAATACGATCTCGTTCTGAATCAGATATTCCGGTCCGGCTCGGACGCGATACAGGGTTTCATGTATGACTGGAATACCATTCCCTATATTAACCTTTCCGAGCCGTGGTATACCAAATCAATTCAAGACGCTTCGCTCGGCGAATGTCTTTATATGATCGAAAGCGACCTTTCGACCAGCTACATGAACCAGACCTGGTTTATCATGTATAACAAAAAAATGGCTGAAAACTCAGGGATCGTAAACCTTTATGAAACGGTCGAAGAAGGCAAATGGACGGCGGATTATCTTTACGAGCTTGCCTCCGGACTTTATCAGGATATAAACGGCGACGGCAAGGCCGATGAAGAAGATGTTTACGGTCTTGCGACATCGGTGGGCGACGGCTGCATGACTGCGGCAGTCTATTACGCCATGAACGGGCGGCTGGTCGAGCTTGCCGAAGACAATCAGAGCGTTATCCATGTCATAGAACATGAGAAAAACATAAACGTACTCGAAAAGGTATCGGAGCTGCTGTATCAGATGCCGAATGTCTATAACAAGCTCCCGATCGGTGGCGACGCGCGGATTCAGAAGTTTACATCAAATAAATGCGTATTTGTCATGGCGCAGGTCGGAGTGCTTATCAGAGAAGATCTGCGAAAATTCGAAGACAACTTCGGCGTGCTTCCGCTGCCGAAATATGACGAGTCGCAGTCTGAATACTATACGCTTGTCGACGGCGGCGCGGATATACTGACGGTACCGTCGAATGCGGTAAATCTTGAGCTTATCGGCGCGGCTGTCGAGATAATGAGCGCGTTCAGCTACAACAAATTCGTCCCGACATATATGAATGTCGCCCTTGAGCAGAAGGGTACCCGCGACGAGGAATCCATCAAAATGCTCCGCAGCATTCTTGATTCCCGCGTAATTGATTTCGGTTATCTTTATGATACGGGAAGCGGTTGGGTCATGAAGCTCAACGCGATAACCAAAAAGCCCGACGCTATAGCATCGCAGGTTGAAAGGAACAAAAAACCGATCGATAAATATTATACGAAAATAATAACACAATTCAACGAAAACTGAACAAAGATAAGCAGCAGGCTAGTAATCAGCCTGCTGCTTGTTTATTTTATTGCGATTATTGCCGTTCGGCTCCCTCGCCGAAAACCGATAAATAGTAGTCTTCGAGACCGGGGGCAACCGGAGCCGCGGCGGCAGTTTCCGGCCTGTCGGCGGATAGCACGCGCAAGACAGCTTTTCCGGTCACATCGTCGCGGGATATGTTTGTGACCCGGTATTTTTGCTGCATCGCCTGTACTTCTCCCTCGTCGCAGGCAATGTTCCAAACCTGCCCCGATACCTTCTTTATCAGCTCCTGCGGCGGGGCGTTGTCGGCGATAACTCCCTTTTTCAGCATTATCACTCCGTGAGCGATAAACTCGATGTCCGAAACCACGTGCGTCGCAATTATTACGATTTTGTTGAAAGAAATTTTTGAGATGTAGTTGCGTATCGCTATCCGCTGCTTCGGGTCAAGCCCTGCGGTCGGCTCGTCGAGGATCAGTATCTCGGGATTGCCGAGCACCGCCTGCGCCAGCGCCAGCCGCTGCTTCATACCGCCGGAAAGTGCGCCGATACGGCGGCGGGGGACATCGTCAAGCTCGACGGC
>JGI24712J26585_10004154_pt1 | contig 11147 bp, 10 predicted proteins | sample BioPla3DNA2_FD_26585 | JGI IMG/M metagenome (IMG submission 26585)
CACGACTTTTTTTACATATTTTTTATATTCATTAGTGAAATCCTTCTTTGGACTGTTTCTATGCTACAAAAAAGCGGCTTTTGCATAATTGCCAAAACCGCGTTGTCTACGGTCTGAACCACCGAATTAAGCCGGTGGTTTTTTTTGTGTCATTGCCAGCGTAGACTGCTGGACAAATGCTTTAATAATTATATTCAAAATCAGCATTAATTGGCAACGGGATTTAGTGTCCACATCCAAAGTAGTGGTGGCATCATTCACCAGATGGAAATGATAATCACCCAATTTGGCCAATCTGGAAGTGGGTTTGACAGTGAAGGTAACAGTTTTGGCATTACGGGCTCTAGCGATCTGGGCCACACGGACTACCTGCTCTGTTTCACCGCTCAATGAAGCGAGAAAAACAATATCTTTTTCCGTCAAATGTTCTGCCTGGATATAGGCGATATGTGTATCGTGATACAAAGTCACATGGCGGGAAAGTGAAAGCAAATGACGGGAAGCGTATTCAAAAACAATGTTAGTTAGCCCCTTAGCGAAGAAATGGATATGGATCTTCTGATGCATTAGAGCGGCAATCTCATTTACGGCCTGCAAGTCAATACCCTTTGCGGTACGCTCGATATCAGACAATTCCTCCGCTAAAAGATCTTGCAAGGTACAGGATGCGTAAATATTTTCCTCATGATGGGAGGCTACCTTATCCCGGAGGAAGTATTTTAAGTGGCTATATCCTTCCAGATCCAATTTTTTGCATAGCCGAATAATGGTAGTGGCAGATACAAAGGTAGTCTTGGCCAAATCATGAATAGACATGTTGGCGATATCTTCTTTATGGTTGTTGATGTAACGAAGAATTTCCAGTTCAAGTGGGCTGAGAGTATTAATTACATCAGCTGAAAAACTTTGAAACATGGCACTCACCTCATTATTAGTGTATCATTTCAAATGGCCTATTTCAAGAAATGCTAGAAAAAGTGATTTATTACTGGAAAGTGTTACATGTTTCAGGTTTTGTTCCACAGATACTGAATTAAGATAAAAGGTTGAAGAGCAACTTAAAAGCTGATACCATTTATTTGAAAACAAAAGCGGACCTGAGAGGTGTCTGACCATGAAAGAATACAAAATTGTAATTGTTGGGGGTGGTTCCACCTGGACCCCTGGTTTGCTCAAGAGCCTATGCGAGAAGAAATCCGAGTTTCCACTGGAAGAGTTGAGACTTTATGATATTGACGCAGAGCGCCAGGCGGTGATTGGTGAGTATGCAAAAGTCTTGTTTGCCGAAGAATATCCCGAACTAAAATTCATGTACACTACCGATAAAGAACAGGCCTATCGGGATGTGGATTTTGTATTCTGTCAGATTCGTACCGGTGGTTTTGATATGCGAATGATGGATGAGCAGATTCCACTAGCGCATGGTGTGGTGGGACAGGAAACCTGTGGTCCCGGTGGCTTTGCTTATGGTCTGCGTTCCATTCCGGATATGATTGAAATCGTCCGGGATGCCCGAACCTATGCTGACGATCCTTGGATTCTCAACTACACAAATCCCGCTGCCATTGTAGCGTTGGCACTGGAAAGGGTATTCCCGGGGGATAAGAAAATCATTAATATGTGCGATCAGCCAGTTAATCTATTGCAGTCCTTCGCCAAGGTTTTGGGAATCCAGCGCCAAGATATTGTGCCTGAATATGTTGGACTAAATCACTTTGGCTGGTTTACAAAGCTAAAAGACCGGGATGGAAATGACTTGCTGGTACCTCTGCGTACAAAAATCCTTGACGAGGGTTTCTTGCCTGCTGATGCGGCGGAACGGGATACCTCTTGGTTGCATACATACGCCATGGTACAGACTATCATGCGGGATTTCCCGGATTATGTGCCCAACACGTATCTGCAATATTATCTGTATCCGGAGCAGGTTGTGGCTCGGCTGGATACGGATCATACCCGTACAGAAGAAGTTAAAAACGGAAGAGAAAGGCGTGTTATTACCCAGTGTAAGCAAGCCGCACTGCGGGGTACGACCCAAGGGCTTACCATTACCAAGAGCGAAGTCCATGCGGATATGATCGTGGAGGTAGCTTCCAGCATAGCTTATGATAAAGGCGAAACTTTTATTATGATAACCAAAAACAATAATACGGTAACCAACTTTCATGAGAATGCTATGGTTGAAACAGTTGCTCATGTGGGTAAGAATGGTGTAACTGCAGTTCCGTTTGGACAGATTGATGTATTTATGAAAGGCTTGATGGAGGGGCAATATGCTTACGAGAGTTTGACTGTCGATTGCTATTTTGAAGGATCGTATAAAAAAGCGCTTCAGGCACTGACGTTGAATCGAACCTTAGTGGATGCAAAGAAGGCTCGAGCAGTGCTTGATGATCTAATTGACGCGAACCAGCGTTACTGGCCGGAGTTAGTATGAAACTGATTGTAAATGCTGATGATTTTGGCCTTACAGATGGTGTGACGCAGGGTATCTTGGATGCGATGAATCGTGGAATCGTCACATCAACAACGATGATGGTCAATATGCCGGGAACACAGAGTGCGGCTACCATTGCCCGGGAAAATCCGAACATAGCAGTAGGGTTGCACGTGAATATCAGTTTGGGAAGTCCATTGTCGAACGGGCCCAGCCTTACGGAGAACGGCTTATTTCTAAAACCGTCGGCACTTAGCAGTGATAATCGATACGATGAGGAAGAATTATATCAAGAGATGCGAGCACAGTATCATTGCTTTGTGGAATTGATTGGCCGAAGGCCCACCCACGTAGACTCCCACTTGTATGCGCACCAAAAGCTCACCAAGGCAAATTGCGCAATCCGAAGGTTGGCGGAGGAGGAAAAGCTGCCTGTTCGAGACATGGCAACGAGCCGATATTCCCGTACCTATTTTGAGGGGAACTTCAAGGTAAAGCCGGGAGAAACCCAGGAGGATCTGAAAGAAAAATGTTTGCATTTGATAAAATCGTTGTTAGGCTATCCTGTAGCAGAATTGATGGTGCACCCTGCTTTCCCGGATGAGTGGTTGCTGAACAACTCCAGTTATAATACTCAGCGCTCCATGGAGCACGCAGTGCTCACAGACCCCGACATATGTCAGTATATATCCAAAGCAGCCGTTACATTGGCTACTTTCCGAGATTTGGAGTGATAATGAATGGCGGATATTCATTTACAGAATATTGTTAAAATATACGGTATTTCTAAACATCAGAAAAAACGTCGTAGCATCTTTACAAAAGCAAAAGAATTGCCCACTAAACGCGCGGTGGACGATGTGACACTTACTATTCCACATGGTAGCTTTACGGTTTTAGTGGGACCGTCTGGGTGTGGCAAAACCACCTTGCTGCGAATGATTGCCGGTCTGGAGGAGATTACAGACGGCAAGATAATAATGGCGGACATCGATATTACCAATTTGGATCCTGGTGACAGAGGTTTGGCTATGGTGTTCCAGAATTACGCTCTTTATCCTCACATGACGGTACGGGAAAATATTGAATTCGGACTGATCAATGCAAGAATCCCAAGATTTGAGATTAAGGAGCGTGTGGATCACGCACTGGAGGTTGTGGGTTTAACCGAATTTGCTATGCGGAAGCCCGCAAAGCTGTCTGGTGGACAGCGACAGCGTGTGGCATTAGCTCGGGCAATCTCAAAGTATCCCGAGTGCTTCCTGATGGATGAGCCGCTGAGTAATCTGGATGCCAAGCTCCGCAGTGATATGCGTACAGAACTGATCCAATTACATAAAGAACTGAAATCCACCTTTGTTTATGTGACACATGACCAAATTGAGGCAATGACTATGGGTACTAACATTGTAGTCATGAATGAAGGAAAGATTATGCAACAGGGAACACCTACTGAAATCCATAATGACCCCAACTGTGTTTTTGTTGCACAGTTTGTGGGAGACCCCGGAATGAATATTCTCTCTGTAGGAAATTATCAGGTAGGTTTTCGCCCCAGAGATGTGGAGTTTGATTGCGCAGATGCGGACGATAACCATGTAATTATTCGCTGCAATGTGAAGAGCTTTGAAAATCATGGATCTGAGTTTTTATATCTGCTGGATACTCCAGAGAAGGTAGTTGTCAAGGAACTGTCGAAAACACAGCGTCCGCTGACTGATATACTTATAGTGGGCATTCACCGCAAGAACCTATATGTGTTTGCCTATGACGGCAAGCGGGTCTACGTCAATGAGGAGGTCGATAAAGCCTATGCAGAATTTAAGAGAAATTGGCAGTCGGTATAACGACCTGCAGGATGCTGTCGATGAACTGAAAGTAGCCCTGAGAAAGTGCAAAAACGAGGAAGAACGTAGCAACCTCCGCCGAAAATTGGCGGACAAAAACCGAAAGCTACGCCAGTTTAAAGCATCTTTGACCGGTCAGGAATTACAGGCATACAAAGACTACCGTACGATTCGACGGGAGATTAAGCGTTGTGAGATGCTAAAACGGTACGATAAGATTGAAAGCAAAGTGTTTCATACAATCAATCCGGCGTACATCTATATGCTTCCAGCAGCCTTCCACTCCATCTTCTTTACATTGATGCCGTTTATCTTCATGATCGTGGGCGCATTTTTCAAGCTGGACTTGGTAGATATCAAAAATTCCAAGTTTGTGGGTCTGTGGAATTTCAGAATGGTTTTGATCCGGGACGATGAGTTCTGGAGGGCCTTTGGTAATACCTTTTTCTTTGCTGTAATTACTGTTTTTCTACTAATGGTTGTTACGATATTTATGTCTACCTGGCTTTCCAGCAATACAAAAATACACAACATCGCCCAAACGATGATTTTTACGCCACATATTTCCTCAATGGTGGCTGTGGGCATTCTATGGGTCCTGATGCTGGATCCGCAGGGTATCATCAATCAGATGTTGGCATTTTTGGGAATTAAGGGTCCCAACTGGTTGATGGATTCCAGAACATCATTGCTTTCGGTGGCGCTGGTGACAGTTTGGAAATCCATAGGCTACTACTGTTTAATCCTTATTGCCGGTTTGCAATCTTTGCCGAAAGATGTCTATGAAGCAGCAAAGCTGGATAAGGCAAGCAAGTGGACAATCCTCCGCAAAATCACTCTTCCGTTGTTGACGCCTACGTTGTCCTTTGTATTCATCATGAAGTTCATCAATTCCTTTAAGTCTTTTGCGGCCATTGATGTGATGACGCAGGGCGGGCCTCAGGGATCAAGCATGGTGTTGGGTTATTGGATCTACAATGCTGGTCGTGTTAAATTCAATTATGGCTTTGCTATGGTGGGTGCCATTGTGTTGACGATCATGGTGGCGATATGTACGGTGCTGGCCAACAAGGGCTTTAAGAAGGAGGATTGAGCGTATGGAAAATGAAACCTTAACTCACCTGACTAAGGCCTACTCTCCGAAGGAGATTAAGGATAAGGAACGTTTTCTGTTTTGGGTTCGCATCAAGTGGCGGTTGTTGTATTGCCTGAAAATCATTAACTATCTGGTTTTAATCACAGTTGGTTTGATGTTTGTGTACCCATTTGCCTGGATGGCATCCATGTCCTTGCGTCCGCTGGTGGATGCATTGTCTTTTGCTCCAGGCATTTGGGTAACGGATCCCCAGTGGAGTAATTATCTTTATGCTTGGAATCAGGCCCGTGTTTCTCATTATGTCGGAAATTCTATTAAATACTCCATCTTGGTTATGGGACTACAGTATTTTACACTGATACCAGCGGCGTTTGGTTTTGCAACCATGAGATTTAAGGGAAGGAAGTTGCTGTGGGGTGCGAAGTTCTTGGGAATGATGCTTCCGGCGGAGGCGACTTTTATTCCGGTATATTACTTTTATAGCAAGATGGGCTTGGTGGACAACTGGTTTGGCCTGATTATGCCGTCCCTTGTGGCAATGTTCGGTATCTTCATGTTCAAAAATGCATTTGAAGCCATTCCAGTGGAAGTACTGGAAGCGGCTCGGATGGACAAGGCCAAGAACCGCACCATTATGCTCAAAATCATGGTGCCGATGATCGCGCCTGTATTAATTGCCCATTTGATTACATCTTTTATCAGTAACTGGAACGAATACTACTGGGTATTGGTTATGACAAACAGCGAGAATTTGAGAACCCTACCAGTGGCACTCCGTGGACTGCTGCAGGTAGATGAAGGTGTGCCGCAATGGAATGTTGCTATGGCAGGCACAATGATCCAATTGGCTCCCATCCTGATAATGTATATCTTTGCCAGTGGTAAGATTAAAACAGCGATGGTAGGCGATAGAAAAATCAAAATCTAATGATGAAGAGGAGGAACAAAATGAAAAAACTAATCACGTTTCTGTTGACCGTAGTGATGACTCTGTCCATAGTCACTTGTGCCGCGAATCCCGGTTCTGGCGGTACACCTGACGACGACGCAGGACTTAACAAGGAAATCTATGTGGATAAAAAGTGGGATATTCTGGAAGCGAAACACGATAAAGAAGTGACCATTACCATGTGGATTCCTAACTCTGCCACCTCTACTATGGGTGTGGCCATTCAGGCTCTTGCAGATAAGTTCAATGCAGAGCAGACAGCCGAATATCCCGGAAAGAACATAGCTGTTATCGTTGAGTATCAGAACAAGTCCAGTACCCTGAACGAAAAACTGCAGGCAGCGATTCTGGCAGGCAACAATCCTGTTGTCTCTGCCATTGGTGTTTCATCCGTACCGCTATACGAGGCGAGAGCATTGGATTTACGCCGTGTATTTACATATGAGCAGCTACAACAGCAGTCCCAAGGTATGATGCAGTATTCCCTATACAATGGTAAGTATATGCTCAACCCCTATTTCCCTAGCGCAAGTAACATCATTGTTTACAACAAGACCCTGATGGATGCCAAAGGCGTTACCATGCCCGATGTAAATGAACTGTTGACAGATCCAGATAACTCCAATTGGAATTGGGATACTTTCAAGGCGGCTGCAAAGGCTGTGACCGATGAAGCAAACGGTGTCTATGGTTTTGCTGCAAACTCTCTGGATCCTGTGGGCATGATGTTCCAGCAGGGTGGTGCACTGTATAACAACACTGTTACCGAACTGAAATTTGTGGGTGATGAGCGTTTTGCCAATGGTCTTGAATTCTGGCGTTCCCTTGTTACCGAAGGTTGCATGCTCAACCCCAATTCCCGTTCCAACCATGGCACCATCATTGTTTCTGAGTTCTATGAGCAAAAGGTTGGTATGATCTACACTACTTCCTCCAATATTGTGAAGTTCACCGCAGAGGCTGCCAATGCTGGCTTCGAAATCGGCGTACTGCCCTTCCCCAAGCAGACTCGGTTTTTTACAAACCAAGGCGGTTCTGGTATTGTTATTTTGGATAACAAGCCTATTGAGGAGCAGGAAGCTGCCGCGGAATTTCTGCGTTGGCTGAACACTGCGGAGAACAATGCTCACATGAGTGCCGTGTCCGGCTATATGCCAGTTGTTATTGCTGCTATGGATGAGGCGGCATTACAGGAGGTCTATGTATCCACTCCCTTGCTAAAGACTGCTACCGAATTAATGCGGTTTGGTATTACTTCTCCCCAAGGCAAAGCTAAGGCTGCTTGTGACAGCGCCATCAACAATTACTGCAAGATGATCTGGTCTGAGCTGGACACTTCTATTGCAGATATTATCGAACAGGTCACAGATAAGGCGCAGTACGAAATTGAAGCGAATCAGTAAATGAAAATGAAGCAGGGAAGGGTTACCTTTTCTGTTGTGGGCTTGGGTGGGCGCGCAAGCGCCTACCTAAGTGCCTTACAGGAAATTTATCCCAATAATCATCAGGTGGTTGCTGTTGCTGACCCTGATCCGATCAAGCAGGCTCGCGCAAGAGAGGATTACGGTTTGCAAGACAATCAAATATTCGACACTGATCTGGAGTTGATGGAACAACCCCGGCTATCTCATGTTGCCATTATTGCTACGCAGGACAAACTACATCTTAGAGGTGTTCGCGGATTGTTGGCCAAAGGCTATGATTTGATTTTAGAGAAACCGGTGGCAACAACACTTGAAGAACTTAAGCAGGTTGCTGAACTTTCCAAGTCATTTCCTAATCAAATGGTTGCAGTGTGCCATGTGCTGCGACACACTCCGTTTTTCGGAAAAATCCGGCAAATACTGAAAAGCGGTAGATTCGGGCCTGTAGTATCTATTCAGCACAATGAAAATATTGGTTACTATCATTTTGCTCACAGCTATGTCCGTGGATCTTGGAACAATGAGCAAACCAGTGGCCCTCTGGTATTGACCAAGAGTTGCCATGATATGGATATATTATTGTTTCTATTGGGAAATTCTCATTGTCAACGCATTTCTTCCTATGGTGAACTGTCCATATTTAATAGAAAGCATTACGATCCTGATACCATGGCACCTATGTGCGTCGATTGCTCCCAGAATGAAAGCTGTGCCTATTCCGCACCTAGGCTGTATTCCAGTGGAAAAATCAAGTCCATGGTATTTGATCTTTCCAGCGCGGATAAGGTGCGGAAAAATCTGGGAACATCACTGTATGGACGATGTGTATATCATTGTGATAATAATGTGGTGGATCACCAGTCTACAGCCATTCTATTCGATAATGGCGTGGCGGCAACCTTCAATCTTTCCGCATTCTCTGCAAAGGTCAACCGATCTTTGAAGGTGATGTGCCAGTTTGGCGAAATCAGGGCGATTGAAAAACCCTACCTTATTGAAACTACAGATTTTAGAACGGACCAAACCACAGTGATGAAACTGGATATCAGTGATCGTGGACATGGAGGAGGAGATAAGGCGTTCATTAAGGATTTTATGGAGAGTTATCTCCATGGAGTGCCCTTCAACTCCACCTTGGAACAGGCGATTGAATCCCATGCAATGGCACTGCTGGCAGAAGAATCAAGAAAAGAAAACGGAAACGCAAAATGTGTATCAGAGTGGATGCAACAGTTGTGATAAATGACCAATGAAAGATTGATCGCTCCCAAATATAAGCGCTTAGCTGCTTTCATGATGGACTTTATCTTGGTTTTTATGATCTGGTATTTTATGACCATGAAAGATCTGAAACGAGTGAACACGCTGATGGAAACGCTGGACCCAGCAGTAGATGGTGCGCTGGATATATTTATTGAGACGTTATTTCGTATGTTAACGGCTTTTTTGTTGAAATGGCTGTTCTGTCAGACACTTTACTTTTGCCTTCTACCTGCCATCTTGGGTAATGGCAAAACCTTGGGTAAATTAATCTTGCGAATCAGTTTGCTGGATGCAAACAAGCTGGAAGAAATGTCCCCGTCTCGCCTGATGCTACGTGAGTTTGTGTGTAGGACATTATTGGAAACGCTTTTGATTGTTCCCGGGATAATTAGTCTGTTTATGGTTGTATGTTCAAAGGACGGGAAGAGTTTGCGAGATCGTCTGGCAAATACTATCGTTGTGCAGGACACCAGTTATTTGGGTTAATTAGTGTTATGTGTGGATATGAGAGAAAGATTTCATAAATCATTTTTCCGCGAGTTTATTTTTCTCGGGTGGTAATTCTATAAAATGGATAATAAGTTGCTTTATATCAATATTGATGGCTTTTCGTATTCCTATCTGGAACAGCTCCAGTGTCAATTTCCAGATGGACCGTTCTCAAAACTGATACGAAAAGGTAAAATTTTCACTAATTTACACAGCGGTATTGTGTCTATCACCAATCCAATGCAAAGTGCTATTTTATGCGGGGCCTGGAGTAATCAGACCCATAACTTTTATCAGCATTATGATTGGGAGAAGGCCTGCGTGGTGAAGCATCGCAGAACCTGTGATGCGGAGAATATTGCGCAGCTTTTCTTGCGTAAAGGGAAAACGGTGGCATCTATTCACCAGTATATGCTGGAGAATAATCCCTGTATTGAGGGTGATAAGGAACGCGCTTATATTAAGTGCCCCCAGGAAAAAAGCAATGCGTTCCATCGTTTGGCAGTGTTAAAAGATATGATTCAGGGAAAACCTGTTGAGTCAGGTAATCAGACATTCATCTATGAGCAGTTTCCCGATTTTGTAGCGGTCTACATTGATGATATTGATTCACTAGGGCATAACAATGACTACGAAATGTACCCCAAGCGAAGTAAGTTTTCCCAAAGACAACAGGATATTTTGGAACGACTGAATCTGATAGCCTACGAGCTTTTGGATGTTTTACGCTGTTGTAAAGATGCAGGACTGCACGAGAAACTAACAATTCTAATTACGACGGACCATGGCATGACACCTTTTTTCGGAAAAAGTTGTCTGCCAGATATCATTAAGCGTTTAAACCAGGCGGGTATAGCGACCAGCTTGTCGGAAGAACGAAGAGAATACACCCGCGTAGTTGCATTATCGTGTACTATTGAGTTATCGCTCTACTGCGCTCCGGACATAACAGCGGCAGAAAAGGAAATCATAGAAAAGGTATGCCGTGAGGCACCCTATATAGAGAGATATTTCAAAAAGGCCGAGATGCAGCAAGAATATGGATTTGATTCACGAGGCCCGGAATTTTTGTTGTCACCCAAGTATGGAATGCATTTTTACCATCGTGATATTACTGAAGATGCCTTTGCGGCCGGTCATGACTCTTTTGATGAAACATCCCATCGCATCTTTGGCTTAATCCTTGGGGGTGATGTTCCACAAAATGTGGTTTGCGAGAGGGAAACAGCGGTCATTGACCTGCTGCCTAAAATTGTAAAAGAAAAATTTGGATTTATTCTGAATCCCGGAAGGCTTCAGTAAAATTTTCGTATGCCCACTACTCTAAATCAACGTTGTTTACCTCGAGAGGAGATATCCTCATGACTCATTTTGTCCTGCGATGTCAAAGTCGTTATATTTTATCAAAGATCAAAACATATGGAGTGATGTTTTTTGATTTTTGAGGTATGTTTAACCGCAATTATGTAAAATAAGCATTATACTGGCTTAAAGCAGTTTACGGTATGGTTTTAACAACAAAAAAGATATGTTTTATCTTTACAGACTGTAGACAAAGTCCCAACCATTCGCGTTGGGACTTTGTTCAATGAAACCTGCAAAATCCCTTAAAAGTCAAGATCAAATCGAGGTTATATGGTAT
>JGI24712J26585_10004161_pt1 | contig 11135 bp, 4 predicted proteins | sample BioPla3DNA2_FD_26585 | JGI IMG/M metagenome (IMG submission 26585)
CTAAACCATCTGCTTTCGGCAACAGTTGAAAACCTAGGTCCCTGAATAACAACTACAGTTCCATTTTCATGAGTTGTAATCCCTAAATCTTTTCCTACATTTATAGCAATTTGTCTAAGTTCAGGACAATAGGGATGAGCAGAACTAATATGCTTAGTTACAGGCCCGTCAAAAAAGGTGTCTTTACGTCCTGTCGTCCTGTCGATAAACTGATCGCATATTACAAAATCTCCTGGTTTTATTTCAGGCTTTAAACTTCCTGAAGCTGTAGGTGCAAGTATTTTTTTTGCCCCTAACTTTTTCATTGCATAAAGATTAGCTCTGTATGGAATCATATGTGGTGGGAATTGGTGTGCCTTGCCGTGGCGGGGCAAAAATGCAATTTTTTTTCCTGCATAATCAGCAATGGCTATTTTGTCGCTGGGTTTTCCATAAGGAGTATCAACTTCTATTTCCACTACATTTGATAAAAAAGAATAAAATCCTGAACCGCCAAATACACCTATATCAACTTTGTAGTCCATGTTTGTTCCTCCCATTTTGAAAATAATATAGCTTTACTAAACATAGCTTTATTATATTTGTAAATAATAAAAGTTTCAACATAATATTAAATTGGCATTTTTTTCTCTTCCATAATAAACATCAAATAAAAAGCTATCCTTTGAATAAATTAATTAATACTTTCTTATTCTTTAAAAGTTTTTATAAAATTAAGTTTAAATAAGGAGGAATAAATAATGGATAATAATATGGATCAACTGAAAATAGATACATTAAAGGAATTACTTTCTAATCAAAAAGAAGAAATTGAAAATACAATAAATAATATGAAAAACCACAAAATTGCAGAACAGGATGTGGATTCTCCTAGTGAACTGTCTAATTATGATAATCATCCTGCAGAAATTGCAACGGAATTATTTCAGTTTGAGCTGAATAATGCCCTTAAAGTACATGAAGAACATCTATTACAGGAAATTAATGATGCTTTGCATAAAATAGATAATGGGAAATATGGGAAATGTGAAATTTGTGGTAAAGAAATTTCATATGAAAGGCTTAAAGCGCTACCTTATTCCAGGCTTTGCATTGATTGCAAAAAAGAGAGTGAGGAAAAAATGGAATCTTTAAAGAATCAAAGACCTGTAGAGGAAAAAGTTATAGATATGCCTAGAGGAAGAAAGTATCTTAATTCAAGGGAAGATGATGAATTTGAAGGAATAGACCAATTAAATGATCTTTTAAAACAGGGTTCAGCGGACACACCCCAGGATATGGGAGGGTATGAAGACTATGAAGAATTTTATACAAATAAACTGGACATGCAGGGAATAGTGGATCCCATGGATAATATATCTAATGAACAATATAAAAGACAGCTTCCATAAAGTAAATGATGGACTTATATGAAATACACAAAAAAACGTGATTTAATCACGTTTTTTTGTTGTGTATAAATGAGGGTATATGTAAATGAAGGGGAGATAGATTTTTTGTGCCTTACATTACACCGTTCAATTCCAATAGTTCGATACGTATTTTATTTTTAGTACATAAAAATTTTGGAATACTCGCATATATTTAATGAATAGTGTGTGTGCAAATAGAGTATAACTAGTGGAAAAAAAATTTAATCTATATACCAATGCCAATAAAATATATGATATTATATAAATTGAAGGGATAAAAAAGTATCAAGTGTGCTACATAGATAAATAACTATAAGTAGCTATTTGGGGAAAACAATGTTATTTTAAGTAAAATCATTTGTATTACCAAGCTAAATAATTAATGTCAAACTTTACTAAACTTTACAATGCATATAAAAGGACAAAAATTAAATTATTTAGTTTTTGGTATACAATAATTTTACTTATTAAATAAATAAAATTATTATAAGGAGTGGTAAAGAGATGGTAAAAAAAAGCTTGACACTTTTTTTGGTACTTGCTATGCTTATGACTCTTTTAGTTCCGCAAGTGCTGGCTGCCGAAACTTATGAAGGGGATGGTGATGGAAAAATCACAGTGACTTCATTTATGTACGGTGACTTAGATAATGATCAAAAAATTACAAGTTCGGACTATGCAATAGTTGGAAGACATATTTTATATGAAGAGAGATTATTGCCTGGTTCTAATAAGTTTAAAGCCGCAGATGTAAATGGCGATAAGGAAGTTGATACTATTGACTATACATTATTGGGCAGGCGCATACTTGAAATAATAACTAGATTCCCTGTTGAAGATATGGAAGAAGATCCAGAAGAACTTAAAGTTTTAACAGAGAAAACAGAGACTGCTGCAAATTGGACTTTATATACTTTGTCTAATACAAGTGCTAATATAAAGGCTTCAAAATTAACAGGAGCAGAAGTAGCTATTAGATACGAAGGAACAGGAACTTCAGAGGATGACATTCAGCTTATATATAATGATCCTTTTGAACTAATAAAAGGAGAGTACAATTTATCCATTTCTTTTGCAGGCTGGTCTGAAAGTTCATATGATTTACGCAATGTACGCGTTGTACTTGAAAAAGATGATATGAGTAAAGAAGTTATTTTAGACCAGGTAGTGCCAGTTGAATTTGATGAGGCACTAGAGGCTGTTGAAATTCCTTTTGTAATTGCTGAAGACTTATCTGCAAATCTTTCCATACGTTTAGGGTATTTTGAAGGGGAAGAATTAGGCTATCATAAAGTAAGAGTAAGTGAGCCAGCTATTGATAGGACTGGAGATTATCAAGATCCAACTGATCCAGGGGAAGTTGAAATTGACCCAGACCGTTTTAATAACAGGGTTCCTAATGGGGATTTTTCAAAAGGAACAAATGGATGGTGGAGCAATGAATGTACACTAGCAGTTGAAGATGGAGTTGGAGTAGTTGAACTTGAAGGTGGTTCAGTGGATCCATGGGATGTTATGATTGGCTATTATCAGGTATTCCAATTAAAAGGTGGAGTTACTTACCAGGTATCATTTGATATTGCAAGTGAAATTGAGCAAAACATAAGATTTCAAATAGTAAATGATGACGAAAAGGATGCAGAAGTATTTGCTAAATCTGTTACAGTTCCTGCAGGAAATGAACTTACCACATTTACATTTGATGATTTTGAACCAGCTGATGATTTTGGTGCAAAATTTGCATTCCAATTAGGAGCTTTTGGTGAAGAAGGAGAAGCATATAATATTTATGTAGATAATATTGAGATAAAGGAAATTCCAAATATTGTTTATGCTGATGTTGCTAATGGAAGCTTTACAGGAAATAAAAATGCATGGTGGGCATCAGATACATGTGGTTTTACAGTAAATGATGGTTGTGCTCAATTAGAAATTGAAGGCGGACATGAAAACCCATGGGATGTTATGATGGGTAACTGGCGTGCTTTCACTGTAGAAGCAGGAAAAACATATACAATTTCCTTTGATATAGCATCTGAAATTGATAAAACAGCAATATTCCAAATTGTTGATCCTTCAAAACCTGATGAGGAAAATGAAATATATAGAAAAGTATTTGAAATAGCTGCAGGTGAAGAATTGCAGACTGTAGTATTTGACGATTTTGAAGTGCCAGAAGATATTGATGTACTTCTGCAATTCCAGTTTGGAGGCTATGGAGAAGAAGAAGAAACATATTTTGTATACCTTGATGATGTAGAAGTTTACTACATTGACTATGGTGTTGGGGAATCAAATAAAGATCCTTATGGCAACATGATAAGAAATGCGGACTTTTCATCAGGAACAAAAAATTGGGGACTATTTACCATGGCTGATGGAGAGGCAACTTTTAGTGTAGTAGATGAAGAAGGAGTAATAAGCGTTACCAATACTGGTACTGAAGATTATGCAATACAGTTCTATCAAGATGGTGTTAAGCTTTACGAAGGAAACGTATATAAGCTATCCTTTAAATACAAATCAAATGTGGAAAGAGAAGTACAAGTCCGTATTCAGGAAAATGGCGGAAACTACATAGGCTATCTTGATGATAAATTATCATTTACTGAAGATTGGCAGACTTATGAAAAAGAATTTACTATGATGTATGAAGATGACAAAGTAGCTCGTTTTTGCTTCAATTTAGGAATATATGGAGAAGCAACAGAAGTTGAACAGTATTTTTATTTAGATGACTTTAGTCTTGTTATGACAGAAGGTACTATACCAGAGGACGAAAAGGAAAATCCTATACGTTTAAATCAAATTGGATATCGTCCAGGTGATGGCAAAGTTGCTTTTGTAATTTCAGATGAGCGTACTTTTAGACTCTATACAGAGGATGACAAGCTTGTATTGACAGGAAACCTTTCTTTATACAGCAAAGATAAAGATGGTAATCCAGTTGTAGATGCTAGCAGTGGTGACATTACACGTGCAGCTGACTTTAGTTCTTTTGCTCACGATGGAAATTACTATGTGAAAGTAAGAAATGATGTTTCACCAGTATTTGGTATAGCTGACAATGTATATGATGAAGTTACTAAAGCTGTATTAAAACTGTTCTATTATCAAAGAAGCGGTGAATTAGAAGAAGAATATGTAGGTAAATTGTTTGCACGTGAAGCAGGTCATACTCAAAAAGCTTCTTACTATGACCCAGAAGACCCTGTTTATGGAGAGGTAGAAATTGATGTACATGGTGGATGGTACGATGCCGGTGACTATGGAAGATACATTACTCCTGCTTCTAAAGCTGTTGCTGACTTAATGATGACTGCAGAACATTTTCCAGGCACTCAGGAAATTGATTTTGGAGGACCAGAAAGATTATTAGGAGAAATAAAATATGAATTAGAATGGATGCTTAAAATGCAAAACCCAGAAACAGGTGGCGTATATCACAAAGTTACTACTCAGTATCACTCACCTATGACTATTTTGCCACATGAAGATGTAGATCCATTATATTTATCACCAGTTTCAGCCCAGGCTACAGGTGACTTTGCTGCATCTATGGCATATGCTTATAGAATGTATAAACATTTTGATGAGGAATTTGCAGAGCAATGTCTTGAAGCGGCAATTTTTGCATGGGAATGGCTAGAAGAAAATCCTACTACAAACAGTTATGTTGACCCATCATTCTTCCATACTGGTTCATACAATGATATTAGTGCCAGCGATGAACGTTACTGGGCAGCAGCAGAACTATATAAATCCACTGGAGATGAAAAGTATCTAGAATATATGACAGATAATTACCTTCCAAAATCAGGATTTGGATGGATAGATATGGGTTCTTATGCACATGTGGCAATATTGACAAATGATTTAATTGACGAAGACAGCGAATTGTATCAAAAAGCCAAGAAAGCTTTTATAAACAATGCACAGGATATATTAAAAATATGGGAAAAAGACGGATATAAAGTTGCCCTAAGCTATTATGTATGGGGTAGCAATAAGGATTTAGCAGACCGTACTATGATGTTAATATTTGCAGATATGATAGAACCAGATGCCAGATATAAAGAAGCTGTTTTAGACCAGATACATTATTTCTTAGGAAGAAATGCAAATGATATAAGCTATGTTACAGGATATGGTGAAAAATCTGCTCAAAATCCTCACCACAGACCTTCTGCAGTACTTGAAACAACTGTTCCAGGTATGCTTGTAGGTGGTCCTAATGATGAAATAGTAAACGAATTAGGAGATCCAGTTTCCCAGATGGTAGATGAAAATACACCACCAGCAAAGCGTTATGCAGATATAACAGGAAGTTATGCTACCAACGAAATCTGTATTTACTGGAATTCACCACTAGCTTACGTATTAGGATATGTATATCAATTAGAATACGCAAAAGTTCATCCACTAACTATTGTACAATAATTAGTGGACAATAATAAATATAAAACTTATGTAAGATAACATTTACAAAACCTGGGTGTAGTAAATTACATCCAGGTTTTTTTTAAAAAAATATATGTAAACTTGTGATAATGTTAAAAAAACATAAATGTTTTAATATTTTTACTTCTAAAAAAACCGTACAAAATTATTTTTTTGATGTAATATAATACGTTTGTATTGACTTTTTATAAGCCTTCTGTTAGTATAAATCATTGTTGAAAGATGGGCAGAATTATCATATAATTATATTAGGAAGATACCTTTTATGCACAGCCATTTTTTAGCTATTTGAAATTTTTGTGTTGATTAAACCTAGATACTAAATTTGAATATATTTTTTATAAATATTNAAATAAATATGAGAATAAAAATTTGTAGGGTATATACTAATTATTAGTTGTGGTGCCTATGGATACGTCAAGTTTAATTAATGCACGTACCAATCTTTTTAGATAGTATCAAATATGAAAATTCTGCTATCATTTCTGTTTTTTACATGTTAAAATATTGTTTTAATTAACAGAGTATATTTTTAAATTTTTATTTTTATATAGTTAGTAATATATATATTAGCATGTTTAGAATTTAATATGTCAAGTAAAAAGGGAAGGGAGGTAACTCAAAAAGTTTTTACTGATACTTTTGACATGTTTAAGTAAACATGCTGGAAAAGTATTTTAAAGGACTAAAATGCAAATTTTTATATGTTCCATAAAATACTTTGCAAGATATATATTATTTATAAAAATTTTTTTGGGAGGATGAGAATATAAAATGAAAAAAAATTTTTGTAGGGTTTTAGTTGTCGCACTTTTGCTGACATCAGTGTTTGCAATTTCAAATTTAGATTCTCTTTTAAATGCATTTAAATCAATATCTACAAACTCAGATTCAAATAATAATGTTGTAAATGCTAAATCAACAGAAGAAAACTATCTTTCTTTAGAGCTTGACAAAAATAAAGCTCAGGTTGGTGAGATAATATTAGCAAAGGTCAACGTATATGATATTGGTAATTTAGCCGGATTTCAGATTAATATAAAATATGACCCTGAAATCTTAGAACCAGTAAACCCTGATACAGGGGATACAATGAAAACAAGAACTATGCCAAAAGATGGGGATATTATAGTTAATGATAATTACAGTGTTATAACAATGGCATCAAACGATCTTAAAGAGGGTATTTTAAATTTTGGAAAAACATATACATATTTTGATGCGTATAGGAAAACAGGTAATGCCGAAAGAACAGGTACGTTGGCTGTAATTGGATTTAAAGTTTTAAAAGAAGAACCTACTTCTATTGGATTTGAAGATTCAGTTAGAATGCCAAATAGCATTTGTGGAACTTTAATGTATGATTGGGAAGGCAACAGGATTACCAACTATACCACTTCACAACCATCTGTAATAAATGTTAAAAACTCAGAAGGAAGCATATCACTTGAACTAGATAGAAACTCCGTTTCAGTTGGTGATATAATAAATGCTGTTATAAAAATAAATGATGTTGATTGCTTATCAGCTTATCAGCTCAACATAAAATACGATCCTGAGTTTTTACAGCCAGTTGTTCCAGATACCCTAAATCCATATAATTCAGCAACAGTGCCTGATGATGGTACGCTTATAGCTAATGAAGAATATGGACCTTTTTCAGTTGCAGCAAATAATATTGAAGAGGGAATATTGAATTTTGGAAAATCATATTCATTCCTTAGTGATTACCGTATGAGCGGCAAAGGAGAAGGCAGCACAGGAACTTTAGGAACAATTGGATTTAAAGTTTTAAAAGAAGGAAATACAAGTATTAGTTTTGCAGACACAATTACAATGCCAAACAGCATTTTTGGTACAATGCTGTTTGACTGGAATGGAAACAAGATTACAAGTTATTCAGTAATACAACCGGAAACTATTACTATATCCCAATCAACAGAAACACCAGTGGAGACTCCTGAACCACAAGAACCAATAAAACCTGCTGATGCACATATAATTATAAAATTAGACAAAACATCAGCAAAAGTAGGGGAAATAATTAAAGCATATATTAATGTAAGTGACATAACTGATTTTGCTGCCTATCAATTAAATATTAAATATGACCCTAACGTTTTAGAAGCTGTTGATGTTAACACAGGTGAACCTTTTGGTGAAAGCACTGCACCAAGTAATGGGGACATTCTTGACAATTCAGAATATGGTATTATCTCCTTAGTTGATAATGACATATCAAATGGAATTCTTAATTTTGGAAAGACATATACTTATATGGAAGAATTCAGAAACAGTGGAGAGGCAGAAGAATCTGGAACTATAGGAGTAATAGGCTTTAAGGTTCTTAGTGAAGAGTCTACAAATATCAGATTTGAAAAAACCAATACAATGCCAAACAGCATTTCAGGTACATACCTTTATAACTGGTATGGGGAAAGAATTACAGATTATACAGTAATTCAACCTAAAACAATTAACCCTTCCTCAGATGTTTTGGAAAATAATGTATCTATAGTGGTGGATAAAAATACCCCTAAAGTGGGAGAAATAATAACTGCAACCTTTTTACTTAAGGATGTTAACAACTTAGCAGGTTATCAGCTGAATATAGAATATGACCCTAATGTTCTAGAACCTGTACAGTCATCAGGAGAGGCTTATAAAACGCGTACATTACCAGGAGGAAATACAGTTATTAACAATGAAAAGTTTACACCACTAACAGTTGCTTCTAATGATCCGGAAAAAGGAAGATTGTGCTTTGGCAGAATATATTTAGAGATGGCTTCTTTAAAAGAAAAGGGTATTAGTGAAGGCAGCGGAACTTTAGCAGAAATATCATTTAAAGTATTAAGTGAAGATAGAACTGAAATTTCTTTTGAAAGAATAACTACAGCAACAGGTACTGCTTTAGGTGCAATATTAATTGATTGGGATGGGAATGAAGTACCAGATTACACAATACAAAAATCAGTTACAATCAATTAATATAAATTAAATGTATTAAAAAAAAACTAAATTTAGTTTAAAAAAGCCACATATAATGATTATCATATTATTTTGTGGCTTTTTTATTTTATTTAATATGATAAAATAATTGAATTTTAATTAATATTGTGTTATAAAAGATTCAAGGAATAATCTTAAAATACGTTATAATTATTTGTAAAGTTCCAATGTTTAGACTTTAAATAATTTATTTTTAGGAGATGATATTATTGTACAATAATAAAAAAATAGTATTACTTTTAGCAGGAATTATTTTTATAATTTCAGTTTTGGCAGGATGCAGCTCAAATAAAGATAAAAATATAGATGACCCGGCTGCCACAGATTCTAACATTTTAGATGAAAACCACACAACGGGTTCACAGGACAAACAAGAAGACAATAACACAGGGACATACCCAAAAATAACTGATGAGGATAAAAGATTAGTGCAGGATGTAAATATAGAAAGCATACCAGTTCCTAATGAACCTTCAACTAGTAATTACATATATTTAAAGCTTGATAAAAATCAAGGAGAAGTTGGAGATGTAATTAAGGCGGAAATAAATGTGAATCTTGCGGCTAATTTTGCAGGTTACCAGATAAATATAAAATATGACCCTGAGGTACTTGAGGCTGTTAACTACGATACACTTGAGCCATTTGACGAAGGAACAAAACCTACTGGGGCTACAATACTTACAAATCAAGACTTTCTTCCTATAAATCTTGTGGATAATGATATAGCAAATGGAGTTTTAAACTTTGGAACTACTTATACAAGTTATTCTGATTATAAAGAATCAGGTGCAGCAGAAAAAAGCGGCACATTAGGCGTAATAGGTTTTAAAATATTAAAAAAAGAAACCACTATAATTGGTTTTGAAAACAGTAAATCCATGCCTACAGGAAAGCTTGGTACAATGCTGTTTAACTGGGATGGCGATAGATTATCAAGCTATGAAGTTGTGGGAGTTCAAAAAATAAATTAAAAATGTTCCCTTGACATTAAAATATGGCATATTGTATAATTTCTTTTAAATGAATAATTTAATATGTGTTAAAAACGATGAGTAGAAGGAGTAGAAAATTATTCTTTTTTAGAGAGCAGGTGGCTGGTGTAAACCTGTAAAGGTAATTTTTGAAAATCATCTACAAGTTGCTTTGCTGAAAGAAAGAAATTTTTATTAGGCAAAGCCGGTTAAGCCGTTATATTAATTAAGTGATTTATGTAATATATAAATTTTTGATTTTATTCAAATGGTATTAATGTAAACTTAGAATCATTAATGATTTTGGATTTATATATTAATAAATAATGTGGGTGGTACCGCGTGAGTTAAACTCTCGTCCCTTTTTTGGATGAGAGTTTTTTAATTGAAATTTAGATTAAAGTTTAAATTATAAATGGAGGTATAGATATGTCAGTTGATTATGGAAAAACACTAAATTTACCAAAGACGGAATTTCCCATGAGGGGAAATCTTCCTCAAAAAGAACCAGATTTTTTAAAGAAGTGGGATGAAATGAATATTTATAAAAAACAGCTTGAAAAAAATGAAGAAAAGCCTGTTTTTATCCTGCACGATGGACCTCCTTATGCAAATGGAGGAATACATCTTGGAACTTCTTTAAACAAAATTTTAAAGGACATAGTTATAAAATACTATAGTATGAAGGGATACAAAACACCTTTTACTCCAGGATGGGATACTCATGGACTTCCTATTGAACAAAGGGCAATAAAGGAATTAGGGTTAAAAAGGCATGAAGTGGGTGCTGTAAAATTTAGAAACGCATGTAAAGATTTTGCTTTAAAATACTTAGATGTTCAAAGAAACGCNTTTAAAAGGCTGGGAGTACGTGCTGATTGGGATAATCCTTATATAACTCTAGAGCCAGAATTTGAAGCAAAGCAAATAGAAGTATTTGGGGAAATGGCAAAAAACGGTCATATTTATAAAGGACTAAGACCTGTTTATTGGTGCCCTGAATGTGAAACAGCACTTGCAGAGGCGGAAATAGAGTATCTAGAAGATACCACTACATCTATATATGTTAAATTTAATGTTAAGGATGATAAGGGTAAATTTAAATCAATAACTGAAAATTTAAATNATATTTATTTTGTAATTTGGACCACAACTACTTGGACATTGCCTGGAAACCTGGCTATAAGTTTAAATGCTGAATTTGAATATGGTGTAGTAAAGGCTAAAAATGAATATTATGTGATAGCAGAAGAATTAATAGAAGATGTTATGAAGG
>JGI24712J26585_10004165_pt1 | contig 11128 bp, 8 predicted proteins | sample BioPla3DNA2_FD_26585 | JGI IMG/M metagenome (IMG submission 26585)
CCATGCACATGGTCAAAGCTTGTTTTCCGTGGGCACATGCTTTCTTAAAGAAATTATCTAGATTAAAGGCAACTCTAGGTAAATAACCTAAGTCTTCAAGCAATGTGAACAAAGGAAAGAATATAGCCATTGGCGGCAGCATGACTGAGACCACCCAGGCTAAAGTACGATATATTCCAAGGATTAAAATGTCATGGAGCCATTGAGACCAACCTGCTGATACAAATAGATTTGTGAGCCTAGCTTCAATTCCAAAAAGGAAATCTGCGATTAGAGCCGAAGGAACATTTGCACCTTCAATAGTAAGCCAGAAAATAACTGCTAAAAGAGCTAGCATAATAGGAATTCCCCAAAATCTAGAGGTGAGTATGCTGTCAATTTTTCTGTCCATACAATTATACTGCTTGTTTTCAAAGGTTATGGTACGGCTGCTGATATCTTCTGATATGCTTACAAGTCTTGATACAATTTTGTCACGAAGCTGTTCGGGTTGAATGCCATTGTCGGCAAGGAATTTTTTCGCTTCATCAAGAAGTTTAAGTAGTTCGACATTTTCCATGAGATTAAATCCAAGGTATTTCTCCAAGGATTCTAAAAGTGCAGGATCCCCGTCTAGGAGTTTGAGTGCCACCCAACGGCTGTTGATTTTCCTATCCACCACTTCCCAAATTTTCGGTTGAAGCATCTTTATCGCTTGTTCAATTTCATCGTCATATTTAATATCAATGGCTTTTGTTGAAACTCGTTTGTTGGAAACATCATATACAGTATCCATCAATTCTTTCAAGCCTTTATTACTCCGAGCATTAGTGGGGATTACGGGTACTCCCAAACGATTTGATAATTCAGTATAATCTATGGTTATCTTCTTTCTTTTTGCTTCATCAATGAGGTTGACACATACAACAACCTTATCAGTTATTTCTAAGGTTTGAAGAACAAGATTCAGATTTCTTTCAAGGCAAGTAGCATCGGCTACAACAATTGTAGCATGAGGTTTGCCAAAGCACACAAAATCCCTTGCAACCTCTTCTTCAGTTGAGTTGGCCATAAGTGAATAAGTGCCGGGTAGGTCTACTATAATGAAATTTTTATCTTTGTGACGGAATTTTCCCTGAGCATTGGTTACTGTTTTTCCAGGCCAGTTTCCTGTATGCTGGTTTAGGCCGGTCAAGCTGTTAAATACAGTGCTTTTTCCTACGTTTGGGTTTCCCGCGAGTGCAACAACCCTGTCATCAGTTGTTGTACAATCAATCCGGAGTTTACTGTCTAGTATGCTTGTGCCGGTAGATTGGTTGGTGAGTCCCATATATGAAATCCTCCTCACTATAACTTGTTTGATTTATTTAAACCCATCATTCCATTTGTTTGATCCTAGAGCATAAATAATTATTTTAGCTAAAATATATTGCTTGTTTATATAGGTGATTTTTTATATACTATTTTAAATGGGTTTGTTTTAACGAAATTTTATCTTGAAAATCATATATAATAAGTGTTATAACATTCTTTATAAAAGAAATATTATTCCAATTACCCAAAGTGGAATTTATGTATTTGTTTGTAGCTTTTGTATTTTATATGATATATTCATTTTAGAGGAAATAAAGTTTTTCCTAAGACTAATGTATGAATAATTAATAGAAAAAGTTCAAATCTTATTTGATTATATGAGTAGCTGTTCGGGTATTAATTATGTAGAATTTTGAAGGGGGTAACAATTTATGGAATTACAAAGAGTATTGTTGGCCTTTGGACTTACACTATTTGCAGGATTGTCAACTGGTATAGGTAGTGCCCTAGCGTTTTTTACTAAAAAGACCAATACTAAATTCTTATCCGTTGCACTGGGTTTTTCTGCTGGCGTAATGATCTATGTATCTTTGGTTGATATTTTTGCGAAAGCTAAGGAATCTCTTATTGAAGCTTTGGGTGAAGTTGGTGGGTCTTGGGCTACTGTAGGAGCTTTTTTTGGCGGAATATTTTTAATTGCCGCAATTGATAAGCTTGTTCCCTCAAGTGAAAATCCCCATGAATGCAGAAAAGTTGAGGATATGTATGAAGAATGTGAGAAGAATAACAAAGAAAAGCTTATAAGGATGGGAACTTTTACTGCTCTTGCAATAGCTATCCATAACTTTCCAGAAGGTTTGGCGACTTTCACATCAGCAATTAAAGATCCTTCTCTTGGTATAGCTATTGCAGCTGCGGTAGCCATTCATAACATTCCGGAAGGGATTGCGGTTTCTATGCCTATTTATTACGCAACAGGAGATAAGAAAAAAGCATTCAAGCTTTCATTTTTGTCAGGTTTATCGGAACCAGTAGGTGCTGTTATTGGCTACTTGATTTTATACAGGTTTTTTAACGATATTGTTTTCGGTGTTCTATTTGCTCTAGTGGCAGGGATCATGGTGTTTATCTCAGTAGACGAACTTTTACCTACAGCTAGGGAATATGGTGAATCACACCTTTCCATATATGGTATGATAGGTGGAATGATGGTTATGGCAGTTAGTCTACTACTGTTTATTTAGAGCTATTAATGCTTATTTTATGATAGATCCCTAAAGGTATTTATAAGTTCCGGATAAAAATCTTCGAAGGAAGAATATTTATTTCGGTTCTTTTCGAATACTTCGAGTTTTTCACACAACATAGAGGATAATTAAAATATAAAGCTGATGCTATGGGTACATCTGTTTTATAACTCGAATTTAGATTGGTTAATATTTCCTCTTTCGATTCCCACATAAGCATTTCCATTCCAGACTTCTCCATCCTCTGAAGAGTAGATCTGAAAATAAAGACACAAATAAAATTGCACTACAATCCTTTGATGTAATGTGATGCAAGAGTTTGGTAAAATATATAGGATTAGTTGTGGGTACAATATAGTCAATATTCAAAGGAGGAACAATTTATGAAACAAATTACTGTTGACAAAAGGAGTTTTAAGCTTTTTGATTTACTTGAAAAAAGTCTCACTAATGGTGAAGTTGCTAATTATCCCTATGGTGTGTTTTACGGAAATGCTAATGACTCGAATTGGCCTGTTTATCTTTCAGGTGCGGAATGCGAATTTACAATGGATAAGGATTTTACTTTATATGATACAGCTAAGTTTTTAGAAGAGTCAAAGGAGAATTTCGTTTTTGCAGCTTTTAGTACAACAAATATTGGTGAACCTATTTTATGTGTTGATGGTAACTACTATGGTTATGAGGCAGATGAGGATTATGAAGAAGAAATCTATATAGATGAAGGCGATTGTTATGGATATTTGATTCAAGTAAATGAAGATAAGTATACAATTGATTCGGTAATATATTCATTGGGAGGACATTGCTGCTCAGGTGAGATGTTAGAGGATAGCGTAGTTATTAAAGAGGACTGTGGAATATTTGAGCAGCCGATGCAAACGTATATTAAGAAGTTTATTATGTAAAGGAATTCTTTATACATTTTTACTTTATTTAATATGTAGGATTTTCTTAAAAGGTATAGGAATTTTGGAGGTTAATATGATTAATTCATTTGAGCCAATTGTAAATAAAGACTGTAAAGTATTGAAGCTTACTTGGGAGGATATTTTGGTAATTCTTATGAGGTGAAAATAGACATCGCATCATTAAGTGGATTTTATATAGCTAAGAATTGTGAGAATAGTTTAAACAAACAAAAGGATTTAGTATTTTCGGAGAAATCTTTAATTCTATTTATCCATCAACTTTATGAAAATAAAGTGTTTTCGTGGAAGGAGAGTTATAAACCTGAAGTTGAAATTATGGATGGAACACATTGGCACTTAAAGATAGTATATAGAGATAACACTTATAACTATTCCGGTAGTAATAGGTATCCAAGACAGTGGAAAAGTTTTTGTAAATCTATGCAAAATCTAACTAAAGAACAATTTAACTAAAGATTTATTAAGTTATACGCATCTATACTGATCATTTCAGCAATTTTAACATACCTTAACATAAAGTGGAATTGTCGGTATTCTTTCGTTCCTTGGCTGGATGATTCATCTTGTTAAAATTGGAATAAACAAAATACGCTATGAATCGGACAAAACAATTAAGTGTGTAATTATTGCATGTATTTCTTCCTTGTCTGGTGTGCTGATAACAGGTATGGGTGAGTATATTTGGCATGAACATAGAGTTATGCTTCTGTATTGGGCAGTAGTAGGTCTTTTGACTGCTGCAGTTGGTTTGAATAGTGAACCACAGAAGCAAGCTTCCGGTTATGCTAACATAAAGGTCATGCATTGACAAAGTCTGGAATTTTGTGTACGACTATTTAGAGAAGGCTTTGAAGATAGAAAATCAAGATTCTTTGTGGCAGAAATTAATAATGAGATTGTTGCTTATATCGAAATAATGAGTTCAGGAGAAAAATTGATGATCGGATTGTCGATAATTTAGTCTTTGATTAAAAATATAAGGTTCTGATGTTTGAAAGAGTTGGTTGACATAACAATCAATTATGATTAACAAATAATCGTAAGGGTATAATATGTTATATACAAATAATAGAGTAGTTTATAAGTTCGTGCGAGGGTATGACTGTTTGATAAAGACAATATATAAAAAGCTTACATTAATAGATGAAAGAAGGAACAAATACCATGACAGAAGACACAAAATCAAAAGCTGGCTGGAACTTTGACAACAGCTATGCCAATTTGCCGGAGGAGTTTTTTAATATACTCAATCCAACTCCTGTACGCTCGCCCGAGTTGGTTATAGTCAATCACTCATTAGCACAGTACTTAGGATTGAGCGTCCAGGAGCTTCAAAGCAACGAGGGAATATCTGTGTTTTCAGGTAATCGAAGTCCCGAGGGTGCATTACCTCTTGCACAAGCGTATGCAGGTCATCAGTTTGGACACTTTACCATGTTAGGGGACGGACGTGTGCATCTGATTGGAGAGCAAATTGCTCCATCAGGTGAAAGGTTTGATATTCAACTGAAGGGTTCTGGCAGAACACCATACTCTAGGGGAGGTGACGGACGGGCAGCACTTGGTCCCATGCTACGTGAATATATAATAAGTGAAGCAATGTATGCTCTTGGTATTCCTACTACCCGAAGTCTTGCGGTGGTGACCACTGGTGAGACAGTTATCCGGGAAACTGATCTGCCCGGTGCGATTTTGACTCGTGTAGCTGCTAGTCATATCAGGGTAGGAACTTTTCAATATGCTGCAAGGTGGGGCAACTTTGAGGAACTCAAGTCCTTAGCGGACTATGCAATAAATCGTCATTTTCCCAATGCAAAAGCTGGTCAAAATAAATATCTTTCATTTCTTCAGGAAGTAATCAAGTGCCAAGCTGAGTTGATTGCCAAATGGCAATTCGTTGGCTTTGTTCATGGGGTAATGAATACCGATAACATGACTATTAGCGGAGAGACGATTGACTATGGTCCTTGTGCATTTATGGATACTTATGACCCAGCGACTGTATTTAGTTCTATTGATATCCATGGTAGATACGCTTATGGTAATCAACCATCTATTGCACAGTGGAATTTGACACGGCTTGCCGAATCGCTTTTACCGCTTTTACATGATAATCAGGAACAGGCTATCAAACTGGCCGAAGATTCGATTTCAGACTTTAATGGAATTTATCACCGTAGTTGGTTGGAAGGAATGGGGTCAAAACTGGGCATATTTAACGTTGAGCCACAAGATGAATCTCTTATTGAGGAACTTCTCAGTATGATGCATAATTATAATGCGGATTATACTAATACTTTCCGTTTGTTAACCTTAGAAAGACCAGAGGAGACAGTGTTGTCCGGAACCCCGGAATTTGAACGTTGGTATGAGCTGTGGAAGGAAAGACTAGGCAGGCAGAAGGAACCAAAGGACAAATGGACAGAATTAATGAGATGCAGCAATCCTGCGATAGTACCCCGTAATCACCGTGTAGAAGAGGCGTTAGATGCAGCGGTTAATCAGGGGGATTACAGAGTTATGGAGAGACTGTTATATGTTTTATCGAAGCCATATGCTTATAGTCCTGAACAGGAGGAATATACTACGCTACCTGCTCCGTCAACTTGTGCTTATCGTACCTTTTGTGGAACATAACATTATTTATTAAGAAGTTTATAAGTGGTGTATAATGAAATGGTGCATGGAAAAATTACTATATGCAAATAAACTGTGCAATAGCAACACTTTATGGTATAATTTTCATATAGCGTAATTACCTTTTATGTAAAATGAGTGAAAAGGAGCGTGTATATGAAAAAAAGGAATCGTTACAATAATTCGGTTACTAATAACAGTGAAGATGATTTGCAAGGTCTATACAGAGACGGACAATCAGACAATATAGGAATAAGGTTTGTGTATTTTATTGTAGGATTGGCACTGTTATGTGGGGGACTTTTTTTGATTTTTCAGAATACCACTTTATCAACTAATTTTACACTTATAGACATAATGGGATTTACCCCGCCTTTTGGAGTTGTTTTGATACCTTTTATTATTGGGGTAGGGGTTTTGTTTTTTAATGAGAAATCCTTTTTCGGATGGTTGTTGACCATTATGGGTTTGGTTATAATTGTTCTTGGTATATTAATGGGACTGAGGATTTACTTTAATAAGATCACACTAGCACAAGGTGTTATTATGTTTGGAATGACTGCGGCAGGTGCAGGATTGACGTTAAAGGCATTTGCAGGAAAAAGGGCATAGATTGAATATAAATCTATTAAGGTATGATTAATATATAAGTCCTTACTCTAAGACGACAGAAAACTTAATTTGATAATATTTTTATATATGCGGCTAGAAGTCGCTTTTTGTTTAACTTAACTAAAATATACAAAAAAAGCATGATAAATTATTGCATGCTTTTTTTATATAGAAGAATTGATTTGTTTTGTTAATATTGTTGCATTTGTGGTAAATTAATAAGTATGAGTTGGCCCAAAATTTGGTTTGGTAATTTCATGAAAGGAGTGATAGGAGAAAGATGAAGAGTTATAGATGTCTTATATGTGGTTATATCCATGTCGGCGAAAATCCCCCACAAAATTGTCCTGTTTGTGATGCATCCACTGAGGAATTTGAAATCTATGAAGAAAAACCTGAAGCAGCTAAGCTGTCTACAAGTTCTTGGAGATGTTTAAACTGCGAGTATGTTCATGATGGAAGCAATCCGCCAGATGTATGTCCGGTATGTGGTGTGAATAGTGATATGTTTGAACCCCATAGCAGTGGGCAAAAAAGAGAAACAAGCAATGAGCCTATTAAAATTGTAATAGTTGGCGGAGGGATTGCTGGACTTTCTTGTGCCGAAGAAATTCGAAATAATTCCGATAAAGCAGAAATTACTTTGATTTCGGCTGATGAAGCTCTCCCGTATTATCGTTTGAATTTGACTAGATATCTTGCAAAAGAGACCGATAGAAACAGCTTAACAATTTATCCCGAGAGTTTTTATGATGAAAAAAGGATAAAACTGATTTCAGGATTAGAAATATCTGAAGTTCAAAAGGACACAAAGGAGGTAAAGCTTAGTGATGGAACAAAAATTGCTTATGATAAGCTAGTCATAGCTAATGGAGCACATCCTTTCGTTCCTCCGATTGCGGGAAAAGAACTTAAAAATGTTATAACTGTAAGGAAAATTGAGGATGCTGATTTTATCCTTGAGAAGATGGATCAAATAAAGTCTTGTATATGTATTGGTGCAGGAATATTAGGTTTAGAAACAGCTGGAGCTATAGCTAAAAATGGTGTGAAAGTAACACTACTAGAGGGTTCTGATTGGCTAATGCCTCGTCAGTTGAATAAAAAAGCTGCGGATCTTCTAACAAAATATCTTAAAGAAATTGGTGTTGAAGTTAGAGTAAATTCAAAAGTACAGGAGATAATTGGTGACAATGAGTGTAAAGGTGTAAAATTATCAACAGGAGAAGTATTGCCTACAGAACTTGTTATCATAACAGCTGGGGTTAGACCAAATACACACCTTGCAAGGAAAGCTGGACTTGAGGTAAATATGGGAGTTGTAGTTAATAACCAAATGAAGACTTCCGGAGAAGATATATATGCAGCTGGTGATGTTACAGAGCATTATGGTACATTGTATGGTTTGTGGAATGTAGCACAATTTCAAGGAAAAATTGCTGCTCAAAATCTTGTGGGTATGAATTCTGAGTTTGGTGGAGTTCCAAGATCTAATGTATTAAAGGTTCTTGGATTGGACATGTTTAGTATTGGTGAGTTTATGCCAAAAGACGGCAGTTATTATCAGTATGAGAAAGAAACACAGGACGGTTATATATATTTTGTAATTAGAGATGGAAAGATTGTAGGTAGCATTATTATTGGAGATAAAAACCTTTCGATAAAAGTAAAACAAGCAGTTGAAAAGGGAATGAATTTCCCTCATGAAATATATGATGATGTTGAAAACATAATTAATAAACTAATTAATAAAACGGAGGAAACTAAAATGAGTGAAAAAAAGACTAATGAGAATTTAATGGCAGCCTTTGCTGGAGAATCCCAAGCAAACAGGAAGTATTTGGCGTTTGCAAAAAAAGCAGAAGCAGAAGGAAAAATGAACGCTGCGAAGTTGTTTAGAGCTGCAGCTGATGCAGAGACATTGCATGCGATGAAGGAGTTAGAGCTAGCAGGTCAAATAAATTCTACCATTGAAAATTTGAAAGATGCAATGGCAGGAGAAACCCATGAGTATAAAGAAATGTATCCCGAATTTATTGAAGTGGCAAAAGAAGAAGGAGAAAAAGCTGCAATTGGAGCCTTTACATTCGCTATGAAGGCAGAAGAAGTTCACGCAAGATTGTATAAGGAAGCAATAGATAATATTGATAATAAAGAAGAAGTTTTCTACTATCTATGTCCAGTGTGTGGTAATATAGAAAAGTTTGTTCCTGAAAAATGTAGTATTTGTGGTGTTCCAGGAGAAAAATTTATAAAGTATTAAAATATTGCCTATTCAAAGCTTTGTTGGGTTTCTGAATATTTATTTTTAAGTGGTAGGTCAGTTAAATGACCTACCGCTTATCTTTTACAGATTGAAAGGGCAGAATAGAAGGAGTTTTCTGCATTTGAAAATTAGTTCCAACATCTAAATAGACAGAGTTTTAACAATGCATTAGGAGTATTTTTCTAGATAAATCTATTTGGCAATTTTTCAGATGGCATAACATATTTTTTCAGATTATTACATATCTCTTTTATTTTTACAGGAATGCTTTTTTGGGTATTTTTATATAATTTTGATGTGAAGAGTCAACTGGAATTAGAAGTTCAGTAATATGTATTTTGAAGAAATAATACTTGTAAGTTATGATGTGATGATTATCCCAAAAGATCAGCTCTGACGAGTAAATAATTCTTCGAGATAATTATTACCAAAACTGTATAAATATGATATAATAGTAATAGCAGAAAATACTAATATCAACGGTTTTGGGGGATGCAAATGATAAAAACAACAAGAAAAAGTAAGAGAGAAAAAGAAAAGGAAATAAATTTTTTCGAGGCGTTCATTAAATTACAGAAACACTTTTTCAAAGATATTAAAGAACGTCTAAAAAGAGTAAAAGACCCGCGACATAAGAGTTACATTGAATATGGATCCGATGTTATATTATTTTCTGTATTAATGAAGAATGCTTGCGGCATTTATAGCATGAGTAATATGATTGAACAATTCAACAAGGACGAATGTATTGAAAATATTGCAAGGGTATTAGGATGTGAGTTGGAAGAGCTTCCGCATTATGATACAATTAACAATTTTTTATGTAGCCTGAACCCTGAAGAAATCGAGAAAATCAGGGATTACATGATAAGGGAATTGTTCAGGAAACGAAGTTTAGAGAGTTTCAGGCTATTGAATAAGCACTGGTGTATAGCAGTTGATGCAACAGGGTTATTCAGTTTTTCTGAAAGGCATTGTGAACACTGTCTTAAAAAGGAGTACAAAAATAAGGAAACTGGAGAGATAGAAAAAACAGTATATTACCATAAAGTGCTAGAAGCTAAAATGGTAGTGGGAGACATGGTATTTAGCATTGCAACCGAATTCATTGAAAATGAAGATGAAAATGTATCAAAGCAAGATTGTGAAATAAATGCATTTAAGAGACTTGCAGCGAAACTAAGAAAGAAATATCCTCGGCTTCCTGTAGGCATATTAGGAGATAGCCTGTATGCTTGTGAACCGGTGTTTGAAATATGTAGCAGTAACAATTGGGAATATCTTATCAGATTTAAGGAAGGACGTATCAAAAGTGTAGCCAGGGAGTTTAATAATATAAAAGGACTTGAAGGAAAGAAAACCGGAGATTCTACATGGATAAATGATATTTTTTACAATCAGAGAGTAGTAATCCTTATTGAAACATAGATAGAAGATTCAGGTGATAAAAAGATATACACATTCATAACAAATAAAAGAATTACAAAAAGAAATGCTGACGAAATAGTGAGTTTTGGCAGAAGCCGATGGAAGATTGAAAATGAAGGCTTCAACAACCAAAAGACAAAGAGATACAATATAGAACATGCTAACAGCTTGAATTACAATGCTATGAAAAATCATTTTCTGATAACGCAACTGGCGGATATATTGCGGCAATTATATGAAAAGGGTGTGGATAAGATAAGGGATTTAAAGAAAAGTATAAAAGAAATATCCTCAAGCCTGTTAGAATCGTTTCGCACGTGCTTACTAACAAATGCTGAGGATACTCTTAACACAGAGAAACGTATACAGATACGCTTCATTTGATAACATTATTTTAACAGGGTGGTGGTAAAAAGAAAAGGCTTTTAGAAAATTTTATAAAAATTAAGACCTAAAAGGTGTAATGTTTCCGGCAAAAAACAAAAATAAACGAATGGTAAAATTCAACATCCTATTGAGCCGATTAATATATAAAGCCAGTTACAAATAATTTTGCTCGTCAGAGCTATAATTAAGTATATTTGTTGACAGAATAACTTTTTTGTGGTTATCCTTTTCCTTACAGTTATTAGTATAGGCTTAGTGTTTGTATTTAAACAGCCTTATAAAAAACTTAATGAAGAACAGATGCAGCAATCTTCCGTATTGAATTC
>JGI24712J26585_10004170_pt1 | contig 11119 bp, 11 predicted proteins | sample BioPla3DNA2_FD_26585 | JGI IMG/M metagenome (IMG submission 26585)
TAGGGCAAAGGATATAGCAATTATCTGTAAAAAACCCATTTTATCTCACCTAGCTAATAGACTTTAATAAGTCCTTCTTAAGCTTCTCCAATACCTTCTTTTCAATCCTGGAAACTGTCATTTGAGAAATACCAAGCTCCTTGGCTATGTTGACCTGGGTCTCCTTATCAAAATACCTGTCCAAAAGAATCTTCCTTTCCACATAAGACAATTTTTCAAGTGCCTTCATAAGAAAGTCGGAATAGTCAATCCTGTCGAAAAAGTCGTCCTTTTCTCCAATCAGGTCCCTTAAGTATACTTCGTTTTCCTCACCACTATCAAAGGTAACATCCAAAGACTGAGGACTATATACCTTGCTTGCCTCCATAACTTCCAAGACTTCCTCTTCAGAAAGGCCAAGAAAATCAGCAATATCCTCAGCCGTAGGCGACCTGCCCAGAGTCTGGTAAAGCTCCAACTTGGCATTGTTTATCCTCTTGGAAGTCTCTTGAATCCTTCTTGGAACCTTAATGGTCCAGCCCTTGTCCCTGAAGTACTTCTTGATTTCACCAATAATTGTAGGCGTGGCAAAAGACGAGAATTCAAAACCCCTGTCAGGGTCGAACCTATCGATGGCATATATCAAACCTATGCAGGCAACCTGAAAGATGTCATCGTATTCGATACCCCTGTTGGTATACTTTCTCGCTAAAATTTCCGGGATAAAGAGGAAGTTCTCAATTAAAATCTCCCTTACCTCCTTATCACCGGTCTCTTTGTACTTGTCGAAGTATTCTCTTACTTCTTCCTTATCCAAAAAACCGGATTTTTTCGTCCTATTCTTAGCCATTAGCATTTTCCTTTAGGCATTTTTTCATTAATAAAATATCATCTACAAATCTTGCTTCATCCATAAGGGCAGTAATAATTTGTAAAGATAAGCTGTCATCACTGGGTTGGGATATGGTCATTTCAATAGTAAGCTCCCCATCTATAAAGTCAAAGCTAGTAGTCAAGTCTTCTTCCACATCAGACCCTATATATAGGATTGCAGCCTCTGCTATGGAAATCTTAATATCTTCAATCTCATCTAAGGAAAACTTATAGCAGTTGGCAACAGAAGAAGCCGTAAGTCTTAAAACTCCAATATAATCCTTTCCCTTAGGAACAGTTAAACTAATCTTCCCCATTTTCAACTCCCCTTATTTCAAACAACTTATCCATATCAGTAATTTTAAATAGCTTGTGGACAAACTTGGCAAGATTGGTAAAAATAATTTTTTTGCCCCTGTCGTTGACCTCTTTATATATGGCTATAATTGCACCCAAGCCTGTGGAATCAATATATTCAAGGTCTTTACCATCAATTAAGATGTCCCCCTCTTTTTCAGAGAAGTCACCTAAAATTTCTTTTTTTATTTCATTAGAATTTTGAATATCAATATCTCCAACCGGCCTATACTCCCACTGGCAAAGTTCTTCATTATAAACTTTATCCATCTTTTCCTCCTTAGCCTAGGGGCGGATGGTTTCCGCCCACGCATTTAATCTTCTTCTTCCACTACCTTTGCAATGGATACAATCTTTGCATCTTCTGTATTCATCACGGTTACACCCCTTGTTGCCCTACCTTGTTCAGAAATATCCTTGGCGTGTACCCTTATTATAGTACCATCGTTGGTAATTAACAAGACATCATCGGAATTAGTTACAACCTTTACACCGACCAGCTTGCCGGTCTTGCCGGTAGGCTTGTAGCAAATAACACCCTTGCCTCCCCTGTTTTGTGTCCTGTATTCAGACATGAGAGTTCTCTTACCAAAGCCATTTTCAGAAATAGTCAAAAGGTATATGTCCTCAGCATCCTTAATACCTACCTCCATGCCGATTACAGCATCCCCTTTATCAAGCCTCATGGCAATAACACCCATGGCAGTCCTGCCCGATGGCCTGATGGTATCCTCATCAAACCTGATGGCCTGTCCATCTTCAGAAACTATAATAGCATTCATATCACCGGTAGTCTGCCTTACAGCCACAAGCTCATCCCCATCCCTTAAACCTATGGCTATAATACCCGAAGACCTGATATTTTCAAAGAGGTTGATTTCTGTCCTCTTTACCAGACCATTCTTAGTAATAAACATAAAGTACTTTGAATCACTCCCCTTAGAAATAGGGACAATGGAATTAATAGTTTCACCCTTTTCCAAGTCTAAGAGGTTAATTACAGCAGTACCTCTGGCAGTCCTTGACCCTTCAGGGATTTCAAAGGCCCTCTTGGCAAAGACCTTGCCAAAACTTGTAAAGAAGTAAATCTTATCATGGGTAGAGGTGATATAGATATCCTCAACAAAGTCCTCCTCCCTTGTGGTCAAGGCTGCTATCCCCTTACCGCCCCTCTTTTGTGCCCTGTATTCAGACTCTGAGGTCCTTTTTATATAGCCGAAGTGGGTAAGTGTAATGATAACATCCTCTTCTTCAATGACATCTTCCAGCTCGATTTCACCCTCGTCAGGTAAAATTCCAGTCCTCCTGTCGTCACCAAATTTATTTTTAATCTCAGTAATCTCTTGGATAATAATTCCATCAACCAGCTTAATAGAGGAAAGAATTTCCTTTAACCTTGCAATTTCCTTAGTCAAAAAGAGGTGTTCCTCCTCAAGCTTTTCCTTTTCAAGACCTTGAAGCCTCCTAAGCCTCATGTCCAGGATTGCTCCGGCTTGGACTTCTGAAAGCTTAAACCTGTCCATCAACCTTTGGGATGCATCGTCATAGGACTCTCTTATTATCTTAATTACCTCATCAATATTGTCAATGGCAATTAAAAGACCTTGAACAATATGGTCCCTTGCCTCAGCCTTTTCCAGGTCGAACTTGGTCCTTCTAATTACAACTTCCCTTTGGAACTTCACATACTCTTCAATTAGTTCCTTTAAATTTAAAACCTTAGGGACCCCGTCCACAAGACAGAGGTTAATGATACCAAATGTGGTTTCAAATTGGGTTTGCTTAAATAGGTTATTTAAAACAACCTGAGGGCTGAAGTCCTTCCTAACATCTACAACAATCCTCATACCGTTCCTGTCAGACTCATCGTTAACTCCGGAAATACCCTCTATCTTCTTGTCCTTGACAAGTTCAGCTATCCTTTCAATGAGCCTAATCTTGTTGACCTGGTAGGGGATTTCTGTAGCAACAATCTGTGTCCTCCCCCTCTTACCCTCTTCAATTTCAACCTTTGCCCTTAGCTTAACCCTGCCCCTGCCGGTCCTATAGGCTTCTTTAATACCGTCAAAACCTATTATATTCCCACCGGTCGGGAAGTCAGGTGCCTTTATTATCTTCATCAATTCATCTATAGTAACATCAGGATTATTTATAACTTCAATAACACCGTCAATGGACTCGGTCAAGTTATGAGGTGCCATGTTGGTTGCCATACCAACAGCAATACCGGCAGACCCGTTGACTAACAGGTTTGGAAACCTTGAAGGTAAAACTACAGGCTCCAGCCTTTCGCCATCATAATTGGGCTTGAAGTCAATGGTATTCTTCCTAATATCCCTTAAAAGCTCCATAGAAAAGTGGGACATCCTAGCCTCTGTATACCGTTCTGCCGCTGCCCCGTACCCATCAATTGAACCAAAGTTACCGTGACCGTCTACTAAGGGATATCGGGTATTAAAGTCCTGAGCCAGCCTTACCATAGCATCATATATTGCAGCATTACCATGTGGATGGTAGTTACCCATTACATCCCCTGTGATTTTGGCAGACTTCCTATAAGGCTTGTCAGGAGTTACACCCAATTCCTCCATAGCATAGACAATACGCCTATGAACAGGCTTCAATCCATCCCTCACATCGGGCAGGGCCCTTTGTGTAATAACAGACATGGAATAATTCAGGTAGGACTCCTTCATCTGCCTCTCTAAGTTTATTTCTCTATCGTCAATCATTTCTTCCTCCTATTGTCTATGTGTCAATGTTAGTTGCATATCTGGCATTTTCCTCGATGAATTCCCTTCTAGGCTCAACCTTTTCCCCCATAAGCATTGTGAAAATTTCATCAGCCTCAACTTCATCTTCCAATACAACCCTCTTTAAAATCCTGGTTACAGGGTCCATTGTAGTTTCCCACAATTGGTCCTTGTCCATCTCACCAAGACCCTTGTACCTTTGAACATCCCACTTGACATCTGAATTTTCAGCCATAAACCTATCATAAGATTCAGTATCATAAAAATAATGTTCCTTTTTCGCCCTTGAAAGCTTATAAAGAGGCGGATTAGCCATATAAACATGACCTGCCTTTATCAAGTCCTTCATATACCTGAAGAAGAAAGTCAATAACAAGGTAGCAATGTGTTCACCGTCCACATCGGCATCGGTCATTATAATAATCTTTTCATACCTTAACTTGGAAATATCAAAGTCATCCCCAATACCGGTGCCGAAGGCAGTAATCATAGACCTAATTTCCTCATAACCAAGGACCTTATCAATCCTTGCCTTTTCAACATTCATAATCTTACCCCTCAGAGGTAAAATCGCCTGGTATTCAGAATCCCTTGCCCCAATGGCAGACCCACCTGCAGAGTCCCCTTCCACCAGAAAGATTTCAGTCCCTTCCGTACCATGCCTCCTACAGTCAACCAGCTTACCCGGCAGGGTGGAAGTTTCCAAGGCAGACTTTCTCTTGGTCAAGTCCCTTGCCTTCCTTGCTGCAAACCTTGCCCTTTGGGAGAGTATAGCCGCATCCAAGATGTCCTTGGCCTCCTTCGGATGTTCCTCCAAATAGGCATAAAGCATCTCATAGGTAGTAGAATCAGCAAAGGACCTCATGTCTTGATTACCTAACTTGGTCTTAGTTTGCCCTTCAAACTGAGGGTCCACAAGCTTTACAGAAATAATAGCCGTCAAGCCCTCTCTGGCATCATCACCCGACAAGTTTTCCTCATTTTCCTTGATAAGGTTAAACTTCCTGCCATAGTCATTCAAACACCTGGTCAAGGCAGACTTAAAGCCGGAAAGATGGGTCCCCCCGTCAACAGTATTTATATTATTGGCAAAAGAATATATATTTTCACTATAGGAGTCAGTATACTGGATGGCAACTTCAATTTCCTTGCCCTCGTCCTTCCCTTCAAAGTAAATAACCTCACTCTTTTGACCGGTCTTATTCCTGTTTATATATTCAACAAAAGACTTAATCCCGCCATCATAGTGGAAAACTTCAGTCTTATCAACTCTTTCATCAGTAAAGATAATTTTTATGCTCTTGTTAAGGAAGGCCATTTCCCTGAACCTTGACCTTAAAACATCAGCATCGTAATTTAAAGTTTCAAATATAGTATCATCAGCCAAGTAGCTTATCTTAGTCCCGTGACCGACAGAATCGCCAACTATTTCAAGTTCACTAACCGGTCTACCCTTGCTGAACTCCTGCCTATATAGCTTGCCGTTCCTCTTAACTTCCACAATCAACCTTTCTGACAGGGCATTAACACAAGAAACCCCAACACCGTGAAGGCCGCCGGATACCTTGTAGGCACTTGAATCGAACTTTCCACCGGCATGGAGCATAGTAAGTACAGTTTCCACAGTAGACTTTCCGGTCTTCGGGTGGATTTCCACAGGGATACCGGACCCATTATCCTTAACCTCAACGGTCAAGTCCTTGCCGATGGTAATTTCAATAGTATCGCAAATCCCAGCAAGAGCCTCGTCTATACTATTGTCAACCACCTCATAAACCAGATGGTGCAGGCCCTTTAAAGAAGTGGACCCGATATACATAGCAGGTCTCACCCTTACAGCTTCCAAACCCTCCAAAACCTGTATATCATCCGCAGTATAATGCCTATTTTCAAATTCAGTCATAGATTCCTCCAATTTCCATTTTCAATTAAAATAATATTGTCTACAAATTCAGGTCTTTCAGTCCCGGTAATAAAGGACTCAAAACCCCTTATATATTCAATCAAATAGTTCCTTCTAGCCTCATCCAACTCAGAAAAAACATCATCCAACAAAAGTATAGGCTTGCTCCCTGTTTTTATGGTTAAAAATTCGGTCTTAGCCAAGAGTAAGGCAAGTGACAAGGTCCTCTGCTGACCCTGTGACGAATAGGACCGGGAGTCCTTGTCCTCCACATAAAATATATAGTCGTCCCTGTGCGGTCCGGTGGTCGTGGACTTAAAAATCATATCCCTTTCCTTATTCTTATAAAATTCACACTTAAAAGCCTCATATATTTCATCCTCATCTATATTATTAAAACATATATCAGAACAATATACTATCTTTAAATTTTCCCTTTCACCGGAAAGTTCCCATAAGATAGACCTGGAAATCTCTTCCATCCTCACAAGAAAAGAATTTCTCATAAAAAGGACAGCTGACCCATGTTTTAAAAGTTCAAAGTCAAAAACCTTTAAAAGGTTAGGATCCCCAGTCCCTTCCTTCAATAAATTATTTTTTTGTAATAAGGCCCTGTTATAGGAATTTAAAGCATACTGGTATTCAGAATCAATGGAAGAAAACAAGTCATCAAAGAACCTCCTCCTATTTTCAGGAGCCCCCTTTACCAAAGAAAGGTCATCAGGTGAAAAAACCACCACTTCCTCTTTAATATCCCTTAAAGACCTTACTTCCTTACCATTTAACTTGACCCTCTTTTTTTTATTCCTGTCAAGCAAGTATTCAACCCGCTTATGCATCCCCTTGTCTACAAATTCAAGACCTATATAGGCCTGGTTCCTTCTTAAATTTATTATCTCCCTTTCCCTGTGAGTCCTAAAGGACCTTGACTTAATACCATAGTAAATAGATTCTAAGAAGTTAGTCTTACCGGCAGCATTTTCACCTAAAATGAAAAGGTTTCCACCGGAAAGTTCAATATCAAAATCTAAGAAATTCCTATAATTAATAAGCTTAACCCTCTTAATCAAAGAATCCTCCACAGGTCACCGTCAAACTCAACCCTATCTCCCGGCCTTAATTTTTTTCCCCTCTCATGGGCAACTTCACCATTAACCAGGACTAAACCTTCAGAAATAAGGAACTTAGCCTCTCCACCGGTGGAAGCCACATTGGCAAACTTCAAAAAAGAATCCAACTTTATAAATTCAGTATCAATCTTAATATCCATTATGAAAGCCTCACAGGTAGGATTAAATGGACGAAGGAATCATTGGAAGGGTCAGTAAGAATCGCAGGACTTAAGGGGTCTATAAACTCCATAAGAACTTCATCCTCAAAGAACAAGAGGGCATTCAATATAAATCTTGGATTAAAACCAATAGTCAAGTCTCCTGTTTCAGTCTTAATAGGGATTTTATCAATCATATCCCCATACCTCCCCTTTAATTCAACCACCAGCTCATCCCTGCTGAAGGAAAACCTAGCAGCCTGGTTTTCACCATCCCTGTTCATAATATTAGCCCTTTCAACAGCATTCCTAAAGGCTGCCTTATCCATCAAGGCCTTCTCTGTAAAATTCTTAGATAAGATCCTGTCATAATCAAAGTAGTTCCCTTGAATTAGTCTTGAATAGATAGTATTACCATCAAACTTGAATACAATATGGTTTAAAGAAGAAGCAACTTCAATTTCCCCCTCATCAGGAAGGATTTTTATAAGCTCCCTAATGGTCTTAGCAGGAACAATAATCTTCTTTTCCTCATTTTTAACATCTTTAATAGTATACTTGCAAAGCCTATATCCGTCCAGACCAACAAAAATTAATTTGTTGTCCACAAACTCCATCAAGATCCCCTTTAAAGTTGGCCTTGTATCATCTTGGGAAGTATAACCAACAGTCATATTATAGGCAGTCTTTAGAGATTGGGAATCTAAAATAATAATCTCATCACTATTTACAGTTGGAAAGTCAGGAAATTCTTCACCNGATAAAACATTTAAGTCAAACTTAACATCTCCTGAATAAATCCTTACAAGGTTACCCTCCTTTTTCATGGAAACTTCATCAACTGGAAGCTTCCTGACAATATCAGCAAACATTGCTGAATTTAGGACAATATCCCCTTTTTCTATAACATTAGCCTCTATTTTAGACTCTATGGAAATATCTAGGTCTGTAGCCTTTAATGTAAGACCATCATCAGCTGACAGGTAAATACCATAAAGGATCCTATTGATATTCTTAGAAGAGACAGCCTTCTCAACAATACTCACAGCTCCATGTAAAGTTTTTTTATCGACTATTATATTCATCTTGACCTCCTATATATATAAATAAAATTAGTAGTAACAGTAGTAGGGCCTGTGGATTTGTGGAAAAATATCCCTATAAGTAAAATTTACAAATTTTCCCCTTTGAAAAATATGTTTATTTCCTATTAAAAAATTAGAATTATTCCACAATTTTTCCCTTGAGCTCTTCGATAACTTTTAATAAATTTGGGTCCTCTTCCAACATGCTTCCAATTTTTTCAACAGAATGGATAACTGTACTGTGGTCCCTGTTGAAAGCTTCTCCAATTTTAGACAAGGAAATATCTGTAAGTTCCCTAGTAAGATACATGGCAACCTGCCTAGGAAAGGCATATTCAGTATTTCTCTTACGAGATTCCATATTTTCTATAGTGATATCATACCTTTCACAGACAATTCCCTTGATCATTTTAGGTGTAACAATTTTTTTATCTTCTTCATTAATAATATCCTTAAGAATGTTGGCGCACATTTCCAAGTCCATCCTATCAAGGAGAGACTGGTGAGCATTGACCCTTATCATGGCCCCTTCAAGCTTTCTAACATTAGAAGTAATATTTTTTGCAATATAAGTAATAATTTCATCATCTATAGGAAGGTTTTCAATGGACTTCTTCTTCCTGAGTATGGCTATCCTAGTTTCCAAACCGGGAGGTTGAATGTCAGCAGTTAAACCGGATTCAAACCTTGACCTTAGCCTTTCTTCAATCTGAGGAATTTCCTTTGGCATCTTATCAGATGTAATTACAATTTGCTTGTTATTTTGATATAGGGAATTAAAGGTATGGAAAAATTCCTCCTGGGTTCCGGACTTGCCTGCTATAAATTGTATATCATCTATTAGTAAGATGTCCACATCCCTATATTTTTTCCTGAACTCATCATTTTTTCCTTCCTGGATAGAATTTATCATTTCATTAGTAAATTTTTCGCTGGAAGCATAGACTATCTTTTTATTTTTGTCAATAGAAAGGGCATAATTTCCTATAGCCTGCATCAAGTGAGTTTTTCCAAGACCAACCCCACCACATAAAAAGAGGGGATTGTATTGGACTCCGGGTGAATTGGCAACGGCCAAAGAAGCTGAGTAGGCAAGTTCGTTTGATTCACCGGAAACAAAATTATCAAAAATATATTTTGGGTTTAAGTTATGTTTTCTAGCAAACTCTTGCTTTTCATCAGGTGCAGGTTTGAAATAATTTTCCTCTAATTCAGAATAATCCACATCAGAAATTACAAATTCTACTTTTAATGGTAGGCTTGTAGCCTTATAGATATACTTCTGTAAGAGTCGAGTAAAACGGTTTTCTACAATTTTTTTAGTAAATTCATTAGGTACCATTAATATTATAGATTCCCCTTTAATTTCTACAGGGATTACATACCTGATCCATATATCATAATTGGTACTTTCAATTTCTATAGACAACAAGTTAAGAGTCTTGCTCCATATGTCATTAACTTCCATTTTGCCTCCTTGTTAATTAAACTGTTGATAAAAATCCTAAAATTTAAAAAAACAGGGATAAAAACTACAATTAAAATACTTATCCACAAGTTATCCACAGGCTGTTGATAATCTTAATAAGTATTTCTAACCCCTGAAATAATCAACTTTATTATGTTAATAATAGATATTATTCCATATTTTTACTTTCCCTGTCTATGATATCAAAAAAAGTATAAATTATCAACAGTTTTATCAACAGATATTTAATCAAGTATTTTATCCTTGACAAGTTTTAAAAATAAGATTATAATTAAACGAATTAGCTTTGAATGGAGGTGTAGTAATGAAAAGGACATATCAACCTAAAGTAAGACAGAGAAAAAGAGAGCACGGTTTTAGGAAGAGGATGAGCTCAAGAGCAGGCAGAGAAGTTTTAAGAAGAAGAAGATTGAAAGGAAGAAAGAGACTCTCTCATTGAATCCAGGATATAAAAGTATAAAAAAAAATGAAGACTACCGAGCTGTATATAAATCAGGTATTATAAAAAACTCTCCCTACTTTACCTTGACCTATTTGGATAATAATAAAGACGAGACTAGGATAGGCATTGCTGTATCTAAAAAAACCGGGAATTCTGTCAAGAGAAATAGGATAAAAAGAAGGATGAGGGAAATTATAAGAAAGAATTATAGTAAAATTAAGAAGGGATTTGACCTTGTAATAGTTATGAGAGATAAATCAGAATCTTTAAGCTTTTCGGAATTAGAAGGGATATTTATTGATATAATTAAGGATATAGGACTATGGCAAGAATAATGATTGTTTTTATAAAAATCTATCAAAAAATATCTTACTACCTACTTCCAGGAGCTCATTGCCGTTTTAGACCGACCTGTTCTCAATATGCAGCCTCTGCTTATGAAAAATATGGATTTATTAGGGGATCTTTTTTAACTGTAAGGAGGGTTTTGAAGTGTCACCCCTTCCATCCAGGTGGAGAAGACCCCTTAGTTTAGTTTTGGAGGAAATATGACTAATTTTTTAGGAAGAATTTTCGGATACTGTTTTAGATACATATACGATTTGGTTTCTGCTATGGGACCGGAGCCGGAAAGTATTTCATTTTATGCTATAACAATCATCATTACAACTATTTTATTTAGAATATTACAGGTACCCTTAGGCTTAAAGCAAAATAAAGAAACAAGGAAGATGGCTAGGGTCCAGCCTAAGATGCAGGAAATTCAAGAAAAATATAAAAATGACCCTAATACCATGAATGCAAAATTACAAAAGCTTATGATTGAAGAAAAGTATAACCCAATGGCAGGTTGTTTGCCATTATTGATTCAACTTCCAATTATCATGGCTTTTTGGAGGGTCTTGCAACAACCGGAAGTATTTGCCTTCCAAGATGGAACATTTCAAAACATACAGTTAAACTTTTTC
>JGI24712J26585_10004175_pt1 | contig 11114 bp, 9 predicted proteins | sample BioPla3DNA2_FD_26585 | JGI IMG/M metagenome (IMG submission 26585)
AAAAAGCACAGGAAGAGTTGCTTTCCGAGGAACAAAACAAGCCTGAGGAACAGGAGCAGGTTCAGGGTGATGACAATATCCAGGACAAGACCCAGGATGAGGTAATAGAAACACCTAAAGACGATGAAAAGTCGGAGCAAGAACCTGACGAAGGACAGGAAGAACGGAAGCCGAGTGAAAAGCAGGAGGAACAAAATGTCCAAGAACCACCTGCCGAAGAACCAAGTAAGCCTGAGGAACAAACTGAAAAGGATAATGACAGTATTCAAAATGGAGCCCAAGATGTATCGACAGAGGCACCTGCAGATAACGAAAAATCGGAACAGGAACCAGATGAAAGACAGGAAGAACAAGGGCACTAGTCGTCGTCATCCCGAGACGTCAGGCTGTGTGAAAAATATCATCCTGAACGAAGCGAAGGATCTCAAATGGCCTAAAAACGAGATTCTTCGNTACACTCAGAATTTGCATATGTTACCCATGCCACGATAAACGAAGGCATTATTTTAAAATACAGATCCTTCGCAGGTCAAACTAATCCTGCTCGTCTCAGGATGACAAAAATGTGGGGCTTTCATAGCAATGACAAAAAGCGGGAAAAGTGCTTTTTCACACAGTCTGATGACCCTGTCCACCTTGGGCAGACAGAGTCGTCTGCCCCTACCTTGGCATATAAATTTAATTAAGGTGCTACCTTATATAACTCGTCCACATCCGGGGGTAACAGTTGTTGTCTTTCTTCGCCTTTGATGATTATGCGTTCCTTATCCGTCACCCTACCGATTTCGGTTAATTCTATGTTTTCTTTTTTAAATGCTTTTACCAGTAAATCCTTTTTATTTTCGGAAATTGTCATTATCATAACACCGCTGGAGATCAGTTTCATGGGGTTGATAGAAAACACCCGGCATATTTCAACAGTTTCCTGTCTTATATTTATATTGTCCCCATATACCTCCATACCTACTTCCGAAGCTTCCGCCAGTTCCCATAGAGCTCCCAGGACACCTCCTTCGGTAACATCATGCATACTGTTAACACCTATGTTACCTGCTAACACCCCCTCCTTAACCACACTTATATCCTTGGCAAAGCCCTGGGCAGTTTTAATCACATCATAATCGACCTTATCTCTCAACTGTTCTTCCAAATCCCCTGCTATTATGGACACTCCTTCCAGTCCTGCGTGTTTAGTCATGAAAACTGCATCCCCGACTTTTGCACCTTTGGTAAGAATCAATTTGTCCTTGGGTAATTTTCCCATTGCTGTTGCACTGATTATCATCCTGTTAACACTATTAGTAATTTCTGTGTGCCCACCGATTATTTCCACATTAATAGAAGCGGCAGCCTTGTTTGCCTCCGCCATAACATAATCCAAATCCTCCTTGGTTGTGCCCGGCGGTGCCAGGGCGGTCAACATTATTCCAAGGGGTTCCGCGCCACTGGATGCTATATCGTTACAAGAAATATGTACTGCCAAACTTCCGATGTCCTTGATGGCCGCAGTAATCGGGTCTGTGCTCATTACACAAACATATTCGTCAAAATCTATGACGGCACAGTCTTCCCCTATATTCGGTCTGACCAACACCTCGGGTCTTCTATGCTTTATGTTAGAAAAAATTATCTCCTTCAATACTTCTACAGGTATCTTCCCCACTTCCATGCTATTCCTCCTGACTTGCTTACTCGCATAGAAACATTATACCACAGAACATTCTATCTTTTTTTACAAAATACTTTTTTCCACTCATCGAATTTCATTACTCTATGATCCGAAACTATGTATAATATTTCTATGTCTTCAGGTCTAACATCATGGAATATCAGCACCTCTGCGTCATAACCATCCTTTAAATCCATCCTCTTTCTTAAATTTTCCTCGAAGCTTAAGGACGTTTCCCAATATTCTTCTATCAATTTTCTGCCCTGCGTCTTCACGTATTCCCCGGCATCCCTCAGGGAATCCACTCCTTGCAAAATAAAAGGTTCGTATATCTGGTTCGCTCTATTTTCGTTTGCAATCCAGCACTTTGATGGCTCTACATCTAATGCCATTACCACACTATGGGAACAGAAACCCGGCTCCCTACGATAATTTTTTGTTGCAAATATGGCATCCTTCCTCTTCACCCAAGAAGGAATATATGCAGGTTTCATACTGTCTATAAAACAATGAAAAGCATAGTATTTATACTCATAAGTTACCTTATCGTCATGTTTAATCCCATCCGACAATATTTTTCCCAAATCGTTAACAGGTGCAATATGATACACTTTGCCGGTTTTGAAATAATCATCAAAAAACATTGTCTACTCCCTTTTTATGATTTATGCCGCGTCCCTCCCATTAAAACAGACACTACACCGAAAATATTAAAACCGAGATTTCTCGCGGGCAATGTTAATACTGTCTGTCTCGGGATGATATATGGTCGTAACCCGTTTATACCTTCTACCCCAGGATGGTATATGATTAACAATAATTACATAACATCTTAAGGTTTATTTTACACAAGATATATGTACCAGGAGGTGGTTTTGTAACTATGATCCGATGCACTAATCCCTGTTTATACGAAAAAGAAGGCAAATGTACCTTGACCCATGTAACTTCCGTATCGAATCCGCAAAAAGAGGATTGTGTGTATTTTAAAAACAAAAAGGAAGATAAAACGAGGAGGAGACCGACCTCTGGTTTTGGGTCCTGATATTTTTCTATTTTTTATGTTATGCAAACTGTTTAATAGTATACAGTTAGTCAGTTGGTCAGTTAGTCAGTTGGTCAGTTGGTCAGTTGGTCAGTTGGTCAGTTGGTCAGAAAACAGTTAGTTAGTCAGTTAGTCAGTTGGTCAGAAAACGGTTGGTCAGTTGGTCAGTTGGCCAGGAACTGGGAATCAGTTAGGGATCAGAGTTTAATTGACCAACTATCCAATTATTATAAACCCCTTACTCCCTATAATTTCGGTTTAGCGCTAAAGTTAGTGCTTTTTTCAAAGGCGCCGGCTGTTCTCAACAATGTGCTTTCGTCGAACATCTTTCCCATTAACTGCATACCTATGGGTAAACCATCATGGAAACCACAAGGAATGGATATTGCGGGAATGCCGGCCAAATTAGGAGCCACAGCGTATCTGTCTACCTTATGTTTTTCTTCCGGTGAATTGCAACCTGCACCCAGTTCAAAGGCGGTTGTAGATGTTATGGGTGCAAGTATAACATCGTATTCGGAAAATACATTATCAAAATCCTGTTTAATAATCCCCCTGATTTCTTTGGCCTTTTCATAAAAATTTCTATAATTATCACCACTCAACCAGTATGTTCCCATTATAATCCTTCTTTTGACCTCCTCACCGAGGCCCTCACCCCTTGTGTTCGAAATCAATTCATTTATATTTTCATAATTTGAAATCCCATATTCATACTCAACGCCTTCAGGTCCGGATAAATTAATACTAATTTCCGATTGGGAAATTATATAGTAAACGGCCATAGCGAATTTTGTATGGGGGAGAGATACCACGTCACAAATCGCACCCAGATCCTTAAATACCTTTACCGCTTCCAATAATGCAGTTTCAACGGGTTTACTTAAATTTTCATCAAAATATTGTTTGGCCACACCGATTTTGAGATCCTTTATTCCCCCACCGAGCATTTGCAGATAATCAACTTCTTCTTTTTTATTGGATGTTGCATCCTTGGGATCGTGCCCTGAAATAACATTCAGAATTAGGGCACAATCCCTTACGTCTTTTGTAATGGGGCCTATTTGGTCCAAGGAATTTGCTATTGGAACCAGGCCATATCTCGAAACTAATCCATACGTAGGTTTTAGTCCCACAACACCACAAAAAGAGCAGGGCTGCCTAATAGAACCACCTGTATCAGATCCAAGGGCAAAAAAACTTTCCCCGGCTGATACGGCTGCCGCCGCACCCCCACTAGAACCACCGGGTACTTTGTTTATATCCCATGGATTTCTTGTTTTCTTATAGAATGATGTTTCTGTAGATGAACCCATCCCGAATTCATCCATATTATTTTTACCCATCATAACAGCATCTTCCGTTAATAATTTTTCATATGCGGTAGCGCTGTATGGCGGTACAAAATCCTGTAACATTTTGGATGCACATGTGGTTAATATACCTTCTGTGTAGATATTATCTTTAATCGACATAGGTATTCCGCCCAACAACCCTATAGATTGACTGTTTTCTATCTTTTTATCTATTTCTTTAGCCTTTTCATACGCCATGTCTTCAGTAAGGGTTATGTGGGCCTGTATTTTGTCTTCTACATCGCTAATTCTCTTTAAGGAGTCTTCAAGCACCTCTGTTGCCTTTACCTCTTTGTTTTTTAGTTTTTCTTTTATTTGGTACATGGTCAGATTAAAAAGTCCCAATTCTATTCACCACCGGTCTGTCGATGTTATATGCTATAAAAAACTATCCTCATCATTACATAAATCATCTGATTTTCGAATAGTATTATTTTTAGCACCTTCGTTTTTTGTATGCGTCCGATCCACATCAAACTCATCCAATACTTTTAAATAATCTAAGAGACCTTTTTTGTACTGTTGTAACCTTTCTTTTTCTTCTTTACTAAGTTTGATTTTAAGAATATTGCGCATCTTTTGCCCCCCATATCCTTAGGTCTGATTCTGTGTCCTGTTCAGAAAACATAAGCCTGATAAACCCAATAAGCCGAGAACCGTTAGAAAAATTGCAAAATAAAAAGCGATTCTGGCCGCGGTATTGTAGAAAAAACTCTCCGGAAGCATTTGGACAAGAATGTCGGCATCCGGATTAAGCTTCCATAGATCATTGTCAAAAAATATAGCATGAAAGTGGGTAAAACATCCATCAGAGTTAATTTTGACTAACAATAATAATATAAACAAAAATAGCATATTTATAACAGATGTATACAACAGGGTACCGGAAATAGACCTTTTCCAATGCTGATCTTCCCCAATAAGAAACAAAGTCATAACTATAAGCGATACTAGACTTATGTCACGCAGAATTTTCCCTTTAAGAAATAATTCCTTAACATCTATCATATGTACCTTTTCCCTGCTACTGAATATTTCCCCGGTTTCCCCTTCGATGACAGCCTTTGTGTCTAACTCCTCCCTATCATCCTCCAAATATTTTAAAACATCCCTAATTATATGTTCCAGGCTTTTATTATCCATACCTGTTGTTCGAACGGCGTCATACTCAATAAATGATTTTTTATAATGGTTTAAATCAAAAGCTATAATATTTACAGAAGCAAGTAACAACGTTATGGATAATATAATCCCCCAGATTACATAATTTAATTTTCTAGATGTTTTCGACCTCATTAAACCCCATCACTTTTGTTTTAAATATTTTCGATAGTATTTTGTTTCATGTCCTATGCCTTTTTCCATAGGACACATATAAATCCCCCTCTTTTATTGCATGAAAATTTTCTTTCGAATTCCATGTTTATGTCTTCCTCTTTTGCATCGGGCGGAATAAACAGACATTCCCCACTATCTATTACTTTTTCCCTATTCAATGATTTTAAATCATCTAAGGATTTAAAATGTGCATACCTGAATATGCTATTTTCCCGTGATGATTTAGAAATATAAAATTTTCCCCACTTGCTTTGCCTGTTGATTGTGCCAATCAGTAAATATCCGTTTTGTTTCAGAACCCTGTACATTTCATCATATACTTTTTGCGGTTCATTAAAAAATTCAAAAGCCGCCATGGAAAAAACCCCGTCAAAATTTTCGTCAGGAAAATTCATACTATATGCGTCCATATTTAAAAAATCAATATCCAAGTTTTTTAACTTGGCTTTTTCCCGCGCCTTTTCAAGCATTTCTTCCGATATATCTATTCCAACAACCCTGCAGCCTTTTTCCACTAATTTAATACTGAAATTCCCCGTACCACAACCTACGTCCAGTATTTTCATTCCGGGAATGGGCTTAAAAAGCGAAAATGCCAACTTGGTTTCTACCTCATCCGCAAACCTGCCCAATTTAGATTCATACCACTGATCATAATCAACTGCTTTTTTATCAAATACAGCCATGAACCCGCCTCCTATCCTAAAAAACATAGCAGGAATAGTTCCCCCGCCATTAGACTGCGCAATAATCTTTATCCCGGAAAGATACAGCGAATACGTCAAACTGCGCAGAATTGCACTTTTTTGTCATCCTGAGTTGGACAGTATTAATGGTGTTCACGAAGAATCTTTTATAGCATGGACTCAAATTCCTCTTCCGAAATAATTTTCAGGTTGGTTTCCGTACCGGAATTTATGATCCCTTCAGCCTTGTCGAGTTTAGAGCCCGGTGATTCCCCAACCAAAAGATAATCCGTATTCTTGCTGACACTTTCTGTTACTTTGGCCCCTAACTTTTCGAGAAATTCCCTGATTTCTTTGCGGCCATAGTTCTCTAAGGTCCCTGTTACAACAACAGTTTTGCCCAAGAAAGGACCCTCCTGTTTTTCCCCCTCCTCATGCCTGGGGTTTATTCCCTCACTCAACAATCTCTCTATGCTCCTTTTGATTTCCCTATCCTTAAAAAAGTCCACTATACCCTGTGCTATTATTTCCCCTATATCCGGTATAGTCAAAAGTTCTTCAAATTTGGCTTCCCTTACAGCCTGAAAGGATTTATAATGTTTTGCCAGGTCCATAGCTGTTTTTCTTCCTACGTTGGGAATCCCCAATGCGAATATAAAGGAGCTCAATCCGCGAGTTTTGCTATTTTCAATTGCCTCCAAAAGGTTGTTGGTTTTTTTGTCACCGAATCCGGGAAGTTTAATCAGGTCATCATATTCAATTTCATACAGGTCTGCTATATCCCTTAAGTCCAGCTCCTCAAAAAGCTGCTCCGCAGTTTTTTCATTAAAACCCACTATGTCCATAGCATCCCGACTGGCATAGTGGACCATTCTCGATACAAGTTGTGGCTTACAGGACAAGGAATTGGGACAAAATATATTGGCTCCTTCTTCTATCAATTCACTGTGACATGCAGGACAATGTGTGGGCTTCTCAACATCTACTGCAGTTCTTGCGCCCTCAGGCACCCCAACATTTTCACATTGTTCTGTAACAGCACCTATTATTTCCGGTATCACATCATGGGACCTTCTGAGCCAAACATTGCAACCTATTTTTACACTTTTCCGTTGAATATCATCCCAATTGTTTAGCGTGGCTCTGCTGACAGTAGCACCTGCAATGTCTACCGGTTCCAAAATTGCCAAAGGTGTCAACTTTCCTGTTCTGCCTACTTGCCAAATTACGTCCCTTAACCCGGTTGTTACCTCTTCCGATTCAAATTTAAAAGCCATTGCCCATCTCGGAAACTTTTGTGTATGCCCTAACAGTTCCCTGGCTTCTATATTGTTAACTTTAACCACCAACCCATCAACTAAAAAATCAAAATCCTCAAATCCTTTTTCCTTAACTTTTTCTATTTCTTCGATCACATCGCCGATGTTATTAAAAACCCTTACATAATCACTAACCGGAAATCTGTTTTCCCTCAGAAATTCTATTGTGTCCATATGGGTGCTAAATTCTATACCCTCATAATAACCTACGCTATAAAAAAATGCGTTGAGCCTTCGTTTTGCAGTTACCCTCGGGTCTAAATTTCTGAGGGCACCTGCTGCCGCATTTCTGGCGTTTTTTAAAGGTTCATCCGCTATTTTATTATATTCCTCCAGCACGGACAGCTTCATCAAGCCTTCCCCTTGCACCTCTATTTTGCCTCTATGGAATATTGTAAGGGGAATAGACCTGATTGTTTTTACCTGTTCCAATATAGATTCTCCCACCACTCCATTACCCCTGGTAGCTGCCTGTACCAGGCGACCATTATCATATGTGAGGTTTAATGTCAACCCGTCAAACTTATATTCCAGAACATATTCTATGGGCAGTTTGCTTCCCCTGAGCAGTCTCTTTACCCTATTGTCCCAAGAAATTAATTCTGAAGGGGTCTTGGATTTGTCCAGACTCCATAAAGGCGCCAAATGTTCATGGGTTGTAAACCCTTCCAGGATTTCTCCTCCTACCCTAATCGTGGGGGAATCAGGAAGTATGGTGTCGGTCTGTTTTTCCAAGGCCAGTAATTTATCGTAAAGTTCGTCATATTCTCTATCACTGACTATGGGATCATCTAAAACGTAATACTTATAAGCATAATCATTCAATTTATCCACTAATTCTCTCATTTCTTCCAATGGGATTACCCCTCCTTTTGAAAACCGGGATTCCTCGCGGGTCAGGCTATTCTGGAGAACACAAGGGGACCGTCAGGCTGTGTGAAAAATATCATTCTGAGCTGTAGCTTCGTGTCATTGCTATGAAAGTCCCACATTTTTGTCATCCTGAGACGGACAGTATAAACGGTGCTCACGAAGGATCTTATCCTTTAGGGATCCTTCTAGGGATCCTTCGCGGGTCGGATTTATTCTGTACATCTCAGGATGACATTTAAACAATTGCTAAACTATTGTTAAACTATTGCTAAACCATTGTTTAACTATAGTTACTCGGTAATTTCTAATTTAACAAATTCCGATGATATTTTTTTTATTCCCGCATCCACAAAGGCTATAGTAAGGATTTCACCTGCAACAGATACCACCGTTCCAACACCGAATTTAGGATGTTTGACCTTAACACCGGCTTTTATTCGGTTGGGGTCAAGGGAGTGTTTCGACTTCCTTTTTTGGTGCATCATAGCTCCTGTGAATAGTGGAGAAGTTTGCATCTTTCTTACTTCTTTTTTTCTGTCATAGGGCTTATCTATATCAATAAGTCCTTCAGGAATTTCCTTTATGAACCTTGAAATGGCATTTTGGTTTGTCCTTCCATACAACGTTCTCTGTACAGCATGACTTATATAGAGTCTTTCCTTGGCCCTGGTGATCCCCACATAACATAATCTTCTTTCTTCCTCTTCATTATTTTCCTGAATTGACATATATGAAGGGAATATGCCCTCTTCCATTCCGGATATAAATACTACGGGGAATTCCAGCCCTTTGGCACCGTGAAGTGTCATTAAGGACACCGTGTTCATATCATCCCCATCCTCATCCATGGTAGTTTCAAGAGATGTCCTGGCTAAGAACCCATCCAAAGTTTTTTCTTCCGCATTTTCATCAAAATCCTGTGTTAAGGATAGAAACTCTTTCAGGTTTTCAATCCTGCTCTCTGCCTCTATTTTGTCTTCTGCAAGCAATGCGTCTATATATCCGCTATCTTCATATATTTTTTCCACTATACTTGTAACTGTCATTTCATTTCGCTTTTCCCTGAGGGACATTATAAGGTCTGTAAATTTATTTGTCTGTGCCTCTACCCTGGATTGGTTTTGTATTTTATTTACGTTTAGAAGGGCATTGAAAAAACTTTCACTGTTCGCTTCTGCATATTTTTCAAATCTACTCATGCTTTTGGCGCCTATCCCCCTTCTGGGCACATTTATAATCCGTTTAACACTGACATCATCCGCCGGATTTTCGACTGCTCGTAAATAGGCCAGAATATCTTTAATTTCTTTTCGATCATAAAAACGAACACCGCTATAAATCCTATAAGGTATTCCATTTTTCATCAACATTTCCTCTATTACACGCGATTGAGCATTTGTTCGGTATAAAACTGCAAATTGGGAGTAGGGTCTATTTTCCTCATAATTAAGTTTTTCTATGGTAGATGCTATAAAATTCGCCTCGTCATATTCATTATTTCCTTGATAACACTGTATTATTTCCCCACCTTGGTTATCAGTCCAAAGTTTTTTAACCTTCCTGTCCATATTATTTGCTACCACCATGTTGGCGGCATCCAGGATACTTTTAGTCGAACGATAATTCTGTTCCAGCTTAACAACCCGGGAATCCGGGAAATCCTTTTCAAACCCTAAAATGTTCCTTATGTCTGCTCCTCTCCAACCATAAATGGATTGGTCATCATCCCCTACAACACAGAGATTACCGTGTTCTTTGGCCAATAGGCTGATTAAAACATACTGTGCCATGTTGGTATCTTGGAACTCATCCACCAGTATATATTTGAATTTATTTTGGTAATAATGCAAAACCATAGGGTTGGTTTGGAAAAGCTGGACGGTTTTCATAATTAAATCATCGAAATCCAGGGCATTGTTTTTCTTTAGCTTATCCTGGTACATTCCATATAATTCCGAAATCTTCTTATTCAGAAAATCGTCCCCGAATTCAGATGCATACCTGTCCGGACCAATTAATTGGTCCTTTGCTCTTCCCATCTTTCCCAGAACTATTCTAGGTTGAAACATTTCCCTATCCAAATCCAGTTCCTCTAAACATTCTTTCATCACAACTTGTTGATCCATAGTATCGTAAATAACAAAGTTTTTCTTGAAATCCAGCTTATCTATTTCCATGCGCAAGATACGTACACAGGCAGAATGAAAGGTACTTACCCATAAACCCCTGTAATAATTACCTAACAGGTCTTCCACCCTTTCTTTCATTTCTCTAGCGGCTTTGTTTGTAAATGTAATTGCCAGAATATCATAGGGGGATACCCCTCTTTCCTCCACCAAATAGGCAAACCTGTGTGTAAGCACCCGGGTTTTTCCGGAACCCGCCCCGGCTAATACTAAGACCGGACCTTCCGTAGCAAACACGGCTTTCTGTTGCATAGGGTTTAAACCGTCATATTTAAATTGTTCGTTATATATCATGTTCTGTTTTAAATTATCTCTATTATCCATAACTGCCCCATCCTTTGTATATTTAAAAATTCTGTTTGTTTTCAAAGTGAAAATTCTATTAAACCTTTCCCAATTATTCCTTTTCCTACAATAGTATATCATATTTTTATAGTCTGACCTATATTATTTGCGGGCGGTTGAAGACCACCCCTACATATTAGGAAATTGTGTGATTCCTGGGAAAACCACGGGGACATCAGACTGTGTGAAAAATGTCGTCCTGAGCGAAGCGAAGGATCTCAAATGGCCTAAAAACGAGATTCTTCGCTACACTCAGAATTTGCATATGTTACCCATGCCACGATAAACGAAGGCATTA
>JGI24712J26585_10004176_pt1 | contig 11113 bp, 11 predicted proteins | sample BioPla3DNA2_FD_26585 | JGI IMG/M metagenome (IMG submission 26585)
TTTTAGGGGTGCTCGCAATGGAGTTTTTCCATTTTATGCAGGGTTTTTTAAGTTCCGGAATGCTTGGTTTTCATTGTACCAAAAACAGAAAAGGTGAATATCTATTTAAACAAAATCCGGTAGAGTATGAGGTTAAGCTTGATTTAGGCGTAAAATATTAATGAATTTTTATCCCCTCGATATGCGTTCATGGGAACATAACGAGGGGATTTTTTGGGGCGAAATTAATGAACAATTTCTTCTGTATTTGACAATATGGAGATTAATAATTAGGAGGCAAGATTAAATGAATCGGTTTATTTTTAGCAATATTGACAACAAAACTTTACACTACGACAATAAAACTTGACAAATGTAATTCATCTTATAGAATTTAATCATAAACCTAAGGAGGGATATAAATGAATAACAAAGACATCTTAGAAAAGGCCCGGCAAGAAAAAAACGATGAACGTGAAGAACATATCAAAATTAAGGCATTTCATATTGGTTGGTTGAGTGTTTCCGCAGTTATGCTATTTCTTATTATTTTTCGTAGTATATACAACGAATCTGCTAGTGATATTATTATGATCCTAATGACACAGACAGCCGCAGTCTCTTTTTATCAATATATTAATATGAGAGATAAGAAAAGCTATTTATTTGCTGGAATCATAAGTACAATTGCTGTTTTTCTTTCTTTAGCAGCTTTGCTAAGCCAGTATGGAGTGTACTAAATGAAAGATAAAACAGAACAACTTGTACTTAAAAATCGTTTAAAAATAGCCCGAGCAGAAAAGAATATGACACAAGATGAATTGGCAAGTACAGTTGGCGTCTCAAGGCAAACAATTAGCTCAATCGAGACAGGACATTTTAATCCAACAGCTAAATTAGCTTTAATATTATGTATTGCATTAGATAAGAAATTTGAAGATTTATTTTACTTTGACTAATACTGTTTTTTTAAGCTAAATACATGTTCATTCATACCTACTCATTTAGAAGAAACAGCCTAAAATAGATTGATATGTAGTGGTTCAGGAATTTGAAAAAAGAAATAAAGAGGAGGATCGCGCTATGCGCCATAAAATCCAAAGCACGAAAGCACAGCAGTTCATTGACATAACCCATCAGGTTGCCGATGAGGTCAAGAACTGCAATGTGCGGGACGGGATCGCCGTTATCTATGTGCCTCACACAACCGCCGGAGTCACCATCAATGAAAATGCCGATCCGGATGTGGTGCGGGACATGCTTTTTGCCCTGGACAAGACGTATCCCGTACAGGGAGAATATCTTCACCCGGAGGGAAATTCCCACGCCCATATCAAGGCATCACTCATGGGCTCTTCCTGCACCGTGCTCATTCAGGACGGAAAACTGCTGCTGGGTACCTGGCAGGGGATCTACTTTTGCGAATTTGACGGGCCTAGAAACAGGGAATTCTATGTGAAGATCATTAGTGGCTAATCTGCTCCAATAACCAACTTCAGAGACGGCCTTCGATCGCAAGCCTTACCTTCATTAGCTGCAATTTATAGTTGCAAATAATAATTTTTGCCGTTAATATTCTAAGTAACTTGCCAAGAATACCAACGACTTTGGAATTCAAAAAACCAAGTTCGGAAAGAATATGCTCAGGATTCCGGCATTTGCCTTCTTACATTTGCCTTCTTATATCTGCCGGAGTACGCGCCAGAAGAATGGCGATAAGGGGATGGAATGATTGATAGATGAAAAGAGGATAGAGATATGAAAAAGTTAAAAATTGCCGACGGAATACATATGCTGACAATGAATGTTGAGGACATATTATTTGAGGGAATTTGGGAGCTTGCCAACGGAGTAACCCTTAACTCATATCTGGTTCAGGGCGAAAAGACGGCCCTCATTGATGGGGTAATCGATTGGGACGGGGTGCCGGAGACTCTTTATAAAAACCTGGAGGAAATAGGTGTTGAGCCTCAAGATATCGATTATTTGATTGTTAATCATATGGAACCGGACCATTCCGGCTGGATTGCCAACTTCCGCAAAATCAAGGATGATTTTACCGTGATTTGTACGGATAAAGCCGCCAGGATGGTCGCTTCCTTTTATGGTGAGGACAGGATCAGGATTGTGAAGGAAGGAGATACGCTGGACCTCGGAAAGGGGAAGGTTTTGAGCTTCCATCCGGTACCTAACGTTCACTGGCCGGACACCATGTATACCTACGAAAGAGATACAAAAACGCTCTTCTCCTGTGATATGTTCGGAGGATTTGGCCGGATGGGGGACCATTGTTTTGATGATGAGCTGACCCCTGAAGAAACTGACTTCTTTGAAATTGAAGGGATCAAGTATTATTCCAATGTCATGACAACCTTTACACCCAGTGTAAGAAAGGCCATTGCGAAAGCCAAAGAGCTGGACGTAAAGATTATCGCCCCCGGTCATGGCCCGGTTTATCGAAAGAATCCGCAGAGGATCATCGCTGATTATGCCCGGTTTACTCGCTATGCGGAAGGGGCAGGGAAGAATGAAGTCACGATCTTATGGGGCTCCATGTATGGGATGACCAGAAAAGCAGTTGACTTCGTGGAAGGTATCCTGCAAAGAGAAGGGGTCAAATACAACAAGCTGGAAATGCCCCTGGGAAGCGAGAGTGAAATGGTCGCCACTGTTTTTAGCGCGGCAGGGATAATTATTGGAGCGCCTACTTATGAGTACAAGCTTTTCCCGCCGGTTGCCGCTGCTTTAAATGAGCTTGGTCGAAAGAGGATCGCAGGTAAGGTGGCCTTTAGATTCGGGTCCTTTGGATGGTCGGGCGGCGCCGAGAAGGAACTCAATGAAATAATAGAGCGAAATAACATGAAGTGGGATTTCGTTGAATCCGTGGAGTTTGCAGGAGCGCCCAAAGAAGAAGACCTGGCTAAGATGGAAGCCAGGGTCTTAGAGCTTATCGCCAAGATGAGGGGAAAGGTAGTAGAATGAAAGTTAATGAAGAATAATGAAAAAGAATATTGAAGGGAGATTAAAGATGAATACTAAGGTATTTCGGCATATTTCCTACGGGGTATATATCATTACTACAATGGACGGGGAAAGACCGACCGGCTGTACGGCCAATAGTGTCATGCAGGTTACTTCTTCGCCGGCCACCATCGCCATTAGTATCAATCATGATAATTATACTAATGGCTGTATCAAAAAGACCAATATGTTTGCTATTTCCATCCTTTCAGAAACCTCCGCTCCTTTGCTGATTGGCACTTTTGGTTTCAGATCCGGTAAGGATACGGACAAGTTTACTAATGTGGACTATGAGGTGAAGGAGAATCTGCCGGTGATCAAAGATTCATGCGGCTATATTGTTTGTAAGGTTATTGATCAAATGGAGGCACCAACACATACCGTTTTTCTGGGCGAGGTAATTGATGGCGATGTATTTGAAAATCCGGGACAACCCATGACCTATGCTTATTATCATCAGGTGATCAAAGGGAAGAGCCCCAAAAATGCTCCCACATATTTGCCTGATGAGAAAAAGTAATGGGAGAACTGTCCAAATTGCCGAATATTGGCGCAGAGTTGGAAAAGCAGCTTAGCGATGTTGGGATTACCACGGTCGAAGAGTTAAGAAGGGTGGGGAGTCGTGAAGCGTGGGGGCGGATTCTGCTACGGGATCCTTCCGCCTGTATTATGCGGCTGTCCGCATTAGAAGGGGCGATTCAGGGCATCAGGTGGCATAACCTGGACAGCGAGACCAAGGAAGCGCTCAAAGAGTTTTACCACCAGTATAAGGGAGCCCAAAAGTAGTTAAAACCGGTACGCCCGAAGGCGGGAGAGAAATATAAAGGGAGTACGTGTTGTGATGACGCAAGGAGAAATAAGGAGAAATAGTGTGGCGTTCTTGCTGTTTGCAAGCACAAAGAAGTAGGAGGGGTAGCCTTGAAGCTTATTTCATGGAATATCGATTCATTAAATGCAGCAATATCGGGAACTTCCGAACGGAGTGCCTTGTCGCGCCAGGTCTTAAATACGATTAGAGAACACGATCCTGAAGTGATTGCCCTGCAGGAAACGAAATTGCCCTGTGACGGTCCTGGAAAAACCCATTTAGAATACTTTGAGCAATATTTTCCGAATTATAAAATGGTTTGGAGCTGCTCGGTCGAGCCGGCCCGGAAGAGTTACGCCGGTACCATGTTTTTATATAAAGATGATTTAACGCCAGTTGTTACTTATCCCAAAATCGGTGCGCCAAGCACCATGGATGCAGAGGGTCGCATCATTACCCTGGAATTTGATCGGTTTTTCCTAACCCAGGTCTATACGCCCAATGCGGGGGAGAAGCTTGTTCGTTTAGCAGAACGCCAGCTCTGGGATAAAAAATACGCCGCTTATCTGGCTGAGTTGGATAAGCAAAAGCCGGTAATTGCCAGCGGAGACTTTAACGTGGCCCATCGGGAAATCGACCTGGCGCATCCGGACAATAACCACCATACAGCCGGATTTACCGATGAAGAGCGCCAGGGCTTCACTGATTTGTTAGCCAGAGGGTTTACGGACACCTTTCGTTACCTGCACGGTGACGCGACCGGGGTTTATTCCTGGTGGTCCCAGCGGATTAGAACAAGTAAAATAAACAATTCCGGCTGGCGGATTGATTACTGGCTGGTTAGCAATCGGATTGCCGAAAAAGTAATTAAGTCCGAAATGCTTGATTCAGGGGCTAGACCAGATCACACACCAATTCTGCTGGAGATAGATTTGTAGCTTATTTTGTAGCTTATTCTATATTCAAAAACGAATTTTTTCTAATTAAATTCAGCAGAACAAATCAGCGAAGGCCACATCGAACAAATCTTAGTAGCCGGGTCTTAATCTATAAATAAGGCTTAAAACTACAGTGAAAATATATATAAAAACATTTCTTACATTTACCTGACACAATTTTTTTTCTATATATGCTAAATTATGATACAATATTACTAATAATAGCTAAAAATGCATAATGGGAGACTAAGTAGATATGAGAGTAGCGGATTTCTTTTGTGGTGCAGGAGGCTTTTCTGAGGGGTTCCGCCAAGCGGGATTTGAGCTCTGTTTTGCAGTTGATAAATGGGAACCGGCAATAAATACATATAAAGCTAATAAACCACAATGTCAAGTGATTCAAGACGATGTAATAAGGCTATCTTATTTGCCTGATGATGAATTTGATAAATTAATTCCTGATACGGAAATTATTATTGGCTCTCCCCCTTGTGTTGCGTTTTCTAATTCGAACAAATCCGGAAATGGGGACAAAGCCTTAGGAATTAAGCTCCTAGAGGCCTATTTGCGAATAGTTGCAAGAAAGAAATTCAAAAAAAATTCGATATTACAATATTGGGTTTTAGAAAATGTTCCTAATATACAAAAATATATAAAAAAAGAGTATCATGCTCGAGATTTAGGCTTAAATGGAGATTTTGTGTTGCATCCGTTACAACACGCATCTATCTACAATGCTAAATACTTCGGAGCACCAACTAATAGAAAAAGATTTTTATGTGGAGAATTTCCTCCCCTAGTTGCCACACACACAGAGGAATCAGTTGTTACTCTGGGCCAAATTCTAGACTCGTTGAAGTTGTCTGGGAGTCCAGAACAAATCATTCAAGATTTTAATTATCCGAATCTAAATTTACCTGCCGTGCAAGTTTCTGATCATAATTATGTTTGTGAATTACAGCCTTTCGAATGGAAAACGACTAAAAGATTAAAAGAAGATAGAGGCTATATGGGTAAAATGTCTTTTCCGGAAAATTTGAATTTGCCTGCACGAACTGTGATGGCAACTATGTCATCAAGCTCGCGGGAATCTATGATATTAGAACTGGGTAAGAATCGGTACCGCCTTCCTACAGTACGAGAAGCTGCATCAATGATGAGTTTCCCCATTGATTATAAATTCTATGGGGAATCAAAAGGCATAAAACATACTTTAGTAGGTAATGCTGTACCGCCAAAGCTTTCGTATGCTATTGCAAAAGCAATAGCTGTTGATGCAGGGAAACCAGTACCAGAATCATATATCCCAATTAAGCACGACACAAACATACCGTTTATCGACTTGAATGGTAAGAGATTCCCAAAGAAAAAAGAAAACCCCAAACGACCCTTAGCAAAATTCAAATACCATATACCTTATATGATTATCAATGCTTTTCGAGTAGAACTAACCAACTATCACTCGAACTTTGATTCTCAATCATTCTATTGGAATGCGGAAATACATTATAGCCAAGGGAAGAAAAGAGCAAGAAAATATGAGCCCCAGATTCCTTCAAATATGTGGGATGAAGATTTACATAAAAAAATTAATCTTTTTATCGCTGACAAAAAAGATTATATCTGCAGTTCTTTTAATGAATTTCAAAAAATATATTGTCTGACTTCAGCCGAACGCTCTGCTCAACGTTACTATGGACCATTCGAGTTACTAGAGTCAATAAAAACATTTATCATAAAAAACATAAGTAATAAAGATATGAGTCAGTTAATTCAAGTTTCATCAGAATTACCGAAGTTTCCAAAACCTATTTTATTAGGGTACTACATTATTAACCGTATGCTGGAATTAATGAAGTAAGCCCGTGAAAGGAATGATTAAAATGGCTAAAATAGGGGGAAACTTTCCTCTCACAAGAGCAGCACGTAAGAAATGTTTAGATGAAATAAAAAAAGGGAGCCCAGTTAGTTCAACTAAAGTGCCCGGAAAGGGAGTAAGGCTTGTATATCGTATCCCACTACAATGTCTATCATATAACCCCTATAATACAAGGTTCCTTGCACAAGCAAAGACTTTAGAACGTCGATTTGGGTGTAAGTTGAGTGATGAAAACATTGAGCATGTTCAAGAAATAGAAAAATTTATATGGAATGAAAAAATAGCGCAAAACAAAAGTACAATAGATTCTCTAATCAACCATGGGCAATTGCAACCAGGGGTTGTTACCGCAGACGGTATAATCTTAGCAGGTAATCGGCGATTTAGGCTTCTTAATGAAATTATTCGAAATCCTGACAAGTACGAAAGCCCGAGGAACACTAATATAGCTTTGCAATATTTTGAAGCAGTTATTCTCGATAATGAACAATTAAGTGAAAAGGATATCATAGACTACGAGTCTTTTTATCAGTTTGGAATTGAAGATAAGGTTGAATATGATCCTATCCAAAAATATATAGCAGCATTTACCCAAAAGGAAATGGGTTTTACGACAACACAAATAGCAAACCATTTTATGTCAATCACAAAAGGGAACAAAAAAGTAGTTGAAAAATGGCTTGAAGTATATGATTATATGGACGAATACTTACAGTATATTGAGGAAGAAGGTATATATACAGCTCTAAAAGGAAGAGAAGAGGCTTTCATTAATTTGTGTAATCTTATTAAAGGATATAAAACAGGGCGAGCTGGAAATAATATTTGGGCATATAACGATATGGACTTAAATGATTTGAAGAGGATTTTCTATGACTATATACGCTTGAATACACCTACTCATGATTTCAGGATATTTAAAGATATTTTTTCTGATGAAGAGCAATGGAAGAGATTTAGAGATAATGAGCAACGTATCTTTGAAGATGAGAATAATCATATTAAATCATTTGATGATTATCGTAAAAAGTACCCAGAATTAGAAGAAATAGAGATATCTAAAATTAGACATAATGATTATAAAAGCAAATTTGAAAAAGAATTAAATAGATTATATGGGATTGAAAATGGTAGAATACAAAGTGCAAAAGCGCAAGAATTACCACTAGACATTCTTAAGACAATACAGCATAAATTAAGCAAGTTGGAATCGGAGATATCTTTAAATGAAGATAATGCGATTTATGAATCTGAACCGTTTTTAGATGCAATTCGCGACATTCAAAAGCGAATTGGACGAATTAAGCAAAAGGTGGATTAACAGCTAATGAGAACGATAGAATTAAACATTAATAGTGATAAAAATATCTTTGTTTTGAAACCAATTGATTTTAGTTTTTCACAATTAAGAGGTCTAAATATCTATGTGAAAAGTATTAATAATGGTGTTCTTCGTGATGGTAATGTTGAAATACCTTTTGATAATGCTGATATAGATCGATTATATCTAATGATATTGGAGTTGTTCGCTAAGAAATTTGGTTGCAAGATTAATGCTAGTTATAATGCTGGACTGATGATTGAAGATGCTGAAACTGAAGCGAATAAATTTTTGGAATTCTCCAAGAAAGCGTTACAAATACGTAATAATGAAATTTTATTAAGTGATTTAGAAGAATTTATCGGTATTTTGGATGAAGACAGATTCAAGCGAACCCTTAAGCCGTTTCAACTATTGGCAGCATATCATTTGGCCTTCTCACAAAATGCGTGTAATTTTTCAGTTCCTGGATCAGGCAAAACAACGACAGTCTTAGCCGCATATGAGTTACTAAAAAATACAACAGATAAGATGAAAAAAATAGATAAACTTATGGTGATTGGTCCGCTCTCATCCTTTTTTGCATGGAAAAATGAATTTAAAGAATGCTATAAAAGGGAGCCGAAAGTATTAGAGATTAAGGCTGGTATTACTATTGAATATATTGAAGAAAGATTGCTTAGATCTGTTGTCGAAGAGGATATAATAATTGCAAGTTATGGGAGTATAGATTCAAGGAAAGATATATTAAAACGATTCTTAAAGGATAATCCTACAATGCTAGTACTTGATGAAGCACATCGAATTAAAAATGTCGAGGATGGTATTCAAAGTAATGCAGCATTATCATTAGCACCCTATGCAAAAGCACGTGTCATATTAACAGGAACACCTGCAGCTAATAGTTATGTGGATTTATACAATCTATATAAATTTATATGGCCATCTCATAACATAATTGGGTACTCTATTCCTCAGCTCAAGGCAATGAGCCAAAGAGACAATGACAGCAGAACAAAAGACTTACTTAATAGAATTTCTCCATTTTTTATAAGGGTGAAAAAATATGATTTAAATTTACCAGAGCCAATATTTCATAAACCATTATCTATCCCTATGTTACCTATTCAAAGAGTAATATATGATGCAATTGAGAAAATGGCAATTAAGACATTCGAAAATACCTCTTTATCAGATTTTTTTCGTAAAGCAGCTTTAATAAGATTAAGACAAGCCGCGTCCAATCCAAATTTACTGAATAAACCATTAGATGCTTATTTAGAAAATGAGGACGAAATAGAAAACCACTCGATTCCTTTAAACAATAACATTTCTGTGGGTCCTGATATTCTTTCACTCATAAGGACTTATAATGAAAAGGAGATACCGAGTAAATTTATTGCAACAAAGGATCTTGCAAATAAAATAATTAATCAAGGCGGGAAACTATTAATCTGGTGTGAGTTTGTTGATACTTGTATAGACTTACATAACTACTTAATAAAAAATAATATAGATAATAAAATTCTATATGGTGGTACTCCACAGGAAGAGCGAGAACAAATAATTATTGATTTTCACCAAAATGATGAACTACCTGTAATTATTGCAAATCCTCATGCAGTAGGTGAATCAATATCTTTACATAAGGCATGCCATAATGCCTTATATCTTGAACAAGGTTATAATGCTGGTATTTATATGCAATCAAAAGATAGAATCCATAGAGTTGGCCTTAAAGAAACCGATGTTACAAATTATTATTTTATTCATGCTGAAGATAGTATTGATTCTATAACATATAATCGAGTCATAGAAAAAGAAAATCGTATGCTTAAATTAATTGAGAGCGAAGAGATTCCATTACTATCTAAGAATTTGGATTTCATAGAAGATACAGAGGACGATATTAAGGCTATTATTAGAGGGTATTATGAGCGTAAATTACAAAGTATTTAAGAAACTGTTATCAATAGATGAATTGTTTGAGTTATATAGTCAAATCGGGGATACTATCTTAACTCATATTGATATTGAAAATATCAATAAAGATAAAGAATCGAAGAATAACTCAATTCAACTTTTAATTGATACTCTGTTGATTGCATATGATACAGAATCTAAAGTGTATTATAAAAAATCAGTTATTCATAATAAAACATCATTTATTTCAGATTTATACAAAGTGATGTTGAATTTATATAAAGAAGCATTTTCTTTCATTAATGAAGTAGATATTTATTATGACGAAAATGAAGTTCAATACTATACAAACCGCAATTTTATTTCATTAGATTTATCAGGATTACTAATGCTCTTAAATGGTATGGGATTTATTAAAGTTAAGGATAAATATATATATTTTCTGGATAAAAGTTTACTAATTAATGATAGAATTAAAAACAAGCAAAGGAAAATAAGCTTACTAGAACTAAAAGAACAATTGGATAAGCAGGAGCAGTTGGGCAATGAGGCTGAAATCGTAGCAATTGAGTTTGAAAAAAGCATATTAAGTCTTAACAATATTGATAAGGTGCCTGAGCATGTATCACTATATGATGTATCAGCAGGATACGATATTGTATCATATATGGCAAGTGATTCAAATGTACCAGATAAGTTTATTGAAGTAAAAAGTTGCGCAGATGAATCTCTTCAATTTTACATTTCAAGGAATGAACTCGAGGCCGCTAAGAGCAAAAGGAATCATTATTTCCTATATTTACTTAATAGAAAAACAAATAAGTTTACTGTCATTTGTGACCCTTATTCAGTGTTTTTTGAAAGTGAAGAAGTAAATTGGGCTATAGAATCACAAGTTTATAAGATACACTCCATTGCTCGCTAATTATCAGTTTTAAAGGGCTCTTTTATAGAATATGTTTTTACCTACCGATAGTGCCAACTACACAGTGGATGGGGAATCCCCTTGGAATCCTTTTAAATTGCATGAAAAATATGGTATAATTTAGGTGCACCTGTTATATAAAGGTGCACTTTATTTTATTTTGAGGGAATATTAAAGCGATAATGTATTATTGATAAGAAAAATAGTAAGCGTCAAATAGTGTTTTTGGTACAATGAAAACCAAGCATTCCGGAACTTAAAAAACCCTGCATAAAATGGAAAAACTCCATTGCGAGCACCCCTAAAAAATAATACCCTT